>Ga0316189_10004551_pt1 | contig 13323 bp, 10 predicted proteins | sample LowCovwburrow_MG_FD_204930 | JGI IMG/M metagenome (GOLD analysis project Ga0316189, IMG submission 204930) | Coastal sediment microbial communities from Maine, United States - Lowes Cove worm burrow | ecosystem: Environmental > Aquatic > Marine > Coastal > Sediment | place: USA: Maine... | reverse complement strand
CAGGCCCGCTGTCGGATGCTGCCAGCGTAAAAGGACCTCGGCGCCCAGGGCATGGCCGTCCTTGATTGCGAGTACAGGCTGGAAATAGAGTTCGAACTGCCCCTCTCGAAGTCCGATACGCAACTCGTTTTCGAGCTGCAACCGGGAAATGGCCGCTTCATCCATCTGCCGCTCGAACAGGCGCGCGGCATCGCGTCCGGCGCCCTTGGCGTGATACATGGCAGTATCCGCATGCCGCAGCAGCGTATCCACCGAGTCACCGTCGTGGGGAAAGGTCACGATGCCGATACTCGCCGTGACGTATAACTCGTGTCCGTGCAGATGGTACTCATCGTTGAATACCGTACGCAGCTTTTCGGCGATCTCTCCCGCCTTTTGTATTGCTCGGTCCTGCTGTTTCCCCAGCCCTTCGAGCAGCACGACAAACTCATCACCACCCAGCCGTGCCACGGTGTCCTCTTCGCGCAGGGTATTGCGCAGCCTTTGTGCGAGTTCCTTGAGCAACTCATCACCGACCGAGTGCCCGAGCGAATCGTTGATACGCTTGAACTTGTCCAGGTCGAGAAACAACAATGCACCGATCTGACTGGTGCGGCGGGCTCGTGCGAGGGCGCGGTTGACTCGGTCGGTCAGGAGTGTGCGATTGGGGAGGCCGGTGAGCGTGTCGTGATACGCCAGGTGCTGGATGCGTTGTTCCGCATCTTCACGTTCGCTGACGTCGCGCGCTATGCACAGAAGCAGGTTGCCGGTATCGAGCTTGATCCGTGACGCCGAGACCTCGGCCGGGATGATCCGGCCATCGCCCGAACGGTAATTGATACGTATGGATTTGCCGTGCTCGCTGTCCATGACGTCGTCGACCAGGTTGCGCAGGTAGGATTCGTCTTCGTCGTGAAGTTCGACCAGCCGTATTCCCTTGAACCTGTCCGGCTCCATGCCCAGGAACTCCGCTGCCCTTGGATTGCAGTCCACCAGCCTGCCGTCGCCGGGTTCGAAGATCATCACGGCATCGTGCGAGTGATTGTAGATGGATTTGAAACGTGCCAACTCGCGCCGCAGTCGCCGCGTATAACCGGCGATGCGCTTTTGTCTGGCCATCAGCAGGCGGTTGAGCCCGAGGGTATCTTCGCCTGCTGTTGCGCTTATCGGTTCGACGCTGTCGTGCGGGTTTGCCGAGAATTTGCGCAAGCGTTCCTCCAGGCGTCCCAGGCCGCGGCGGATCGGGCGATGTACAAGAAAGTCCCAGGCGAGTGTGATAGCGGCAGATAGGCCCATGGCCAAGAGCGCCATCGCAGGGGTGATGGCTTCGGGGCCCTGGTGGCCGAGCAAAACCGCGATCTGCCCAAACAGAACGAGCAGAAACAGGCCCAGTGGTTTGCGCAGGGCGGTGCGCATCAGAACGGGTAAGGGAAGGAGAAGGTGTGTGAGCAAGGCATCGGCGCTTGTGCCTGGGTCATGGTGTAATCTCCGATTTCATCAACTATCGGCCGGATTCGAGACAGCTTTATGCCTGACGGAAAAGTTTTTCGGCAGGTCGCGCCTGTTTCCAGCCTACCGCTATGTCCTGCAGCGTTATCGCAGGCTGCGTAGAAGAACATAGTTATGGACTCGAGAAAAGGACACAGGATAGAACTGGAACCGGTTGCCCTGGTCCGCTCGCCATTCGAGGAAAAGTTCGGTATCCCGCGCCAACCCGGCCTTGCGCCCAGTGCCGTGGGCGAGGTGCGCCTGCTGGCGCCTTACGATGACCCGGGGATGCTCCAGGGACTGGCCGGCTTCTCGCACATTTGGCTGATATTCCAGTTCGATCGCTGCGCAGACCGGGGCTGGAGCCCGAAGGTGCGCCCACCGCGTCTGGGCGGTAACCGAGAGGTGGGTGTCTGGGCCAGTCGATCACCGTTCCGGCCCAATGCTCTGGGCCTGTCGGTGGTCCGCCTGATCGAAGTGGTGGAGCAGCCAGAGCCTCTGCTGCGCGTTTCCGGGATCGACCTGCTGGACGGGACACCGGTCCTGGATATCAAGCCCTATCTGCCCTACGCGGATGCACTGGCGGACGCGACCGGAGGGTTTGCACCTGATGCCCCCAGCGCCGGGCTGAGCGTCGGTTTCAGTAAGCAGGCGGAAGGCGACCTGGCCAAGCTGCCAAGGCCTGGAGAGATGCGTGCGCTGATTATCGAGGTCCTGTCGCTGGACCCGCGTCCGGCCTACCGTCGTGGGCCGGAGCCGGGGCGCATTTACGGCGTGCAACTCGCCGGGCTGAATATCCGCTGGCAGATCGACGGGGCAGGGGCCGAAGTCGTGGATATCAAACCCGTGGCGCCCGGCTGAGCCGGTCCCCGATTACTCGGTGGTGTCGTCAGGACCCAGTTGCTTGTACTTCTCCAGTTGCTCGGGCGTGGCCTTTGTCTGGTATTTCGACTTCCATTCCTCGTAGCTCATTCCATAGATGATCTCACGCGCCTGAGGTTCGCTGAGGTCCACGTCCTGGCTCGTCGCTGCATTGGCCATCCAGCGTGACATGCAGTTCCGGCAGAAACCTGCCAGATTCATCAGCTCGATGTTCTGCACGTCGCGTCGTTTTTGCAGGTGTCCGACCAGGGTGCGCCAGGCGGCAGCTTCGATCGCAATCTGTTCTTCTTGGGTCATCTTAGATAGTCCGTTTTGTTGGATTGCCGGGCCGGTGGACACCCTGGTCTTCGCGGGTGCGGGCCCGGACCGGGTTGGCGTGGCAGTCAGTGCAGAAGGTTGAACATGCGGGCGCGATAGCGGTTGATCGCCGGGTCTTCGTGGAGCATATCGAACAGTCTGAGCAAGGCGAGACGGCCCGCATCCTCGCCAAATTTGCGGTCCTTCTGGACGATGAGCAGCAGATTCTCAATCGCATTTTCGACATCGTTGGCCATGATCTGTTGAGCGGCCAAGCGGTAGCGGGCCTCGGTGTCATCCGGTGCCGACTCAAGTCGGGCGGCCACCCCGGTCGGTTCGGTGGCGGCGATTCGGCCGAAAAAGAGTTGTCCAGACAATCGCTTGGTTTCGGGCTTATCCAACTCGTCTGCCGGCAGGCAGGCCAGGCTCTGCTCGGCGGCCTCGAAGTTGCCGGCGGCGGCCTGCAACTGAGCCATTGCCAGTGTGATCCGGGGGTTTCCGGGATCGCTTTCCCTGGCTTGCGTCAGCAGGGCCAGGGCGCCCTCGGTATCCCCGGCCTGCAGGCGTTCCTCCGCCTGGGCCAGGCTTCCATCGGAGGGGCGCGGCAGATGGCGGTCGAGAAAGACGCGGATCTCCGATTCCGGCAGGGCGCCGGCGAATTCGTCGACCGGCTGGCCGTCACGGAACAGCTTGACCGTGGGGATGCTGCGGATGCCGAACTGGGCCGCAATCGCCTGCTGCTCCTCGGTGTTTATCTTCGCCAGGATGAAACGCCCCTGATATTCCTCGACCAATTGGGCCAACACAGGCATCAGCATCTTGCAGGGCTGGCACCAGTTCGCCCAGAAGTCCACCAGCACTGGGGTCTGGTGAGACCCCTGCAACACTATCTGTTCGTAATTGGACTCATCGATTTCGAATATATAGGGCGAATCCGCCATGATCGGGTACTCCGAAAACATCTGCAATCACCAAAAATGCGGCTGTCCGCCCAGATTTCAAGACCTGCCCGCGACTTGAAGTGATCCGACTTAGGCCCCACTTGTTCAAACAATCGAAAGAATAAACTGTAGGAGACCCGGGTGAGCGATTCCAAACATGTCGTGTGTCCGAACTGTGCGGGCGTGAATCGTGTCCCTGCCGATCGCCTGACGGGCGGCGGAAAGTGCGGACGTTGCAAGACTCCGCTGTTTGTCGGAAAGCCACTGGAGATCGGCGCAGCTGACTTCCAGAAACAGCTGACGCGTAGCGACGTGCCCCTGCTGGTCGATTTCTGGGCACCCTGGTGCGGACCCTGTCGCATGATGGCGCCGGCATTCGAGCAGGCGGCTAAACAGCTGGAGCCGAATGTGCGCCTGCTCAAGGTCAATACCGAGCAGCAGCAGGCGGTTGCGGGTCAGTTCGGCATCCGCAGCATCCCCACCATGATCCTGTTTGCACGGGGGCGCGAACTCGATCGCATGTCAGGCGCGCTCGATGCCTCCGGTATAGTAGCCTGGGCGCGTCAGCATCTGGGGTGAAAACCGCGTCCGCGGCGGGTTTTCCAGGTGGCGGCAGACGCCTCTCCCAAGCTTGCGCACAGTGACTCGCCGGGGCTGTTAGAATGCGCGCCAGGGCGTGGACAGCGGGGCTTGCCTTACCGTATTATTGCGCACTGCAACATGGCGTTGCAGGTCCACAGGTTTCAACTTAACGACGACCGGACGGGACCGCCACGGGCGGCTTCCCACCGGAGTTTTGCGTGCGTAAATGATGACCAAACCGGCGATACTAGTTCTCGAAGACGGCAGTGTTTTTCACGGCCAATCCATAGGTGCCGACGGGCAGGCGGTCGGCGAGGTGGTATTCAATACCGCCATGACCGGATATCAGGAGATTCTGACCGACCCGTCCTACAGCCGGCAGATCGTGACCTTGACCTATCCGCATATCGGGAATACCGGCATCAATGCCGAGGACGAGGAATCGTCAGCGGTACATGCCGCCGGCCTGGTGATTCGCGATCTGCCGATGCTGGTGAGCAATTTCCGCAGTGAACAGACCCTGGATTCGTATCTGCTGCAGCACGGGGTGGTAGGCATCGCCGAGATTGATACCCGTCGCCTGACGCGGATTCTGCGCGAAAAAGGCGCTCAGAACGGCTGCATCATGGCCGGAGATGTCGATGAGGCACAGGCCCTGGCGGCGGCGCGTGCCTTCCCCGGTCTCAAGGGTATGGATCTGGCACGTGAGGTCACCACCGCACAGACCTACACCTGGAACGAGGGTACCTGGCAGCTCGGCCAGGGACATAATGGACACAATCCTGATGACGCCCGTTTCCACGTGGTCGCCTACGATTACGGGGTCAAGCACAACATCTTGCGGATGCTGGTCGATCGGGGTTGTCGGGTGACCGTGGTGCCGGCGCAGACCCCGGCATCCGAAGTGGTGGCGATGTCGCCGGACGGGGTCTTCCTATCCAATGGCCCGGGTGACCCCGAGCCCTGCGACTACGCCATCGAGGCCATCCGAGAGATCGTCGATGGCGGCATGCCGACCTTCGGTATCTGTCTGGGCCACCAGCTGCTGGGGATCGCCTCCGGTGCCAAGACTGTCAAGATGAAGTTCGGTCACCACGGGGCGAACCACCCGGTACAGGATCTCGAGTCCGGTGTTGTGATGATATCCAGTCAGAACCATGGTTTCGCAGTTGATGAGTCGAGCCTGCCGGAGAGCCTGCGTGCGACGCACAAATCGTTGTTCGACGGTTCGCTGCAGGGGATCCATCGTACCGACCGGCCGGCATTCAGTTTCCAGGGGCACCCCGAGGCGAGTCCGGGGCCGCACGATGTGGCACCGGTTTTCGATCATTTCATTGAGTTAATGGAAAGGCATTGATCGCAATGGATGCTTCTCAGCTCACACACGGTTTTTGATTTTCCGGCGCGCTTTGCGCCCTTCGCGGTTGAAAGATCATGTCAAAAAGAAAAGACATCCAGAGCATCCTGATCATCGGCGCCGGACCGATCATCATCGGCCAGGCCTGCGAGTTCGATTACTCCGGGGCGCAGGCGTGCAAGGCGCTGCAGGAAGAGGGTTTCCGGGTCATCCTGGTCAATTCCAACCCGGCAACGATCATGACCGATCCGGACATGGCCGACGCCGTCTACATCGAGCCGATCACCTGGCGTACGGTGGCCAAGATCATCGAGAAGGAGAAGCCGGACGCGCTGCTGCCCACCATGGGTGGTCAGACGGCCCTGAACTGTGCCCTGGATCTGGTACGCGAAGGGGTGCTGGAGGCGCACGGTGTCGAGATGGTCGGTGCCAGCCGCGAGGCCATCGACAAGGCCGAAGACCGCGACCTGTTCCGCAAGGCCATGCGCAAGATCGGTCTGGACATGCCGAATTCTGCAATCGCACATTCCCTGGAAGAGGCCCATCAGGTGCAGGCCCAGATCGGTTTTCCAACCATCATCCGGCCGTCATTCACCATGGGCGGTTCGGGTGGCGGTATCGCCTACAACCGTGAAGAGTTTGAAGAGATCTGTATCCGTGGCCTGGATCTGTCACCGACCTCCGAACTGTTGATCGAGGAGTCGATCCTCGGCTGGAAGGAATACGAGATGGAGGTGGTGCGTGATCGCAACGACAACTGCATCATCATCTGCTCCATCGAGAACCTCGACCCGATGGGCGTGCACACCGGGGATTCGATCACGGTAGCGCCGGCACAGACCCTGACCGACAAGGAATACCAGATCATGCGCAACGCCTCGCTGGCGGTGTTGCGCGAGATCGGCGTCGATACCGGCGGCTCAAACGTGCAGTTCGCGATCAACCCGGATGACGGTCGCATGATCATCATCGAGATGAATCCGCGCGTGTCACGTTCCTCGGCACTGGCTTCAAAGGCCACCGGCTTCCCGATCGCCAAGGTCGCTGCCAAACTGGCCGTGGGCTACACCCTCGACGAGCTGAGCAACGACATCACTGGTGGCGTCACCCCGGCCTCGTTCGAGCCCTCGATCGACTATGTGGTCACCAAGGTGCCACGGTTTGCGTTCGAGAAATTTCCGCAGGCCGATGCCCGCCTGACCACGCAGATGAAGTCGGTCGGCGAGGTCATGGCGATCGGTCGCACCTTTCAGGAGTCGCTGCAGAAGGCCCTGCGCGGCCTGGAGACCGGCAAGGCGGGTCTCGACCCGATCGCCGATATGGATGCCGAAGAGCCGCACAAGCTGATTGTCTCGGAGATCAGGCAGCCCAGCGCCGACCGCCTGTGGTACGTGGCCGATGCCTTCCGCGCCAGGATGTCACTGGAAGAGGTCTTCGAACACACCAAGATCGATCGCTGGTTCCTGGTGCAGATCGAAGACCTGGTGCGTGAAGAGAGGCAATTGCGTGAAGAGGGGCTGGATGCCCTGGATGCGGAGCGCATGTTTCAGCTCAAACGCAAGGGTTTCGCCGACAAACGCCTGGCCGACCTGTTGGAATTGCCCGAGGCGCAGTTGCGCCAGCACCGCTACGATCTCGGTGTGCGCCCGGTATACAAACGCGTCGATACCTGTGCGGCAGAGTTTGCCTCGAGTACGGCCTATATGTACTCGACCTATGAAGAAGAATGTGAGGCCGCGCCGACCGAGAATCAGAAGATCATGGTCCTGGGTGGCGGCCCCAACCGTATCGGCCAGGGCATCGAGTTTGACTACTGCTGTGTACACGCCGCGTTCGCGATGCGCGACGATGGCTATGAGACCATCATGGTCAACTGCAACCCGGAGACGGTGTCGACCGATTACGATACCTCCGACCGCCTTTATTTCGAGCCGCTGACGCTCGAAGACGTGCTCGAGATTGTGCACAAGGAAAACCCGCGCGGCATCATCGTCCAGTATGGTGGCCAGACGCCACTCAAGCTGGCCGAGGATCTCGCAGCGGCCGGCGCGCCGATCATCGGTACCTCGCCCGATTCCATCGATCTCGCCGAAGACCGTGAGCGTTTTCAGCAGCTGGTCGAGGAGCAGGGTCTGCGGCAACCGCCCAACCGCACCGCGACCGAGGCCGAGCAGGCGGTGAAATTGGCTGACGAGATCGGCTACCCGCTGGTCGTGCGTCCCTCTTATGTGCTGGGTGGTCGGGCGATGGAGATCGTGCATGACGAGGATGACCTGCGCCGCTATATGCGTGAGGCGGTCAAGGTCTCGAACGAGTCGCCGGTGTTGCTCGATCGTTTTCTCGATGACGCCATCGAGGTCGATATCGACGCAATCTGTGACGGCGAGGATGTGTTGATTGGTGGCATCATGGAACACATTGAGCAGGCCGGCGTGCATTCCGGCGACTCTGCCTGTTCTCTGCCTCCCTATACCCTGAGTGCTTCGATCCAGGATCGTATGCGCGACCAGATGCGGCGCCTGGCTCACTCGCTCAAGGTGGTAGGTCTGATGAACGCCCAGTTGGCCATCAAGGGCGACGACATCTATCTGCTCGAGGTCAATCCGCGTGCCTCGCGCACGGTGCCCTTTGTATCCAAGGCCAGCGGGCGTCCGCTGGCCAAGATCGCGGCACGCTGCATGGCCGGCAAGTCGCTGAAAGAGCAGGGGATCGAGGGCGAGATCGTGCCCAAGGACTACTATGTCAAAGAAGCGGTGTTCCCGTTCGTGAAGTTCCCCGGTGTAGACACCCTCCTGGGGCCGGAGATGAAGTCGACCGGTGAGGTGATGGGGGTGGGCAAGACCTTCGGTGAGGCCTTCTCCAAGGCGATGGAGGGCGGCAGCATCCGCCTGCCGCGCAGTGGGCGGGCGTTGATTTCGGTGCGGGACGCAGACCGGCAGCGCGCCGCCAGCGTGGCCCGCAAGCTGAACGAACTCGGTTTCGATATCTCGGCAACCCGTGGCACCTGTCGCACCATTTCCGAGTCGGGTATCCAATGCAGCGTTGTGAACAAGGTGAAGGAAGGTCGCCCGCACATCGTCGACATGATCAAGAACGATGATTTCGTCTTGATCATCAATACCACCGAGGGTAAGCAGGCGATCATTGACTCGGCCTCCATCCGGCGTGCGGCATTGCAGCACAAGGTGAGCTATACCACGACCATTTCGGGCGCAGAGGCCATTGTATTGGCGTTGCAGCAACCCGATGAACTGAAAGTGAACAGCCTGCGGGAGCTAAACGGCTGACAGTAGCCGGGCGAGGACAGCATTATGGAAAAACATCCCATGACTTTGCGGGGCGCAGAGAACCTGCGTGCCGAACTGAGCGAACTCAAGAGCGTGAAGCGCCCTGCGGTGATTGCGGCAATCTCAGAGGCGCGCGCACACGGTGATCTGAAGGAGAACGCCGAATATCACGCTGCCCGCGAACAACAGGGTTTCATCGAGGGGCGTATCAAGGACATCGAGGCCAAGCTTTCGCATGCACAGGTGATCGATGTGACGACCCTGAATGCCGGGGGAAAGGTGGTATTCGGCTCCACGGTGGTGCTGCTCGATATCAATACCGATGAGGAAAAGACCTACCAGATCGTCGGGGTCGACGAGGCTGACCTCAAACACGGCAAGATCTCGGTCACCTCTCCGGTAGCGCGTGCACTGATCGGCAAGATCGAAGGGGACGAGGTCGGCCTGGATGCGCCGGGCGGTACCCACGAGTTCGAGATACTCGAGGTGCGGTACGAATGACGGCGATAGCCGTTGCATTTGCATGAAGATCCTGCACGTTCTCGATCATTCGCTGCCGGTTCATACCGGTTACACGTTTCGGACGCGTAATATTCTCAAACAGCAGCTGGCCCGCGGCTGGCAGACGGCGCAGGTGACGGGCAGCAAACACCCGTTGGAAGGGCCTGATCCCGAAACCGCCGATGGCCTGGTATTTCACCGCACGACCGGGCGGGACGCGCTAGCGGCACGTGTGCCGGTGATCAACCAGCTCGAGGTGGCACGCGGTCTCTCTCGCCGGCTGGATGCCATCATCGAGCAGGAGCGCCCCGATCTGCTGCATGCGCACTCTCCTGCGCTGGATGGGCTGGCGGCGTTGTCGGCCGGAAAACGGCACGGCCTGCCGGTGGTCTACGAGTGTCGCGCCTTCTGGGAAGACGCCGCCGTCGATCACGGTACCACCCGCGAAGGCAGCCTGCGCTATCGGCTCACCCGTGCGATGGAGACCTATGTATTCAAGCGCGCCGACGCGGTGACCTGCATCTGCGAAGGACTGCGTGCCGATATCGTCGCGCGGGGCGTTCCTGCAGAGCGTGTTACGGTCATCCCCAATGCGGTCGATATCACCAGTTTCGGTGAGTCCGATGGCTATGATCGCGAACTCGCTGAACGCGTCGGTGTTGCCGGCAAACCGGTTATCGGGTTTCTCGGTTCGTTTTATGCCTACGAAGGACTCGATCTGGCGATCGATGCGCTTCCGTTGATTCGGGAGCAGATCCCCGAGTTGGTGTTGCTGCTGGTTGGCGGCGGTCCGCAGGAGTCGAATCTGAGGGCCCAGGCCGACCGTCTGGGCCTGACCGACAGCATCGTCTTTACCGGCCGGGTGCCACACGACCAGGTGCAGCGATACTACGATCTGGTCGATGTCCTGGTATATCCGCGTCATGCCATGCGGCTTACCGATCTGGTTACGCCGCTCAAACCCCTGGAAGCCATGGCGCAGCAGCGGGTGCTGGTTGCATCCGACGTGGGCGGGCATCGCGAGCTGATCGTGGATGGCCAGACCGGCAGACTGTTCAGGGCCGGCGACAGGGATGCGTTCGCCCGTGCGGTGGTGGATATGTTTGCCAAACGTGAGCAGTGGGACGTGATGCGGCGTGCGGGCAGGGAATTTGTTGAGAATGAACGCAGCTGGAAGGCGTCCGTGGCGCGCTATCAGCCCGTCTACGAACGCCTGCTGGGTAGCTGAGCGCCTTTGTCGTTACTTCGACGGCAGAACGACCTTCGGTTTTTCGGCGTTCCTTCTGAACAGGATCAGCATCTGTCCTATCGAATGGATCGGTTCTGCCTGGGTCTGTGCGCAGACCACCGACGCGATTTCGGCACGGGCGTCGCGGTCCGCAGCGATCTTGACCTTGATCAGCTCGTGCGAATCCAGGGCCAGTTCGATCTCCGCCATGACACTCTCTTTCAGCCCATGCTGGCCTATCCATACCACCGGCTTGAGGTGGTGGCCGAGCCCCCGCAGGTGGCGTTTTTGAGATTCCGAAAGTTTCATTGGCCGGGCCCGCAAAAAAGGCCGCCAACTATAACGGGATGTGACGGACGGTGCACGGAGCCGGGGTGTAATTCCGGTGTAACCGCGGCCGAGATGGCATAATTCGCCCTGATTTCCACCCCGGACACCCCGGTTTTGCAACTATGGCGCGATCGAAAAGTAGTCATCGCTGGATGCAGCGGCACGTCAACGACGAGTTCGTCAAGCGCTCCAAGCTGGAGGGCTACCGTTCGCGTGCAGCTTATAAGTTATTGGAGATACAGGAAAAAGATCACGTGCTGAAATCGGGGCAGGTGGTCGTTGATCTGGGCGCGGCCCCGGGTGGCTGGTCGCAGATCGCCGCCAATCTGGTTGGTCCCAAGGGCGAAGTCGTGGGATTCGATATCCTACCCATCGACCCTTTGCCCGGTGTGACGCTCATCCGGGGTGATTTTCGTGAAGATGAGTCCCTGCGCGCATTGGATGCTGTCCTGGACGGACGCCTGGTCGACCTTGTGATTTCCGATATGGCCCCCAATGTAAGCGGGGTGGCTGCCGTAGATCAGCCGCGCGCCATGTATCTGTGCGAACTGGCCCTCGATTTTTGCGAGGGGCACCTGCGCCGAGGCGGCGGTTTTGTCTGCAAGGTGTTCCATGGAGAGGGTTTTGATGTATGGATGCGCGAGGTCAAATCCCGATTTGGGCGCGCGGTGACACGCAAACCCAAGGCCTCTCGGGCGAATAGCCGCGAGGTTTATCTGGTAGCCGGGAACTATCTTTCGTAGTAGTTTACGAAATTACTGTGAGAAAAATCAGGCACCCTGCGGGTGCGAAACAGCAGGGCCCGGTCATCGTCGCCGGGCAGCAAAGCCGATAAGGCATGAGGAAATTGCCGTGAATGACATGGCCAAAAACATCGTTCTCTGGGTCATCATCGCCGTTGTGCTGATGACCGTGTTCAACAGTTTCACGGCACCTAAGACCAGTGCGCCGCAGATCTCTTATTCGAAGTTCCTGGAACAGGTCGAGCGTAAGAATGTGGCCAGCGTGACAATCTTCAGGGATGGCCGTGTAGACGGCGTCATGACGTCCGGCAGCCGGTTTACCACCGAGTCGCCCAGCGACCCGGGTATGGTCGGTGACCTGCTGAAGTCTGGTGTCGAGATCCGGGCCAAGCCGCCGGAGCAGCCGTCGATCCTCTGGCAGATCCTGATCAACTGGTTCCCGCTGTTTATCCTTATCGGGCTTTGGATCTTCTTCATGCGTCAGATGCAGGGCGGTGGCGCAGGCCGTGGTGCCATGTCGTTCGGGAAGAGCAAGGCGCGCATGCTTTCCGAAGACCAGGTCAAGGTGAACTTCACCGATGTCGCCGGTTGCGAAGAGGCCAAAGAAGAGGTCAAGGAACTTGTCGACTTCCTCAAGGATCCGTCGAAATTCCAGAAGCTTGGCGGCAAGATCCCGAGCGGCGTGCTCATGGTCGGTCCTCCGGGTACCGGTAAGACCCTGCTGGCACGTGCTATCGCCGGGGAGGCCAAGGTTCCGTTCTTCACCATTTCCGGTTCCGACTTCGTCGAGATGTTTGTCGGTGTGGGTGCTTCGCGTGTGCGCGATATGTTCGAGCAGGCCAAGAAGCACGCGCCCTGCATTATCTTCATCGACGAGATCGATGCGGTCGGCCGGCATCGCGGCGCCGGTCTGGGCGGTGGTCACGACGAACGCGAACAGACGCTCAACCAGCTGCTGGTAGAGATGGATGGCTTCGAGGGTAACGAGGGCGTGATCGTCATTGCCGCGACCAACCGTCCGGACGTACTAGACCCGGCCCTGTTGCGTCCTGGCCGGTTTGATCGCCAGGTGGTGGTGGGCCTGCCCGACATCCTTGGCCGCGAGCAGATCCTCAAGGTACACATGCGCAAGGTCCCGCTTTCAGATGACGTCAAACCGTCGCTGATTGCGCGCGGCACACCAGGCTTCTCCGGTGCCGACCTGGCCAATCTGGTCAACGAGGCTGCCTTGTTTGCGGCCAGGGCCAACAAGCGTCTGGTGGACATGGAGGACATGGAGAAGGCCAAAGACAAGATCATGATGGGTGCCGAGCGCAAGTCCATGGCGATGAAGGAATCGGAAAAGCGTCTCACCGCCTATCACGAGGCGGGGCATGCGATCGTCGGGCTCAAGGTGCCTTCGCACGATCCGGTCTACAAGGTATCGATCATTCCGCGTGGCCGCGCGCTGGGTGTCACCATGTTCCTGCCCGAAGAGGATCGCTACAGCCACAGCAAGGAGCACCTGGAAAGCCAGATCTCCAGTCTTTTCGGTGGTCGGATAGCGGAAGAACTGATCTTCGGCGCGGAGTCGGTGACCACAGGTGCGTCGAACGACATCATGCGGGCAACCGATATTGCGCGCAGCATGGTCACCAAGTGGGGGCTTTCCGATCGTATGGGGCCGCTGTCCTACGGTGAAGACGAGGGCGAGGTGTTTCTCGGCCGC
>Ga0316189_10004550_pt1 | contig 13324 bp, 9 predicted proteins | sample LowCovwburrow_MG_FD_204930 | JGI IMG/M metagenome (GOLD analysis project Ga0316189, IMG submission 204930) | Coastal sediment microbial communities from Maine, United States - Lowes Cove worm burrow | ecosystem: Environmental > Aquatic > Marine > Coastal > Sediment | place: USA: Maine... | reverse complement strand
AGGGCAATCCTACTCCACTCTTCAAGACCCGGATCTGGCTTGGTACAGTATTCTTGCACCAGCCGATAAGCCTCTGCCGTGCCCCAGCTGGCAAGCTGCACCAGAATGCTCTTTTTTTTAGAAATCGGTATGGTATTACCCAACAGCTGCTTACCTTGACGAAAAAGGCTTGCGTAGTCAGGCTGAGGATCAATCCATTCCTGCTCATCTATAAACAGCTCGTACAGTTCCTGATCAAGTTCTTTCTCCGTGATAATGAACTGGCCAGGAAATATTTCTGAAAAGTCAGTCACCTTCCCCCCATTATCGGAAGAATACGGATCTTTCATTGCTCTTTCCTCTATGTGAAAGTGTTCTCTCCTGCCATACATTCAAAAAACCGGGCCGTTGCTTTTCATTGCTCCTTCTAGCGCAGCAGCGTTAGAAGCCCATCTCCCTTGAACAATAAAAAAGCCAAATGATCTACTCTACCCGATTCCCATCAAGGATGCAAAAGAACGCTTGGAAGGAGAAAAAACTACAAAGGATGTTGCAGGCCGACATTCTCCCTTCCCCTGATGAAAGATAATATTTCTTATTATCAACAAGAACATGATACAGTCATAGTATATCTTCACGATCAAAAATATTACTTGCACTGCTGGAGGCATCCTATGGAGCACCAAGTAAATCTCGTTGATTATATGTCAAACCCCATGTTCCTGGCTAGCTTCGGCCTTTTTTTTCTTCTGTTCATCGGAGGAAAACTGCGGAACCACCCAGCAACAAGGCACCTCACAGTCTTTGATGCAAAATTGCTTGCCCTGGTGCTCATTTCATGGAGCAGGCTTAATAAAGTGACCTGGGTGCCGCCGCCGAATTTTTCCTGGATTCACAATATCATTGAAATACTCATGCCAGGCCTCATCTTTGTCAACATTGTGATCATCGCAGAAGTAATATCAATCCGATGTGCGTACCGCAGGGGAATGCGTCGATATAGAAAGGAGCTGAAAATAAAACAAAAGGAACTTGCCGCCCAACCTCTTTTGGACAGAAGGGCTGAAGCAGCGGAAACCCGACTTGTTTCCGCACAGGCTGAGGCTGTCCAAGCATATCTGGCTGATTTGGAGGCGTATTGGGAGATCGAATATGTCCGTTGCTTGGATGCGACCGCAGCCCTTAAAAGACTGAGCGGTCAGGTACCCGGCAAAAGCATCAGGCGGGCATGTCGAGCTTTACAACAGGGTAAAAGGGAACAGACACAGGAGGTCTTTGCTCAAGTCCGGGTCAAAAACGAACAGAATGTCTCCCTAGCTGCCTATCATGAAGGACAGCTGGCCGAGGGTATGATTCGCTTTACTGAAGCCTTGACGCTGTATGAGACCGCACTTGGCCTGGACAAAAACAACACGAAGTACCTACTGATTGCCGGGGCAATGGCATGCCGACTCGGTCAATTCAAGCAGGCACAGGAGTGGCTGGAACAGCGATTGACCCTTCAGGAAGCAGAAAAAACCAACATCGCTCAACTGGCAGACACCCGGAATACCTTGGCAAGGGTATATTTTCAGCAAGGAGAATACAAGCAGGCCGAAAGCCTCCAGCAGCAGGCAGTAGTCGATACAATAAAAGCCGTTGGAGAGCATCACCCTGCCGCAACCAGATGTCTAGCGAGTCTGGCTGCAATTCATCAAAAGCAAAAAAACTATGTTGAGGCAGAGCAACTCTATCGGGCAGCGTTGTTCACTGCCCGAATGATATTAAAGAGAAAAAATCTCTCCAAGTGCATTTACCTGGCAAACCTAGCGGATCTGTATGCCGAGCAGGAGAAGTACAGAAAGGCGGAGCGATTCTATCGGAAAGCCCTAGCCGAAACCAGGAGAGCTGCGGGAAAAGAGCACCTCTATACGGTGTCATGCATGCGCGAGCTGGCGGCAGTGTATACTGCGCAAAAAAAATACAACAAGGCAGCTCCCCTGCTCCAGCGCAGCATAGATGCTCTCGGCAAAATTTTCCCCGACGGACATCCTGATATTATACGTGCCCAGAAAAATTACGGTGAATTGCAGTGCAAAATGGCTACGTCTCTCTGAGCAGCCTATCAACACAACACCCCAAAGAACTGATTGGAGAAATCTTTTTACGAAGAAGGCAACTGAAGGAAACCAGACACCGGGTTAAGGTCATTGAGTATTGTTCAAGTAAACGGCGTCTGGCCCCTTCAGAATTGTTAAACTATTTTTGGAGAAAAAGTCCAGCATGCTGCCCAACAAACAAAAAAAGGGACTTAGCATTTTCGTGCTAAGCCCCTCGAATTACTGGCGGGGCCGACGAGACTCGAACTCGCGACCTCCGGCGTGACAGGCCGGCATTCTAACCAACTGAACTACGACCCCTTAAGTAATCTGGTGGGCGAAACAGGGCTCGAACCTGTGACCCTCGGCTTGTAAGGCCGATGCTCTCCCAGCTGAGCTATTCGCCCCAAATCGTTGAGCCATTTATATCCTTTTTTACTTTCTCCGTCAAGCATAAAAATGCATTTAAAATGGCAAAAAATACAGAACAACGTTTTATCAACAAGAAGAAATATTCTTTTTTCATGCCGAGCGCAACAGTTATTGCTGTACCGTTGTATTATGCGCCGACAAAGCAACATTCTTCAAGATACTCTCCAGAGAGACATCTTTAAAAAGCTGCTCTCCTTTGGGCAAAATCAAGGCCCTGGTCAACACCTCATCGACATGATCAACAAAGGTGATATCAAGACTGTCTCTGATTCTCGCCGGGACCTCTTCCAGATCCCTTTTGTTTTCAACGGGAAGGAGAATACGGGTAATATTCCCTCGTTTGGCGGCCAGTAATTTTTCCGTCAGGCCGCCGATAGGCAGGACTCTGCCGCGCAGGGTAATCTCGCCTGTCATGGCCAGATGCCGATCAACAGGATACTTCAACAGCGCGGAAACAATGGAGGTTGCCATAGTAATTCCGGCGGAAGGCCCGTCCTTAGGGATCGCCCCTTCCGGAACATGAACATGGATATCCAATTGCTGATAAAAATCCGTCTCCAGCCCCAGACGCATGGAACGGGAACGGACATAGGACAGGGCGGCCTGTGCCGACTCCTGCATGACATCCCCCAGCTTGCCGGTCACCGTCATCTTGCCGGTCCCCGGCATCAACACCGACTCAATTTGTAACAGCTCGCCGCCGACTTCCGTCCAGGCCAGGCCGGTCACTAAACCAATAGCGTCGTGCTCTTCCGCCAGACCGAATCTGTATTTGGGCACCCCGAGATATTCGCCCACAGACTGGTTCGAGAGCTGATATTTTCGAGCAGGCTCCTTCTTTTTCAAACGATCACGGGCGATCTTGCGACAGACAGCAGCAAGGGTTCGTTCCAGATTACGGACCCCGGCTTCGCGCGTGTAGCGTCGAACGATCTCCAGCACGGCCTCCTTGGTAAATTGAATATCATCCTCTTGGAAGCCGTTCAGCCCCAACTGCTTAGGAGCAAGAAATCGCTCGGCAATCTCCAACTTATCCTCTTCAGTATAGCCGTTCAGGCGGATGATCTCCATTCGATCCTGCAAGGGCAGCGGAATACCGTGCAGATTATTGGCCGTGGCGATAAAAAATACCTCGGATAAATCATAATCAAGATCAAGATAATGATCATTAAAGGCGTAATTTTGTTCCGGGTCCAGCACCTCCAGCAGGGCTGATGAGGGATCGCCGCGAAAATCAACGCTCATTTTGTCCACTTCATCAAGGCAGAACACCGGGTTGATCACCTCTGCCTTTTGCATGGCATGGATGATCTTGCCGGGCATGGCTCCGATATAAGTTCGCCGATGCCCTCGAATTTCCGCTTCATCCCGCACCCCGCCCAAGGACAGACGAACAAATTTCCGGTTCATGGCCCTGGCAATGGATTTACAGACCGAGGTTTTCCCCACACCTGGAGGACCTACCAGACACAGGATAGGCCCTTTGAGTTTCTCCACCTGCGTCTGCACAGCAAGATATTCCAGAATACGTTCTTTCGGCTTTTTCAGTCCGTAATGATCCTGATTCAGGATATCCTCAGCCTCTTCAATATCAATGGAAACGTCTTCTTTCTCCACCCAAGGCAGGCTGATAATCGTCTCAAGATAATTACGCACCACGGTTGTTTCCGCAGACATCGGCGGCATGGCCCGAAGTTTGCTTAACTCTCTGTCTGCTTTTTCCCGCACCGACTCAGGAAGCTCCTTTTCCTTCAAGGCCTCCTGGAGCTCATCAAGATCATCTCCGGCCTGCCCCATCTCGGTCTGAATCTCTTTGACCTTCTCGTTGAGATAATAATGACGCTGGCTCTCGTTCATCTTTTTCTTGACCCGGATATCAATGCTCTTTTCAAGCTCGTGCTGCTCCAGCTCCCGGTACAGGATCTCCAACACCCGACGGATACGATTCGGCAGATGAAGGATTTCAAGAATCTCCTGCTTTTCCTCGGTCCCAAGGCGCAGATGCGAACAGATCAGATCAACCCGCAAGGCCGGATTTTCCAAGGCGGCAACCGCTTTAAGCACCTCCACCGGAATATTTTTCTCAATCTTGGCATAACGCTCAAAGACCTGTTTCAGTTCACGACTGTATACAGGCAGCTCAACACTCTCGGTATGCTGATCCCCGGCCTCCCTGATATCGGCGCGAAAAAACTCCCCGCCTTCACTGTATATCCTTACTATTGCTCTGCGTTTCCCCTCAATCAGGGCCTTGATGGTGCCGTCGGGCAGGCGCAACAGCTGCATGACGGAGGCAAGCACGCCGCACTCGTATAAATGCTCCGGGCCGGGCTCTTCAACCTCGGCATCTTTTTGGGTGACCAAAAAAATCAACAAGCGTTCCTTCATGGCATATTCCAGGGCACGGGCGGATTTTTTTCGGCCCACAACCAGGGGCGCGACCATGCCGGGAAAAATCACCACGTCCCTCAGAGGCATGACAGGATATTGTGTTACGTCGGAATCAAACATAATTAAGACAACCAAGGAAGGGCAGAAAAGAAAAGAGGTGCAAAAAAATGCAAAAGGGAGAAGCGGCCTTCTCCCCGTCATATTCGCACCCGGTTACAGGTCGATGAGGCAGTTTTCTTTATTAAGCGGTTTTCTTCTCTTCCGCATCATAGAGAATAACAGGATACTCGCCGTCAGCAATCACCTGTTCGTTAATCACACATTCAACAGCATGTTCATCCGAAGGAAGCTCGTACATCACGTCAAGCATGGCTGTTTCCATGACCGAACGCAGGCCGCGTGCTCCCGAATTCCGGGACATTGCCTTGCGGGCCGCCTCGTTCAGCGCACCTTCAGTAAACCTAAGCGTGACCCCCTCCAACTCAAACAGCTTCATGTACTGCTTGGTCAGGGCATTTTTCGGTTCCTTCAGGATGCGCACCAGATCCTCTTCCTCCAATTCCTTCATCGGAGCGATAACCGGCAGGCGTCCCAGCAGTTCAGGAATCAAACCGAACTTAAGCAGATCTTCCGGCTGCACATCGGTCAATAATTCGCCCACGCTCTTTTCCGGGCCGGTTTCAATCTTGGCTCCGAAACCGATGGCCTTGGTTCCGGCGCGGCGCTTAATCACTCGATCCAGCCCGACAAAAGCTCCGCCGACAATAAAAAGAATATTGGTGGTGTCTATCTTGATCAAATCCTGCTGGGGATGCTTTCGTCCACCCTTGGGAGGAATGGAAGCAACTGTGCCTTCAATGATCTTGAGCAGGGCCTGCTGCACTCCCTCCCCGGAGACATCGCGGGTCAGCGAGGCTGAATCGGATTTACGGGCGATCTTGTCGATCTCATCAATATAAACAATCCCGTGTTGAGCCCGTTCAATATCATCATCCGCAGCTTGCAGCAGATTCACCAGAATATTTTCGGTATCGTCACCGACATATCCTGCTTCGGTCAATGTCGTGGCGTCGGCGATGGTAAAGGGCACATTAAGCACTCTGGCCAGGGTTTGCGCCAGCAGGGTCTTGCCGCTCCCGGTGGGACCGATGAGGATGATATTGGATTTCTGAATCTCCACATCGTCAAGGATTCCTTCCGGACGTTTTTCCGTCCTCTTGTAATGGTTATGCACAGCCACGGACAAGACGCGCTTGGCGAAATCCTGACCGATCACATAATCATCCAGATGCGCATGAATTTCCTTGGGTTTCAGCGCAGCAGGAGAAGAGGCCTCAACAATCTCTCCTTCGCTCTGCTCCTCGACCATACCGTTACAAAGCTCTATACATTTGTCGCAGATATAAACATCCGGACCGGCGATCAGGTTTTCCACCTCTCCCTGCGCCCGGCCACAGAAGGAACAGGTACAGACCTCGGCAGAGTCGCCTGAAACTTCGTCACTCATTACGCATCCTCCTTGGTATCCTCACGACGTACCAGCATCTTGTCGATCAGACCGTATTTTACAGCCTCTTCGGCACTCATAAAATTATCCCGTTCCGTGTCCTTTTCAATCTTCTTCACCGAGTTGCCGGTATGCCGGGACAACAGTCTGTTCAGGTCGCTCCGCATCCGCAGAATCTCTTTAGCATGGATATCGATATCCGTAGCCTGCCCCTGGAAACCGCCCAGCGGCTGATGGATCATGATCCGGGAATTCGGCAAAGCAAAACGTTTTCCCTCCGCTCCGGCGGCCAAGAGAAAAGCCCCCATAGATGCCGCCTGTCCCATACAGAGAGTTGCCACATCGCAGTTGATATACTGCATGGTGTCATAAATGGCCATACCGGCCGTCACCACGCCGCCCGGCGAATTAATATAAAAAGTGATATCCTTCTCCGGATCATCGGCCTCAAGAAAAAGGAGCTGAGCCACGATCACACTGGCAACGTCATCGTTCACGGGTGTACCGAGAAAAACAATCCGTTCCCTGAGCAGGCGCGAATAAATATCAAAAGCCCGTTCACCTCGCGGACTCTGTTCAACAACCATTGGAACAAGGTTCATAATCTCTCCTCCTCAAAACAAAAAACCGGACAGAACGGGATCCTGTCCGGCTGCCTTGTAATAAATACGCCCTTCAGATTGACCAGGAAGGAGCTTGTTACGCGTCCTGGGCCGCCTCTTCTCCAGCCTCTTCGGCTCCTGCCTCAACTTCGACAAGACTTGCCGCATTTCGCAGGAAATTAAGGATCTTCTCGTTCAGCAGCTCCGCCATAAAAGGCATCAGCTCTTCACGCTTTTTAAAGTACCCTTTCACGTTCTCAACAGTCATATTATACTCATCAGCAATGCGACTGTAGCCCTGCTCAAGATCTTCATCCGTCAGGGTGATTTCCTCAAGCTCGGCAACTTTTTTCAGGAGAAAATCGCCTCGAACTCGTTTCTCAGCAGCCTCGCGATTATGCTCAACCAGTTGCTCTCTTTTGATTCCGGCTGATTCCAACGTCTGACCTGCCCGCTTCAGATTCTCCTCAGTCTGCCTGATCATCTCCTGAATTTCAAAAGCAACCGTTCTTTGAGGAATCGGGAACGCATTCATCTCAAGCAGCTTCTGCATAATGCGATCATTCAAATCGCCCTCAAGGGCGGATTCTTTCTCTTCTTTCAGCTCTGAAAAAATCGCGGCCCGCAGATCGGCAAATGTTTCATATTTTTCATCAATATCTTTGGCAAATTCATCATCCAGTTCAGGTTTGATTCGCTCTTTGATGTCTTTGACATCCACCTTGAACTCAATGGTCTTGCCAGCCATAACAGGATTCTGGAAATCCGCAGGAAAGTCACTCTCGTAAAGGATAGTTTCACCTTTTTTGACACCGAGCAGCCGTTCTTCAAAATCTTCCCCTAAATAACCGGTGCCCATATCAACGGAAAAGTTCTCGTTGCGCACTTCTTTCAGAGGTTTTTCATTATGGAATCCCTGAAAATCAATGGTCACCATATCGTCCATAACGATTGCATGATCGTCCTCCGCAGAACGAAGGACTGCCTTGCTGCGTTGAAGTTCCGCGATCTTTTTTTCCACCTCGGCATCGGTGACATCACAGTTGGGCTTTGCAATCTCCAGACCCTTATATTCCTTCAGCTCGAACTCGGGCTTTACCTCCACCATAGCAACATAGGTGAAGCTGCCGTCATCGGCGAATGCGGTCTCCTGAATTTCCGGATGCACAATGACGTTGATTTTCTTTTCTTCGACTGCGTCGAAATAGGTATCCTGCACCAATTTTTCTGCAACTTCCGGCTCAACCCGATCTTTAAAGCTCTTCTTCAGGATGGACATCGGAGCCTTACCCCGACGGAATCCCTTGAGGGTCACTTCTTTTTTCAGCTCGTTATATTTTTTATCAAGCTCCTTCCGCACATCCTCCGCAGGCAGGGTAACAGTTACCTTCCGGGCCAGCTCGCTTACTTCTTCAATCGCAACATCCATCGACTCAAGTTCCTTTTATCCTTTTTGCCTGCATCGGGCAGATTTATTCAATCCCGGCCTGGAGCCTCGTTCCCAGCTCTCCCGCCATCGCTCTTATCCATTAACACTCAGATCAGAACCAATTATAATCTATAAGTCAATAATTATGGTGCGAAAGGGGGGAGTCGAACCCCCACGCACGTAGTGCGCTGGATCCTAAATCCAGTGCGTCTACCAGTTCCGCCACTCTCGCACGCATCAATCCTATAGTAATAATCAATGCAACGCTCTTCGTCAAGGGAGGGTTGCGCAAAAAAATAGGGACGTTTCGCGAAACGTCCCTACAGAACCAGCTGCATACCTTTTTTCCTGCAAACCTGAAAACGAAAATGGGCAGTCATTTTTAAGGGCAGGCATAGGGGCCTGCCCCTACGAAATGACGACACCGCCATGCTCCGAAGGGGCTGTATGTATCAGCTCGGGGTAACAGCCCGAGTATCGGGCTGATTCAGTTTTCGTGACCCAGTGCCCCAAGGTGTTACCCCGGGCTGGTTATATATAACCCCGTTGGGGTGTGCGGTGCGCATCGTACCCGGCTTGATAAAATCAATCGAGCCTGATCCTATTGATTTATAAATAAAAAACACCTAACTGTAACACCTACGCCAAACTTTATAATAATAGTTATCAACAATAAAAAAGGGCGGGCAATAAAAGAACCTTCCTTATCTTGACGTAATACCACAAAGGGGTGTATAATTACCCCCGATAATTATACACTTATTATTATCAGATAATTAACCGAATAACCGCCCTGCCTTTCATCCGACGGCCGAGCGCGGTCGGCCTTAATCCATTTGCACCGGTGTTTTCCATCAGAACAAAAATGAAAAAAAATCTCGCCTTATGCCTGCTCCTGTTCCTGCTTTTTTCCCAAATGACAACAACAGCGTACGGAGAAATCGTCAGCAAAATTATTGATTGGTCACAAAAAAAAACATGGACACTCACGTCAGCCCCTCGTGATTTTGCCGCATCTTTTGACAAAAAGAAAATATTTATTCTGGAAGAGGACAATAAAGTCCGTGTCTACGCAAACACCTATAACGGCAACCGGCTGGGCATAATCGACGTCCCTCCGGCAACAGTTGCCATAGACATCGCCCCGCGCGGAGGAATGCTCTACCTCATCGGCAGCGACAAAACCTACACAGCTATAGAGATCACCTATAAGAAAAAAGATGACTCCATCGCGGACTGGGCTGTGAAACACACCTGGAAAACCGAAGCCCGCCCCCTTGATATCGCCCAATCGTTTGATAAAAAATACGCTTTTATCCTGGAGAGCGACAGTAAAGTGCATATTTACTCTCTCACCGGCGAAAGACAAAAAGTATTTTCTGTTTCCCCGGGTACGCTTGCCATTACCGTTCCGTCCAGAAAAAGGACCCTCTGCCTTATTGATCGCAACGCAAGGTATAAATCCGTACAACTCCCTTTACGGTAAGGAATTATTCAAAAAAGCTCTCCTTTCAGATGTAGGCCTGTGCAGGGGAAAACCTGCGTGTCTGCCCGGAATAACAGGGCGAACACACAGGTTCGCCCCCTGCGGCACCCGGTAGAAGCAGGAATTGCGCGGCCAAGAGGAAAAGGAAGCTCACTTTCTCGACATTGAGGTAAAAAACGGAAAACGCCTGAAAAAGCAAGTGCCTTGCTTGCATAATATTTTCCCGACGAGTATATTATTCAAATGACTGTCCAACAGATGCGGTAAGTTGCATACACCTGTTGACTACCTTCCGGGCGGCAGCGATCAGCCGTTTATCAACCCTGTTTATCGTTCAGGAAAGAACGATACCGCAGTTCCGACTGAATGCACCGAACCTGAGATTACCTGAACTACCCAACATAAAGGAGAAAAGATGAAAAAAACGTTAACCTTATGCTCTCTGCTGCTTTTGTCGTCAAGCCAAGTCCTGGCTGAGGATGCACCGGCAAAATCCGGCACCACCCTGATCACCTCTCCCCTGTCCACGTGGCAGATGAATGTTACGCCGGTTGACTTTGCCCAGTCATTGGATAACAAGCTGGTTTTTGTCCTGGGCGACGACAGCAAGGTGCATATCTATTCATCCGCCGACGGTGTTGAGCAGGGTTCCGTCCCTGTAGCGAAAGAAACCGTTGCCATTGATATTGCTCCTCGCGGCGAGATGCTTTTCCTGGTGGACAGCAATAAGAATTATACTGCTTTGGATATTTCCTTTGCCCAGGATATCGACACAGCCGGTTCTCCGTTTATCGGCAAAGAGGGCGCGCCGATCAGTCTGGTTGTCTTCTCTGATTTTCAATGCCCGTTCTGCAGTAAAGTTCAACCGCTGCTGGATGAGATCCTGAAAAAAAATCCTGATAAGCTCAAAATCGTTTTCAAACACCTTCCGCTCCAGATGCACAAGCAGGCCAAGCCCGCCGCACTTGCCTCTATCGCGGCCCATGAGCAGGGAAAATTCTGGCAGATGCATGATGCGCTCTTTGCCGTTTCAAAGCAGCTAACCAAAGAAAACATCGAGAAGGCGGCCAAGGATATAGGCCTGGATATGGAGAAATTCCAAAAAGATCTGGCCAGCCCGTCTGTTCAGGCAAAACTGAAAAAAGATATGGTTGATGCGGGTAAAGCCGGTGTCGGCGGAACCCCCACCCTCTTTATCAACGGACGTCAGGTCAAAGGCCGGGGAGCCAATGTTCTCCAGGAAATGATCGACCAGGAATTGGCCCCTAAAAAATAAACAAAACAAGACTCTCAAGCTTTGCGTACTTCCCAAAAGCTCACCGGAGAAACCGAGCAGAACCTGAACTTTGACGACTATGCTGTTGCTCAGGTTCTGTTCGGCGTACATAATCATAACCTCAGTACTGTTGAACAGGCAGTCGAGGTGCATATCCATGATCGGGGGAATACCTTGAACATCTCCGGCAAAGGACATGCTGTGGATCTGGCTGTTTCCCTGCTCACTCAACTCTATGACCTTGTTCGCAAAGGCTATCCTGTCTTCAGTCAGGACATCCTCTTCGGGATCAAAATCCTGGAATCTTCTCCATCAGCCTCTTTGGCGGAAATCTTTTTGGACAAGGTCTGCATCACTGCCCGGAAAAAGGTTATTTCTCCCAAAAGTCTCCATCAAAAAAACTATATCGAGGCTATCCGCACAAACGATATTGTTTTCGGGATTGGTCCGGCCGGGACAGGAAAGACCTACTTGGCAGTGGCTATGGCTGTCTCCGCCTTGGCTTCGGAACTGGTCCAGCGCATTATCCTCACCCGTCCGGCTGTGGAGGCCGGTGAAAAACTCGGCTTCCTGCCCGGCGATCTGGCCCAGAAGGTTGATCCGTATCTCCGCCCGTTGACCGATGCCCTGAACGATATGATGGGCAGTGAAAAGGTTGCTGACCTGATCGAACGGGGAATAATTGAGATCGCGCCGCTGGCCTTTATGCGGGGCAGAACCCTGAATAACGGCTTTGTGATTTTGGATGAGGCGCAAAACACCACCAGCGAACAGATGAAGATGTTCCTGACCCGAATCGGCTTTGATGCCAAGGCGGTGATCACCGGAGATATCACGCAGGTTGACCTGCCCGGCAAGCAGGCCTCAGGGCTGACAGAGGCAAGTCAGCTCCTCAAGGGAATCGACGGCATCGGGTTCTCCCATTTTGACCATAATGATGTAGTCCGCCATCCTCTGGTGCAGAAAATCATTCAGGCCTATGCAGGGCAGGCAAAAAAATAGCCGCGCATTTTACGGCGTTCCTTGGTTACGCCTGCTTCACCCTCCTCCTCTCCTCAAACCATGTCAAACCCATGAAACCCATCCTCGAAATAAACAATCTGCGCAAGACTTTTGCCGATTTTACGGCAGTTAACGGTATCAGCCTGGAAGTTAAGGCCGGGGAAATTTTTGGTTTCCTGGGACCGAACGGGGCAGGCAAAACCACTACCATCAAGATTTTGGCAGGCCTCCTCCAACCGGATAGCGGAAGCGTGACCATCAACGGGAATTCTCTGGTAGAGCAGCCCCTTATCTGCAAGCAGGATACCGGCTATGTCCCGGATCGACCCTGGCTTTTTGAAAAGCTCACCGGCGGGGAATATCTCAAATTTGTGGCCAGCCTTTACAACTTACCCGAAGAGCGCTTTAACGCAGCAGCCCCGAAATATCTGGATATGTTCGATCTCGGCAAATGGGAGGATCATCTCATTGAAAGCTACTCGCACGGGATGCGCCAGAAGCTGATCATGACCTCGGTCTTCATGCTCAATCAGCCTCTGCTCATTATTGACGAGCCCATGGTCGGCCTGGATCCAAAATCCGCCCGTATCGTCAAGGAGCTGTTTAAACGAAAAGCAGAAGAAGGGAGCACGATTTTTCTCTCCACCCATTCCTTGGAAATCGCGGAAGAGCTCTGTCATCGTATCGCCATTATCACCAACGGCACCTTGCATATCATCGGGACAATGGAGGAACTCCGGAAAAAGGCCGGGAGAGAAAATCAGGATATTGATCTTGAAGAAATCTTTCTGGAGCTCACCGGGGCTTGGGAGATGCAGCAGGTTATTGCTGCGCTTAAGGATGAGTGAAACGGGGGTCTGTGCCTAGAGACTATATTGAGAACACAGGAGGGCTTGGTTCTAACTTCGGCCACCTTGCCGATACAACCCGCACCTACATGACGAATCTATTGATTTAACAATCTTTTTTTTATTGCGAGTACCAAGAGTAAATCAATTGGCCGAACTTAGAACCAAGCCCACACAGGAGAGGCTCCAGGGGCTGGAAAAGAAATTCGGTTATGCGCGAAATGTGGATTATATGGAAAATGACTACTAATTAGATCTCGTTACTTCCTCCAAAAAAGATAACATTTTATTAAT
>Ga0316189_10004549_pt1 | contig 13326 bp, 10 predicted proteins | sample LowCovwburrow_MG_FD_204930 | JGI IMG/M metagenome (GOLD analysis project Ga0316189, IMG submission 204930) | Coastal sediment microbial communities from Maine, United States - Lowes Cove worm burrow | ecosystem: Environmental > Aquatic > Marine > Coastal > Sediment | place: USA: Maine... | reverse complement strand
CTCGAGCTGCTGATAGTTGATCTCGGAGCCCTTCTCGGAAGACGAGAGGAACATCACAAGCAGGAGCACCATCATCATGAGCGCAAAGAAACCGAACATCCCTCGTCCCTGGGGCTTGGGCGGCGTCGGGGGCTTGTTGCCCTTGGGGTCGCTTGGCTTCTGGTCTTTGTTGTCGTTTTTCTGATCAGACATAGGTATTCGCAGGTGGGTTCGCCCGTTAGTGGGTCGTGGATCCGTTTCCCTTGTACTCCACGGGCGTGGGTCTTTGCTTCGGTTCGTACTCAGAACATCGGGCGAACAGGGGCGTTTATTTCCCAAGATCGCATCGAATGCACGAGATCACGGCTCTGCACCGGGATCATAGCGCACCACGCGCTTCGATCCCTTTGTTTCTATACGCACGAAAGGCGTGTTGGGATCGTGTGTGGGTTGATTTCTGGGGGGGCTCACCAGCCAGAACGCATCTCGGAGACGAGATCGTGCGCCAGCTCGTCGATCGCGTTGCGCTGCCCCATCTCAAGCCGATCACCCACATTGCGGGCTGGCGAGAAAACCGCCGAGGCGCTGTACCCGTCGCGGGCGACGAGGATGTCCCCGCTTCGGTTGTCGCGCCACTCGAATCGTATCGTAAGACGCACGGCTTGCTCCTGCACGAGCCCCGTCTGTGGGTCGTCGGAGAGCACCCGCAACTGGGTTCCCGTGACGACACCAACAAGGGTGGTATCGGCGCGATCTGCCGGCGCGAGTCTCCAGGGCGTTCGCTGCTGGATCTGCTTCATGATCGATTCGGTGAGCTGCACTTCAAGCCCACGCGAGGTTGTCTCGTTCCTGAAAATCGGGACCGCGATCGTTCTGATCGACTCATCGAATGTCGTATCGAAGGCGTATCCCTGATTCGGGCTGCTGGCACATCCCGGAAGAATCGCGATCGCAGCAATCAGGATGAATCCCAAACGGAAGCTCACGGCTGCGCTCCGTCAGTTTCGGCTTCCGCGGGAACTTCGTCTTCTGCGCTTTCTGTCTCATCGCTCACAAAGACGACCCATTCATGCTCGAACATGATGTCGAGCGCCTCGTCGGCGGCATCGGTCGCCGGATGGCGACGCACTAGGCGAGCGAGCACGAAACGGGCCGAGGCGTCATCATCCACCTTGAGATACCAACGGGCGGTGTCGAGCACCTGCTGAGCCGCCGACTCGTCGATCCAGGCGTCCAGCCCCTCGGTGATGCCCGAGCGGATCGCGTCGGCCGGGAACTCGTGCTGGTATTCTTCAATCAACAGCTTGGCGTCGAGAAGACCCGAGCCGTCGTAGCGTGGGCCTTTGAAACGGGCGATATTCGCTTCGATCTCACGCAGCATGGCTCTTTGGACTCGCGATGAATCGGGGAAGTTCTCACGGAAGATCGAGTACATCTCAGCGGCGAGTCGCAACTCGCGACGAAGGTAGTAATGATCCGCAAGCTGCATCGCGGCCTCTTCGGCCAGCGCTGAGCCCGGGACGCGTTCCTGGGTTCTGATAATCAACTCTTCGCCCGTGGTGCGAGCGTTCTCCATCCGCATGCCCAAGAAGCGTCGCTTCTTGCCGTTGATGTAGTCGAGCCCGATCTGGTACTCCAACTCCACGGCTTTGAGGAAGTATTCCGATTCTGAGAAGTCTTGGATGATCGCTTCGAGATCAAAGAGGGCCTTGTACTCGCGACCGTTGCTGTAGCGGGCGAGCCCGTGCAGGTAATAGCCCTGGGCGATGAAAGAGTTACGGGTTCTTTTGTTCTTTTCGAGCCAGTCACCGAGCATATCGCTGGCTTTCCCAGGCTTGTCTTCGGCAATCAGGCGGGTCGCCTCGGCCATCACATACGCATCGGTACCCGGCTCAGGCGCCTTGGTCTGGGCCCAGTCGCCCGATTCGTCAAGTTCGAACTGGGAGCTTTGCGCCATCACAGGGGTCGCGAGCAGCATGGTCGAAATCGCAAGCAGGCGGGTCGTTCGCGTGGGTCGTTGCATGGGGCGCATCCTTGTCGTCGCGGGTCGGGCAATGGGACCTCTCTTAGGATAGCGTGACGCGAGATGCTCTGCCGTGTGTGACGGGCGATTTGCTGTTGCTAGACTGTCCCTGATGAGCACCAAAGCCAGAAAATCCGACCCAGACCTGCTTCAGCTGGCAAAGAAAGCGCAGGCGATGGAGATCGCAGGACGCTACAGCCATGTGCTCGAGCTCGGTCAGCAGATGACCAAAGCAAAGCCCGAATGGTCAATCGGGCATTACTTCGTCGGCTCGGCACAGTGCGGCTTGGGAATGCTCGACGAGGCGAACCGAACCCTGCAAAGAGCGATCAAGCGTGATGACAAGCGTGCCGGGTTCTTTGTTCGACGCGCCGAAGTGCTCAATCGGCTCGGGCACAGGGATGAAGCGTCCTTATGCACAACCCGAGCGATCGAGCTTGACCCGGACAATCCGGACATACTGGTGCCCTCGGCGATGGTGCAATGGCTCGGCGGCGATCCAGTCGGAGCGCACGCCCTGCTCACCGACGCGATCGTACGCGACGCGGACTCCCCAAAGCTGCGAAGCGTGCACGCGCTGGTCTGCGCCGAGGTCGGGCGGCTCGATGAGGGCATCGAAGCGTTGCATGCGCTGCTCGCCGAGCACAACGATGGGCAGGGGCTGCCCAGATTGCTGCATTCTGAGTGCCGCATGTACCTAGCAAAGCTGCTCGATAAAGCGGGTCGCTTTGACGACGCGTTTGAGCACGCACGCCTCGGGGGAGCGCTCCGCGAGTCGAGGTACAAGCCGCAGACATCCAGCTCCATCTGCAACGACCGGCTCGCGGCGTGGAGTACCGATCGGTTCGACTCGATCCCGACATCGCGCAGCAAGAGCGAATCGCCAGTGTTCATCATCGGCATGCCCCGTTCGGGCACAAGTCTCGTTGAGCAGATCATCGCGAGCCATCCGCTCGCGTACGGGAGCGGCGAGCTGCTCGATGCGTGGCACGCGTGCAAAGAGATCAGCGAGCCCGACGAGCTATTTCCCGATCGCACGAGCAAAGTTGATCAGCTCAAGCCACCGATACTCGATCGCTGCGCCCGCAAAGTGCTCAAGGTCATGGAGAAAGCGGCTACACGCGAGAAGGGCAACGGCGTGCTGCGCGTTACGGACAAGCTGCCCAACAACTTCGAGCTCGTGGGCATCATCCACAAGGTGTTCCCGAACGCGCGTTTCATCCACTGCAACCGCAACCCGCTCGATACCTGCATCAGCTGCTTCCTGCTCGATTTTGTAGGCGATCACAACCACGGCTACTCCTACAACCTCCATCATCTCGCCGACCAGTACCGGATTTATAAGCGCTACATGGCCCACTGGCGCTCGATCGAATCGATCCCCATGCACGAGGTGCAGTACGAAGATCTCATCGAGAACCCCGAGCAAGGCGCGCGGGAGATCATCGACTTCATCGGGCTTGAGTGGGACGACGCGTGCGCCATGTCGCACGAAACAAAGCGTGCGGTGAGCACCCTGAGCAGCGACCAGGTCCGCAAGCCCATGTACACAAGCTCAAAGGAACGCTGGCGGAACTATGAGGAGCACATCGGGGTGCTAATCAACGCGCTCGGAACCGGAGAAGGGTGATGGAACTGCGATCGATGCAACAGATGATCGCGGTCGCCGAGCACGGGCACATGACCCGCGCGGCCGAGGAGCTGGGGGTGACGCAGCCCGCGCTCAGCGCCGCGCTCCGCAAGCTCGAGGACGAGCTGGGCACCGAGCTGTTCCATCGCACCGGGCACGGAGTAGAGCCCACCGAAGCGGGTAAGGTGTTCATTGAGCACGCCAAGCTCACGCTGCGTGCTGCGGGGCAGACAACAGAAGCCGTGCGATCGCTGGTTGGTCTCGAAACCGGATCGATCCGGGTCGGCGCGGGCGCAACGGCAACGGGGTACCTGCTGCCGGGCGCGATCCAAGCCGTTCGAAAGAAGCACCCGGGGCTGCGATTCTCAATCAAAGAAGCAGGAAGCAGCGCGGTGGCCCAGGGCGTGCTTTCGGGCGAGCTGGACCTGGGTGTGGTCACGCTGCCCATCGAGCACCCTCGCAGCGATGAGCTGATGGTGGTTAAGGAGATCAGCGACGAGCTGATGCTGATCGTGCCGCAAGGTCATGCGCTGCACGGGCGCAAGACTTTCCGCTGGGAATCGCTCTCGGGCGAGCCGGTGGTCGCGTTCGAGGCGGACTCGGCGGTACGAAAGATCATCGATCAGAGTGCCGCATCGCACGGGGTGACACTCGAGGTCGTCATGGAGCTGCGCTCGATCGAGAGCATCGTGCAGATGGTGCGGGCGAACATCGGGGTTGGGTTTGTGAGCAAGCACGGGCTGCCCAGCGGAATGGGGGTGCGGTGTAGGGACGGGGGGCTGACGCGGACGCTGGGAGTAGTGCGGACGCTTGATCGGTTGCCGAGTAGAGCTTCTGCGTTGTTTGAAGAGATGCTCATAGATCGATTATGAGCCAGTTGCGACCCGTTCACTTATAATCAATATATTTTATGCATCATGTAAAATTCATTGATTTGATTCATGACGATATCGCTCCGATACTGTAAGTGGATACAAAAGCCCCACTTCTCAAGGAGCACACCATGGCAGGCGACCCGTTCAACGCAAAAGACACGCTCTCGGTCAACGGCAGCGACTACAGCTACATCAATCTCAAGTCCCTCCAAGAGCAGGGCGTGGGAAACATCGACACGATGCCCTACTCGATCCGGGTGCTGCTCGAGGCGATGGTGCGGAACCTTGACGGGTTCATCGTGACCAACGACGACATCGCCGGGCTCGCCAACTACAACGCGAAATCGGTCAACAGCGTCGAGATGCCCTTCATGCCCGGGCGCGTGGTGCTCCAGGACTTCACGGGTGTGCCATGTGTTGTTGATCTTGCGGCCATGCGCGACGCGATGAAGAACCTCGGCGGCGACCCCGAGCAGATCAACCCCGCAGTCGCGTGCGACCTGGTCATAGATCACAGCGTGCAGGTGGACGACTTTGCAACACGCGTGGCGCTGACAATCAACGCGGAGAAGGAGTTCGAGCGCAACAACGAGCGGTACTCGTTCCTCAAGTGGGGACAGGAGTCGCTCGACAACTTCCGGGCCGTGCCCCCGGCGACCGGGATCGTGCATCAGGTGAACCTCGAATACCTGGCGCGAGGCTGCCTGACCAAGCCTCAGGACGGGACACAATGGGTCTACCCAGACTCGCTCGTGGGCACCGACTCGCACACGACCATGATTAACGGCGTGGGCGTGCTCGGCTGGGGCGTCGGCGGTATCGAAGCCGAGGCCGTCATGTGCGGGCAGCCCGTGTACATGCTCACACCCGAAGTCGTGGGATTCAAACTCAAGGGCAAGCTCCCCGAGGGCGCGACCGCAACCGACCTGGTTCTGACCGTCACAGAAATGCTCCGAGCACACGGCGTGGTCGAGAAGTTCGTCGAGTTCTATGGCGAAGGAATGGCCGAGCTCTCGATCCCCGATCGCGCGACGATCGCCAACATGGCGCCCGAGTACGGCGCAACCTGCGGCTTCTTCCCGATCGATCAGAAGACCATCGAGTTCTTCCGCTTCACCGGAAAAACCAAGGAAGAGTGTGCCCTCACAGAAGCATGGGCCAAGGCATCGGGCTTCTTCTGGACGCCCGACGCGCCAGAGCCTGTGTTCGGCGCGACGCTCGAGCTTGAACTCTCGACAGTCAAGCCGTGTGTCGCGGGGCCCAAGCGCCCGCAGGACCGGATCGATCTCGATGCGCTGCACACCGCGTGGGACACGATGCTCACAGCACCGATGGGCCCCAAGGGCCTCGGCGTAGACACGAGCGACACAGGCGCAACCACGAAGGTCGTGCACACCGTTGCATCGCACCCCGAGAACATCGGCGACGAATCAACGCTCAAGCACGGCTCGATCGTAATCGCAGCAATCACGAGTTGCACGAATACGTCGAATCCTGATGTGCTGATCGCCGCGGGGTTGGTCGCCAAGAAGGCCAACGCGCTCGGACTCAATCGCAAGCCGTGGGTCAAGACCTCGCTGGCACCGGGTTCCAAAGTCGTAACAGAGTACCTCGACAAGTCGGGGCTCAGCGCCGATCTCGACGCGATCGGGTTCCAGACCGTTGGCTACGGGTGCACAACCTGCATTGGTAACTCTGGCCCGCTCCCGCCGGAGATCGAGAACGCGATCATTGATGGCAATCTCGCCGTCGCTTCGATCTTGTCGGGCAACCGAAACTTCGAAGGACGCGTGCACCCCGAGGTACGCGGCAACTTCCTCGCGTCCCCCCCACTCGTCGTCGCGTACGCGATGGCTGGGCGGATCGATATCGATGTGTACAACGAACCGCTGTGCCAGACACCCGACGGCAAAGATGTCTACCTCAAGGACATCTGGCCAACACGCGCTGAGATCGACGCCGTGGTCAACAGCTCGGTCACGACCAAGCAGTTCGAAGAGAAGTACGGCGCGGTGTACACCGAGAATGAGACCTGGAACCAGGTCCCGGTGAGCAAGAGCGAGCTCTACGGCTGGGAGGATTCGAGCACCTACATCCAGAACCCGCCTTTCTTTGAGGGCATGACCGAAGAAGCACCCGGGTTTGGCACCATCGGCGGGGCACGCTGCCTGTGCCTGCTGGGCGATTCGGTCACGACCGACCATATCTCACCGGCCGGTCGCATCGAGCCCGAAACACCCGCAGGCCAGTACCTGATCGAGCAGGGCGTTCGTAAGAACGATTTCAACTCGTTCGGCTCGCGACGCGGCAATGATCGCGTCATGACACGCGGCACTTTCGCCAATGTGCGTGTGAAGAACCAGATCGCCAAAGACGGCAACACCCAGCCAGAGGGTGGCTGGACGCGCAACTTTACCAAGGGCGATGACCTTTCGTCGGCACCCGTCGAGTACATCTACGACGCGTCACTGGATTACAAGTCTGCGGGCGTGCCGCTGGTTGTCGTCGCGGGCAAGGACTACGGCATGGGCAGCTCGCGTGACTGGGCGGCCAAGGGGACGCTGCTGCTGGGCGTCAAGGCGGTCATCGCCGAGAGTTTCGAGCGGATCCATCGCAGCAACCTGGTGTTCATGGGCGTGCTGCCGTTGGTCTTCAAGAACGGACAGACAGCATCATCGCTTGGCATCAAGGGCGACGAGAAGTTCGACATCGTCATGCCCAACCCGGTCGAGCCGCGCTGTGATGTGACGGTGAAGGTGACGCGTGCGGACGGGACGGGCTTCGAGTTCGTCGCGGTGTGCCGTATCGATACGCCGGTGGAGATCGAGTACTTCAAGAACGGCGGGATCTTGCATACTGTGATCCGCAAGAAGCTCAATGAAAGCCGCCAGATGGCGTGAGCGTGATTGATTGTTGATCCTTTTATTGGCACGCCATGACAGGGCGTGCCTTTCTTGTATATTGGCAGCATGAGTTCAGAATTTAAAGACCCATCATTTCGACACCCAGCCACACTGCTGCCGTTGACGATCGTCGGCCTGGTTTGTTTTGTGCTACTCGACGCGCTCTACATCCCAGCCGGGATATTCGGAATCATCGGAATCGAACAACACCCGCGAAACGACGATCTTGTTGTGCTCTCAACGCTCATCCGTGGAATTTCGGGGCTCGGGCAACTACTGATGTTCATCTGGACAACAGTCTGCTTCTGCATGCTGATCTACAGATTTGCACACAACGCCAGAGCGATCGGATTCACCAGCTTCAACCACACCCCGGGCTGGTGCGTCGGCTGGTTCTTCATTCCATTTGCGCACCTCTGGATGCCGTACAAGGCCAACTCTGAGATCTGGCAATCGAGCAAAGTATCCGACTCGGAACAGATCCGGCAGAATGAATGGTGGGAGCAGCCAATCGGGTTGGTGTTCAAACTCTGGTGGTTTGCCTGGGTGTTCGGCAACATCGGGAATAACACGGCTTCTCGCCTCTCACAATCTACATTTGAGCCCCTCGAACTCGCTGGCTACTGGCTAATTCCGTTTGCGGGCGCATTGCAGGTTAGCTCGGCGATCCTGGCGATCATGATCGTATCAAAGCTTGCTTCACGACAGCGCACACAGTTTGAACTGATGCAGTCTCAGCATCAAGCTGGTGACCCGTTTGCGAATGACACCTTTCAATATCGTGAGCAAACCGAAACTGACAAGCAGCAATAAAAAACCGCCCCGAAGGGGCGGCGATTTGAGTATTGTTGAACTGGTTCATCGCCGTCGGCGTGCACCCGCGAGCCCCGCGAAGGCGAATATCGCAAACGCAGATGGCGCGGGAACAACCTCGATCGTCCAATGATCGAAGATGAACCCCATCGGCTGAACAGGACCATCTTCGAGCCCCCAGTTGAACACGCTCAGACCCGTGAAGTCATAGGTGCCAACCGCACCCAGGATATCGAGCGAGTCGAGACGGGTTCCCTCGTAGGTCGCCGAGAATAGCGCATCGAATGTGTTTGCGATCAGGGCGCCCTCGTCGGTTGCGACGCCATCGGGGAAGCCGTCAACGCTCGAGCCGAGGAAGAAGCCGTCGACGGCCGGGTCGTCGTTACGGATAACGAAGAGCGGGTCGCGACCAGCAGGATACGGGTTCGCCAGCCCGGCGCTGTTGCCGGCGATCGAGAGGTTGAACGACGAGGAGATGATCTCGTAGCCTCGGGTCGGGAAGTTCATGCTGTCAACGAAGTTGTTGGAATCGAGCTGGAAGCTCATGATGACCTCGTCGCCCGAGCCGGCATTCTGCCACTGCCCGTTGTTAACGCCCCCGAAGTCGACCGAGCCGACGACGCGGACCTCGACGATGTCAGCGCTCACCGCAGCTGTTGCGAGACCCGAGACCATGATCGCGATCAAAGATTGAAGTTTCATCGAGTACCCTCTGTGTGTTGTTCTCTCTGGCCCGACCTCTCTGATCGGCCCTTTGCTTCGTTGAAGCGTGTTCTCTGGCATTGAGCATAGTTTCAAGCCCGATTCCACACAAGATTGAACTTCCCAGAGAGCAGGATTTGCACAAAAATAGGGCGGTATACTGAAAATATGAGCGACCTCAACAGCAAGCACAACCGTGTCGTCTGGTGCGACATCCCCGTCGATGATCTCGATCGCGCCTGCGCGTTCTACGCTGGGGTATTGGGCATCGAGGTCAACCAAGAATCCTTCGGCGAGATCAAGTTCGCCGTGCTCGCCCATGACGAGGGCAACGGCGCCTGCCTCATCCCCCGCCATGGGGCGAGCGAGGCATCACCGGCAGGGGGTGGGCCCATGATCTATCTGAATGTCGACGGTCGCATCCGCGATGCGGTCGAGAAAGTCACCCAACTCGGCGGCAAGGTCACAACCGAAGTCCACCCGATCGGCCCGCACGGATTCCGTGCCCTGATCGAAGACAGCGAGGGCAACGCGATGGCGATCCACAGCAACAGCGACGCCTGACCGAGTAAAAGAAAAACGCACGCCACTAGATCGGGCGTGCGCTGTACTGTGTGCAGGAGATGGGGAGTTCCCTAGGTCAGCCGTTGATCAGGCCCCGGCGCCCGCGCCCATCATGGCTTCGACATCAACGCCGAGTTTCTGGGCGATGCGCTTGCCGTAATCCTCGTCAGCGCGGAAGAAGTGGCAGAGCTGACGCATCTGAACTTCCTGTCGCGCCTGGCCCAGCACGCCCGCGATGCGGCTCGCCAAGCGATCACGCTCGGCGTCATTGAACATGCGGAAGAGATTACCCGCCTGCGTGTAATCGTCGTGATCAACCGTGCTGTCGTAGCGATCGACGATCGTCTGTCCCAGATCCCAAGCGGGGTCGCTGAACTGGGGCGCGACATCCGGGGCACCCTCGCGCGATGAAGGCCAGTAGTTGGCACGGCTGCCGTAATCTTCACCTGTTGCCATGTGCCCATCGCGCTGCGAGTTAAACACTGGGCACTTGGGGCGGTTCACGGGCAACTGGTGGTAGTTGTTGCCAACGCGATGACGATGCGCATCGGCATAGCTCATCAGTCGCGCCTGGAGCATCTTGTCGGGGCTCGCGGCGATGCCCGGCACGAGGGCACTGGGGCTGAAACTCGCCTGCTCCATCTCCGCGTGGTAGTTTTCTGGGTTGCGGTTGAGCTCGAGCTGGCCCACTTCAATCAAAGGGAAGTCCGCGTGCGGCCAGACCTTGGTGAGATCGAACGGGTTCCAGCCCGTGCGCTGCTCCCATTCCTCGGCCTCACTCTGAGTCATGATCTGAACCTTCATGGTCCAGCTCGGGAAGTCGCCTTTCTCGATCGCGTTGAAGAGATCTGACTGAGAGCTCTCGCGATCTTCGCCGATGAGCGTGTCGCCCTCGTCGTCCATCAGGTTCTTGATGCCCTGGTTGGTCTTGAAGTGGAACTTGCACCAGACGCGTTCGCCCTCGTCGTTGATGAACGAGTAGGTGTGGCTGCCGTAGCCGTTGACATTCCTATAGCCAACCGGGCGACCGCGATCGCTGAAGAGGATCGTGACCTGATGCAACGACTCGGGGCAGAGCGACCAGAAATCCCACTGCATGTCCATGTCGCGCATGTTGGTCTTGGGGTCGCGTTTCTGGGTGTGGATGAAGTTAGCGAACTTGTACGGGTCACGCACGAAGAACACGGGGGTGTTGTTGCCCACCATGTCCCAGTTGCCCTCTTCGGTGTAAAACTTGATCGCAAAACCGCGCACATCGCGCTCGGCGTCGGCGGCTCCCTTCTCGCCCGCAACGGTGGAGAAGCGCAGCAACATATCAGTCTTCTTGCCGATCTCGCTGAGGAACTTGGCCTTGGTGTGCTTCGTGATGTCGTGCGTGACGGTGAAGGTGCCGTACGCGCCGCTGCCCTTGGCGTGCACGACGCGCTCAGGGATGCGCTCGCGATTGAAGTGCTGCATCTGCTCGAGCAGCGCGACATCCTGCATGAGCAATGGGCCGCGAGGTCCGGCAGTCATGGCATTCTGGTCAGCGATTGGGTTGCCGTCCGCAGTGGTCATGAATGGGCACTTGGGGTCGTTTTTATCGGCCATCAGATTCTCCAGCGATCTAGAGGACAGGGGTATTGAGTGCTTTAGAACTGTTCTAATTTTAGACTCGCGACCCTCAAACCGCCACGCCCGGTGATGAAAATCCCCGCGATCGCAGCATTTGAATGCGAGCGGTAAAGGTCAGTTTTTAGTCTGTTGACTGAGTTGAGCGCTGCCCGCGAGCATGCCCCCGTCAATGTTGAACTCGCCGCCCGTGGTGTAGCACGATTCGTCACTGGCGAGATGGACAGCCAGCGACGCCACTTCCTGGGGGGTGCCGAATCGTTGCAAGGGGCAGTCGGCGCTGAACTTGGCGATGTTGGCTTCGCGTGCATCACCGACGCCGAGCATGGGATCCCACATTGGGGTGAGGATGGCGGCGGGCTGGATGCAGTTACACCGAACTGCGAGCCCTTCCTCGGCACAGTAGAGAGCGACTGATTTGGTGTGGTTGCGGATCGCACCCTTACTCGATGCGTACCCGACGGCCCGGGGCACCCCCACCACGCCAGACCGAGAGCCAATGTTGATGATCGAGCCCGCTTCGCTGGTGGATCGCATGGCCCGAATGGCGTGCTTGCAACCGAGAAATGTGCCGACGAGGTTGGTGTCGTGCACCTTCGTCCAGTCTTCGAGCGACACGTGCTCGGGATCTTGGGGGCGCGGATAGACTGGATCGAAGCCCGATATGCCGGCGTTATTTACGAGCACATCAAGGTGGCCGAACTGTTCGATTGTCTCCCCGATGACACGCTCCCACTGTGACTCATCACGAACATCGAGATGCGTATAGGACGCTGAATCACCTAGGCGTTCCGCGCTCGCGAGCCCGGGCTCATCGTTGAGATCGCTCAGAATGACCCGAGCACCCTCGTTGATGAATGAATCAGCGATCGCGTACCCGATACCCTGTGCAGCCCCGGTGATGATCGCGGTTTTCCCTGTAAGTCTGGGCATGTTTCTGGTCTCCTGATCCCATGATAACTCGCCGAACATCGCCGTGAAGGCACAGAAATGAACTATACTGTCCCCGTGTCAAGGACGATTACCCCCCAGCCAATCACGGACGAGACCGGCATCGCTATCAGCGAGGCGGTGCAGCGCGTCTGGGGATACGACGAGCTTCGCCCCATGCAGATGCGGGCGATCCGGGCGGGCGTCGAGGGTCGCGACTGCCTGACCGTGCTGCCCACCGGCGGGGGCAAGAGTCTCTGCTATCAGGTCCCTGCGTTGATCACCGGCAAGGCCACGATCGTGGTATCGCCGCTGATCGCGCTGATGCGTGATCAGGTGCGCGGCTTGGAACTCCAAGGCTACAAAGCCGCGGCCATGCACTCGGGGCTCGAGCTCGACGAATCGAAAGACATCGCCAAGCAACTCGTCACGGGTGACTTGGATCTGATACTCGCAGCGCCCGAACGCGTGGTGACTCCATCGTTCAAGACACTCATCGGGATTCTGTGTGATCAGAACCGCTTGGGCTGCATCGCGATCGACGAGGCCCACTGCATCAGTCAGTGGGGACACGACTTCCGCCCCGAGTACCGTCGCATTGCCGAGCTGCGCAAGGTCGCACCCGGGGTCAGCGTGCAGGCCTTCACCGCGACGGCAACGCCCAAAGTTCAGCAAGACATCATCAATCAGCTCGGGCTCCGCGATCCCGAGGTCATGGTCGGGATATTCGATCGCCCCAACCTCACCTATCGCGTGCAAGCACGCGAGCAAGCCGCCCACCAGATCGCGGCCGCGGTCGGTCGTCACGCGAGCGCCGGCGACGGCGGCGGGACAATCGTCTACTGCCTGAGCCGCAAGGACACGGAGAAGATCGCCAGCGAACTTCGCGAGCTGGGGCTCGACGCCGACGCGTACCACGCGGGGCTGGGCGTGTCGGATCGCCACAACATCGAGCAAGCGTTCAGCAACGAAACCCTCGATATCGTCGTCGCAACCGTCGCGTTCGGGATGGGGATTGATCGCTCCAATGTGCGCCTCGTCGTGCATGCGAGCATGCCCAAGAGCATTGAGGCGTACCAGCAGGAGACCGGGCGCGCTGGGCGAGACGGGCTCGATGCGGAGTGCCTGCTTCTGTACGCACCGAGCGACGGCGGGCGCTGGGAACGCCTAATCGAGATGAACGCCGCCGATTCGGGCATCGATCCGAGCGCACAGATCAAGCTCGTGCGCGACATGCGCCGCTTCGTCGCCAGCTACACCTGCCGCCACCAGTACCTCACCGAGCACTTCGGGCAG
>Ga0316189_10004548_pt1 | contig 13330 bp, 23 predicted proteins | sample LowCovwburrow_MG_FD_204930 | JGI IMG/M metagenome (GOLD analysis project Ga0316189, IMG submission 204930) | Coastal sediment microbial communities from Maine, United States - Lowes Cove worm burrow | ecosystem: Environmental > Aquatic > Marine > Coastal > Sediment | place: USA: Maine... | reverse complement strand
AAAGAACCAATCACCAGTCAAAGGGTTCTTTCCAGATAGGTATCGGATATCGTCATGATTGCCGACGATCAGGCGCTTATGCCCTTGCAGGCGTGGCCAAAGTTTGCAGAATTTCTCTTTGTCACCGATGAAAACATCACCGAGATGCCAAACATGGTCTTGCGGCTTGACAACTGCATTCCAGTTATCGATCATTCTCTGATCACACTCATCTTGATTCGCAAACTCAGCACCACGAAATGGAAGGCCGGTTTTGGCATCCAAGAAGTTTAGCATATTGGCATGAAGGAAGTGGGTGTCAGATATGATCCAAATATTACGTTCCATCGGCACCCTCTTCTGAAAGATAACCGTTGTCGGCTTTTAACTCTACCTTAGAGTATTCGATCGGGTGTTCGCTAACGAGTGAGAACGGTTGATTGGAGAACGTGTGGTGGAATGGACGCTGTCGAAAGTTGCGCGCATTCGTACGCAGAACGTGGGTTTCACGTTCCATCATTCCACGATCATTTCGTTTGAAAATCGCGATCTCAACGAGTTCGATGTTCTCGTCTGCCATCACGTCATCGCCAAAAGATTTGGCGGCATCATATAGTGTTTTCATATCATCATTCTATCATAATGTAGACGGAAAGTAAACTGTTAAGGCTTGTTTCCGATGTTATATTTCGGACAGAGTTCCCATTGGTCCTTGTCCTTATACGAAATGATTTTGATTTGTCGTAGTGGGGCACACTCGAGGGTGTCTGTCTTCACAATCTCTACCAGTCCCCAATCAGAGAGGAGAGTTGTGATTGTGTTACGACGAGCAAGATCATTTGATTCAAGATTGGATTTCTTTCCATCCAAGAGAAATAGCTCTTTGAAATGGACGATGAAATACCGACCTTGTTTGTGGAGGATGTGACACGATTGAAATAGCTTTGACTCGCGACGAGATGCTACACCGATACGTGTAAGAGTTTCTTTGACTTTCAGGAAATCATCGGGTTCGTTTAGGGAGACCTCAAGCATATCGCTTGGCTGCCACGAAATCAATTCGTTTTCATTCACTGCATTCACCTTATTTTTTATTGTTATGGCATTATGTTGTATAGTGAATGTATTTATCTGAGTGGTGATTTCAGCGTTTTCCTAAACGACCACCCTTGGCCATCTTGTTCTTGATGATTTCAACTTGGTCTGGTGTCAAAAGAGTGAGGGCTTGTCGTGCTTTCTCTTCAGAATAGCCGTACATTTCTTTCACTGCATCTACAGCATCGATCGGCGTAGCCTTGGTCCATTTAGAGAATCGTTTGCGCTTCCGTACAAGCAATCGAAGAAAATCGAATTGCATTTTGTTGTCCAGGTTTGGAGCCATATTCATTTCATTAGCCATCAAAACTGTATCTGGAAAATACGAGAGACCACGATTGACCATGAACGCCGAGTATTTCTTCTCGGTTTCAGCATCAACAATCAAGTCTTCCTTGGTGTTGTTGATCGCATTAAGGAAATCAAACGGACTCATTACTACGCAGCTCCATTCTATAAGCGTAACAGGTAGACATCTCGAAAACATTCAAGTTGTTTAAAACCACATCGTGTTCTGCCGAGCCACCGAGAGAAGAAAAATCACGGCACCATAACTGCATGTTGTTTTGATCTTTGGATTTCATGTAGTATTCACGACCTGAAACATTCGTATGTTCAATACCAAATTTACGAATCATATTTAGCCGGTTCATAGCCGTGTCTTCGGGTTGAATTTCTGGGCCACCCAGAGCTCTTTGGAATTTTTCCATGTCTGCCGGTGAGAGCTTGGTCTCGATTTGGCGGAGACCCTCAGCCTCACCCATATCAAAAGCATCATCAAGATAGGATAAAATGATAGTGATGGGAACCAAGTTCTGTTGAATTTGCATCCGGGCTTTATCACGAAATTCAAGATATTCATCAGTCTGCATCATACTTCTCCAAAAGTGCATCTACTTCGTCCGGTGTTTTGGACTCTAATAATGCATCCATTCTATCATAGAACATCTCTTCTGTAAACTGTTCAGTGTCAATGCCCTCGTTGAGCCAGAAATCATCGACATAAACAACCGGTACAGTTTTGTGGTGACGCTCTTTCAACCAAATCTTGTCGTACGGTGAATTGGTGATATTGATCACATCAAAGGCAAGACCCCATTCAGCCAATTTTTTAATCATGACACCACAATAGTGACAGTTTTCTTGCGTGTAAACCTTAAGCATCATCGACATGGATAGCTCTTATGGTTGATTGCATACGAAGAACATCTACGACAATGTCATGACGAGCATCGTGGGCCACGAACTTGGCTTCCCATTCTGGTAGGACGAACTTGTTGTCCATACCTGAACCAATAAGGAGAGCATCAAGAAACGAACGGGTGTCGCGAATTGTCCACCATTTGAATGGGTCTTCGGAACCAATGTCTTGCATAATTTTACGCAAGAACATGGGATCGAACGTGTTACCACGAGACCAGGTGCGCTTAATCTTCCAGAAATCACCGAAGTGTTCTTGCAAAACCTTTGGTAGTTCACTGATTGATTGGTCATCAGTCGACGGTTTAAGAACCTTCTTGGCCTCATCACCTTGTTGTTTCCACCAATCAAGAGTTTCCTTTTGGATTTTCTTGCGGTGAACCTTAACCTGCTCGGCCACATCAAATTTGATATAACCACACATTTCAAGTAGTTCATCATATTCGTATGGCCGATCAGACATGATACGTTCTGAATCAAATTCCATGAAAGCCAACGAAAGAGCCGGCGCGTCCTCAAAGTTTTGACCTAATGTTTCAAAGTCATAAATTGCTTCTCTCATACTGACATATTCCATGCTTCGGTGGTGAGTGTGTACACACGACCTAGTTTCAAAGTTGTTTTAGTCTTTCGAGTTCGTTTCTCGAAGTTTTCAGACTTGTATCGGTCAGGATTACCATAACCAAGTTTGTAATGAGTATACGCCTGGTCATACTCACAAGTAGCACCTCTAAAATGTCCACGAGAACACTTACGAACTCCAAGGAATGTGCCTTTGCGAATGCTAATTGAGTGTGCATAGCCGGTTGAAACCATTACTACATCATCACCAGGTTTTACAATTTGGCCGAGGTGATTGGTATAATCCTCGGCATAAAATGTTGTTTCGGTCATACGAATTCTACTTCCATCATAATTTCCACCATACAAGCCGCGAGGTTCAATTCATGGTCAGCCACAAACGCGGCCTTATATTGACACTCATTGAGGTACACGATTAATTGGGGAATTGAGGTTGGTTTGACAACCCCGTTCATTTCATCATAGATGCCACGACAAATTGAAGATGTGTCTGCATCCAAGTTATTCACAATCCAAGACCGTACTTTCTTGAAGTCCTTGGCTTTGATATTAGCCAACAAATCTTTGTATGCTGTGGCGGTTGTTGTAACAGTTCCATCATTAATTTCACCGGTTACTGCCGTTCGCTGTAATTCATTAAGAATACGCCGCCAGTCAGGAGCGTACCGCATGATGACATCGGCAACTGTCTTTTCTTCATACGGCACACCCTCCTGCTCAAGGATGTCTTTTACGCGCTTGTGAAATTGCATGGCCAAACCAGCCATCTCTTTTTTGGATGCTGGTGTAAACTCATAAACAGCACAGCGAGAATGGAGTGGTTCAATGAGTTTGTTCTTGTAGTTACAGGTAAGAATGAAACGACAGTTTGATGAGAACTCTTCCATGAACGAGCGCAGTGCTGGTTGGAAAGAATTTGGGTTGAGGTAGTCGGCCTCATCAAGAATTACGACTTTGTACCCACCGCTTAAAGAAACGGAAGATGCAAATTGTTTCACTTTGTTACGAAGTGTGTCGATGTTACGTTCGTCGGAGCCGTTGATTAGGATATAATCCAAATCGAGTTGGTTGCATAATGCCTTTGCAACAGTAGTTTTACCGAGGCCTGCTGTACCAGTGAGCAACATGTGTTGGAATTCACCGGCTTCTACGACAGATTCGAATGCTTTTTTGAGTTTTGGTGGGAGGATAACATCAGCGATAGTCCGCGGACGGTATTTCTCAACCCAGAGGAAGTCGTTCATTATTCAGCCTTTTCATGGAATAGTTCATTATAAGTCAGGTGGGGCCGAAAGTACATTACCTTTTAGTGTCTTCAGCCTCTGACGAAAGCTCGGTTTGAACAGCTTCTGAAAGTTGGGATAGCTGAGCAGCTTGTTCACGAAGTTGGCCGATTGCAAAGAGTTCTTCGCCCTTATAAGCACCACGACCAGCCATCGCATCGATGACCGCTACCATGGAACGTGACGCACGGTTTGCGAGTTCAGCAAGTTGTGTTACATTTGGAGATGACATTGTAGTTTCCTTCTTTTTTGACATTATGCTTCACTCGTCTTTTCGAGAGCGATCCAGTATTCGACCGGTGTCTGTGGATCACGTGAAACAAATTTTGAGATGAGTTTCTTTGAGATGGTTACATCGTAATCAACTGGCATAACTTTGAGGTTATCCAATTTCATGACGTATTTAAAGTTGTCGGTATCTGAAAACTCACCGGCAATATCGATAGAGAATGCATTTGAAGTAGCATTTCCGATCTCACATACTGAGAGTTCAAGTGCGCCTTGGGATGGTGAGATAGTCATCACCTCATGTCCCAAGGTTTGGGCAGCTTTCTTAAGCTTGCCGAGAGTATCCGCATCAAGTACGAAGGAGACCTCTTCTGACGGCATCGGAATATCCTTAGTGGGGGAGGTGAGGATTTCCGGGTCAGAGAAGTAATACTTGATGCGGGACCGGCCAGACGTGGAGCGGACAACAGCGTGGTCATCCTTCATATCCAGTTCAGGCGAGTCAACCAAGTTCAGGGTTGCGAGAAATTCTACGAGATCATAGATGCCAACTTCTTTGTCAACATCCATTTCAAGTTTAGCCGAGGCTACGATGTTTTTGGCTTCGGCCATTGTCTTAATGACATTACCTGGTCGAAGTACAATGTTAGGCTGAATGGTCTTGAAGTTGTGCAAGATATTCAGGGTCTGTTCGCTTAGTTGCATTATTTATCCTATTTCATTACGGAGAAGTTCTTTTCCTTGTGGAATTCAATCTTCTTCTCAAACTTGCCTTCTAAGATTTCACCCTTATGGGAGATAACAAAGACGTTGGTATCCTCGTCGAGTGTGTAGAGGATTTTCATTAGGTTTTCAACACCATCGTGGTCGAGTGATGAGTCGAATGTTTCGTCGAGGACCAGTAAGTTGGTGGCCACCGAGTTTTTCATTTTGGCGATCTGTCTCCACGTAAAGAGGAGTGCCAAGTCAATACGCTGTTTTTCACCTTCAGAGAAGGAGGCGTATGAAAATGTATCGCGATGACGGGAACGAATAGTCTCAAGAAATGCTTCGTCAAGTTCGAATGATACAAAGAAGTCAAGTACTTGTAGGTATTGATTTACAAGCTTATTTATAACCGGTAGGTACTGTTTGATGACTTTTGTTTTGATGCCGGTATCTTTTAGCATCTCGGCCATGACTGTGTTGTATTGGTACTCATCATTGTACTTGAACTTGGCTTCTACCAGGTTCTCACGATGATCTTCGATTTTTTGAAGTTCATCACGGGCTTCACCAAGATCGCCGGCGCCTGACAGAAGCTTGTTTAACTCGTTGTCAAGACGTGTAATTGCTTTCTGAGCCTGAGTGATTGATGAGATATTACCATTGACCTTCTGTTGAAGATCGTTGATTTTTTTATACCGATCTTCAAGCGTTTTGATGAGTTCTTCTACTTCGGTAGATTTCTTCGATACTCCATCTCGACGAGAGGAAAGATGCCGGGCCTTTTCCCGAGCAGCTCCAATGGCGGTGTCCTTGGTTTCGTCGTCAATATCTTGGTGACATGTGGGGCATTGGTCATGTTGGTCATAGAACTTAGCTTCTTTGACAACAATCTTGATTTCAGAAGCGATTTGTCCTGAGGCTTGGAGCATGGATTGTTTGATGTCATGATTGGTCTTTAGTCCTTCTTCAATTTCAGGCTTTGAAAGATGAATCGTTTTGACCATTTCAGCATTTGCATCTTGCCACTCTTTGACTTGGACTTCAAACTCAGCAATCTGTTCTTCCTTCTCTTTTCTATGAGAGGAATTAAGCTTGCTTAGGTCTGTGATGTATTTCTTTTGTGCGTCTCGTTTCGTTTCGCTGATTTCAATTTCATGACCAAGATCACGAATCTTATCCTTGAGAACAGAGTTTCGTTCACGCAACAAAAGGTTCATCTTCGAAAATACGTTGATGTCTAGAAGGTCCTCAATCACATCACGACGGTGGCCTTGAGGTAGTTGCATAAACGGGATAAACGAAGATGAACCCAGAACCACGATTTGGTGAAAGGACTTGTGGTTCAATTTCAGAATGTTCTGTTCGAGAATTTTCTGATACTCTTTGGCATGCGAAGACTGGTTGAGCATTTGCTTGTCAACGTAAATCTCAAAAACACCGGGGTGAATACCACGAACAACTTTATATTGCTTCTTACCGATCTGGAACTCTACCTCAACGATACAATTTTTCTTGTTAATTGAATTGACAAGTTGTGGCTTGTTGATATTACGGTGAGCTTTGCCAAACAGAGCAAATGACAAAGCATCGAGCATGGTAGATTTACCAGCACCGTTGTGACCCACGATAAGGGTGTGCTTTGCCCGATCCAAGTCTACTTCAGTAAACTTGTCACCAGCTGACAGAAAGTTTTTGTAACGGAGTTTTCTAAAATAAATCATTTAGGTCGCATTCTCACAATACAAATTCCAACACCCATAACCCAATCATCAGGCTTTAGTGTACGATATATGGTTCGGCCTCTATCTGTGGCCGGAAAGTGAAATGACACAAAGGCATCACCAGAGTATCCAATGGCATAATCTTTACAGTCGCTATGGAATTCAATAAGTTCTTCTAAGGATTCAGATTCAGTTGGTAGGAATTCACGCTTATAATTGAAAACCTTGTTAGTGTACTTATTAGGCGAACGCGTTTCATGAAGCTTCTCTATCATCTATACGATTTCCAATGCCTGGGCCTGGGTCAAGAGAGAACGCATGTCCTTCTTGATACGGTCTTTGTTTAGTTCGGTATCCACATTGTCGATGTAGGAATCGAGCAGTTCTCCGGTATCCTCTACATCTAGGTTTTCATCGTCCACATTTTCACCTAAGAATTCAGAGAAGTTTTCGGCGATCTTCACCTCATGAACATCACGAGATTGAATACGCTCAATCAATTTATCAAAGAGGTATGGGTCTTTCTTCTCAACTACGATTACCTTGACAAATTTGCCATCGAATCGGGAGAGGTCAATATCCTTATAATCTATTTCTGTGTCGTTGTAAAACACTTTTTCGAACAGAGTGTGTGGATTATGAATTTTCTCCAGTTCACGTGTTTCAGTGTCAAGAACATAAAAGAACTTATCGTCATGAGCATCAGACCAGAAGAACTCCATTTGTGAGCCAAGATAAATGACATTGTCCCTTTGAGATCGGGTGTGGAAGTGTCCGGTCATGACTATCTCAAACTTAGAGAAAATCTCGGCACTCATACCATGCTTGTTGGTAATACCACGCATGAGCTCAAACCCTTCAAGCTCTAGGTGACCACATAAAATATCGGCTTTGCAGTTACGTACAAATTCAAGGGACTTGTCATGATTTTGGGAGTTGATCCACGGGAGCATTGCAATTGACGTATCACCATATTGGATTACCCGTGGCTCCATGATGATGTTGATCTCATTCATGAAGTGGCCGAGGACCTCTTTCAGAGAGTTGACCTCGTTGGTATTCTTGTAATAGACGTCGTGGTTGCCCGGAAAAATGTCCATGTGCATACCCATGTCTCGCATGGGTTCAAGGAAGTTCTTCCGATTGTGGTGTAACGCCTTGATTGAAATCTGTTTGCGGTTGTCATAATAATCACCCAAATGAATAATCTGTTGGATGTTATGTTCTTTGCAATAGGGGAAGAAAACTTCGCGGTAGAATGTTGCCGCGTTTTCTAGGAAGATTTCATTGGAGTTACGAATGCCACAGTGAGTATCATTTAGGAGGGCAATTTTCATTAGTCTCAATCATATAGCTTCTTACAGACGTATTTATACGCCTTCCATCTCAATTCCAGCTCTTTTTAGCATGTGTTCGAGGAGATCACGGCCGTATGGCCCATCACCACCGGAGAACCAGGCCTCATCAGATTCTTCATCGAATCCTTCGGGTTCACACCCTTCCTTCCAGGCGAACCACCAGCCATCATTGTCCATCATGACTTTAACTTTGCCTGAATCCAGGTACTTGTCCCATTCTTTTGTAAGCTTACTCATACTTTATAGACTTTTCATTATACTCTGCACCTCGGCATCAACATTAATCTGAATAAGTTTTCTCAGCTGCTTTTCAAGTCCATTAATTTCTTTTTTGATTTTTGTGGCTGATTCATCTTGACCCATAATATCAAAGGTCAAGTACAATGTTGTCATTATACCAATCGTTGAAGCTGTGTTTTTAATGGCTTTTTCAATTGATTTATTCACCATCGTCAATAAATTCCTCTAAGTTTGAATCTGCGAGTTGAACCTTACGGGTCTTCTCACGCTTCTTCTCTTCGGCTGCAAAGACCTTGACTGCAGTGTCCTTGTCCTTGATCGTATCGATGCGTGAACGGAGGGTGTCCACATATGAAGTGACCGCGGATTGAGATGCGTCAGAACCAGTCGCGTTGACCGTAAACATATCGATGCCGGCGGTGGACATGTATTTCATCTTGATGTCTTGCTGTCGCTTCTCTTTGTCAATACGACGGAGAAAGGCGAACCATGAAATTTGTGTAAAGTATGAGAATGCGTTGGGCTTGCCGGTACGGGTTGCCGCCTCGATGTTGTAGTTCTCAATAGCCTTGAGACAGTTCTCAACCGCATCCATGACCATCTCTTCTCGATACGTATATCGAATGAAGTTTGGACGATGGGATAGACCTTCGGCAATTCGCATGAAGCAGTCTGCAATATAGTCAGTTACCATCGGAAGCTTGATGTGTGGTATTTCCTCTTGCGGGATACCTGTAAGCTTTGCCAGGTCGAACTTCTTGTCTTTATAGACCTGATCCCAATCAAGAACCGGTGCTTCTTCTCCAAAGCGTTCTTTCAACATGGTATTCAAATCATTCAAATATTTGGTTCTCACAGTGTTGATCTTTGACACATAGTCAACGACCTTCTGTGAGAATTCGGCATTGTTCACATAGTGAATGGCCGCACGACGTTTTCTCACGTGGGTACTCCTATAAAATTTTGGGGATTGAGATCATACTAACACATCGGGGAGGTGATGTACACTCTTGAATTGTTACAGTTTACGTTTGGTTAAAAACTATACCGGGCTGATCCAGAAATTTATTTTCGGTATTCTAGTAACTTTTTAACAAAGTGTGTCCAAAAGCCAACTTTGGGCTATAAATTTCTTTGAAATTCGTCAAAGCCCGAAGATGTATACTGTGACCGGACACTCACTTTTAGTTCATTCTTCCAGTTGGTGTTGATGGCCATTCAATCCCAATATCATCATCAGAATCATATCCTTCAGTAGGTGACAACATATAATCCATTGTGGAGTTATACTGTTTGACCGTTTGAGGTGTGGGTTTGAATTGGGCCATCACATGTTCCAAGGCAACACCGACGATACGTTCTTCACATTCATCAAACTGAGCAATTAGCCAAGTACGAAGAGTGTAATAGACTTGCTGGTTGGCAGCCATACGTTCAATACGAAGTGGTGATCTCAACTGAATCACATCTCCACACGTACGAACATATTTACCGATGATTTCCTCTCCTGACGAGAGTTTGTAGATCATTGGTTGTTCATTTGTCATAGCTTCACCTTATGTCTTGTGACGTCAAACTGCTCAGACTTATAGATTTTGAGTCGTTCTTCGCCATGTTTCAGTGCATAGTTTTTAGATTGACCCCAAGATAAGTCATCAATGAAGTCGTACATCGTGGATGATTCACCGTTATCTGCCTTACGGAGAGAACGACCGATAGATTGGAGCACCTTGATCTGGGATTTAGACGGAGATGCAAGAATCAAGTTGTGTAGGTTACGGATATTTACACCTGTTGAAAATGTTCCCAACGAGGCTACGATAGTAGATTTCTTTTGTGTCTCAACAATTCGACGAACAGCTTCGCGATCAAGCTTGTCAACTTCACCAGCAACAAAGAATGTACGGTGCTTTGACTTCTCCCGAATCATGTCATAAAGTACTTTACCATGTTTATCAACGAATTGAAACAGTACAAGTGTGTTTCCGTCTAAATCACATGCGAGATTCCGAATGAAACGGTTTCGGGCCTCATTACGGACAAGCCAATCGATCTCAGACTGATAGGTAACCTTTCCGAAGGATTGTCGAAGGTCATCGGGATATTGTACGTCGAGGACTTTGATGTTGAGCTTTGCGAGAGTGTCGTTGTCCTGGAGCTTCTTCGTGGTAGTGACACGGACCACTCGTCCAAAAACTCCTTCAAGGACAAGCTGGTTGGTTTTTGTTCCGTCAAGAGTTCCGGTAGTACCGATTCGATAAGCTGCGTTTCCAGCCTTTTCCATTGACTTTGTAAGGCTTTGCGCTGTGAAGAGGTGAGCTTCGTCGCCAAAGATAACTCCGAACTGCTCGAACCAAGTTCTTGGTAGCTTGTAAATTGATTGCCATGTTGAAATAAAGATGTTTTCGTGGACGTTGGTTTTCTCTTTACCGGAGTAAATTTTATGGAGTTCATTTTTGGCCTGCCATTCTGTATCATGTGATGAATAGTCTTCGAAATCAGAATACATCTGCTCAACGAGAGATGTGGTTGGTACAACGACCAAGGTCTTGTCTTCACGAAATTGCTGATACCATCTCATCAAAACGTAGATGATGAGTGATTTACCAGAACCGGTTGGTGACAAGAGTAATAGTCGACGTTCATTGATAGACGTACAAATCGCATTGAATTGGTAATCACGAACTTCGATTGGTTTCCCACGAGAGTGAAGTTTCAACGACTTGATGAAATCCATCACAGCCTTTGGATTTACCTTATCTTTAGTACCTGGTCCACCCCAACGTGATTCTTGATAGTCAATCAGAATATTATGCCGACGACAATAGTCCTCAAGCCGTGGTAACAAACCAGCCGGAAGCATTCGCTTGTTGTAATCAAACAGCCGAATTTTACCATCCCAGACCTTAGCCCGAAACTTAGGCATGAACTTATAACCGGGTACGAAGAATGCAAACTCTTCCCGCAGCCCCCAAGCGATACCGTCATCGGAGTCGATGCCAATATTACCGTGGCCGGCAAGTTGAATTTTAATGTGGTCAGGCATTATTTTAAATATTTCCCTCTATCATGCACCTACCTCGAACTTCTTCCATTCGATGACATTTTTGATTGTTTGGTGGCGCCACTTCAGGTTGTCCATGACTTCCTTTAGTGTATCTATCTTTTGTTTTTGGAGCTGAATTTTCATCTCAGACTTTTGGATGTCTTCATCCGCATCATAGTAGTAATTCATTTCCCCCTTCATGACCTTTAAGCCATTGAATGGATCGTATTCCCAACCTTCGTTCTCGATTTCCTCTTGGGTCATCTTACCGTTGTAGTAGAGCCACTTCTTCTTGAGAAGCTTCTTCTGCTCCATGTCAAGATACACAGCTCGAGCCTTCTCCTGGTTCAGGATTTGGAGGTATTTGCCGTGGATGATTGGAGTAGAGAGGGATGCTGCAGTCAGGTCCATACCGATTTTGCAGTCTTCGTCCCACATGGTATGAATGTCTTCGATTTTCATAGTGTACATCCTAAAGGTTACATGATATGGTAGTATTTATCTAAGGAGAGAATGATGAATATTTGGATAAAATACCGTGCACGTTGGGGTTCAGGCATTGATGAGTGGGAATGGGAATTCACTCCTATGTCCATCGATGATTTCAAGGATGAAATCGATAACCGTAACGAATGGTCTCACATGTATCGCGGTTGCGATATTGAACTTGACATTCCGCCACGCGAGGTGATCGTGAAAGAGGTAACTCGTCAGAACGGAATTCGCCGTCGTGCCGAAGAAACAATCAGCGCGCTGATTGGTCAACTCGACGACACAACTGACGTCAACAGCTTATTTTAAGTCGAAGTAAGTGTACTGAAACGAAATCGGAATCGACATCGGAACCGGCTCAGACTCTGCAGCCATAGGAATGTTACCAATATTCGTCGGGAAAGCATTTCGATATACAAAGCTCTTCTGCGTACGGTTGTTTGAATTAAGAATAAGGAGCGTGATGTCACACTCCGATGGTGGTCTCAACTCTGTAGATTCAGATTGTGGTGTATATTTGGTCTCAACCAAACGTTTCATCCAGTCGTATACCTCAGTGTAGGCCGCCATATTCTCATCGAGGATCACGTTGAAAGTAACCTCTGGAAATTCAAGCTTGTCACCCGGTAGTGGAACATCAGTTACCCGAGAGTATGATGCATTTGACTGTGGAAGACCAACCGATGGATGATCTACAGACTGGGCAAACCACTCAAGGTTTGCAAACTTCTGTCGATTGATCACAAGCTTAAAGCCTGACGGTTGCAGAAAATTAGTGTTTGATACGTTAGCCATACATATATTTATAGGTCTACCTAATGCATAAACTACCACCAATGAGTAGAAAACTACCTCTGACAGCAAATTCAAATATCATTGGTTTCGTCAAAGCACACTCTTTAACGAAACCTATTGTTGGTCCTGAGCACATCGAATTCACACCCATGTGGGGTGTAACACCAATCAAAGACCCAGCAAAACCTCAAGTAGTCTTACATAAAGTCAACCTTCGCCCAGTACGGGTCAAAATTTTGCACAGATTTGATATTAGTTGAAATTTGATATGTACATTCGGCTTCTCATGGCTTATATTCGCCTTAAGAGTTGAAAGGAAACAATATGAAAGAACCAATTGTAACGGCATATTCCATCGAACAGACTATAGATGGAACAGTAACAGCGTATGCTCACCGTTATGACAATGCGTCAGGTTTTTGCGGCTGGTTTTTGACTCGCGATAAAGTAGTGCTTGGTGTATTTGAAAAAATGGAAACTGGTATACAAGTCTGTCGTGGTCATGCTAAAAGTGAAATTCCAAGTGCGGTTGTCAAACGCCGGTGGTTGGATGCAAAAGGACAAGAGGATATGTCATGGTAAATCTGAGTTATGAACCAAATG
>Ga0316189_10004547_pt1 | contig 13330 bp, 10 predicted proteins | sample LowCovwburrow_MG_FD_204930 | JGI IMG/M metagenome (GOLD analysis project Ga0316189, IMG submission 204930) | Coastal sediment microbial communities from Maine, United States - Lowes Cove worm burrow | ecosystem: Environmental > Aquatic > Marine > Coastal > Sediment | place: USA: Maine... | reverse complement strand
GGGCAGGCCAAGCCAGCTGGCTACAATTACTGTGATCGCGGCAGATAGCGCCACGCAATAGGCGCGCATGGGGTTGAGTTTGGTGATCTGGCTACCCACCATGCGGATCAGTTTGGGGCCAAACAGAAATAGCCCGAATGAAATGCCAAGCGCACCGATGACCATAACCCAGAAAGGGATCGTAAAGGCTGACACGAAATCACCGGATTGTGCGGCCTGCACGATCGCGGCTAGCGGGCCAACGGCGTTCGCCACATCATTTGCACCATGTGCGAAGCTCAGCAAAGCTGCGGAAACCACCAGCGGAATGCCAAACAAGACTTTGAGGGATTTGTTGCGGTTCTCGAGACCTTCGGACTGTTTCTTGATCACAGGGATCATCACAATCCAAATGACAGCACCGATCATTGCGCCAATCAAAAGTGCTGTCGGGAGGTCAATTTTGATGAGCTTCTTGAGACCCTTCAACGCCAGATAGGCCGCAAAGGTGCCGCCCATAATACCGACCAGCACAGGCACCCATTTGCGTGCAGCGGCGATCTTGTCGTCCTGATAGATAATCCGCGACTTGATCAGCCAAAGAAAGCCTGCAGCAATCAAACCACCAAGCAAAGGCGAGATAACCCAACTGGCAGCAATCGCCCCCATCGTGGGCCAGTTCACAGCAGCAAAGCCCGCCGCGGCAATGCCAGCCCCCATAACGCCTCCTACGACCGAGTGGGTCGTGGACACTGGCGCGCCAACCCATGTGGCGAGGTTCACCCAGAACGCAGCCGCCAGCAGGGCGGACATCATTGCCCAAATGAATGTCGTGGCCGTTCCCATGCTTTCGGGCGCGATGATGCCTTTGGCGATAGTCGAGACGACATCGCCACCCGCGATCAGCGCACCGGCACTTTCAAAAACAACGGCAATCGCGATCGCGCCACCCATGGTCAGCGCATTGGCGCCAACTGCGGGGCCCATGTTGTTGGCCACATCATTGGCACCAATGTTCAGTGCCATATAAGCGCCCAAACATGCGGCCATGATCACGATGAAGGAATTGTTAGCCTGCCCAAAGAAAAGAGCAGCAGCCAGACCTGCAATCACCACGAACAACAACGCCACTCCAGTGCCGATCAGCGGCCGCGAGACATAGTTCGTTGCAAGTTCAAGGTTGGAATACCGCGCAAGGTCGCGGTCCAAGGTTTCGAGGTGGCGCGGGTCGCCCTCGTTCAGATTTGTCATTTATTGCCCCTCCCCGAGGTTTTCCGCACAGCACTAGCGGTCAAAGGGAGCAGAAATCAACTGTGTTGAACGTTTTGTGGAAAGAGATTGGCCATCCGGCGCAATATTTCTTTCAGCTCGCCCTCTCGTACAAGGTCAGCGGCTGCTTCGGGTGACACCCATTTGCGCTTGCGCTGGCTTGCTTCGGGAAAATCTGAGGAAAGCTCTTTGACGTTGACAGGAAAGACCAGAGTCTCAACAGGCACAGGCAAGCCCGCGCTCAAGACCTTGTCATAGGTGTAACTGCCGATCGGTTGCAAAGGTGCTTTGCTGTTACGCACGCCTGCTTCTTCCCATGCTTCCTGCAAGGCGGCTTCTGATGTCTTAAGGCCAGAAATTGGCCACCCTTTTGGAATGATCCAGCGGCCAGTATCCCGGCTGGTTACCAACAGAACTTCCATGTCGGATCCTTTGCCACGATAGCAAAGTGCCGCAACCTGCAGCCGTTTGGGGCGCTGGAAGAATAGACGTAAAAAATCTCGCCACAGCGAGGTAAGGGACTTGGACATTCTGAAACCGCTCAAATGTTTATTATATTTTTCAGAAGCTTATAGAGCGTTCAGCCACAGGATGCAAATCGCAGCACCGTGAGGCGCTTTAGATTGAATGATAAGTCTCAGTGTTCCCATCCACGGCGATCGCCTGACCGGATACAAATTTCGCCGCATCTGATGAAAGATAAAGGCAAAGCTGGGCGATTTCCTCAGGCTCTGCAAAGCGGCGCAGGGAACTTCCAGAAGCGTAATCCCTGTAAACATCATCTGCGGTGACACCGCGCGCCTGCGCTTCGGCAGCAAGTACTCGGTCCATACGCTCGCCGCTCACAGCACCGGGGCAGATGGCATTGCAGCGAATACCGTGAGGGCCGAGTTCAGTTGCAATTGTTTTGGTAAATCCAATTACAGCCCATTTCGCAGCAGCATAGGGCGCGCGGAAAGGTGCGCCGAAAAGACCGGATGTCGAAGATAGATTGATGATTGCACCTGATTTTTGTCGCTTCATGACCGGTGCGATTGCACGGCAGGTCAACATCTGTGCATCCAGATTAACCGCAAGGCACTGCTTCCACTGGGCAAGGTTCAAGTCTTCAACAGGGTCCGCTTGGCCTGCGATCCCTGCATTGTTGATCAGCACATCACAGCCACCAAACTGCGCCAGCCCTGATTGTAGCCAGCTATCCAATGCAGCCTCATCCGTTACATCGACGCAGGCCCCCTTGATCTGGTCGGGTAAGGCATTAACCGCGGTGCGATCCTGATCGCAGACAAAAACCTGCGCCCCCTGTGCCGCGTAGCTTTCGGCGATGACTTTGCCGATCCCGCCCGCGCCTGCGGTAATGAAAACACGTTGTGACATTGATTTAGCTCTTGGACGGTATGATGGGGACAACTTTTGGATCAGGCTGCTGATCAAGCTCTTCAAAGTCAAAGTGATCTAGCCGATGCGCGCGTTTGCCCGCTTTCTCTGCCGAGATCTTAATGTCTTCGATGTCTTTTGCGGCCTGCCCAAAGTGCCGATCCAAATTCCCAACACGGGTGACCAGCCGCTCAACATCACCACCAAGCAGGGCCAGTTCCTTGCGGATCGCGCCAGTTTGCTCCCGCATTCGCGCGTCTTTCAGGATTGCGCGCATCGTGTTCAATGTTGCCATGCAGGTCGTCGGCGATACGATCCAGACGCGAGCGGTGAAACCTTCGCGCACGATGTGGGGCAAGCGGCTGTGCAATTCGGCATAGACGGCCTCGGATGGCAGGAACATCAGCGCCCCATCGGCTGTTTCACCCTCGATCAGATAGCTTTCCGAAATTTTCTTGATGTGCATTTTTATGGCCTGCCCAAACACGGTCAGAGCGCGTTCGCGGTCGGCCTTGGTATCGGCGGCCACTAGCTGCTCATACGCTTCCAGCGGAAATTTCGCATCAATCACAATGGGCCCGGGTGGATTGGGCAGGTGGATCAGGCAATCGGGGCGTTTGCCGTTGGAAAGGGTCGCTTGCCACGTATAGCTATCCGAAGGCAGCGCTTTGGATACGATGTCTTGCAACTGAATTTCGCCAAATGCGCCGCGTGTTTGTTTGTTGGACAGGATGTCCTGCAAAGACAGCACGTCACCAGACAGCTTTTCGATATTCGTCTGCGCTTTGTCGATGGTGGCCAGTCGCTCTTGCAGTTCTGTCAGGCTCTTCGTCGTCTTCTCGGATGATCCGGTCAGCGTATCTTTCATCCGTTCCTGCATTTCCGACATGGATCGCGCTGATTTCATCGCATTGTCCGCCAGCCGTTCGGCCATCTGCGCCTGTACTTCTGCAAGACGCGCCTCCATTGTTTGCACAACATGTACCTGTGCGTTGGCTTGGGCATCACTGACAGTACGGATGTTGCCCGCCAGTTGCTGTTGGCCCTGTCCCAGCGATTGGACATCCTGTGACAGGCGCCCGACTTGCGATGCAACAAATTGAACTGCCTCGGTTGATTTGCCAGCACGACTGACCGTCATGAACAGCAAGATCAGTACGATCAGGGCGACCACCGCGCCGATGATCACCGCAATAACCATCGGGTCATCGAATGCGTATATATTGTCACCAATCTGGATCATGTGCGTCCGAACAGCCGTTCGATATCGGCGAGTTTGAGTTCAACATAGGTGGGCCGCCCGTGGTTGCATTGGCCTGACATTGGCGTTGCTTCCATCTCGCGCAAAAGCGCGTTCATCTCGGCCGCTTGCATCCGACGTCCGGACCGGATTGAGCCGTGGCAGGCCACGCGGCTGAGGATGGCTTCGATACGAGCTTGCACCGAGGCGCTGTCGCCTTGGTCCGCCAGCTCGTCCAGAATATCGCGGATCATGGCTTCGGCGTTGACCTCGCCCAGTATCGCGGGCGTTTCGCGCACGGCGATGGCGCCACCGCCGAATGGCTCGATGGTCAGGCCGAATTTTGAAAGGTCATCTGCGATGTCGAGCAATTGGGCCGCGTCATTGTCTGACAGTTCAACAATTTCAGGGATAAGCAAGGCCTGCGCTGCGACGCCGTTCTGAGCCATTTGTGCTTTTAGCTTTTCATAAACCAACCGCTCGTGAGCTGCGTGCTGATCGACAATCACGATCCCTTTTTCGGTTTGGGCGATGATATAATTCTCATGCACCTGCGCGCGGGCGGCACCCAATGGAAGATCGTCGGGTTCATCCTCAACCACATGCTCGAACCGGGCCGAGGGCGTTTCGCCAAACCCCGGCGCTTGCGCTTGGAACGTCATGGAGCGGGCACTGAAACTGGGCCTGTCCATTTGATAGACGCGGGGCGTTGTTGGTTCGGGCGTGATAGCACCAAGGGTAGCATTGGCGACTGTCGTGGAGGCGCGATGCCCCGCGTCGGCTAAGGCATGGCGCAGGCCAGAGACGATCAATCCACGCACAGTGCCGGGATCGCGGAAGCGGACCTCTGACTTGGCGGGATGAACGTTGACGTCCACAAGCGTTGGATCACAATCCACAAAAAGCGCCGCAACAGGGTGCCTATCGCGCGACAGTACATCCATGTATGCCGCGCGGAGCGCGCCGAGAAGCATTTTGTCCCGCACTGGGCGTCCGTTCACGAACAGGAACTGCGCGACCGCGGCGCCACGCGAATATGTAGGCAGGGCCGCGTAACCCGTCAGGTGAAAACCCTCGCGTTGGGTATCAATGCGCAGCGCATTTTCGGCGAAATCCCGGCCAAGAACTGTGCGCAACCGTCCGTGCAAGGCATCAAACAGGTCACCTGTTTCGGCATCGGCGCGGAAGACGGTGCGGCTGTCGCCTTTTGATGCATCGCGCAGGATAAATGTCACAAAGGGTTCAGCCATCGCCAGCCGTTTGACCACATCGGTCACGGCCTGCGCTTCGGCCCGATCAGTACGTAGGAATTTCAGGCGCGCAGGAGTCGCATAAAACATATCACGCAGTTCAATTACTGTTCCGGCAGAGAGCGGCGCGGGTTTCACCCCAGTGGTTTGTCCGCCAGCCACCGTAATCATCGCAGCCTCAGCGCCCTTTGCACGTGATGTGATCGTCAAACGGCCTGTCGCGCCGAGTGAGGGCAGGGCTTCGCCTCGGAAACCGAAGGATCTGATGTTCAGCAAATCAGAGCCATCAATCTTTGATGTGGCATGACGGGACATAGCCATTGGCAGGTCAGAGGGGGTCATCCCGCAGCCATCATCCGTCACACGGATGAGCGTTTTGCCGCCATCGGCAATCACGACCTCAATCCGGGTGGCACCAGCGTCGATGCTGTTCTCGACCAGTTCTTTCACGGCAGAGGCCGGACGTTCCAAAACCTCGCCTGCGGCAATCCGGTTGATTGCGGCGTCGTCCAACTGCCTTATCACTGGGCGTGGCTGTATCTGGGGGTCTGCAGTGGCCATGGCACAAACTGTAGCATGGCTCGCCGCGATTCTACGAGGGGAAATCGGGTGGAGGAAATTGAGAAATTTCCCTCTGCCGGAGCAATTTCCGTTCTAGAATTATGCGGTGTTACTGGGTGCTTTCTAGGCCCTCAGGCTTTCCAACAACAACGAAATGTAGCGCATCCGGTTGCATCAATTCAGCTGCGACGCGGTTCACGTCTTCCAGCGTGACGGCTTCGATGAAATCATTGCGGTCCACCACGTAATCCGGCGTCAGCCCGATCATCTGCATCCCCACCATAATTTTTGCAATCTCGGCATTTCCGTCAAACCGCAGCGGGTATTCACCAGTCAGATAAGTTTTTGCGACGGCAAGTTCCTCTGCGGTCAGTCCTTCATTTGCCATGCGCGCCCATTCGTTGCGGGTGACTGCGATTGCCTCTGCGATGGTTTCATTGGAGGACGCAACTGTGCCCAACATCATCTCTGCATGGAAGCGCGGGACAAGAAAGGTGTTGATCCCGTAAGTCAGACCGCGCTTTTCACGCACCTCGGTCATCAGTCGCGATTGAAAGCCCCCCGCGCCAAGGACATGGTTGATGATAAAAGCGGCAAAGAAGTCTTCGTCATCGCGTTTCATCCCCTGATGCCCGAAAAAGGCGACAGATTGGGGGGTATCGAAATCAACAACGGTGACACCGCCGCCCAAACCAAATGCGACGTCTTGGGCCAAAGGCGGGCCATCGGCAGGCAGTTCGCCCAACAGATCGTCGAGCAGCGCGCCAACAGTTTCAGCCGTGGTATCACCGACGACCGACACATAAATCCGGTCCCGCACGAGCGCGTTGCTATGTGCGTCAATCATGTCTTGCTGCGTCAGCGTCGCAACCGTTTCTGCGGTGCCGTCGTTCGATGAGCCATAAGGGTGGTCACCGAAAGCGGCGGCGTAAAAAGTGGTGCTGGCAATCGTGTTAGGCCGTTTTTCATCACTGGCAATGCCGGAAATGACCTGCGCCCGGACACGGTCCAATGCGTCTTGCTCAAAACTTGGCGCCACTAAAGCCTGCCGCAAAAGCGCAATCGCCTCCTCTTTGTTTTCGGTCAGGAAGCGTGCCGAGACAGAGATCATTTCGTCTGACGCGCGAAAGCTGAAACTTGCTGCCAGATCTTCCAGTTTCGATTGGAATTCTTGCGCGGACATATCCCCCGAACCTTCTTCCAGCAGGGCGGTCATCAGGTTGGTCGCACCGCGTTTGCCGGGTAGATCGAGCGACGCACCGCCGCGGAACCGCAACTCAAGCGCGACGAAGGGGATGGAGGGTTCCTCAACCACCCATGCGTTGATCCCACCGGGTGAAGTCACCTGTTTGATATCGATTTCGGCACGGGCGGTTGTTGCGATGACGGTCAGACATAGAGCAACGATAAGACGTAGCATCAGCGTGCCTCCTCTTGGTTGGACACGACCCAACCGGTCACGGCTTGATCCCGGTTAAACACTTTGGCGGCGACGGCTTTGATGTCGTCTTCGGTGACAGATTGGAGCACATCTGGCCACGCTTGCACGTCTTCGACCGTAAGGCTTTGGGTCAGGGCCGCACCATAGCGCTGTGCCAAACCTTGCACATTATCAAGCGCATAGACCTCGGACGCGCGCAGTTGTGTGCGGATGCTTTCCATGCGTGCAGGGTCGATTTCGCCTTCCATAAAGGCGCTGATCACTTCGTCCATCGCAGCTTCGGCCTCTGACAAGGTGACACCTTCGGATGGGACAATAGAGAATGAAAAAGTTGCATCATCCAACCATGACCCGCTGTAAGAGGCATTGGTGTAGATCGCCGTTTGCGCATCAAACTGCAGCGCTTGGCCCAGTGCAGATGTAAACGGTGAGCCACCCAGCAATTCTGCAAGGTAGACCAGGGCCGCTGCTTCGAATTGCGCGCCAGAGTCGCGTTCGGGAGCAAGGTAGGACCGAACGACATAGGGCTGGCTGACCCGCGCATCGACATAGGTGATCCGCCGCTCTGCGCGTTGCGGAGGTTCTTCCGGCCGTTCGCGCACTGGCAGTTGCGTTTCAGCGGGGATCGCACCGTAATAAGTCTCTGCCAGCGCCAAAACTTCGTCTGGCTTCACGTCACCGGCAACAACCAAAATTGCGTTATTGGGCGAGTAATAGAGGTCATAGAAATCAAGCGCATCTTGCAGATCAAGTTGCTCCATTTCGTGTTTCCAGCCAATGATGGGCACGCCATAGCGGTGGTTTTGAAAAAGGGCTGCGCGGAATTGTTCGCGGGCCAATGCATTTGGGTTATTCTCTGTGCGTTGGTTCCGTTCTTCCAACACGACTTGACGCTCGGTCTCGACGTCTTCTGCGGTGATCCGCAGATTGTTCATGCGGTTGCTTTCCATCTGCATCATCAACTCAAGCCGATCGGCGGCGATGCGCTGAAAATAAGCCGTGTAGTCATAACTGGTGAATGCGTTGTCACTGCCACCGTTGGCCGCGACCACCTCAGAGAACTCACCGGATTCAAGCACGTCAGTTGCTTTGAACAACAAGTGTTCAAGGAAGTGCGCCACACCGGATGCACCGACAGGTTCATCGGCTGATCCAACTTTATACCATAGCATATGCACCACGACGGGGGCGCGGTTGTCTTCGATAACAACAACTTCCATCCCGTTGTCTAGCATGTAGGTCGTGACATTTTCAGCTTTGGCGGAAACGGCCGACAGCATAACTGCCAATACGGCGAACAAACGTGTCATGGGCACCCTTTTTGATGTGACTGCCATGATACCTACGCCGCTTTGCGCATTGATCAAGTCACCTTACGAGGTTGTGAGGTAGAGTTATTCGGTTTCGTCTGACGCGCAAACTCGGCGCAGTCGGCCATCAGGCGACCCGACTGTCGTGAAAACGCAGTCTTCGCGCAGACCTAATTGGCCCAACAGACCTGCTTGTGCGCGTTCCCTGACTGCTACAGCCTCGGCTGGGACTTGCGGTACGTTCACACCTTGCTGTTGCAGGCGTGCAAGCTCAGCGGGGGCATCAAGTGCTTGCCGTGCGTAGGCCGGAAAATACCGGTCACGTCCCAAGGGGTTGAAAAAGTTAAGTCGTCGCGCGCGCTCTAGTGTGTCTGCATCAGCCGCCGCAAGTTCTGCGCGGATATTCGGTTGCACACCGTAGCGGTTTGCTTGTGCCACAAGTGCTGCATCACCTGCAGGCACGCCCCCGGCGATTTGCGCAGAAGGCGAGCCACCCAGCGCACGGATGGCATCTGCGTTTGGCGTCGGATCAGCGCGGTTGGCACCACCCGGTGTCGGGCTTGGCAGATCTCGCGTTTGTGGAATTTCTAGCGGATCAGCAGGGATCACCGCAAATTCGTCTGGACCACCGCCTGCGGATTGCAAGTTATGCAAAGAACGATCGGAGTTGGTGCAAGCTGCAACCAAGATCAGGGCCAGAACAGAAAAAGAAAGCGCACGCATCAAAGATCCCTCAGGGTGTGTCCAGATTGTTTAGCCCAAGCCAAGCGCAAGGTCACGCCGATTTCTTTTTATCATCGGCAAGGAATGCCAGCCCGATCGCGCCGACAAAAATACAAATATCAGCTACGTTGAAAGCATAGGGATTATTGATACCGCAACAGGACATGTTCAGGAAATCCGCGACGGCGCCATAAAAGAACCGGTCGATGACATTGCCCATGGCGCCGCCAATCAAGAAACCGCCCGAGATATAGACCCATTTGGTCCCACCGGTTTTGTTCAGCCACCAAATGACAGCCGCAGTAATCGCAAAGGCAACCCCGATCAGGACCCAGCGCATATCAAATTCTGCGAACAAGCCAAAGTTCACGCCGCGGTTCCATGCCATGCGCAGAACAAGGAAGGGCGGGAACACCTCGACCGATTGGGGATAAGGCAGTTGGTCTGACGGCACGGTCACCTGCGCCCACTTCAGTCCAAAGACGTTGAAGAGGACGTAGAACTTCACCACTTGATCCAGCAGGAAGATCCACAGAGCCGTCATGAACATCAACCGCATGGCAGTGCTCCTAGTGCCGGAAATGGCGCATGCCGGTAAAGACCATCGCGATTCCGGCCTCATCTGCCGCCGCGATCACTTCATCGTCACGCATAGATCCGCCAGGCTGGATGACACAGGTGGCACCTGCCGCTGCGGCTTCCATCAATCCGTCAGCAAACGGGAAGAAAGCATCGGACGCCACCGCAGACCCTTTGGTAAGGGGTTCGGGCAGGCCCATCGCATCAGCCATGCGTTCCGCCTTTTTCGCGGCAATCAGCGCGCTATCGAGCCGTGACATCTGGCCAGCACCAACGCCGACCGTTGCTTTGTCTTTCACATAGACGATGGCGTTTGATTTGACGTGCTTGGCCACTTTCCATGCAAACAGCAGATCAGCCATCTGCTCTTCTGTCGGAGCAACCTTGGTCACAACCTTCAGGTCGTCCATGCCGACAAAGCCAGTGTCCTTGTCCTGCACCAACATGCCGCCCGCCACTTGGCGGTAGGTTGTGATCGGTGCTTTCACGTCGGGCAAGCCGTCTGTCGTCAGCAAGCGCAGGTTCTTTTTCGTAGCGAACACGGCCTTGGCGGCGTCGGATGCTCCAGGTGCGATGACAACCTCGGTGAAAATCTCGACAATAGCTTTGGCAGTGACTTCATCCAGTGGTTGGTTCAATGCGACGATGCCGCCGAACGCGCTCGTGCGGTCGCAATCAAAAGCATTCTGATAGGCCTCTAGCAAAGTTGCACCACGCGCCACGCCGCAAGGGTTCGCGTGTTTGATTATTGCAACTGCGGCGCTGTCTGCAGGATCAAACTCTGCGACCAGTTCAAAGGCCGCGTCCGTGTCGTTGATGTTGTTGTAAGAAAGCTCTTTACCCTGATGCTGCACGGCTGTCGCGACGCCGGGGCGATTGGTGCCGTCTGTATAGAAGGCAGCTGACTGGTGGCTGTTCTCACCATAACGCATCGTTTGCCTGTATGTGCCACTGAACGAGCGGCGACGCGGTGTGTCCGACCCAATCGCGCCCGCCATCCACGTGCTGACGGCTGTGTCATAGGCCGCGGTGCGGGCATATGCGGTTTGCGCAAGGCGCTGGCGCAGCGCTAATGTGGTTTGGCCATCGTTGGCATCCAGCTCGGCCAACAACGCATCGTAATCTTCAACATCGGTTACCACGTTCACGAATGCATGGTTCTTGGCGGCAGAGCGGATCATCGCAGGCCCACCGATGTCGATGTTTTCAATGCAGGTGTCGAAATCCGCGCCTTTGGCGACGGTTTCTTCAAACGGGTAGAGGTTTACCACCAGCAAATCGATTGGCCCGATATTATGTTCAACCATCGCGTCGCGGTGGCCTTCCAGATCGCGGCGCGCCAACAGGCCGCCATGCACGACAGGGTGCAGGGTTTTGACCCGCCCGTCCATCATTTCGGGGAAGCCTGTCACATCGGCGACATCACGAACCTCTAGCCCAGCATCGCGCAGCGCCTTGGCTGATCCGCCGGTCGAGAGCAGTTCAACCCCGCGCGCGGCAAGCGCTTTTCCAAGTTCAATCAACCCAGTTTTGTCAGATACAGAAAGCAGGGCGCGGCGCAGTGGGGCAAGATCGGTCATGTGGGTCCTTACGAAGGGCTAATCTATCGCGTCCAATGGATCGGCCTTTGCAAAGTCACGCACCGCCATTGGCGTATCGTGCGTTTTGGCCAAGGACCAACGGACACGCGTCGCATAGGCCATTGTGCGTCCGGATAAAACCACCTGTTGGGTCGGAACCGGCTTTAATCGCCGATTTTGCAGATAAACTGATGCTGCGAGGCTGAGTTTGGCCGTGCCGTCATGGCGCAATACCCAAACTTCGCCGGATTTCAGCGTGAGCGAAACAGCTGTCGCCGCTGCATCGATTGCCGGCAGAACGTCAGGGTGCAGGTGAAAGCGCACCAAAACTGGCAGGCCATCGCGCGGCATGGCGCGGTTAAAGGCGGCTTCGTCATGTACATCAAGCGTTGTCAGAAGGTCTTCGCCTTCAAGCGTCCGCCCGTCTACTGAAAGCTTCAAGATGCGCGCATGGGTCAGCCCATGCGACAATTGATAGCCATTGTGTGACAACTCCAGCTTACGACCGTTCACCGTGCTGGACACATCGGCCTGTACGCGTGTGGGCAGTTCCGTCAAAAGCTCGTCACCATTGGCCATGCGCCCTTTCGGCCCAAGGTGTGAAGATGACACGCCTTCGATCATCATTGTCGAATGGCTGGGTGTTGCGCGGCTTGCGCGCCGCCATTCGTCACCGAACCTTGAACCCGATCCACAATTCACGATCATTGGCCGCCGACCTGATGTCAGCTCGAAGCCCAAAGTGCTGGCATGCGCATCGGTTGAGGCATCCCCATCGGGCGGCGCTGCCCCGTCCGCAATCACGGTCGTGCGTCCCGCGGCGAGCCGGGCAAATCCCATATGCGTCGTGGTATCAGGCAAAGCTTTCACACCGGATGCAAAAAGCGCCTGATCCAGGCGCCCTTCAATGCCTTCGCCACCGCCGTGAAAACGGGCCAAGGTGCCATCAGCATGCCGCAGTGCGCGCAATGTGGGCACGATGCGGGTGACTGCGCTTGAAATTTCTGGAGGTAAGTCGTGTTTGGCTTGGGAAAGTGTCTGCCTTGTCCAGTTGAGCAGGCTGAGCACTTCAAGCAGGTCTTGCGGTTTGCGCGTTGCGATTTCCCCGTCCGGGCCGATCTGTGTTGCACATTCTTTTGCCAATGCCGCGAGCGCCGCAGGCGCGTGCTTTTCCATACTTTTCAGCGAAAGGCTCGCGTGGATGGTTCCGGCAGTTGCTTCGAACCTGCGCAATCCGGGTGATGCCACTTTCCAACGCCGCGATACAAACAGTGTCTGGCGCGCGAGGCTTTGGAAGAACTTGCTGGACACGGCTTTGTCCGTGCCGCGCAGCAGAAACGACCCATGATTGATCCAACGGATCAGGCGGCGCCCGGTTATGCCCGGTGTCCAGCCATCGGTACGACCATCGCCATAGCGGTCGATCCATTCAAAGACCCATTTCTGGGCCAGTGCCTTTGCGGTATCGTCACCAATGGCGGCAAGATCACCAAGCCAGTCACAGCCTTGAATTTCATCTGCCACGTCAGGGTAGGCCGCGGCGATATCCCAAATGGAATAGTTGTTACCCTCGATAAAAAGCCCAGAGAACAAGAATTTGCCAGCGATCAATTGCTTCCCGCGTTCCACAACGCCGATTGTGCGCGGTTCTGGTGGTGCCACAAAGGCAGTCGCCAAAGCGGCCCGTCCGGCACTTCGTGCGTGCATGCGGTGCATCAGGCGTTGTCGCCAAGTATTTGATTGGGCCAATTCTGATAGCCTTGGATTGCACTCATTAAGGATCGTTGTGTACGAACCTTAGGAAATGCCCGCCGCTAAGTCACGCAGGCTTTCGCAAGACGGCCATATAGAACCCATCCATTCCGCCAAGGTCCGCCCAGTAGTCAGGGCGGAGACGCAAGCCGCCTTCGGGGGTGATCCAGTCTGGGTCGATCCCATCTATCCGTAATGCGTCGGCGTCGATCGATAAATCAGGATGACGCGCCAACGCTTCTTCGGCTTGCACTTCACCTTCATCTGGC
>Ga0316189_10004546_pt1 | contig 13331 bp, 10 predicted proteins | sample LowCovwburrow_MG_FD_204930 | JGI IMG/M metagenome (GOLD analysis project Ga0316189, IMG submission 204930) | Coastal sediment microbial communities from Maine, United States - Lowes Cove worm burrow | ecosystem: Environmental > Aquatic > Marine > Coastal > Sediment | place: USA: Maine... | reverse complement strand
TTGCAGCCAGTCTACGGGAAGCGACTATCAAATTTTACAGAAAGAATTTTACAGTGTTAATTTTACAGGTGGTGTGAGATTGCAGATTTCGATGCGGCCGGTCGGATTGACGAAAAAGGCTTCGCGGCGGTGTGTTCTGTCCTCGACGTAATCGCTGAAGTCGTCGGAATCGGTGCGCATGATATCGATTTGCGCACGTTCGGATTGCGGAATATCGCTGCCAACACGCGCCCTCAGAATCGGCGTCGTTTCCTCGGGGGACTCGTAGAAACCGAGCGGGCCAGTGCCGCGCGGCAACGATGACAGGTTTTCGATCCCGCTGATGACGCGGCCCACCATCGAGAGATTGCGGTCCAGGTGGCGCGGCGCGTGTCCGATCGTGACGTAAAGACTGGAGCCGTTGCCGCTGTCAGGCGCTGTTGATCGAGCAACGCCAACCACGCCGTAACAATGCGCCATCCAGAGGGTCTCGCCGTTGCTGCCCACAGGGAATCCGTCGACAAAACCCACCACGTCCGCGTAGGCGTCGCGGCTTTTGATGGCGACAAGATCGACACCGTCGGCATCCCGCTCAAACTCCGGCTGCAATGATTCTGCAGCAGAGCCTATTGATCGCAAGTCATCGTCGGATTCGGCGGGATCTCCCCACTGCGCAACATAGTTGTCTTGCGAGCGGACAATGGGAAGGCCATTAAAGTATTCCTCGCGGACCATTGTTCGTATGTTTGCGACGTGCTCAGGTGCGAACCCAGGAGCCAGCTCGATGATGACCGTTCCCATCGGCAACTCGAGCAGTAGCAGATTTTCGGGATCCGGTTGCCGCCAAACGTCGGCAGCGCTGATGTCGTCATCGGCATGCGCGATCAATACGGAGCTTGCCACTGCGGCGAGCAGGCATATTAAGCGCACAGCTTGCGTTGGCAGTTGCAATGGACTACCACCAGGTCGCATAGAGCGCCGTCAGCATGATAACGATGACGAGGGCGCCGATATTGAAGCCCTTTGTCGTTGAGGTATCCACAGTGTTGTAGTCGATAGCATCCGGGTGCTCTTCACTACCTTGTATGGCCGAGACAATGATGCCAAGCGCGATGCATAACAGGAAGACGATGCCAACCCGGTCTATAAACGGCAGCGTTGGCCATCCCAGTTTAAAGATGACCGAGAATGCGGCTGAGCCAATCGCCGTTGCCAGGGCGCCGTTCGCTGTGGTCCTCTTCCAGAAAAAACCGAGCAAAAATAGTGCACACACGCCCGGCGTGAAGAACCCGGTGAATTCCTGGATGTACTGGAACGCCTCTTTGAAATTGCCGAGGAGCGGCTTGGCCAGCACCAATGCAATGATCATCGCTGAGAAGCTAATGGCGCGTCCGACCGTCACCAGTTGTTTTTCGGTTTTTTCGCCGTCGGCGACGTGACGATAGAGATCCATCGTGAAGATTGTCGAGATCGAATTCATCATCGAAGCCAGTGATGAGACGATCGCCGCAATCAGCGCTGCAAAGACGAGGCCAAGGATGCCGGCGGGGAGCAAATTCATCACGGTAGGATAGGCTCTGTCGGGAGCGGACAGTTCGGGCGCAAGGATAGCAGCGGCGATACCCGGCAACACGATGATCAGCGGCATGAGCATTTTCAGAAAAGCCGCGAACAAAATACCTTTTTGCGCTTCCTGCGTGCTCTTGGCGGCCAGCGCGCGCTGAATGATGTATTGGTTAAAGCCCCAATAAGACAGATTCATGATCCACAGGCCGCCGACCAAGACGGAAATGCCCGGCAGGCTCATGTAGTGCGGCGAATCCTTCTCGAGGATGAGGTCGAAGCGCTCTGGTGTTTTTTCCAACAGGATCTGAAAGCCGGCAATGATGCCCTGGCCGCCTGAAACTTCGTTCAGCGATATGATCGCGATGAGAATACCACCCAATACCAACAGCGTGACCTGAATGATGTCGGTCAGTGCGACGGCTTTGAGTCCGCCGTATAAAGAATACGCAATGGCAAAAGACCCCAGGGCGATCATGCCGGTGGTCAAATCGACACCGGTGACAGTATTCACCGCGAGCGCACCCAGCCAAAGGATGGAGGTCAGATTAACGAAGACGTATATGCCAAGCCAAAAAATAGCCATGACGTTGCGAACACGATGATCGAATCGTTCCTCCAGGAACTGCGGCATCGTGTAAATCTTGTGCTTCAGGAAAACCGGCAGCAACCACTTGCCGACGATGACGAGTGTTATGGCAGCCATCCACTCATACGCTCCGATCGCAATGCCCATCACCCAGGCGGACCCGGACATGCCGATGATTTGCTCCGCCGATATATTGGCTGCGATTAATGACGCGCCGACTGCCCACCAGGGCAGAGAGCGTCCGGCCAGGAAATAGTCGCTGGAGTCTTTTTCGTGACCCGCTTTTTCGCGGGATACCCACTGGGCTATAAACAGAAGAACGATTGCGTAAATGGCGACGACGGCCAGATCGAGAGTTGCGAGATTCATGTCGATTCCCTTGCTTCTTTTTCGTTTGAATAGGAACGGCTACTGCCCATACCCCAATTTCGGTACGCAAGCCAGAATCGCGCCCGAGTACAATCTTACGCGAACTATCGCGCGTTTTTATTGAGAATCCGATGAAAGAATATGTAGCCCCTATCAAAGACATGCTGTTCAACCTTCGCCACGTAGCCGGCCTTGAAGAAACCCTGAAATATGCGGCGTACGCTGATTATGATCAGGAGACGATCGATCAGGTTGTTGAGGAAGCTGGCAAGTTCGCGAACGATATCCTGAGTCCGATCAATGTACCCGGCGATCAGAGCGGCATCGTGTTGAATGGCGGTGAGGTGGCCACGGCGCCCGGTTTCAGCGCAGCCCATCAGCAATTTATCGAGAGCGGCTGGCAAAGTATGGACGTGTCAGCGGAGCATGGAGGTATGGGTTTGCCGGCGTCAGTGGGTGCCGCCGCGATGGAGTCCTGGCAAAGCGCCTGTATGTCGTACTCGCTAAACCCCATGCTAACCAATGGTGCCATTTACGCCCTGGAGGAACACGCTCCTGATGAGATGCGGCGCACCTACTTGCCAAGAATGGCGACTGGAGAATGGACCGGCACGATGAATTTGACGGAGCCCAATGCGGGTTCAGATCTCTCGGTTGTGACAACCCGGGCTATACCGAATGGCGACCACTATCTGATTAGTGGCACCAAGATCTACATCACCTGGGGCGACCATGACATGGCCGAGAATGTCATCCACCTCGTGCTGGCGCGGCTACCGGATGCGCCGCAAGGCGTGCGCGGGATATCGCTTTTCCTGGTACCCAAGTTCTTACTTGATGATGCGGGCAAGGTTGCCGCTCGCAACGATGTCACCGTCGCGGGTGTGGAACACAAACTGGGTATTCACGCGAGCCCGACCTGCGTCATGTCATTCGGCGAGAATGACGGTGCCATTGGCTATCTTGTCGGTGAGGAAAACAAGGGCCTCGCCTGCATGTTCTCGATGATGAATCATGCAAGAACCTATGTCGGTATACAGGGTCTCGCCATCAGTGAGCGCGCCTACCAGCTGGCGCGTAATTTCGCACTGGATCGCAAGCAGGGAAGTGCACCAGGGGTGGAGGGCGTCGCAACAATCATCAAGCATCCGGACGTGCGCCGCATGTTGCTGGTCATGAAATCGCAGACCGAAGCCATGCGAGCGCTGGCTTACTACGCGGCCGGCGTGCCGGATACAGCGAAGCACGCAGAGAGCGATGCGCTGAAAGCGCAGGCAAAAAGGCGCAATGCCTTGCTGACGCCGATCGTGAAAACCTGGATGACGGAAATCGCCCAGGAAATAACCTCGCTTGGTGTTCAAATCCATGGAGGGATGGGTTTTGTCGAAGAAACCGGCGCTGCACAGCATATGCGCGATGCGCGTATTTTGACTATTTATGAAGGCACGACGGGTATTCAGGGCCTCGATTTCGTGGGACGAAAAATTCTCATGGATGAAGGGCTGGCCATGCGTGAATTGTTAGAAGAGATGGACTCTGTTGCGACAGCGCTTGAAGCGTACCCGGAGTTCAGTGCCATGCAGTCAGCGCTGTCCAGCGGTGTGGACGACCTGCGTTCCGCCACCAACTGGTTGCTGGAAAACGCTGCAAAGCATCCTGCGGTTGCCGGTGCTGCCTCAGTGAATCTATTGATGCTGGCGGGCGTTGTGGTGGGTGGTTGGCGTCTCGCCGTCGCTGCACTGGCTTTGCAGGATGGCGTTGCCGACGACGATGCGGACTTTGCTGCTGCCAAGAAAGTGACGGTCCAGTTTTACGCGGAACAGATAATGCCACGAGCCAAAGCATATGCCGGCGCTGCCATGGCCCCGTCAGCAACCGTAATGGCCCTTTCTGAAGAGATGTTTTAGCGATCTAGTTATTGATTGCTTTCATCAATGGGCCGATCTTTCGCATGCCGACGATGCTGGTCGTTGTGAGCATGCCGGCCATCATGGCGCCAGTCACGCCACACGTCAGGATATCCTGACCCGTAAGCCACAATCCATCAATGCTGGTTTTCGGACGTAACCATTTTTGTTGCATTCGCTCGGGGGTGTGCGACAAGCCGTATAGTTCACCGCGCTTGTAGCCGCCAAACCAGTTCGTCGACAACGGCGTAGACACTTCGTAGTAATCGACCTGGCCGCGTAGCTGCGGCAACTTCTCATAAAGGTGCTCCATCAGTCGTTCACCGAGCGCGGCCTTGTATCGTTCGTATTCATCGCCGCGTTTTCCCCAGGTCTCGTTCTCCCACTTGGCGAATCTTTCGTAAGGAGCTGGCGCGACGATCTCGATAGTGGCTGTTCCCGGGTGACGGTTTTCGTAATCGGGGTCTTTCGCAGATGGAAACGAAATGTAGACGACGGGAAACGCTGCATTGTCGTCTGCAAGGAAGCGCTCAACGGCGGCATCATAGTCGCAGTCTGGATAGATCCAGAAGTTTGTTTTCGGCAATCCATGTTCGACGGCGGTGCCTTTGAGGCCGATATAGACGCCCAGGTGTGCAAAGCTCGGCTCTACGCTCAACATTTTTACGTCGTAACCGGCAGCGCGTGCAACGTCCGGCGACAACAGTTCCTGAAATGTATTGCTAACACCGGCCGACGAGATGATGCACCGACAATTGATAACGTGACCATCCTTCATGCGTACGCCGGTCGCAACGCCATCTGCGACAATGATTTCTTCGACAAGGGCATACGTGAAAACTTCGCCACCGGCCGCCTGTATTTTCGGAATAATCTTGTCGGCAATCTGCCAGGCGCCACCGATTGGGTAGAACCCGCCGTACATGTAGTGGCGAGCGATCATCGAATGCACCATGAAAGTGGATTGCTTCGGCGGCAGGCCCATGTCGCCCCACTGACCACAGATTACAGCGATCAATTCCTGATTGTCGGTCAGCTCCGCCAATACATCGTAGGTCTTGCGAAAGACGACGCTCGGAGTTTTCCACTTCAGGTAGGGAGACAGCAGTGTCTGCTGCCAGGGCTCCATTGCTCTGGACATTGCAACGGCAGACGTCGCGCTGCCAGCCGTAACCAATAGCGCGAGATAACCATCGATCGCCGCTTCCTCGTCGGGGAACTGTCGTAACAGATTATCGCGGAACTGCAGTTTGCCGGCTTTCGCATTGTAGACCTTGTCACCAATATAGAAGCGGTCGTACTCGTCATCCATTGGCGCCCATTCGAGCGCGCCGTCCGTCAGGTAGTCGAACATTTTTCGGGTGCGAGTTCTGGCGCCGACATCACCGATATAATGTACGCCAACGTCCCACTCGTAGCCGTTGCGTTCATAGGAATGGGTATAGCCGCCAGCGGTGTAGTGTTGCTCAAGCACACAGACCCGCCAACCGAGGTCGCTTAGCAGTGCGGCTGTTGTCAAACCGCCGATGCCGGAGCCTATGACGACAGCATCGTATGTGTCGGCCAGACGCGATGGTCGATAGCGGCGGCCGATACGCAGGGTGCTGGGGCTCATAGCCACGGCTAGCGAATCTTCCTCAGGAGTTTGAGTTTCTTGTCAGTGTACGGGGCGTAGCGCGCATCGAGATCGGGCCACCAGCCACGTTTCATGACTGACTTCATGTGGCTAAAGGTTTCGAAGCCGGCGCGACCACTGTAGGCGCCCATGCCGCTTGCACCGACACCACCGAAGGGTAGTTCTGGAACGGCCATGAACATCATTGCATCGTTGATACAGATATTGCCGGCGCTGACCTGCTCGAGGAATTTTGCCTCGGCGCGCTTGTTGTTGGTGAACAGGTAGGCCGCAAGAGGTTTGTCGCCTCTGCGAATATGCGCGATCGAGGCTTCCAGGCTGTCGACGATAAGAATGGGCAACACCGGGCCGAAAATTTCCTGTTGCATGATCGGCGAATCGCTGGCGACATCCGTCAGCACGGTTGGCTCGATATACTTGTCGTCGGCATCAGTGGTTCCACCAATGGCGATTTTTCCTGAATCGATTAACTGCTGGACGCGAGTGAAGTGACGCTCATTGACCATGCGGCCATAGGATGCTGACTGTTGCGGGTCATCACCAAACATCTTGCGAATGCTTTTTTGCAGCAATGGGATGAGTTTCGCCTGTGTTGCCTTGTCCGTCAGCAGGTAGTCGGGCGCCGTGCAGGTTTGCCCGGAATTGGTGAACTTGCCCCACACAATTCGTCGGGCGGTGGCGTCCAGATCGGCATCCGGCAATACGATACAGGGCGATTTCCCGCCCAATTCCAGCGTGACCGGCGTCAAGTGGCGTGCCGCAGCGGCCATGACGATGCGGCCGACTGTACCGCCGCCCGTATACAGGATGTGATCGAAACGCTGATTGAGCAGCGCGGTCGTTTCGGGAATCGCGCCTGCAACGACTTTTATGCAGTCGGGGTCCATGTATTGCGGAACCACTCGCGCCAGCAGCGCTGAGGTTGCCGGCGCCAGCTCTGAGGGCTTGATAACGACACAATTTCCGGCAGCGATGGCTGCCGACATGCCAACGAGAGTGAGTTGTACCGGGTAGTTCCAGGCGCCCATGATCAGTACCACGCCCAAAGGCTCCGGCTGCGTCCAGCTGCTACCGGGTTGAGCGACAATGGGGGTTCTGACTTTGCGCTTTCGCATCCAGCGACTTAAATGCTTGCGACTGTAGGCTGCATCACCGCTGACGAAGGATATTTCCGTGGCGTACGATTCCAGCGGTGCTTTGCCGAGATCTGAGCTCAGCGCGTCGAAGAATTCGGCTTCGCATTCAACCATCATCCGTTGTACCGCCGTGAGTTGGTCGCGTCGCCAGGCAAGATCGCGCGTGCGGCCCGAATCAAACACAGCATTCAGAGATTTGAGCAATTCACCGAAGTCCAATGGAGTCTCCGGAATTTGCGCAGCAGGATCGGTCATGAGCTTCTCGAGGGTAGCGTTGATGACCGATATTGCCTACGCATTTACCCGTAGGGAAGGGCATTCGCGCAACGATTTGGGCTATGATCGCGCCCAACCTGACCAATGACGAGAATTGTTGTGACAAAAGCTATTCGCTCCCCCGGTTGGTGGATGGGTATTGGTCTGGCGCTGCTGGTGTCGATCGCTGCCGGTTACGTTGCCGATTGGTTTGGCGTTGCTGTCCTCGGCTTCGCAAAGAGCCCGGTCAGCGCCATCATGATGGCGATCGTACTGGGCATGTTGATCGCGAATACCGTGAAACTGCCGCAGAGTATCCAGCCGGGACTCAAGTTTTGCACCTCAGCAATCCTGCGTATTGGCATCATGCTGCTTGGGATTCGACTGAGTCTTGCGGGTGCCGGCCAGTTCACACTCGTGGCGCTGCCCTTTGTCGTGGCGGCGATTACTATTGGGCTGGTTACGGTCGGCTTGCTCGGTCGCTACATGGGCTTGTCGAAACAACTCAGTGGATTGATTGCGGTTGGCACAAGTATTTGTGGCTGCACCGCCATAGTGGCAACGGCGCCACTCATTAAGGCGAACGAGTCCGAAGTCAGCTATGCCGTCGCTTGCATCACTGTGTTTGGTCTGGCGGCCATGTTTTTTTATCCGGTCTTGGCACATCAGGTGTTCGCTACACAGCCTGAACTGGCCGGCCTGTTCCTCGGTACGTCGATTCACGAGACTGCGCAGGTCGCCGGCGCGGGAATGATGTATGAGGCGCAATACAATGCGCCGGTTGCGCTCGATATTGCGACGGTCACGAAGTTGGTTCGAAACCTCTGCATGATCGCCGTTATCCCGTTGGTCGGAATACTGTACGGTTCGGATCGCAGCGATGGAGATACGTCGAAAATCAATTTTCTCGCCATGATTCCGTGGTTTATCGTCGGTTTTGCCTTGATGTCAGCCATTCGGACGGTGGGTGACATCGGCGACAAGCCATTCGGTATTCTTGATGCTGGGCAGTGGTCCGAGATTGTGAACTTCATACGCGACGCGGCAGAACGCTGCCTGTTGCTCGCAATGGCGGCCGTCGGACTGACATCGATGTTTGCCGGCATCATAAAGATCGGCTTGAAACCGTTCGCGCTGGGATTGTTCGCGGCGCTGTTGATAGGCGGCGTTAGCTTCCTGCTGATATCGCTGTTTGGCGCTCAGTTGATGGCGCTAGTGGCCTGAGGGCGGAATGTCAGATAGAGGTTTGCCCGATACCTGATCGCTCGTGGGGATGCTGGCGATGGCGCCCGCGCTCTGTACCGACAGCGATGCAGCACGCACCGCCAGCTCCAGTGCTTGCTTAAGCGGAAGTCCGTTAGCAATCGATGCTGCGAAGTAACCGTTAAATGTATCGCCGGCGCCAGTCGTATCGACAACTTCCACCGGGTTTGCTGGCTGATACGTTACCCCGTCGGCGTTTTTCAGCAGGGCACCTTTTCCACCGAGCGTTATCACGACGTTCTCGATGCCTTTGCCGAGCAAAACGTCGGCAGCACGCTCAGCGCTGTCTGTATCGATGACGCCAATGCCCGAAAGCGCCGCGGCCTCCGATTCGTTGGGCGTCAGGCAGTAGAGACCGTCGAGCAACTCATCGGGCAGATCTGTCGCCGGGGCCGGATTGATAATGACCTTGCAATCTGACGTGACCGCGATCGCTTTTGCCGCTCGAATAGAATCAAGCGGCGTTTCGAGTTGCATCAAGACGACGTCGGCGACGTCGAATCTCGCGTGATTCGCTTCGACAATCTGCGCTGACAGGCAAGCATTGGCTCCGGGCGCGACGCCGATACTGTTTTCACCCTGATCATCAACGAAAATGAACGCGACCCCTGAGGCAACATCGGGCAGCGCCTGAATGGAACTGATATCCAGTCCCTCTGCACGCAAAGTCTCGACGGCTGTATTACCGAGATCGTCGTCGCCAACAGCCGCAATGAAGCAAACGTCACTGCCGGCGCGATGTGCCGCTATGGCCTGGTTTGCACCCTTGCCACCGCCGTATATTTTTAGTTCGCCACCCGATATCGTTTGCCCGGGCCGTGGGATCTGTGAAACTCGAAGCACCATGTCGGTGTTTGAGCTGCCGACCACTACGATTTTACCCATAGTGATCATTCGGGCGATCGGTTCAAGCGATTTCGACGAGGTCTATGGCGAATGTCAGCGCCTTACCGGCGAGCGGGTGATTTGCGTCAACCGTAATGTTTTCCGTGCCAACTTCGGCGATGACAAGGTTTATCATCTGGCCATCAGGACTTTGGCTTTGCAGCTGCATGCCGACTTCCGGTTCCATGTCTTCGGGCAACGCTGTCTTTGGGACTTCCTGTACCAGCTGATCATGCCGTTCGCCGTAGGCTTCGCCGGGCGGAATCGTGACGGTCTTGCTGTCGCCAACACTCATGCCGTCAACAGCACTATCGAATCCGGCGATGACCTGACCACCGCCCAGAGCAAATTCCAGGGGGTCGCGACCGGCCGAGCTATCGAATTCGGTGCCATCCTCGAGAGTACCTGTGTAGTGAATTTTTACGGTGTCGCCTGACTTGGCCTGACTCATAATCGCCTCCAGTTTTTTGCTTCGTGAATTTTGAAGCGGCATATAATAGCAGATCACGATTTTGATTTTTGCATGCCAGCTCAACACTGCAGACACTGGGCAGTGCGTTGTGCTCGTCGACGGGAACTTGCTGCACAAGCGCCCCTCAATAGTGCCCATTAATCGTGAATCGCGCAGCAACCCATTTATTTGGTTACAATCGACCGCGCTCGAATATCGGGAATCAATAAAACATGAGCAAAATCAGTAAGTTGAGTATTTTAGTGTTGTCGGCAATGGCGCTTGTGGCCTGCGGCAGCGGTGATGACAGTGCACCGGCCGTAGCAGCGGATTCTGCAGATGAAATATCAGTGACGGAGGCTGAAATGGCCGGTAACCCATTTATGCAACACTGGGATACGCCCTACGGTGTACCGCCGTTTGCGGTTATCGACGCGGCACACTTCATGCCCGCGATGAAAAAGGGCGCTCTTGAACTGCGCGCCGAAATTTCCGCGGTTGCGGATAATCCTGAAGCGCCGACATTTGAAAACACGATCCTCGACATGGAGCGTGCGGGCGATCTCATGACCAAAGTGTCCCGCACTTTCTTCAATCTGGCCGGCACCGAGTCAAACGATGAAATCAGGGCATTGCAAACGCAGCTCTCGCCAATGCTTACGCGTGAGTACGATGCGATCAATCTCAACGAAAAACTGTTCAAGCGCGTACAGACGCTGTACGCGCAAAGAGAAGATCTTGATCTCGATGAACAGGATGCGCGTCTCCTGGAGCTCAAGCATCGCGGTTTCGTTCGCGCCGGCGCAGGGCTTGATCCTGCGGTCAAAGAGCAGGTATCCGAGCTCAATGCCGAGCTATCAGAACTGACCACCAGGTTCGGCCTGAATCTGCTAGCGGCGACGAAAGACTTCACTTTAAAGATTACGGACGAGGCGCAGACGGCCGGTCTCAGTGATGACTTCAAAGCTTCGGCATGGGATGAGGCCGCAGGCGCATGGGTGATTGGTCTGAATCGGTCGGCCTATGAAACATTCATGACGCAGTCGGCTGTCCGCGAGCTTCGTGAACAGTTATTCAACGCCTACCGATTACGAGCAGCGTCAGGCGACAACGACAATGGCCCCGTAGCGATTAAAATTGCCCAACTTCGGGCCGAGCGAGCGGAGCTGCTGGGCTACAAATCTCATGCGCACTACCAACTGGAACTTCGCATGGCGAAGACCCCGCAGGTCGCAGAAGATTTTCTATTGCGCGTCTGGCGGCCAGGTCTTGCGCGAGCGAAGGAAGAGCTTGCTGACATGCAAGCGCTCGTGGGCGACGAATTCAAAATGGCCGGTCACGACTGGTGGCACTACGCTGAGAAGGTTCGCAAGGCACGTTTTAACTTCGACGAAAACGAACTCAAGCCCTACTTTCAGTTGAGTGCGGTTCGCGGCGGTGCTTTTGAAATGGCGCACCGACTGTTCGGTATTACGCTTGAACCTGTTGATATCGAGGGCTGGAATCCGGTCGTCACGTCCTATGACGTCAAGGATGAAAACGGATCGCATCTCGGTCTGTTGATGATGGACATGCACGCGCGCGACTCAAAGCGCGGTGGTGCATGGATGAACTCTTACCGCCTTGCATCGAACCTTGATGGTAAGACCATCCGTCCGATCGTATCCAACAACCTGAACCTCTCGAAGCCGCCCAAGGGCGAGCCGACTCTGATGCGTTTTGCCGAAGTGGAAACTCTGTTTCATGAGTTCGGCCATGGCCTGCATGGCTTGTTGACGACGATTGATTACCCCACATTCTCGGGCGTTGACGGACCGCGTGACTACAGAGAGTTTCCTGCACAGGTCCTTGAACATTGGGCAGCGGAGCCGCAAATGCTCGCAATGTTCGCGAAGCACTACAAGACTGGCGAGGTTATTCCTCAGGATCTTGTTGACCGAATGCTGGCGGCCGGCAACTTCAATCAGGGTTTCAAGACGACAGAGTACATTGCCGCCGCACTGCTGGATCTTCGCTGGCACATGCTGACATCGGCACAAGCGGCAGAAATTACGGATGCGCGCGCGTTTGAAGAAGAAGTTCTGCGCGGCTACGGCCTGATTGACGAAATTGAGCCGCGCTATCGCTCGCAATACTTTAGTCATACCTTTTCGGGCGGCTACTCGGCGGGTTATTACGCCTACCTGTGGTCTGAGATTCTTGATGCGGACGGGTTTGCTGCTTTTAAGCAGGCCGAAGACATCTTTGATCCGGAGACGGCGTCTCGATTAAAGAAGTGGATTTACGAATCCGGTGGTCTTCGTGAGGCGGACGAGTTGTATCGCAATTTCCGCGGGCAGGATCCGAGTATCGAACCGCTGCTGGAAGGACGCGGCTTCGACGTTACTGAATAATCCGTTCGATCGTCCACCAGAAACCCGTCACTCCGATCAGTGCCGAGCCCGGCAGTACGACGAAACGTCGATACTGCCGGGTACCGGTTGCATCGTGCAGCCAGCGTCTGACCAAGAGACTCAATAGGAGAGCGACCGCCACGACAGCGAGTTGTCCGATCTCGACACCAATATTAAAGCTGATGAGCGCGGTCCAGAATTGACCCGGTGGCAAGCCCAGCTCGCCGAAGAAACCCGCAAAGCCGAGGCCGTGAATCAGGCCAAAGCCGAACACTACCGCGGGGCGCCAACGCGTCATGTCCTGTGTGACGAGATTTTCTATTGCGACGAAACCGATGGTCAGCGCAATCAGTGGTTCGACGATCGATGCTGATGGCGCGACGATACCGGTTGCCGCTATCGCGAGCGTAATCGTGTGTGCTGCGGTAAATGCGGATATCTGCAGGATCAGTGCACGGAATTTAACCGATGCAAGAAATATCGCGAGAACGAAAAGAATGTGATCCAGCCCGTCGGGCAGGATGTGGCGTACTCCAATCGAGACATAGAGACCGGCTATCTCGCGAATGCTGCGGTCGATACCGCTGTTGAGCGCTGCGGAGAGGTCACGATTGCGCTGGCTGGATTCTTCTCTGTCCAGCTCGGCGAGCGCAGCACACAGGGCGGGGTCGAGACTGTTCTCTCCGGGCACGCATAGCTCGTCTTCAGGGTGCGCATGGCTTGCAGCGGCAGCGAGTAACGCCAGCAGCCCTATCAGCATAGCGAGTGCTAGTGTTGTTCGAGACATAGGAAGATACTGACGAATCCGACCGCAATCTTCGACATACTATTGGAAATAAAGATCGACAGCCCGGAAAAGTGTGGTGTTCGCCACCGTCTGCATTCTGAATACTCATAAGGACTGA
>Ga0316189_10004545_pt1 | contig 13331 bp, 13 predicted proteins | sample LowCovwburrow_MG_FD_204930 | JGI IMG/M metagenome (GOLD analysis project Ga0316189, IMG submission 204930) | Coastal sediment microbial communities from Maine, United States - Lowes Cove worm burrow | ecosystem: Environmental > Aquatic > Marine > Coastal > Sediment | place: USA: Maine... | reverse complement strand
TATTTACCAAAAGGATTTGACGCTTTAAAAAAAGTGATGATAACTAGTGAGCTTTAAAAAAAACAAGATATTAAAGTAAGTAGCTCATGAAATGTGAGTCTAAAATAAATATTTAAAATTTAATAAATCTATGAGAGCAGTTTTACTGCTCTTTTTTTTTATCTTAATTGTAAATATTCACTTCCTACTTCCTACTTCCTACTTCCTACTTCCTACTTCCTACTTCCTACTTTTCACTTACTTCTATTTTTCCCTTTCTTCTTTCATTTTTTCACCCCTTTCGAGCTTTTTTTTACAGTCTATACCTAGAAAATAACAGTTCAGCACTTCTTTTTTTATACTTTCTAAAATTTTTTGAAATATTTGTTTATCAATAATGACAAGGGTTACAGAGCGTTTATGAAAAGTATTTCAATTTTAGTGTAACAAAATAATTTTATTCTCGTCTTATTGTAAAGTACTTTGTTTAACCTAGTACCATATAAACTAAAAATGACACAACTAAAAAATCTTAAAACAATGAAAAATTTAATTTTACCATGTATGTTAGTCTTCAGTTTGATGACAGCTACAGCAGCACAATTATCAACTAGTACATTAAATAATGTAAATGATACAATCATTATAGAAGAGTCAAAACTTCCTACAATTGAATTTGTAGCAGTTGTTGAAGAAGCCGATGAAACATTCGATTTTAATATAGCAGATTATTTACCATTAGGTTTTGACGCAAATATGACCTTCGAAGAAAAGTATGAAATTACTTACGAAATCAATCTTGAAGAAGCCGATGAAGCTTTTGATTTTAATACAGCAGACTATTTACCAGTTGGTTTTAATTTAAATAAAAACATATTAAATTCAATTGTAGAGATCGCAGTAGAAGAAGAAGATGAATTATTTGATTTCGATACGAAAAAGTATTTACCAATAGGGTTTGATTCTTTAAATAAAGTAATAATAGCTAGTGAACTTTAAACTAAAAAAAACACCTCGGATAAGACCGAGGTTCTTTAAAACGAATTGAATGTTCGCGCAATTATAACCTATTAAACAAACAACTGTTAAAGTATTCATAACTGTTCTAAAAAACTGTAACTATTACCCGCTAAAAGCGTTTTATAATAAAAGACTAAAACTACTTAAACTAAACAAAAAATTCACCCCAGCAATGAAAAATATACTTTACAGCCTTTGTTTACTGATAGGTTTCAGCAGCCAGGCACAGACATTCGATTATCAAATTAATAAGCCCAATACAAACCTTAACCAAAAGGTATATTCTGTAACAACTAATTATCTTTCAAACTTATTTTTTAGTGTTAATGAGGAGCTTATTGAAGAGGAAGATGAAGCTTTTGATTTTGACATTAAAAAATATTTACCTGTAAATTTCAACCCGTTTTTAGGCTTATTCAGTGACTATGAAATTGCACAGATTGAAGAAGATGAAGCATTTGATTTTGATACGACAGCGTACTTGCCTATAGGTTTTAATGCAAACGCGACATATTTAGCTGAGATCACAGAAATCTCAATAGAAGAAGAAGATGAAGTATTTGATTTTGATACGGCAGCGTACTTACCAGTTGGTTTTGATGCAAACGAGACGTATTTAGCTGAGATCACAGACATCGCAGTAGAAGAAGAAGATGAACCCTTTGATTTTAATACGGCTGAATATTTACCGGTAGGCTTTAACGTTTATCCTATACTTGAAGAAATAGTTGAAATAGAACTTATTGAAGAAGATGAACCCTTCGATTTTAAAACCGAAGATTACCTACCAAATAACTTTGATCCTCATGCAACTGAGGATTATACGAAAATTATGTATGATGTATTGTGTATTGCATCTCAGTCCATATAGATTTGTTTAATTATATATGAAGAACGGCCTATCTATTGATAGGTTGTTTTTTGTTTATAGCTAGAACTTTTCAACGATCATAGATACCAGCATCTAGTAATCTTATAAAAAATTAAAACTTATGTTAAATAAACTATAAAATCTATATATGTTTAATGTTTTGATAAAATAGTTAAACATTATTTTGTATTTTCGCCTTGAATTTAAAATTTAAAATCAGAAATATGAAAATTATATTTTACGGCCTTTGTTTATTGATTGGACTTTCAAGCTGGGCAACATCTGTAGATTATCACATTCTTTCATTAAAGATCAATGATATTGACAAAAATAGAACCGAATCACACGATTGCGATTTGGATACTCTATTTAAGTTTAAGCATGATGAATTGGCTGATGAATCTTTCGAATTCGATACAAAAAAGTATCTACCAACAAATTTTAATGCTTATACAGGATTGTTTGAAGCGTATGAGTTGGTACAAGAGCAAGAAGATCAAGCTTTTGATTTTGATACAGCAGCGTATTTACCTGTAGGTTTTAATGCAAATGTAAGATATGTATCAGATATCTCAGAAATAGCAATAGTAGAGGAAAATGTAGTATTTGATTTTGATACTGTAGCATACCTACCAGTTGGTTTTGATGCAAACGCAACATATTTATCGAATATCATTGAAATTGCTAAAGTTGAAACAGACGAGCCTTTTGATTTTAATACGGCTGATTATTTACCGGTAGGCTTTAATGTTTATCCTATACTTGAAGAAATAGATGATATAGAAATTATTGAAGAAGATGAGCCCTTCGATTTTAATACCGAAGATTATCTTGCCAAATCACTTTGATGTTCATGCAATTGAGGATTATATGAAAATGATGTATGACGCATTGTGTATTGCATCTCAGTCCATATAGATTTGTTTAATTATATATGAAGACGGCCTATCAATTGATAGGCTGTTTTTTTTGTTTTTAGCCCACATTTTTTTATATCAATACAAAATCCTTCACAGTATTTTAACGATTGAAGCTGTCAAGTGTTAAAGTATTCACAACAAGTAAAAAAATTTGTAACACTTTCCTGTCTTAAGCGTTATATAAGAAAGACAAAATAACTTTATTTAAACTAATAAGAAATTACACGTAACCAATGAAAAATTTATTTTACAGCCTTTGTTTACTGATCGGATTTAGCAGCCAGGCATCATCTTTAGATTTTGACATTCATTCTTTAAATATTAATGATATCGAGAAAAATAGTTTCAATGCACCAGATTGTGAATTGGATGCAATTTTTAAAATTAACCAAGATAATTCGATTGACGAATCTTTCGAATTTGACACAACGGAGTATCTACCAACAAACTTCAATGCCTATGCAGGTTTATTTGAAGCACATGAATTGGCACAGGAAGTAGAAGATGAATCTTTCGACTTTGATACAACAGCATATTTACTAGTTGGTTTTAACGCAAATGCAACATATTTATCAAATATCACGGAAATAGCTACAGTGGAAGTAGACGAAGCCTTTGATTTTAATACAGCTGATTATTTACCTATTGGTTTTAATGTATATCCTATACTTGAAGAAGTAGTTGAAATAAACATTAATTTAGAAGACGAGCCATTCGATTTTAATACGAATGATTATTTGCCAAATAACTTTGATGCTCATGCAACTGAGGGAAAAATTTGTATTATGTAAGTTGCATTGCATTCAAGTCTATATAGATTTGATTAATTACACATATAAAGAGCGACCTATCAATTGATAGGTCTTTTTTTGTTTTTAGTAAGCACTTTAAACTTCACACAATTTTAACGATTGGCACTGGCAAGTGTTAAAATATTCATAACTATTCAAAAATACTGTAACGATTACCCGTCTAATGCGTTATATAATAAAGACTAAAAACTTAATTTAAACTAATAAAAAAATACACCCAACGATGAAAAATTTATTTTACAGCCTTTGCTTACTGATTGGATTTAGCAGCCAGGCATCATCTTTAGATTTTGACATTCATTCTTTAAATATTAATGATATCGAGAAAAATATTACGAAAGCACCAGATTGTGAATTGGATGCAATATTTATAGTTAGCCAAGAAGATTTGACTGACGATTCTTTTGAATTCGATACAAAGAAGTATCTACCAGAAAATTTCAATGCGTTCACGGGATTATTTGACGCTTATGAGTTAGTACAGGAAGTGGCAGATGAATCTTTCGATTTCGATACAAAAGCATATTTACCAGTTGGTTTTAACGCAAACGCAACATATTTATCAAATATCACGGAAATAGCGACAGTAGAAGCAGACGAAGCTTTTGATTTTAATACAGCTGATTATTTACCTGTTGGCTTTAATGTATATCCTATACTTGAAGAGGTAGTTGAAATAGACATTATTGAAGAGGATGAGCCATTCGACTTTAATACAAATGATTATTTGCCAAGTACTTTTGACGCTTATGTAAATATTGAGCAAAGTGAAACTGCAAATTTTTTAGACTGTATAGCATTTCCATCTATATAAATTTTAGTTAATTTCAAACAAAACGGGCTTCCTAATCTAGGAAGCCCGTTTTTCTTCTATATAGTATCTTAGTTAAAATTTTTTCTATAGTTTTCTGTGAGTTCAAATATATGCTGAAGTATTTTTTCATCTTGCTCATTATAGTCTAAATTCCTTCTTTTCATAACTGCCGTCACTACTTCTTTTACCTTGTTCATTTTAAAGGTTGTAAAACCTGCCGAACCACCCCAGGCATATGAAGGAATAAAATTTCTAGGAAAATTACTTCCAAAAATATTGGCACTAACGCCAACAACGGTTCCTGTATTAAACATAGTATTGATACCACACTTTGAATGATCTCCCATCATCAACCCACAAAATTGTAAGCCCGTTTTTGCAAAACGATCAGTTTCATAACTCCACATTCGTACTTCGGCATAATTATTTTTTAAATTTGAGTTATTTGTATCTGCTCCTAAATTACACCATTCACCAATTACAGCATTTCCTAAGTATCCTTCATGTGCTTTACTGGAATAACCAAAAATAACCGTATTATTTACTTCGCCACCAACTTTACACATCGGCCCAATTGTTGTCGCACCGTAAATTTTTGCCCCCATTTTCAAAACAGAATCATCACCTAAAGAAAAGGGTCCACGTACCAAACAACCTTCCATAACAGTGGAATCTTTACCTAAATAAATACATCCTTGGCTAGCGTTTAAGGTAGCATAGGTAATATCAACACCTTCTTCTAAAAAAATTTGAGACGGCTTGATACAGTTTACTGTTTCTGGTAAAGGCTCTGATTTTCTTCCTTCGGTTAATAATTTAAAATCGGCTTCAATGGCCTTATCATTTAATGAAAAAATATCCCAGGTGTTCTTAATTTGTAAAAGATCTTCTTCACTTTGTACGATTTCATAAGTATCAAAATCAACTTTATCCTGAACATCTGTTGTATAAAAAGCAACAATTTCATCATCTTTAACAATTGCCTGGTTTTCCTGTAAATTTTTTACTTGCTCAACTAGTACATCAGTAGGTAAAAACGAAGCATTTAATAATATGTTTTGTTCCATTTCTACCATAGGATATTTATCTTCTAAATACTCTTCCGTTAAGGTAGTAATCGTAAAACTTAGGTATTTTTCCCATTTTTCACGAATCGTTAATATACCTATTCTTATATCGGCTACTGGCCTTGTATAAGTAAAAGGCAAAAGTCTATTTCTAACAGATCCGTCAAATAATATATAGTTCATACGATCATTTTTTACAATGCCAAGATAATACATATTGACAATTATTTTATTTTTCTCACTAAGAATATTCATAGATAGTTTCATTATATTTGAAAGAATCTACAAATCACTTCATATACTATGCAAATAAAAGAGGCATCCCAACAGTTTGACGCGATCATAGTTGGTTCAGGAGCAGGAGGTGGAATGGCAACTAAAATACTTTCTGAAGCAGGATTAAATGTTGCAGTGGTTGAAGCTGGTCCATTTTATGATCCGGCCAATGAAGAGCAACGTACACAATTAAAATGGCCTTGGGAGTCTCCTCGGCGTGGTGCAGGTACCAAAAGAGTTTTTGGGGAGTTTGACGCTGCCTATGGAGGCTGGGAAATTGAAGGTGAACCATATACCAAAAAAGTAGGAACTCGTTTTGACTGGTTTCGCTCTCGCATGCTCGGCGGAAGAACAAATCACTGGGGGAGAATCTCGCTTCGGTTTGGGCCTAAAGATTTTAAACATAAAAGTGCCGATGGTTTAGGCGATGATTGGCCTATTTCCTACGATGATGTAAAACCTTATTATGATAAGGTTGATAAGCTCATAGGCGTATTTGGTAGCAAAGAAGGTATGGAAAATGAACCAGATGGTTTCTTTTTACCTGCACCAAAACCACGTTTACATGAACTCTATTATATCAAAGGTGCTCAAAATGCAAATGTGCCTGTCATTCCTTCGCGATTGTCTATTCTTACAAAGCCAATCAATAAAGATCGTGGCGTTTGTTTTTATTGTAGCCAGTGTAATAGAGGTTGTAGCGTATATGCCGATTTTTCATCGGGTACGTGTTTGATCTTTCCAGCACAAAAAGCTGGCGGACAAATAACACTTTTTACCGATTCAATGGTACGGGAAGTCTTAACTGATGAAACTGGAAAAGCAACAGGTATTATCTATATCAACAAAAAAGACAGAAAAGAATATCAATTGAATGCAAAGGTTGTGGTTTTAGCCGCTTCTGCATGTAGTTCTGCTAGAATTCTGCTAAATTCTAAAAGCAAGGCACATCCTGACGGATTAGGAAATAGTAGTGGTGTAGTTGGTAAATATTTACATGATTCTACAGGAACGAGCCGAATGGCATTTGTACCAGAACTCATGAATAGAAAAATATATAATGAAGATGGAGTAGGTGGGTTACATGTATATTCACCGTGGTGGGGTGATCATAGCAAGTTGAACTTCCCTAGAGGTTATCATCTGGAAGTTTGGGGCGGAATGGGAATGCCTTCATACGGATTTGGCTTTAACGTAAACTTTATGAATGAATTTATTGGTGGAAAAGTTGGAGGATATGGTAACAATCTCAGAGAAGAAGTAAAAAAATACTATGGAGCATTTATAGGAATTTCAGGTAGAGGAGAATGTATTGCACGCGAAGATAATTATTGCGAGATAGATTCAGATGTTGTTGATGAATGGGGAATACCTGTATTGCGTTTTAATTATACCTGGTCAGATCATGAGGTACAACAATCAAAACATATGCATGAAACTTTTGAAAATATATTTAATGGTATGGATGCAAAAATACTGGGAGATAAACCAGGAGCTGATTCTGAGTACGGATTGGCAGCACCCGGGCGAATTATTCACGAAGTAGGAACCACACGTATGGGTGACGATCCGAAAACATCAGTATGTAATAGTCATCAACAATTACACGATGCAAATAATGTTTTTATAGTTGATGGCGGTCCGTTTGTTTCGCAGGCAGATAAGAATCCTACATGGACAATCCTTGCCTTGTCCTGGAGAACATGTGACTATATTATCGACCAATTAAAAAAACAAAATATTTAGTCTAAAATTCAAAATGATGAATAGAAGAGATACTATCAAATCAATATTATTAGGTTCAGTGGCAGCAGGACTTGTAGTGAATGGATGTGCACCTACAGCTAAAGATGCCACTGCAGAAATAGCCGACCTACCTTTTTACGGAAGAACACCCGAAGAGAAAGAACATGACCGGGAAGTCATGGCTTCTGAATTTATAAATGAACATGAATTATCTACCATTGCTGTACTATGCGATATTATTTTACCGGCGAGTACTAATTTTGGTTCGGCTACCGACGCTAAAGTACATGACTTTATAGCGTTTATTATCAAAGACTTACCAGATCATCAAACACCAATTCGTGGCGGACTCATGTGGCTCGATAATTTTGCTAAGAAAAGTTATACTAAAGATTTTATAGCTTGTACCAATGACGAACAATTGGCTATCTGTGATCAGATTGCATATCCTCAAGAAGTAGCACCGGATCTAAAACAAGGAGCTAAATTCTTTACCAGAATGCGTAATTTGACCTTAACGGGTTACTATACCACCAAAATGGGGATTGAAGATCTAGGTTATAAAGGTAATACTCCCAATGTTTGGGATGGTGTTCCTCAAGAAGTGCTTGATGAGCTTGGCATGGCTTATGATCCTGCTTGGTTAGCAAAATGTATAGATCAGGATACTCGGGCAGATATTGCAAAATGGGATGATAAAGGAAATTTAATAAGTTAAGAAATGATCAAAAATACAATTATTGCATTTTTATGCTTTTGTAGCATTGCTGCCATTGCCCAAACACAAAATACCTATACTATTTCTTTTGAGAATGCAATTCATCACGAGGCATTAATAGAGGCAACCTTTAGTAATTTAGAATCGAAGGTATTAGAACTTCGAATGAGTAGAACCTCTCCCGGACGTTATGCCTTGCATGAGTTTGCAAAAAATGTATATGGTGTAAAAGCAGTAGATAGTAATGGAAATATATTACCGGTAACAAGACCAAACCCATACCAATGGAATGTTTCGAAGCACGACGGTACCGTAAAAGTTACTTATATTTTATATGCCAATAGAGGAGGAGGTACTTATTCACAAGTTGATGAAACACATGCACATTTAAATATTCCGGCTACCTTTATGTATGCCCCTGATTATGATCAACGACCTATAAAAGTGAATTTTAACGTTCGTGAAGATCTTGAATGGAAAGTGGCTACCCAGTTAAAAAGAGGTGGAGGTAATTCATATTACGCTCCTGATTTACATTATTTTATGGATTCACCTACAGAAATAAGTAATCATTCAGTTCGGAGTTTTAAGGTTGCTGAAAATGGCAAAGAACAAACTATTAAATTTGTATTACATCATATGGGAACTGAGACAGAGCTCGATCAATATTTTGATGGTGTCAAAAAAGTAGTACTACAGGAAAAAGAAGTTTTTGGGGAATTACCAGATTTTGATTATGGTGAATATACTTTTTTAGCTTGTTATATTCCAAATGCTTCCGGTGACGGAATGGAACATCGTAATTCTACTATTTTAACAAGTACCAGTAGTTTAGCTAATGGTGGAATGCAAGAAAATATTGGTACCGTTTCTCACGAATTTTTTCATGCATGGAATGTAGAACGTATCCGTCCGCAAAGTTTAGAACCTTTTGACTATGAAGAATCGAATATGTCGGGTGAATTATGGTTTGCCGAAGGCTTTACAAGTTATTATACAGGTTTGATCTTAGTGAGGGCCGGACTTACGACGCAAGAAGATTATATAAAGCAATTGTCAGACGGACTCAATTATGTATGGAATTCTCCGGCGAGAGCATATTTCAATCCGATCGAGATGAGTTATCAGGCACCTTTTGTAGATGCTGCAAAATCTGTAGATCCTGTTAACAGGGAAAACACCTATATTTCATATTATACTTATGGTTCTGTATTAGGCTTAGCTTTAGATCTTTCTTTGCGGAATTTAGAAACTGATAAAAATTTGGATGATTATATGAAAATGGTATGGAAAACCTATGGTAAAAATGAAATACTCTATACCGTACGGGATTTACAAAATATGTTGACTAGTTATGCTGGAGCGGAGTTTAGTACTCATTTTTTTAATACCTATATATTTGATAGTCAAATGCCTGACTATAAAACATTGTTGGCTTCTGTAGGTGTAAATTTCGAACAAGCGAAACAAGAGGAGGCTTCTTTAGGTACAGATCTAAATGATAAATTTGTGATTAGTTCAAATCCGTTTAAAGGAAGTGCAGCCTATAAAGGCGGACTCGAAAATGGTGACGAAATTATCTCCATCAATGGGATTGCCATCGCCCCACAAACGAAATCAGCCGACTTTCTTGCCCAATTCAAACCGGCACAAACAGTATCGGTTTTATTTAAACGTTTTGGTACAGAAAAAGAAACACAACTAAGCTTTGATGCTAATGCGTCGTATTCAACTTCACTGATAGAAAAAGTAAAGAAGAAAATTGTGATCAAAAGAGGGGCATGGTTAGGGGCTAAATAATGATATTATTCTTTTTTCAATTGACCTGATTAATGTCCATATAGTACAAGCCCAACTGTAAAGTGGGCAATGGGTTGTATATTTTATTTCTTCATTTTTATGGATAATACCATTGTCATCCCGCACTTCCTGCCCGTCCGGAAAGCGGGGATGCGGGATCCATATTTTTATTGAAGAGATAAAGCGTAGGCACAAGATAGGGTCAAGGGGTGTTTTTATTATCTGTATTTCTATCTTATATATTTTGACAAATGAAAAATGAAAGTAGAAACGAATAATTATAATCAAATTTTGTGATATTTGCTCTTTCAAAAAATAAAACAAAAATGAAACTTATAAAAGAATTTAAAGAATTTGCAGTTAAAGGTAATATGATGGATATGGCAATCGGTATTATAATCGGTGCATCCTTTAATAAAGTAATTGACGTACTGGTCAAAAAAATTATTATGCCTCCATTATCCTTAATGACCTCCGGACTTAATTTCCGAGATAAAAAATATGTACTTCGTGAAGGGGTTTTGTCATCTGACGGGACAATAACTGCAGAAGAAATAGCAATAGAATATGGTACCTTATTAGAAGTTTTTTTAGATTTTTTAATTGTAGGTATGACTGTTTTTATAGTTGTAAAAGCCATGAATCGTTTACGTCAAAGGGCACAAGACACTAAAGATACTACTGTAGTGACACCTAAAGATATAGAATTACTCTCTAAATTAACTGACTTGATGGAAGAACAAAATAACTTATTGAAAGCCAAGTAAAAAGGCTATTTTTGTAATTCAAATTAATGGTATTATGGATGAAAAGAAATTTGATTGGCTCGATTGCAGTTTATTTTTAATGATTGCAAATTCAGAAAGTACCGATCACTATTTAACCGAAGAAGAAATTACTGAGATTCTAGAACGAGCAGCAGTACTTGCCAAAACATTTGCAGCAGAAAGCGATATCTTTTTTACTAAGGAAGATGTGACCCAAAAATTCAATATGGTCTTTGATTATTATAACACTTTTGGTGAAGAAGCCCCTGATGGTAAATTGGATGCACATATCATGAACCAAATGAATAAAATCGCCAAATATTTAAAACAGCAAGTTTCCTTTAATGAAAAGTTTGCAAAACATTTATTAGCTGATTTAGTCATAATTGCTAATGTTGATGATGAATTTATGAAAGAGGAAAAGAACGCTATCAATGCGATTGCTGATATTTTTGGAATGAGTCATACGCAATAACTTCCTTGATCTGCAATGAGTCCCGGTAAAGCTTCACACAAATTTTTATGCTTTCCTTGCTACCACTTGGCCCAAAGCGATGCTTTTAACTAATCATTGAAAAAATAAAAAAACTTCAATAAAAACCCCTTAAGACCACAAACCTTCCAAGGTATAAGGTCCTCCTTCAACAACCCAAAACTTACCATTAACAAGACGATAATCTTTATCGATATTGGCAATACTTTGTATTTCCTGATCGGATAGGATTACATCTTCTGATTCCAGATTTTCTGCAATTCTTCCGGCATTTACCGATTTAGGAATTACAGAAGTGCCTCTGTGCAAATTCCAGCTTATAATAATCTGTGCAACTGAACAACTATGTTTTTCTGCAAGTTTAATTAAAACGGGATCTTCCAATAATGCAGGTTCATCATTGGCTTTAAAAGCATCGGGTCTGTCACCAGAGCCTAAAGGTGAATAAGCCGTAAAATGAATATCATTGGCTTTACAAAAAGATAATAAGGCTCCTTGCTGGAAATATGGATGGCATTCTACCTGATTCATTTCAGGGCGTATGGTACAATTTGCCAAGAGGTTTTGAAGGGCTTTAATGCCAAAATTAGAAACTCCTATATGATTGACTAGCCTTAATTTAATAGCTTCTTCCATTCCTTCCCAGGTTTCTGTAGTTGGTATTTCATTTAGCGACACAAAATCTTCTGCCGTTGTTGGAAAGGAAACACCTTTTTTAATAGCTACCGGCCAATGAATAAGATAGAGATCAAGATAATCTAATTGCAGATCTTCCAATGTTTTTTTAAGGGCCGGAATTACGTCAGCCCTGGCATGAGAATCATTCCATAGTTTAGAGGTTATCCAAAGGTCTTCCCGGGTAACAAAACCTTCATGTATACATTCTGCTATGGCAACACCTATTTCTTGTTCATTGCCATAAATAGGTGCACAATCTATATGGCGATAACCGAGTTCTATAGCAGTTTTTACTGCACTATATACTTCTCCAGCTTCTGATTTCCAAGTGCCTAAACCCAAAGCGGGCATGGCATGACCGTTTTTAAATCTTAGTTTTCTCATAATGCTTTATTTAGATTTTAGACTGGTTTGATGTTTGGTTCAATAAAGGTATAAAATTTTTATATATGTTACTAAAGTTCATCGTTTAGTTATGGTTTCCCCGAGAACTTGTACTACCTTATAATTTCTTTAATCCAGTTTCAATTTTAACAGATTCTTCTCACGCGTACTCGGGATCAGAATGACATTTTTTTCACTTGTTTTGAAATTTTTATGAGGCGTTTTTATTGTAGAAATTTATTAAATAGATGCTAATTTTAGCTTTATCACATAAAACCTTCATAAAAAGACGGCCTGTTAAGAAATAGAATTATTTACTAAAAATAAGCCGACACTGCTTCCCGAAAATTGCTGCAATACCAGCTGCTAGCCCGCCAATAATACCAGTAAGCAATACTAAAAAATACGGGTTTCCCTTTAATGGTAATAGTACTGCAATTTTTTTTGCCAGTATAAAATCATTATTACTGCTTAATATATAGGCATAGACTATCCAATATATAGTGATTGCTAAAAAAGGAACAAAAAATACAGCAGCTCTTTTTAAACTAAAAAAGAGTGCTGTTAAAAAAGCAGCAATCATTACTGACCACCACGGTAAAAATTGAGAGAAGATCAATGCAATTATTATTGTTGCGACAAAATTGATTCGGTTTTTTTTCATCGTTTTGGACTTAATTTTTGGGTGGCCATGATATCTTTAGTATCACTTTTATTTTGCATAAATAGTAACTTATAGTATTCACCTACAGTCCATTTATCTATAAAATTGTCATAATATTTACTACCCGGATTTCCAGATTGTCCGCCAGGATAAACTCCTAAAGCAGTGGGAGGGGAGGTCATCTCTACAATCATTCGCCAAGAAGGGCCGTGATTTTTTGTAGTGGCATTCACGGTACTACCGTCACCTCCAATTTGGAGGTTAAATCGAGAAAATGCAGGTAGGTCTTGAAGCAAATGCCCAACATAGGTTGCTTTATACG
>Ga0316189_10004544_pt1 | contig 13333 bp, 9 predicted proteins | sample LowCovwburrow_MG_FD_204930 | JGI IMG/M metagenome (GOLD analysis project Ga0316189, IMG submission 204930) | Coastal sediment microbial communities from Maine, United States - Lowes Cove worm burrow | ecosystem: Environmental > Aquatic > Marine > Coastal > Sediment | place: USA: Maine... | reverse complement strand
CGCGCTGGTCTTCTGGGGGCTGACGCCGGGGGTTGGCCCACTCATCGTCTCGGGGTCCGAGAAAGCCGTTGCCCTCGGGGGCAAGACTGTCGCCAGATTCGCCGAGATCGGCGTGCCTCGGCTTGTTATGAACCACTCCGTGCTCATCGACGAGAATCAGCTCGGATCCATGGAAGTGCCCGCCGTAGTGATGACACGACAGGGTGGCAAGGACCTCGTGATCTTTGACGCCCGGGTGCCTTCGCCGATTCTGCGCCGTATCCCGGAGTTCGCCGACCACATCAATGCGCTGCTGGTCGAGTGTCAGCAGCGTGAGCTCGTCGCGCAGTGGCTTTCCGAGCGCGATGCGCTCACGAGCAACCAACCCTATCGATAGGAGACCGTCATGGATGACGCAGAAGAACCCTCGCGTGAGATTCGAATCCCCGCCGACTCTCTGGAGTACACACGCGAGGGACTCGTCACTGAGTCGATCTCGCTGACGGTCGGGCGGCACAACCGCGTGGTCATCGTGCGACCCCCTCGCATGACGGCACTGGGCCAAGGCGCACGCGGTTTTCCGAACGACTCGGCATATCCGCTCGTCAACACCCTGTCGGTGTTTTGGTCGCTGGCCGACGTCGGCAGTCCGTTCACACACCACGACCAGGCCACGCCCCAATCCGGCGGCACGGCGTACCAGGTGTTCGGCCACACGAGCGCTTCGGGCGACGAGTCGCACAACAAGGGGCTGTCGGACCGGCGAGCCACGGTTGGGCTGTCGCTGCTGCAGAGCGATCCGCAGCGCTTACTCAGCGCGGCCGAAGAAGACGGTTGGGGCGCACGGGAGTACCAAGCGATGCTGCGCACGTTGGCCTGCGATCCGGGGCCGATCGACGACAAGCTGGCAGAGCGCACCGAGGCCGCCATCGCGCTCTTTGCCGCGCGCTACAACGACGGCGTCTATCACTACCGTCATCGCGAGTCGCCCGCCGCAGCTTTGGAGGTTGACGGAAAACTAACTCCCGCAACCAAGGAAGCGCTGTTCGAGGCCTTCGTGTTCGCGCACGGGGCGGCCGTCGATGAAGCCGGCATTCACCCGACGCACCCGGCCAACGGGTGCTCCGAGTTCAACGTGGCAGACCCGGAGAAAACAGGCGCTCACAATCGACGACTGGCCGTGATCGCCCACCCAAGCCTGCCCGTCCACCACGCAAATGCGCCGTGTACCGTGGGTGACGACGGGGCCTGTGCGGTCGTCGACGATGCGCCGATGCGATGCATGTACTACCGCAACCACGTCGTCGAGCGACGCCCAGCGCCCGTCGTATTTGTCGACCCGCGTTGGATGTGGCTGGGCGGCGATCGCTACCTGCTCAGCGCTCTGACCAATATCGACGGCGCGGCCGACGTCGAGTTCGAAGTCTACGAAGCGGACGAACGCGTGCGCGGCCCCGCCCAAGTGAGCGCCCCCTGGGTCGAGGCACCACGCAGCTCCGTCCTCAAAGGGGCGGTGTGGCGCGGCGTGGCGCAAGTCGTGTGGCAATCTGGCGAGACGCCGTCGACCGAAGACGGCAGACCGGTGTTCGAGAAGTTCCCGGTGTTCCGGGTGTCTGATCCCGCCACGGGTGCCTTCACCTTCGCGCCGTGGCCCGAGGTTCAAACCCTACGAGTGTTGGTCGGCAGCGTGGGCTCAACCTCAACACAGGAGCGGCCCGTGCGATATCGGTTGCGGGCCGGCGACGGGTCGTACGACGAGGACGTCGCGCTCGCAGACGCCAAGTTCGCGTCGTCCCACCACGTCGCGGTCGAGTTTGAGGATGTTCCGCTCGATGCCCGGCTGACCCTCTCCGTGGGCTGGGATGGGCACTGGGCCTTCAATGTGTTCGAAAACGTCACTGCTTCCGCGCTGCCGGGCAACTGCAACAGCGGAAGCCAATGCAAAGAACTGCCGGTCCCTGTCGCCCCTCCGGCCCCCGAAGTCCCCGATGACTTCGATGACGACGAGGGCAACGTCATCCCCTGGCTTGGCGGCGACGACACGCTCTTCGAAGAGCCAGTCTGGGTCTAGGGCACGCTGCCCGCTGAGCGCCGCCTGACGGTCAGCCCCCCGGTATGGCTTCAACCCACAACGCATCCAGGTACGCGCGCGTGGTCGAGTGCGGTTTGCCGCCCCCCGCATCTGACAACACCTCGGCACCCCCCTCCACCAGCCGTCATTGCCGTACAGCCCAGCGTCTCCCATACTACCCACTCCGCGACCAGCCCAATGCCCCCAACCTGCTTCAGGACCGGAACCACCAACCTGCAGCTGCAACCCCGCAGCGAGGTTACGCGCTTCGAAACACTTGAGGACGCCACCGATTTCCTCGAAGCCGGAGTCGAGCAGAACGGCATCGCCTACGTCGCCGACCTCCTCGCCACCCTCGGCGACCCGAACGCAGACAGCGAGGACGCTGAGGTCATGGTCGAGGCCCTGGCCCGCCACCTCGTTGCCGGCGCCTTCATGCGCGTCCTCGTGGAGACGCTCCCGCGGACCGTCGACGAGCCCCAGACGGTCGACCTGGCTTCCCTCGCCGACCCCTCCCCGTTCGAGGGCGGCTCCGTGGTCGAGCCTCTGCGGCCCGACGCGTGGATCTCACTCACGGTAGTCGACCAGCACGGTCGGCCCCTGCCCTTCTTCACCGCTGAGCTCGAGGAGGCCACCGGGGACCGCCGAGCGCTAGCGATCGCATGCGACGGAACGGCGCGCGCCGACGATCTCAAAGATGACGGGAGCTGCACGATCACGCTCGTTCCGCTGATCCGGGAAGACGGATGACCTCGACGGCTACATTTGCACTCGCACTCGCCTCGCTCACGTGTGTCGCGTGCAAGACGAGCGACCCGGACGCGGTGAGTGCGGCCACGGCCACGGTTGGACCGGGCACAGTACGACTAGGAGACGAGGCTGGCTCGGGTCCTGGGGTAGCTCCAGCATCGAGAACAGGAACGCCTGCCCCGTTCATTGCGCCGTCGGCGGAGACTCTAGATGGCCTCCTGGACCCCGGCGGGACGGCTCAGTGGGCAATCCTGAAGGAGCGCACCGCGGTTTCGACTTCGCCTGACGGAGCGCGTATCGGTCAGCTTCCGGATCAGGAGTGGCCAGATGGGCCTCTTCGAGTACGCGTCGTGTCGCATACCGATTCACGTTTGCGAATCGTCTATCGCTATCAGGATTCTGACATCACACTGCTCTTGCACGTCGCGCGCAAGGGTATATTGCCTATGCTGACGCGAGATGTGCGCCTGTCTTCAGAACCCAGCGAGCCGCTACGCGACACGGGGTTCGACGTTACGCCGGGCGGGCCGATCAGTATTGTGGCGCGCAAGGCCGGATGGCTTCGGCTCGCGATTGACGACCGGAGCTTTCCCACGAGCGGCTGGGTACCGGAAGATGCGGTAGGCGATCTGTACGAACTTGGACAGGATGACATCGTCTCCGATGGCACTGTGGATCCGGGCACAGCAGTTTTCCGCGAACGCGGCAAGCGCGAGTTTGCCAAGATTCCGCAGCGGGTCCGCGGAGGTACCTCGGTCAACGTGCTCACTGTCGAGAAAGCTGGAACTGCGACGCGAGTCCAGTTCACTTTGCACTGCTCCCATGTCCGCGTCACCGGCTGGGTGTCTGCGGATGTCACGCCCGAAGAGAAGTCGTGGGGCGGCCACACATGCAATGAGTGGCCGTCAAACGGAGACACCCTCCAGGCCCCTGTCGGTCTGCCCACGGTCAAGGTGGACGTTGGGCAGGTCTTGCTCGACAAGGCCCGCGGCAATGTGATCGGCGTCGTCAGAGGTTGCACCGAGCTGAGCTCGGACGGCAGGAACCTGTTCGTGCCAAGCCCCTGGGGCCCAGTCCCGGTAGTAGCTGCCCCATCTCATGTTCGATTGCCCGGCGGTTTCCGCGAACGCTTGGCGCCAACCTCCGATGGGCTCTGTGTTGTCGTCGCGGGCCCATGAGGCCGTTGACCGACTACCTGGACTTCGGCCACTCCAGGGCAATGTCGCCTGAATCGAGCTTCGTGGCCCCAACTCCCTTGGTCACAACCGTCTTTGCACTCGCGCCAGCGCTCGCTCGAAGCGCAACGTCCAGCCCATGAAAATCCAAGACGACGTACGCACCCAACTTCTTCGTGCGGATGTCCGCGATGAATCCGAGCGTGCAGTCGAATGATAGGGATAGGCCGATCCCTACCGAAATGAAGTCAGAGAATTTCTTAGCGATGATGCTGCCGGGGTCCGCTTCACCGATCCACATGCCTCTGTAGGATCCGTTTAGTTCGAGTGGGTTGGATTTCGCATCTCGCCCGATTGTTGGCAGCTCCTTGGGGTCCGGCCCCTTGCGTTCGGCAAGTAGCCGACCTCCGCCCTTGGCCGCGAAGCTCCCTTCCAGTTTGACGCCCTCAAGGCGCTTGATGACATGCTCGTCGATCTTGTCCAGGATCTTATCCAGCTTTTCCAGCCTTTTCAGTTTCCCGGATTTGCGCAGTATTTTCACCCGCTTTATGACCGTTGCGAGGCTCAACGTTAGAGCGCCCGATCCTCGCATTAGCGGCTCCGCTTTGACGCGAAAGAGAAAATCAAGCGCCGACCGGTAGTCTTCACCACCGCCGGTCGGCCGCGGCCATTCCCGCCACCTACACGCAAATTTTCCGGCGCAGTCTTCTTTCTTCAATACGCTGACGTTGAAGTCATCAGCGATGCATTCTCCCGCGAAGTTGATAATGGCGAGCATCGGGTCCCAAACCGCCATTGTCGGTCTGCGGATATCCTCGAAGTCAAACATGTACCTGCTACTTGGGTACACCTGAATGAGGCATTCTCGAACCCGCCCGGTCTCATCAGCCTTAACGAGGATCTCTCGTGGCGACACCTTCAGAAGGTCCCATGGCATCGCGTTTGCCATCTCCCACTGGCTAGCATCTACGGTGATCTGGTTCCTCAGGCCCGGGATCACCTTTCCGCCCACCGTCCACTTCACCTTAGTCTTGTCGGTGGTTGAAGCGGTGATCGTATCCGTCTTGCCGTCTGGTACGACCTGGAGTAGGTCCTTGCCTCTCCGGGCGAGACTCCGACACATCAACCGGTTCCGGTGCAAGTGCACCCCCGCGACGTTCACGTGATTGCACTCCAGGACGATGTCCCAGCCAACGGGCTTCGCCGGAGTTGGCTTCTCCGGGGTTGGCTTCTCTGGTGGAGGTGGCTTTGGTGGTGGGTCTGGCTTCTCGGGCGGCGGTACGCGTGGGGAAACCCGTTCACACTCCCGAGCCTGCGTTAACCGCTCATAGAACCTACAGGCAAACGTCTCGCTGCTTGCTTTCAACGGGCTCTTGGGCCGACCACCGAATCCCTTCGGCCAGTATTGCTTTGAGTCTTTCTTCGGCGTTCTCCTGCGTTTGTCACTGTCGGACCAGAAGCGTTTCTTGCACTTACCGACCCCCGCTCCCGCAACCGGGCAAGGCCAACTGCCTCCGACATTCGTGCCAGGCTCAAAGAAGTATGCGACCACCCGTCGGTTGACGGACTCCAACTTTGCTCGCTGTCCAGACTTCAGGCGGGCTATTAGGTCCTGCGACGCGCGCAGTACTGGGTTGAACTCGCTGCAGGACTGCATCGCCCGCTCTCCGTCATCGAGATAGTCAAACGGCTCCAATTTCCGACCGCCACCGAGGTCTGCCATGTACAGCCTCGCCGCCTCTGTGGTCGACGCGCCATAGCCAACCTCCGACTCGTCGAGCCCATAGTCGACAAGGATGGACTTCAGGCGCTCAAGCGACTCCTGATCATTGGCGAACAGATCAAACCACATGTCCGGGTCGCCGTTCAGCACGGCGTACACGGCCTGCGCGCGTTCGGCAGCGAGCGTGTGGTTGTAGGCATCGTTTCCCGTAACGTCTGCGTGGCCGAACAACGCGATTGGAGCTTGGGGATGCTCGTCGCGGATCCTCCAGAAACCTGCGAACTCGTCCTTCGCCTCTGGCGAAATCACCTTGTGGTCGAAACGGAAAAGCCCATCGCCCAATCGCCAGCACGCCACGGGCAGGAGCGGTGTACGAATCGTGTTCGTGTGCTCGGCGATCAGCGCGAGCGAAACCTGCTTCGGCTTGTAGTCTTCCGTCATTTTCCTTCCCGTTGCGGTCAGGACCCGTGCTGCTCAGCGAGCGCCGCGAGAGTGTTGTCACCGACTTGGCCATCGACGAGAAGGTTGAAGTCGCACTGAAATTCCTCGACCGCGGAGCGCATCGCGTATGCATCGGTCGGCGTGTCTCCGTCGAGCCCTCCGGGCTGGTACCCAAGGTTGGCGAGCCGCGCGACGAGCCCCTGAACGGTCGTAATCGGCTGCAAGTGCGCTATCGCCACGTCGAAATACTCAACCCCGTAGGCCAGCGCAACGGTTGTCGTGTGCGGGCCAATCTCGACCTCGATCTGCCCGTCGGCGTTGAGCGGCAGCTCCTCAACTACGCCGTCAAACTCCACGCGACAGACTCCAACGTATGGGACACGAGAGTTACGCTTGAGCTGAACGGTAAAGACAGTCTGCGGAAGCTCAACAACCAAACGATGTTCACGCCTGGTCCGTTTCCCCGAGAACGTGCGCGCTGGGGCATCGGGAACGTGCACGACGTCCCCGACTTGTAAGACCCCGGGGTTGGGTCTCGCATCACGCAGAGCCTCGTTGGCGTCATGCATCCATAGTGCGTCAGTGGTCGCGTGCGCGTGCATGTATGCAAGGCGCACTAGGTGGTCTCCCAACGCAATCGAATGGTCGTGTGCCATTCGGATCAGCTCTCCTGCCGCTCGGACGGAGCAAAGACTCCGCCGAGCGGCCGCCTGATGGTTCTCGAGTCGCGAACGCCAATCCGGCCACAAATGCCGGCCTCGGGGGAGTGCCGGGTGTCTGAGCATCGTGGACTTCGCTCGAGTTCGGTGGCGTGGGTTTTCATTTCTCGCCGGTGGTTGGCCAGCCGGACGACCATCGCTCTATCCCCGGCGTCGCTTACAGTGTATCCCGAAAACCGGCCCTGGCGAGCGTAGCGAATCGCGGGACACGACCAAGGCCGGGGTGGTCGACGATTTCTCCGACCTTCGGAGCGGCGTCTCCCGGCGCCGACGCCAGGTGACAACAACGCGGCAACGTCACCAGTTCGAGTTCCACGGTGCCGACGGAGCATTCGTAGCGTCGGGTCGCGTGTTCTCGCGGCCCGCGGATGCATAGGAGCGGGAGACGCCGATGGACATGTTCAACATCGAAGTACGGCCACGCAAGGTTCACCTCGACAGGGCTGCCAGGCTAGCCGGGCCGGCGGGAGCGGCCCGAAGACAACTCAGGAGTGTTCACGCCCCGTCTGGTTGACGTGCTCGCGATGTGTGACGACAAGCATTTACAGGGTCCGAAGGGTAAGTGCTCGCCCCGCCGCGTTCGCATTGCGCGCGACGGGTGACCCGGCTGAAAACCTCAGACGTAGTCGCGAAAGTCGTGCGGCAGCAGCACGGCGCCCGGGTTCTCGATGGCCGTCTGCGCGACCTTCAGCAGGTACCGGCTCGGGTTGATGTCACACAGTTTCGCCGTCTCGATCAGGCTGTAGACCGATCAATGACGTGTGACTTCGACATGGAGCACGTAGACGCGATCCGACGCGCGACCAGCAGTGTAGACCTTTCGACCGCCGGAGACATGGCTGACGGCGCAGCTCCGTTCCGACGGGCGTGCCGCGCACGCACCTCGTCGCCGCGGTGTTGTCACGCGACGGTCCGCCGCTTCTGGCAATGAACCCGGGTATCAGCGGTGTACGCTTCCTGCATGCCCCTCCAGCCGAAGGCTTGGCTGCTCGCCTTATGCTCGACCGTTCTTGGGGCTGCCTGCGCTGGACCCCCAACGCCAGGCTCATCGCGCCCGCCCGCAGTTCCCGACGCCACGGGGCTTCGCCGCGCGCCAGTGGCCGTACACCCATCCGAGCCTTTGCCAATCAGCTTCTGCGGCAAAGAGTACTCGGTTGACGCGACTGAAGTCGTCTGCTTCGACGACGAGATCAAGGACCTCAGCCCACTGACTCAACTGCCCCTTCTCAAGTCCGTCGCGGTCGTCGCCGCGGACCTGAGTCCGCTCACGGAGCTTCAGGAGCTTGAGAGAATCTCCATCAAGGGCGAGAGCGTCGCCGATCTAACCCCGCTCCAGGCCAACACGAGCTTGAGGATACTTGAGGCCGCCAACACGAATGTCGCCAGTCTGAAACCGCTCGCAGCGCTGACCAACCTTGAGCGCCTTTATCTAGGGCACACCCGCGTTCACGACCTCTCGCCGCTGTCCGGCCTGAGCAAGCTGAGGAAGTTGGATGTGAGCGCGACCGCAGTCGAAGACGTGACCCCGCTGGCCGGCCTCACTGCGCTGACGAGCCTGGACATCTCCGACAGTCGCGTTCGCGACCTGACCCCACTGGCAGGACTCGTCGGTCTCGAGCACCTGGGCGTTCGCAGGCTGCAGCTCCGCGACCTCACTGTTTTGGAACCCCTCGTCAATCTCACCGTGCTCGACCTGGCCGGCCTACAAACTGCCGACATCAGACCGCTGGCGGGACTCACGAAGCTCCATGTTCTGGAGCTCTCCAACTCGCCTGTACGCGGCCTCGCGCCGCTGTCTGGTCTCACGGCCATAACAACACTACACGTCCAGAACACTCGTCTCCGGAGCCTGACTTCCCTTCGCAAGATGGCGACGCTCAGGCTCGTGTACGTGATGGACACGCAGTTCAGTGAAGCTGACGTACGCAAGCTTGAGCGCGCGCTCCCACGGCTCACCGTCGTCCAGCTCCCGCCCAAACCGGCCGACACGGATACGGACCCGAACCGTAGGTGAGTGCCCGCGCGACCGCTACAATCGACAGGTCCTCCTCCGTCGAGCACCCAGCACCCGAACGCCGCCCACCAGAGCCCGGCTGACCTTGCGCGGCGCGAGGAGCAAGGGCGCGTGAGAGTGCATGTTGCTGCCAGCGGGGGGCCCCACGGTTTGGGGCGCTCTGTGGGCGCGTCCTTCGTGCTACGGGTGCGGCCTACCTGCCGATCCGTAAGCTTCAGTTCAACGGGACGGACGGCGGTGCGCCGAGGGCAGCGCAGGTGCATGACGGCCGCCGCAACTGCTTCCGAGCCCCGTCCTGGCCGCGACACCGGGGCATCAAACAAGCGACTCCCTGCCCCCAGCCAGTCGCCCCCCGGTCAAAGCGCAGGCGGCATACCGCTACAAGTCAGCTGCTCAGGATAAACATACGTCAGCAGCAACGGAGCCGCGCTCACGGCATCGGCCGTCAGTACAGCCCACGGAGTCGCATCCGCGTCACCACGGCAGCGCGACCGGGTCCGCAACCACTGGGCGAGCGCTCGCGTATCGGCAATCGCACGCTTGGCAACGCTGGCCGGCCCGCCATCATAGGTAGCCACGGGCGTCACCAGGCCGACCCCAGGCACATGAAACGGGGTCAGCGACGACTCGAAGCGACCGGCGCGTATCGACACGAGATCCGAGGACAACGCATCGCCAACCTGCGCGAGGCGCTGGCGTGCGATGGCGAGGTCGTCCTGTGCGAGGCGTCTTCGCTGCGGTGCGCAGACTTCGGCGAGGACGGCGTGGACTTCGGTCAGGGCGCCGACGCGATCGGCGAGTTGTAACCATCGAGCATCGACGGTTCCGGCGACGGCCTCGGCGGCCTCGGTCGCGAGCCTGCGCGAGGCGGCGATGTAGTCGCGTCCAACGAGGGCGGGGCAGTCGTCGGCCAGGGGCGGCGCATCCGAAGGCGCGATGCCGATGCGCAAGCCGCCATGCAAGAACACGCGGGGTGCCAGGAGACAGTCCGGTCCGTCTACGGCGTCGGCGGCATCGCGAAAATCGCTGACGTCGCGGGACGGCCCTGCCCCCTCCGCGCAGGCGGCGACGGCCCGGACGTGGGCGAGGTAGGCCTGACCGCATGCACGCTCGGGCGTGGGCTCACCGGGCTCCTCGTACTGCGCGAGCTCTTCGAGCCACAGCGGGCTCAGTGCGGCGACCGAGGGTCGATAGATCTGAGAGAGCAGGCCGTCGACGTGCGCAACGAAGGGCTCGACCTCGGCCAGGCCGTGCTCTTGGCCGGCCGCCAGGGCGCTGTCGACGGCATCGCAGCCCCCCACCGTTCGCACGGGCCGCGCATTCCAGGCCTCGGCGGTGATCGGCGCGTGGTCGACGAGGACGATCGCCTCCGGGCGATCGGCCGGCTGGGTCTGGGCGCCAGCCATGCGCTCGGCCCAGGTGGGGTCGATCTCGACACCACTCAAGTCGGCGGCGGTCGACCCGGCCGTGGCGGGCCAGGGCCCAGCCGCATCCGCCAAGGACGACGCCTGCGGGGTGAGCCAGCGGGTCTGTGGCGCGAGCGCAGCGAGAGCACCCGCGACCGAGGCGCCTGCGGCTGGTTCGGAGAGCCAACCGGCGGGGGCCGCGAGGACGGCGACGTCGCGACCGGCGAGCAGGGTGGCGAGCTCGGTGAGATCTCCGCCGGTGACGCGGGCCGGGCTCCAGTGCACGTCGAGCGTGGGGAGGGCGAGCCCGTGGGCTGGCGGTGGTGGGCCGACGGGGAACGGGCCTGCGCCTGTGGCTGGCTCTGCGCCTCGCGGCGTTCCCGCGGTGCCGCAGCCGAGCGCGGCGCACAGTGCGGCGGCGGCGAGGACGGCGATGGGACGGTGAGTCGGCGCGGGGCGAAGCATGGAGCGTGAGGGCGGGACGCCCTACCGGAATGCACGAGCCTACCTGCAGGAGCAAATCCTGCGGTGATCCGGCGCACTGTCAGGCGACCGCGGTTCGGGCGGCGGGTTGGGTACGCCGCGGCGCGCCACTCGCAGCGGGGCCCTGGGCCGTGCGGGTGTTACTGTCCGGGGGTGCGTATTGTGACGTGGCTGGCGATGGGGTTCATCGCGCTGGCGGGGCTTATGTGGACATCCACGGCCCATGCAGGGGAAGACGACGTCCTTCTCGAATTCCACTTCAGCCCCGTCCCGGGCACACAGATCGCCATCTGGCTGGAAGACGCCGACGGCAACCACGTCGACAGTGTCTTTGTGACGCAGGCGACGGGCAGCCTCGGCATCGGCAACCGCCCGGGCCGCTGGGATTTTCTCTCGAGCTGGCGGTTTCCGTACGGACCGAGACCCCAGGTGCTTCCCGTGTGGGCGCATCGACGGGGCAAGACCTACCCGCAGCTCGTGTTCCACGACGACGATCCGCCGGACCTCGAGTCGCTGGGCTGGCACGAGTCGACGAGCTCGCCGGAGCCCTACTACTGCCGACCGCTGGCGGCCGAGGAGCACACCAACATCTCGATGGACACGATGACGTGCCCATCGCCGGCCGTCTTTCAGACCGACAAGGGCAAGTTCTCGCCGACGGTGCAGTCGTATTACCCGCCGCGCGGCGACCTGACCGAGTACGAGGCTGTCCACGACCACGACGACGTCCAGACGTTCTCCGGACTCAACGACCTCGACTCGATCACCCGAGCCACTCCGTCCGGCCTCATGCCGGAGTTGACGACTGTGGTCTTGTCGGCAGACGCCACCGCAGGCCCACTCACCGCGTACATCGAGGTCAACCTCGAGCACGACGAGAACGCCGACTGGGACTTCAACCGCGAGAGCGACCATTTCGTCGACACCCGGCTCTCCTCGTACGGAATCGAGTATCGCGGGCAACCCTCGGTCGTGTACCGGGTGGAGCTACCGGATCCGCAGGCTCCGGGATTTGTCGGCACCGACGCGTATGCCGGCTATGGCAATGAACAGGGCACGTCAGGCGAGCTTTTCCCCCCCGACAACTCGATAGCGACGGCCGACGGCAGCGGAGCGGATCGACTCAAGCTGTACACGCTGAACGACGAGACCTTCCGGTTCGGTGTGTACTCCCATGGGCTCGGGGCCGATCCTGTGGACCCTGGCAGCCCTGGATGGGGCGGCTGTGCGATCCTCGACCTGCCAACAACGGGCTCGATCGAGCTCGAGCCCATCGAGTTCGACACCGTTCGGGTGCACTTCACGGTGCCTGAGGTCGCCAGCAACATCACCGTTCGCAACGTGCGCATGTTCATCCGCTCTGGCTCGATGCCGCTGACCGAGGACAACGCAGCCTCGGCGCAGCAGGCCGTACCGGACGCTGCCGACTGCAGCGGAGATCTCGTGCCCGGAACGAAGGTGTGGTGCGACGTCCGCGAGCTGTTCGGCAACCACGCCTATCAGATCGGCATGCGGGTCGAAGACACCTGCAGCAACCAAAGCCCGCTCGTCGCCGACGCCGTGACCACCCCGCAGCAGGAGTTCGCCCAGGTTGAGGGCTTCTGCTTCGTGGCCACAGCCGCGTACGGGGCTCCATGGGCCCCACATGTCCGCTTGCTCCGGTTCTTCCGCGACGACACGCTGCGCGCCCTCTCGGTCGGGTCGGCCTTTGTCCAGTTTTATTACTATGCGAGTCCGCCCGCGGCGAACCTGATAGCCCGCTTCCCGCTGGGCCGAGCCATGGCCCAAACGGTTCTGGGGCCGCTGGTCTTGGCCGTGCGCGGCCTGGTGCTCGCGCAGCACGGCCCGCAGTAGCCGCCCCCATCGATGGATCGATAAGGCCTGCCCGTCCGCCCCGGACAGTGGTAGATCATCGCTGCATGCACGTGCTTGCGAGCACCGTCTTGGCGTTGAGCCTCGCGGCCCCAGACCCACGGACGATCAACCCGGACGCCAGCCGGCCGGACATCGTCACCGAGGGAGGCGCCGCCACGCCCGTGGTCATTCCTACGGTCCCGCCTCCCACTGGAACGCCACCGCCACCACCACCGACTGAGCCGGCCACGCCGCCCACCGTGCCGCCTCCCGCGGGCCAAACGGATGCCCCGTCGACGACGCCTCCCCCTGGCACGCCGCCGGGAGGGCAACCCAAGGTCGCGCCAAAGCCCAAAGTCGAGGGTCCGCCCGTCGACCGCACCTTGAGCTGCAAAGCCGCCCGAGGGCGGTGCCGCCGTCTGAAGATTGCTGGCTTCGCAACGCTCGGGGTCGGCGCAGGACTCTTGGGAGCCGGCATCGGACTCAGCCTCGTCGAGCCCTTTCCGATCGACTCTGAGCCCGCGTACAGCCGATCCTTGGCGGCACCGGGCAAAGCGCTGATCGGGGGCGGTGCCGTCGCACTGCTCGCTGGTGGGCTGCTTATCGGGGCGGGCATCGCCATCCACCGCAAGTTCCAATCCGGCGAAGAACAACTCGCCCGCGTCCGGCTCGACGCTGCAGGTCTCCATTGGTAACGACACCCAGAAGAATCGTTGGG
>Ga0316189_10004542_pt1 | contig 13335 bp, 13 predicted proteins | sample LowCovwburrow_MG_FD_204930 | JGI IMG/M metagenome (GOLD analysis project Ga0316189, IMG submission 204930) | Coastal sediment microbial communities from Maine, United States - Lowes Cove worm burrow | ecosystem: Environmental > Aquatic > Marine > Coastal > Sediment | place: USA: Maine... | reverse complement strand
CGATTACTTCGAGTCGCTGCACGATGTGTGGGAGCTATTCCGCGTTATCATGGACCAGCGCAAGCAGCGCGAGCTCAACCCAACTCTTTCCATGCTGCGCACGGCGGCGGAAGAAGTGGATGGCGAAGCTGACACCCACCCGGTCACGAAGAAGCGCATCCACAACATGCTCGAATTTGTCGAGACGACAAGCGATTGGTACGAGCAGATCCACGACATCCCGACATCGACGCTGACGAAGCTGATGAAACTCGGGAAGAAAATTACGAAGCTGGCAAAGTAGCGTCGCAGTCCTCGGCAACTCGTTCTGCGCCGGCACTGCGCTCACGCAGGACCCAGACGGACTCCGTTATCGCTTTAGCCTCAGGCCCGCCACTGACTGCATTGGCTGGGCGCAGGAAGTAGCCGCCCGGTGTGTAGGTCCAGGTGCGGACCTCACCCACGACGCACTCACTGTGCTGGTAGTTGCCGCTGGCAAGGTAGCCTTCACGAATCACGGACGAGGACTCCCACGGCATGACGGCATCGGGACTGATGCGCATTAGCCAGGTACGGGCACCGTTGCCGGGATCGGATCGCAGTTCCTTGATAGTGACGCCTTCAAGATCGGTCGGCTGCCAGTCGACGAGGCGTGCGTCGAGAATCACCGGCGTTTGAATCATGGCGAGCGGATCCATGATGTCGCGGTAATAAAGAATTTGCGCGCCGTTGCCCGTAGTGATGTTGTACGCGAAAGTGCCGGGAGGAATATAAGCGTACCCGCCCGGACCCAGCTTGACGTCTCCGACCGTAACGTCACCTTCGAGGACAACGATTTCGAGCAGCATGCCGGGAGCGCCGCCCGTTGTGCCCTCCCACCCCGAAGGCAGGTCGATGCGGTTGCTCGTGCGTCGCGTCTGCGGATCGCCCGAAAATTGCTTGGCCCTGGTTCCAGGTACGCTTGCGAGGTAAGCGTTTTCGAGTTCGTCTGTCTGCACGAAGGCGGGGTACGGCATTTTCGGCGGACCCGATGCACAACCCGCAATCATCAGAGCTAAAAAAGCCGCCCAGAATCTGGGCGGCATAGCAAGCAGAAGATGTAATTGGCCAGTTACGTTACGCATGAAAGTCGGAACCTCCGTGTTGCGATATTTTTCAGCGTCATTCGAAAACATGCAGACAAGTCGCTTCTCTGACAGCTGCGACGGTTGCGCAGGCAACCTTCACAAAAGCCACGCGTTGAGAGGAAGCACGTGATGCCTGCCGTCGGATCATGCATCCGGCATGGCGTCCCGCCCGCACTGCCTTTTACATCCCATCTCCGTGCGTACCGAGTTGGTACGCACGGAATGCTACTACATCTTGTATAGGAGAGCTAGTTATGCACAAGATGTAGATCAAGTTCGGAAATACGAAAGGAAATCCGCTTGGAAACAGAAAAATTGCTCGAAGGACGTTCGACCCACCAGAGAATCGGACTGGTCGTCGGCCCGTTGATCGCCACCCTGATGCTGCTTAGCGATGCGCCCGACGGGCTGACTGATGCCGGCTGGTCGACTGCTGCCGTCGCTGTATTGATGGCTGTCTGGTGGGCAACCGAAGCGATCCCAATTGCCGCCACTGCATTAATTCCGCTTGCCTGTTTCCCGATTCTCGGCGCAGTCAACATGGCCGATGCGGCGGCACCATACGCGAACAAGGTTATCTACCTTTTCCTGGGTGGCTTTGTCGTGGCCTTCGCCATGCAACGCTGGAATCTGCACCGACGCATCGCGCTCAATATATTGCAGCATGCAGGCGGTAGTGGCCGCTTTTTGGTGGGTGGGTTCCTTCTCACCAGTGCCCTGATCAGCATGTGGGTCATGAACACATCGACGGCCATGATGCTGACACCGGTCGCCGTGTCCGTGATTACCGTGATCCACGCTTCGATTCGGGATCTGGACGCACAGGCACGTGAAGATTTTCAGTACGCACTGCTGCTCGCTGTCGCCTACGGTGCAACGATCGGCGGGCTGACCACGCTCGTCGGCACGCTGCCAACGGCGATGCTGGCGGCGTTCATGCTCAGCAGCTATGGGACCGAAATCAATTTTGCCGACTGGATGATGGTCGGCGTGCCACTGGCCATCCTGATGCTACCACTCTGCTGGTTCGTCCTGACGCGTTGGGTGTTCGACGTCAGCTTCAAGACGTCCGGCGAGGGAAAAGCCGAACTGAGAAGACTCAGAGAGGAACTCGGCGAAATCAGTCGCCCTGAAATCCGCATAGCCATCGTTGCCGCGATCATGATTGTTGCCTGGGTCGGGCGACCGTTTTGGATACAGCTTCCCGGTTTGGCCGGCCTCGACGATACCGGTATTGCGATCATCGGCGCGATTGCGATGTTTGTCATACCGAGTGGTGACAAAGACGATCCGGTGCTGTTGCGCTGGCAATACGCCGAGCAACTGCCGTGGGGCGTCATCCTTTTGTTTGGCGGTGGCCTGTCGCTGGCGGCTGCATTTATTAACACAGGACTGGCGGCCTGGCTCGGCACGATGCTGCAGGTCATTGGCACCTTGCCATTACTTGCACTCGTCGCGGCGATCGCAGCGATGATTATTTTCCTGACCGAGCTGACCAGCAATACTGCAACGGTCGCGACATTCCTCCCGATCGCCGGCGCCGTCGCGATTGAGCTGGGCCTGGACCCGATCGTCCTCGCTGTACCGGTAACGCTCGCGGCCAGTTGCGCGTTCATGCTGCCTGTTGCGACGCCGCCAAACGCCATCGTATTCGGTTCCGGCCTGTTGACCATTCCCAAAATGATGCGTGCCGGGCTGGCTATCAACGTCGTCGGTATCGCGATCGTCACATTCGCAGCCATGGTGCTGGCCCCACGCTTCCTCAGCTGAGTTTCTGCATGTCAAAGAACTACGAAATCAACAAAGAAAACAGGGTTCGCCAGTTGCGAGAAAAGGCGGCCTACGACAAGGATACGGTGCACGCCATTCTCGACTCGGCGCTTGTTATCAGTGCCGGGTTTGTGCAGGACGGTCAGGCTGTTGTTGTGCCAATGATCTACGGCCGTGAAGACGAGACGATTTATCTGCATGGTGCACGCAAGGCTCGCATTGTCCGGCTGCTCGAGCAGACTGAACGGGTGTGCCTCAACGCAACCCTCGTTGACGGCATCGTGTTCGCGCGCTCGGCGTTCAACTCATCGATGAACTACCGCTCAGCGACAGTATTCGGAACGCCACGCCTCGTTGATGATCGTGACGGCAAACTGCATGGTATGCGCATCATCAGCGAACATACGATGCCCGGCCGCTGGGACGAATTGCGTGAGTCGCACGAGAAGGAGATCAAGATGACCGGTGTCATCGCGGTCGACATCGACGCAGCGTCCGCGAAAATTTCCAGCGGCATGCCTGAGGACGAAGATGAGGACTACGACATTTCGATTTGGGCTGGTGTACTTCCGCTGCAGTCAACATTGACCGCTGTGCAGGATGATGAGCGACTTATTGACGGTGTGAGGCCTTCCGCTACTGTTCGTGCGCTTGAGGGCAAGGTTCTGTAGGAGCGCTGCTTGCAGCGCGACCTGTCGCGGCGACTCCGTGCCCTCGGGGTGCAAGCGCCGCTCCTACAAGAGCACGTCGCTGTTCTCAGCCTCGAGCCTGAGCAGCGCCTTTTTCGTGTCGAGGCCACCGCCGAATCCTGTCAGGTCCCCGCTGCTACCAATTACCCGGTGACACGGGACGATGATGGGTATTGGATTACGACCATTGGCGGCTCCAACGGCACGCATGGCTTTCGGGCGACCAATTCGCTTCGCGATATCGCCGTAGGACGTTGTCTCACCGTAAGGAATGCGGCGCAATTCCTGCAGAACCTGTACTTGGAAATCGGTGCCCGAAAGATGCAACGGCAGGTCAAACTCTTTGCGCTCGCCCGCGAAGTATTCTTCGAGTTGCTGCCGGGCAGCCGCAAACGGCTTCGCGTTGAATATCCAGTCAGGCTCTGGGTCGTGCCGCATCTTGCCTTTGGGGAATCCGACCAGGCCGAGACCGTCGTCGTCCCCGGCCAACAGCAGTGCTCCAATCGGCGTATCCATGTAACAGTAGTACATCATTTATCCTCCGGAACCCGACAGGGAATTCCATAACAACAATGCCGCGTACGAGCGCCATGGACGCCATGACTCCGCACGGTGTTTAAGCTGGGTCGGGCTGATCACCTCAGCCACGCTCATCGCCTTGATAAGGCCGAGATCAGACGCCGGGAAAGCGTCGGGGTACTTGAGTGCCCGCATCGCAACGTATTCTGCGGTCCACTCGCCGATGCCACGAATCGTGATCAGCCGCCGGCAAAATTCCTGGGGGTCCTGAGCATTGTCGAAACTGATCTCACCATTAAGGACGGCGCGCGCCACGCGCCGAATCGTTTCCGCGCGGCTCGTCACCAGGCCCATATCGTTAAGGCGAGCCCGCGCGAGTTTCTCTGGCGTCGGAAACAGGTAGCCCAGATCCAGGGTGTCCGCTCTCGAAACAAGTGAGGCAGGCAACACAAGCTTTTCACCGTAGCGTGCAGCAATACGCCCTGACAGCGTTGTCGCCGCCTTGACGGATACCTGCTGGCCAAGAATTGCGCGTACGGTCAACTCAAAGCCATCCCATGCGCCGGGCACGCGAATTCCGGGGAAACGTCGCGCTATGCCTTTCAGCTTTTTGTCGGCCGCAAGCACACCCTGAATCTCAGCAACCGGCGCGTCCAGATCGAGCATCTCGCGCGAACGTTGCACCGCATGGAAAATCTGTGTCGTCCCGATGCCGTGCAGCAACAACGACACATCGTCGCGTTTGCCGTCGTACCCACACTCAATCACGCCGGGCTGTCCACTGGTAGTAACCGTCCGCAAGTACGTGTCATCAGTGACCTGCTCGACGCCCGGTGTCGCGCGCCCCGCGAAAAAGCCGAGCATCGCCTGCCAGTCAAACGGCTTGCTGCAGCCCAGCCGCACGGCCAAGGCCGTGTTGCTATCGAACGCGTCATCACTTGTCCGGCGCAGCTCACGCGGAGTACGGCCGTAAGTCTGCCTGAAAGCATCGTTGAATCGACGCACACTTCCGTATCCGGCCGCTGTCGCAATATGTGCCATTGGCAGGCTGGTCTGGTCGATCAGTCGCTTCGCGAAGTGCAGCCGCTGCGTATGTGCGACCACAAGCGGCGACGCGCCGAGATGCTGCGTAAACAAGCGGCGCAAGTGCCGGCTGGTGACACCAAGGCGATCGGCCAGTTGCTCGATTGATCCGTCGTCAAGTGCCCCATTGGAAATAAGTCGAAGGCCTCGTTGAACCGTTGTGGACGTGCCGTTCCAGGCCGGCGTGCCGGGTGCACATTCAGGCCTGCAGCGCAGGCACGGACGATAGCCCGCTTCGCTCGCGGCTGCGGCACTCGGATAGAACGTGACGTTTTCGGTTTTGGGCGCAACCGCAGGACAAATCGGCCGACAATAAATGCCGGTCGTTCTGACACCTACGAAGAAACGGCCGTCGAAGCGTGCGTCGCGTGACAGTCGCGCACGTTCATAGATGTCGTGTTGTTGCATGCGGCCAGTATACGCCGCCAGCCAGGCCTAACTAGCCAGAATCGGACGTGCACCATTGGTGATGGGAGCACCGCAAGCAGCGCTCCTATTTATCAAGACCACCGACGCACATGTACTTGATCTCCAGGTAGTCATCGAGGCCGTATTTGGAACCTTCGCGTCCCTGTCCGGATTCTTTGACGCCGCCAAATGGTGCCATTTCATTCGAGATGATGCCTTCATTGATACCGACGATGCCGTATTCGAGTCCTTCACCAACCCGCCAGATACGCCCGACGTCACGAGAATAGAAATAGCACGCGAGACCGAATTCTGTATCGTTTGCCATCGCAATGGCCTCTTCCTCGGTCTTGAATTTAAACAGCGGCGCGACCGGACCGAAAATTTCCTCACGGAACACCTTCATGTCGTCACTTACGCCGGTCAGCACGGTAGGCTCTACGAAGCACTCTCCAAGATCAGAACGGCTACCGCCTGTCGCAATATTGGCTCCCTTGGCTACCGCATCCTCGACGAACGTCATGACATCGTTAGCAGCGCCTGCATTAATTAACGGCCCGACATTGACACCGTCTTCTGCGCCATTACCCATCTTGAGGTTTGACATCGCTACCATCAGCTTCTCGGCGAACTCGTCGTAGACACCTTCCTGCACAAGAATTCGGTTCGCGCATACGCAAGTTTGCCCCGCATTGCGGAACTTGCAGATGATGGCACCCTTCACCGCTTCGTCGAGATCGGCGTCATCGAAAACGATGAATGGTGCGTTACCGCCGAGCTCCATCGAGGTGCGTTTGACAGTCCGCGCACATTGCTCCATCAGCATCTTGCCAACCGGGGTCGATCCGGTGAATGTGAGCTTGCGAACAATGGGATTGCCGGTCATTTCAGCGCCAATCTCTCGCGTGATACCGCCCAGAACATTGATGACACCCGCTGGCACACCCGCACGCTCGGCCAGTTCGGCAAACGCGAACGCAGACAGCGGCGTCTCGTTCGCTGGCTTGCAGACGACAGTACACCCTGCGGCCAGCGCCGGTGCAATCTTGCGCGTTAACATCGCGTTCGGAAAATTCCATGGCGTAATACATGCAACAACGCCGACCGGCTGCTTGATGACGATAACTCGCTTGTCATCAGAAGGCGCAGGAATCGTGTCTCCGTAAATTCGTTTGGCCTCTTCGGCAAACCACTCGATGTAAGAGGCGCCATATGCGATCTCACCCCGCGCTTCGGCAAGCGGTTTACCTTGTTCAGCCGTCAGAATCTGCGCCAGGTCTTCCTGCGCCTCCATCATCAGGTTGAACCAGTTACGCAGTATCCCTGCCCGCTCTTTCGCGGACTTCTTGCGCCAGGTTACCTGCGCTTTTTCTGCGGCCTCGATCGCGCGACGTGTTTCCGCGGTGCCACACTTCGCGATTTCTGCGATTGTCTCGCCTGTCGCCGGGTTTATTACCGGATGTGTTTCGCCGCTGTCGGCATCGATCCATTCTCCATCGACGTAAGCCTGCGTCTTGAAAAGACTCTTGTCTGAAATCTGCATTCTGGCATCGACTCGCGGTAATCTTTATTGGGGCGAGTAGTATGGATTCTGCGACCCACCGACGCAACGATCTGCCGGTGGGTCGCACGGGGGGATCAGGCTGCCTTGCTGGTCTGTGATTCCAGCCAGGCCTGCAGGTCGTCAGAACCGCCAATGAGGGCTCCGTCAACAAACACCTGTGGATAGGACGTCGCTTTCGTAACAGCTCGTAAGCTTCGATCGGTGTAGTCGCGATTGAGCACGAGTTCCTCGTACTCGATGCCGGCGTCCTGCAGCAGTCCTTTCGCGCGAGCGCAGAACGGGCAGCCCGGACGCGAGAATACTGTCACGTCGTGCGGGAGCTCAGCGTTCGGCTCCAGGTATGCCAGCATCGTGTCAGCATCAGAGACGCTGAACGGATCGCCAGGAACCTCTTCTTCGACGAACATTTTTTCAACAACGCCATCACGGACAAGCATTGAGTAGCGCCAGGAGCGCTTTCCAAAGCCCAGGTCTTCTTTTCCAACCAGCAGCCCCATACCATCGGAAAAATCGCCGTTACCATCGGGAAGGAAAGTCACGCGGTCGGCCTTCTGGCTCCGCTTCCACTCGTCCATGACAAACGCATCATTTACAGATACGCAGACCACCTCATCAACACCTGCGGCTTCCAGTGAGGGTTGCAGTTGATTGTAGCGAGGCACATGCGATGACGAGCAGGTTGGCGTGAATGCACCAGGCAGTGAAAAGACGACGACAGTTTTGCCGTTGAAAATCTCGTCGCTCGTCAGGTCGACCCACTCGTGATCGCGACGCGTCCGAAATGTGACACCTGGTACCCGATTACCTTCCATGTTCTTGAACATTGGTTTCTCCTCGTTTGAGACTTGATCAGACCGGCATGCATAGGCGCATCCAGGTCTGCGTATTTGATGGCGTTAGTCTAGGATTCGATATCTGATAAATAAAATGGTTTAATTCGTTTGTTATGTCCTATTTTTTCGAATCATGAGATTACCCAGCACCAAGCAACTCCAGTACTTCGTTGCCCTCGCCGAGAAACAACACTTCGGCCAGGCCGCGGAAGCCTCGCACGTGTCGCAGTCAGCGTTCAGCAATGCCATCAAGGAACTTGAGATTGTACTCGACACGCAACTGGTCGACCGGACCAACCGGCAGGTTACGATCACCGCCGCCGGCCAGGACATCGCAACGCAGGCACGGCTGGTGCTTCGCGATATTGAACAGCTGGTGGATATGGCAGCTCAGGGCCGGCAGCCTTTGACCGGGGATCTGCGCCTTGGCGTTATCCCGACAATCGCGCCGTTCATATTGCCACGCGTTCTGCCAAGGCTCAGGCAACAGCATCCGAAACTACGCCTCTACCTGATCGAGGATCAGACACAACGCATCGTACAACGCTTGATCGACGGTGACCTGGACGTCCTGCTGCTCGCACTGCCCTGGGAGATGCGCGGCGTTGATACCGAGGTTCTGTTTAACGACCGCTTTTGCCTGGCAACACGAAAAGGCACCACCTGGGTTGATCCCGAGAACTACCGTTTCGACCGCCTGGCTGCCGACAGCATCCTGCTGCTCGAAGACGGCCATTGCCTCAGGGACCACGCACTGGCCGCGTGCCGAATTCGCAGCACCCAAAAAGTGCAGCCGTTCGCAGCCAGCAGCCTTTTGACACTGGTCGAAATGGTCGACGCCGACATGGGTATTTCGTTCCTGCCAGAGATGGCCGCCGGGTCTGCCCTGCTAAGGAATACGCAGGTCGAGATGCATCCGCTCAGCGAGCGCAGTCATCGAAAGATCGGCCTGGCCTGGCGCAAAGGCAGCAATCGCGTCGAGGAGTTCAGGCTACTTGGTTCGTTCCTGAAAGAAGCCGGGGCCACAAAAGGCCCTAGAAAAAATGGCGAATAGTCGCGAACGTGACGCCCAACAGAAACTAGGCGGACCGCTCCGGCGTTTCCTCATTTGCAGCATTAGGCATTGCCGGCATTGCGACAGTTGCTCCCGCCGAAATGAACCCCGGAGACAGGCGTGTTTCCGCTGATTTCTTCGGCGGTTCCATGAGCTGCAACACGAAGAGGACTATGCCGAATGCACAGCAGAGCCCTCCAACGATCATGTAGCCGAAGGCCACCGAAAACTCGAAGCCCAGCAACAGTCCTGCCGCATTGAACAACAGACCGAGCAAAAACCACACCATCGGAAGTCTTTCGGAGTTCAGTTTAAAGAGTCGCATGGCGTGCCTCAGCAGTTGTATATGGTTGATCGAGCCCAGAATATGCGTCCAACAGCGTGCCCAAGGTGTGGCGTCTCTCACAAAACGGGGGTTCTTGCGCATGGTCACAGAATAAACTGGGAACCACATCACAAAAAGAGAGGGGCCCCAGCGGGACCCCTCGTTTTTTGGTGCCGGCACCATGATTCGAACACGGGACCTACTGATTACAAATCAATTCTGCAATCGAGGAAACATGCGGTCTCCAGCTCCGTTTCTTTAGAATCTTGCCGGGATTTGGTCTCGTAGCGCTGCGGTATACACATGCATTCTTAGAAAGAAATTGAATGACGGGCTCGCTGATAATTGGATGGAAATGGGTGGACAAACGGATGGCGCCGTGGCATCCTCAAATGGATGAAATTGGAGGCCGAAATGGATGGCGCTATTCGGACAGACACGATAACGATCACACCGGCAATCCTCAACATGATTGCCGAGATCGACGAATTCAAAGGCGCCTGGACAGCGATCAGGCGAATCTCGCCGGATCGACTCGATGCGCTACGTCGCATAGCGACCATTGAAAGCATTGGCTCTTCGACCCGGATCGAGGGAGCCAAACTGAGCGACAAGGAAGTCGAGGCACTGCTCACGGGTCTCGAAATCAAGACATTCGTATCTCGCGATGAAGAGGAAGTCGCTGGTTACGCCGAGACGATGGAAACCGTTTTTGCGAACTCGGAAGAGATAGCGCTTACCGAAAACCACATCAAGCAACTGCACCGCGACCTGCTCAAGTATTCGTCAAAAGACGAGCGTCATCGCGGAGAGTATAAGACGCACAACAATCATGTCGAAGCCTTTGGGCCGGATGGCGAGAGCATCGGCATCGTCTTTGAAACGGCAGCCCCGTTCGATACGCCGCGCCTGATGACTGAACTTCTGGAATGGACGCGGACCAATCTGGAGAACGGAGAACTGCACAAGCTGATCGTTATAGCGGTCTTCGTTGTCGTTTTCCTCGCAATTCACCCGTTCCAGGATGGCAATGGGCGGCTTTCACGTATCCTGACAACACTCTTGTTGCTCCGTGCAGCCTACGAATACGTGCCCTACAGTTCGCTGGAAAGCGTTATTGAGCAGAGCAAGGATACCTACTACCTAAGCCTGCGCCAGACGCAAGGTACGATCCACGCAGAAACGCCTGACTGGCAACCATGGCTAAAGTTCTTCCTGCGCGCACTGCAGCAGCAAAAGGCGCGGCTGGAGAAAAAGATCGACCGCGAGCGCCTGATCCTGGGCGACCTGCCCGATCTTTCGGTTCAGATACTTGAGCTGTGTCGCGAGCGAGGACGCGTGACTGTCGCCGACGCAGCGAAAATCACGGGCGCAAACCGCAACACGATCAAGGATCACCTGAGAGCGCTGACAAAGGCAAAACATATTAAGAAGCACGGTGCTGGCCGTGGGACATGGTACAGCCTTGCCAGCTAGTGAATCCCCGTTGCGCCGCCTGCGATCAAAATAGGATGATCCGGGAAGTGGCCAAAAATCCTTAGAAAAAATGGTGCCGGCACCAGGAGTCGAACCCGGGACCTACTGATTACAAATCAATTCTGCAATCGAGGAATAATGCGGTCTCCAGCTCGATTTCTTTAGAATTTTGTCGCGATATGGCCTCGTAGCTATGCGGTAGGCGGGTGCTTTCTTAGAAGGGAATCGCCTTGTTTACGGCAAGGAGCGACAGCGTTCCCTAGAACGCTTTGCTCGAGTCTTGATGTTTCAAGACACGCACTATCTCCACGCCCTGCCCGTCGATACGGTAGTAGATCGAATGCGAACCGCACACGCTTCGGCGATAGCCAGGTCGAATATGGTCAACCGCTGGATACAACTGCGGTTGCTCTGCCAATACCGAAAATCGTTGTTTTAGCTGGTCGCGGTATCGGTCAGATTGCGCAACTCCGAAATTTTCATCGCCATATTCTGCGATAGCGATCAAGTCGTCTTGGGCGCGACGAGAGAGTCGATACTCACCCATTTTTCGCCCTGTGCCGTTGCCGCGCGTCCTCCCATATCTCGTCGACGCTGCGATCGCTAAAACCGCTCTCCTCGCCTTCAATCAATGCGGCGCGAATTGCCTCAATTTCGGCGGGGGTTTCCTGGTCCCGAAGTTGCCGTTCACGGATCAACTCGCGAACCACCTCACTTTCGTTACCGTAATGTCCCGTTTTAATCTGCGCCTTGATCCAGCTATCTTGCTGATCGGTTACCGATATACTTTTCTTGACCATTGGCATGAGTTGCCCTCCACAGGAGCAGGTGCAATTAACCTACTCAGTAGTATACTTTACTACCTTCTTACTGCAAACCCTGTGCTTCGCCCGATTGAGATCAGAGCCGCCTTATTTGTCCTACATTGTTCATTTGCACTGAAACCTGAGCCAGATTTCGGGGTAAATCAACGCTAACGCAGGAGCCCCGGACACACGGTGATGCAAAAAGGGGTCAGAACCTGTTAGCTCTGACCCCTTATTTTCTTAGAAAATATGGTGCCGGCACCACGAATCGAACGCGGGACCTACTGATTACAAATCAGTTGCTCTACCAACTGAGCTATGCCGGCTGCATTGGGTGGCGAATTATTCGCCATTCGCCGCTGCCTGACAAGGCTTTGTGTCGCTATTGGGACTGTGGGCAGGTCGCCGCTTCCCGCAGCAAAACCCTGTCCTCGCCATACTTCTCAACAATTGAGCCGGCGCCTTTGCCTGGAGGCAGTCCGATATCGACAAAAAACACGTCCGCGTCACGGGTCATTGGTGAGATATCAACGTCGAATCCAATGGATTTTGCCTGCAGTTCCACTTTCTCGGCGTTTGACTGATTGCCGAAGATGCCGAGCGAAATGCTCAATCCGACTTCCTCATTGCCAACAAGGAACGCATCCTGGAGCCCGCCTTCGTGCAGTTTGCTCAACATCGTACGACCCTCATCGCGGCTCGCAACGCCCTGCACCTGGACCGAGTGCCCGACAAATATCTGGCCCTGCCCCGATCGCAACGCCGTGCGCATGCCTTCTCCTGCAAACTCCGTTTTCGCCCTGTCCGCGTCGTCACTCGAACGAAACGGCCCGACGGTCACGCAGGACCTCCCCATAACCGCGTCAAGGTCGGAAGGTTCGCCGGAGCCAAGAACGGCGCCAACGCTTGCGGCTGCCTCGGCGTCACGGTTCGCTGTTACATCGAGCGGTGGGCCCAGCTCGGATTCACTGACAATCGCGATGCCCGGTTCCGGGTCGCCGCCCGATAACATGCCCCAGACGAAATAGAGGATGTTCGCGAGTAACAGGAACAAAAGCAGGTTTCTCATCAACTATCTTCCAGTAATTTCGCCAGGCCTTGCAGTACGAGATGCGGACGATGGATCGCCTCCGTGTCGAGCGACTTAAGGATGCGCGACGCATCACCACCGGTCAAGACGATCGCCGAATCGGCCCCGTTCCTGCCCATAACAGCCTCAGCCCTTTCTATTGCCCCCACAACCGCATTCAGGGCACCGTGCCCGACCGCGCCGGCGGTAGTGTTCGCGAACATCTCCATGCCACTGCCCTGGCTGGACGCCCGGCGCTGGATGTTCGGAATATCACTGGTCTGAGCCGCAAGGCAGCCTGCCATCAGGCCGACGCCGGGAATAATCTGTCCGCCCAGATGCTTGCCTGTCGGATCGAGCGCGTCGATGGTAACAGCGGTACCTGCGTCAACGACCAGGCAGGCATCCCCGACCTCGGACCAGGCACCAATCATCGCAACCCAGCGATCAACGCCGAGCCGCCGCGGCTGACGGTAGCTGTTCACGACGCCGCATGCCTGGCCTGTGCTGCGCGCGAAATGCACGTCGACGTTGCAATGCATGCCAATGACTCCCGACAAACGCGTAGCGAAGCTCGTGCCGGCAACGTTGCTGGCAAACACAGCGTCAACACGCCGCGGCAGCTTCGAGGTT
>Ga0316189_10004541_pt1 | contig 13335 bp, 22 predicted proteins | sample LowCovwburrow_MG_FD_204930 | JGI IMG/M metagenome (GOLD analysis project Ga0316189, IMG submission 204930) | Coastal sediment microbial communities from Maine, United States - Lowes Cove worm burrow | ecosystem: Environmental > Aquatic > Marine > Coastal > Sediment | place: USA: Maine... | reverse complement strand
GCATTGCAATGAGCGCTATGCGAATAATCGTGCTGAAGTATCCCATGAACATACACGAGCGCAGGAACGGAAAATGCGACGATTCAAATCGCCCGGTCAGGCGCAACGTTTTCTATCTGTTCATAGCGAGGTTCACAACCTCTTTCGCGTTGGAAGGCATCTCCTTCGAGCGGCCAGTTATCGGAAGCTGAGAAGTCGATCATTTGAAACGTGGCAGCAGGAGACGTGCGCCTGATGAGTTAGAAGGCGTTTATGAGCGTGTATCCATTACACTTCTATGTTGGTCAACTTGACAGAACCCGAACGAGGCCTACCCCTACGAGATTCTGCTCTATTGATTAACGGCTATAGCCTCATCCATGTGTTGCTGGTCGCTCCATATGTGACTTGCAAAAGCTTCGTCAACTTCTGTGTGAAAGATGTGGTTGGTGTAGTTGCTGATGGTTTTCACCGATATGGCAAGAATAATTTCTAAAATAAATTTTTCTTCATAACCAGCCGATAGAAAGGCTTCAACATGCGCGCGATCGGGCAAACCGTGCTTGGTGACCATTACCTGCACGAAATTACTTAAGGCATTCAGTTTTGCATCGGGGATGGAGGCCCCATCGCGAATCGCTTTAGTAACTGCATCTGGAACGCCTGACATGATTTCAGCAATAAAGCTATGTGCAGCTACGCAGTATTCACAACCGTTGGTTCGGCTAATGGTGAGAAAAACAACTTCCTGTTCAGCTGGACTAAAACCCGAATTAGCCCGAAAAGCCTCATATCCCTGAATATAGCTATTCAGCAGGCCGGGAGAGTTGGCCATAGCCTGATACATATTGGGTACAAAACCCAGCTTTTTCTGTGCCGCTTCGAGTACCGTTTTTGCTTCAGGTTCGGCATCGTCTGTTGTTCTTAGTGGTAGTGTCGCTTTGTATTCGGATAACATGTTTTTTAACTCACTTAGTTGTTGTGGAAAAATAATTAACTACAGATCCAGCTGTAAATCTTCGCCGCGTGCGCGTGAAACGCATAAACACATCGAAGAGGTTTTATCTTCTGGGCTTAGACAAACATCACGATGATCTGGTTCACCGGCTAATACGCGCGTGGTACACATCGAACATTCACCGCGTTTACAATCGTGCGGGACACCTACCCCGGCATCGAGTAAGCTATCCAGGATGCTACGTTCGGCAGGGACGGTGATGGTTTGCCTGGATTTAGCAAGGTGCACGCGGATGGCTTTATCATCAGCCATAGGTTGTGCACCGAAACTTTCAAAGTGTATCTGTGATGGAGGCCAGCCCTGTGCAGTGGCAGTGTCACGCACCGAGTTAATCAAGCCGATTGGCCCGCAGGCATAAACATGCACGCCCGGTTTTGGTGTTGCCAGTATTTCTTTTAGATTCAGGCGTTGACCACCCACTTCTTTAGAAGCATAAAAACGGGCACTATCTCCTGCTATCTGTACGATCCTATCGCCGAAAGCAAACCCGGATAACTTGCGCGCACTGTAGTGCATTTCAAACGAATCATTTTTCGATGACAGGCTGTGCATCATGGAAAGAATCGGCGTAATACCAATGCCACCTGCAATCAGTATGCTGTGCTCTGCCGTTGTCACCATGCGGAAATCGTTTTTTGGCAGCCTAATTTCCAGTGCATCGCCTTCATTAACCTGTTCGTGCATATAGCGCGAACCACCGCGTCCTTCGGGTTCTCTTAAAACACCAATTTCGTACGATGAACGATCATTTGGATTATTGACCAATGAATAGTGGCGTTTCGCCTCACTACCATCAGGCAGTTTCACCATAACCTGCAAATGCGCGCCGGGTAGAAACGCCGGTAAGTCATTGCCATCAGTGGCACGCAGGCGAAACGATTTAACACGATTGGTTTCCTCTTGAATGCGCTCAACCTGAAGTGAAATGGTGTCGTCAAAATTTGAGGCGCGTTTCAGTTTGGGAATGTGTGGCGATTCATCCAGCAATTCCCAGGCAAAACCATAAGGCAGTCTTGATTCCTGCCAGCTGGTGATATCAAACTGCCAGTAGCGCCGGGTGCCACCGGTTTCTCCAGATGAATCGAGCTGCTGCGAATCATCTATATCCCACAAAATTTCTGCCTTGCCGGTTAGCTGTAACAAGCGGCCGCCAGATCCATCACTCCCAAAATCAATAAAGATCAATCCCGCATAGGGGTAACTGGTAAAATTACCCAGCGTATTAAACATACTGTTGCCTGCGAAATCTGGGATGCGCAGTTGTCGGTTATTGATTATATGTGCAAAACCCGGATGACCGCCGCGGTGAGAGGCATCGACGCCATGCTCAGGGTGCGCGCTGGTTACAAACAGGGTGTCAGCTTTTTTGATTAATTTTTTTTGTGTTTCGTTGAGTTCATTGCCAACAGTGCTGGCTGTTGTTGCATGCGGCTCGGTTGCTTCCAGTTTTTTCCAGTCACGGCGTTGAATGTATTTAGGACAGTTGGGATAAGCACGCTCAACATCGATAATAATACATTCGGTAGATACTTTTCGTACATGCCCATTGATTCGAATCCGACGTCGTGATCCCAGTTCAATAACGAGTAAGCCAACATCTGGATTCTCAATCAGGTTGCTCCACAACGGATCGTCTTCGGCAGAACGGGGTTGTGAAATATCGAGCTCCAGGGTTTTATTATCTAGCGCACGAATAAAGCCGGGGTTACCTAATAGCATCGATGCCCAGACCTTACCTGCCGTATCCATACTGCCGATAACGACCATGGGCTGCTGTTCTATAAAACGTAGTGCACCGCCGAGAATAGTTTTGTCTATCGCACCGGCATTGATGAGAGCCATCGCGGCCTCACCAGCGCGTTGCTGTACTGCCAGTTCGCCTTCGTTAAATGCGTTGCTTATGGCCATGACAAAATCCTCCTGCCGCTCGTGCGTCGTTAGTGTAGAAAAGCCGGGCAGTTTCCAATGGTTTGGTAGGCTGCCCGGGTAGCAATCAAAAGGTTAAAATGGTATTGCCTTCAGCTGCCAGGGTGCGCAAGCTAGGCAGGCCTTTTGTACCTGGTACTGCATTGTCTCTAATGAAATCAAAACCGGATTTCTCGACGTCTTCGGTGGCGCCAAAGACTTCGGCACATCCACAGGAAACGCCTGCCACCGTATCTTTAACTGCATCGAATAATCCATGAACTGGATGATCTGGTTTATTGAGTTCGGCTATCCATCGTGTGCCAGCGCCCTGGAACAGCACTGAAACTTCATCGCCCTGTTGCTGGAAGTCGTAAGCGGTTGCCAGTGCATTGAATACTCGGCCAAGTGCGTCTTCGCCATTGTTGGGATCGGATAAAACAATAATTGCTGCTTTCATGATAATGTCCTCAAAAAGAAGTTGGGTTTAGAATCGTAAAGAGCCTTCTGGAAAATAATTCGATGCTCTCTGAGATAAAGAATAGTTACTTCGATATACGCAATAAATACCCCGGTTGTTATTTAACTATTGCATAAAGTGGAGTAATCTAAGTCATGGATAAACTTCAGGCCATGACAGTGTTTGTGGAAATTGCCGAAAAAGGCAGCCTCACGGCGGCGGCGAATAGCCTGGGTAAATCGTTACCCGCCGTGGTCAGAATGCTGGCAGCTCTCGAAGAAAACCTGCAAGTCAGACTATTTAACCGCACCACGCGCAGCATCGCGCTGACTGAAGAAGGCCGCATTTACCTGGAACGCTGCAACAAGATTCTTACCGAGATAGAGGAGTCTGAACTTGAGCTCAGTCAGAGCCAGGTCGAACCACACGGCACCATGACACTGTCTACGCCGATACGCTTTGGGGAATTACACGTCGCGCCCTCGGTGACGCGCTTTCTCAAACAGTATCCACGCGTTAAAGTGAACCTGTTATTACATGACCGTATCGATAACTTGCTGGATGAAGGCATCGACATGGCGGTGCGCATTGCCCATCTTGAAGACTCATCGTTAATTGCAAAACACGTGGGAGAGATTCGGCAGGTTACTGTCGCCAGCCCGACTTTGTTAGCAAAGTTAGGCAGCGTGCCACAGCATCCGCACCAGCTTACCGATTTGCCGTGTGTACGTAGCACCAGTATTTCATCGAGCCCGTTCTGGCATTTTAACGAAGACAGCAAACGCCTGGACGTACCGGTTAAAGGCAGCTTTATATGTAACCAGATAAAAGCAACAGTCGATGCCTGTATTGCCGGTTTGGGTTACGGCGTGTTTTTCAATTATCAGGTAATGGCGTGGGTGAGAAGCGGCGAACTGAAAATTGTTCTAAGCGATTTCGAACCCGAGGCATTACCCTTGAGTCTTGTTTATCCTCATACACGGCTGATGGCGATGCGGGTTCGTACACTCATCGACTGGTTATCGGATGATTTGAAACAAGTCTTAGCAGATCTGGATTAACGATGCTTCAGGCAGCTATTGTCGGCCTGGGTTGAACACTCCTTGTCGAAGGGGATGTCGAGGTTGAATATCTCAAGGCTGTCGGCACAGCGATCCGTATATGATCCGGTTATTGGCTGATCTGCTCATCTAGCTTTGCTGATACAAACCGGTTTGAAAGGCTACGTGATTGCCTCAAAAGTGAGATACATACAACTATAGGTAAAACTATAGGCAGTTCTTTTTTAGGCCGTTAAATTTCGAGAAAATAAAATCCAACGCAACGTCTCTTAAGGGCACTTAGTTCGCATTCGCCACTCTGATTTTAATGGCAGCTTCGAGATAGTCGCCATTTATATCTACCCATCCAATACGTGCTTTCGGCACTTTTTTGTAGCGGCCTATATTGCATCGGTTATAACCAAATTCTAGACGGTAACCTGACATTGGGATTTCGACTCTCATGCAAAACGTGGGTAGATAACAAATAATTTGAAATGAATGTAGGCGTCGATAAACCACACTGAATTTTTTACGAACTTAAGGTCTAGTAATACTAACTTCGGACCGGTTAAAAGGCTCGCTCAGGGCAAAGTTTACCTCAGTTGTGATCGTTCTCGCGTATATACGCATGGAATTCAGAGTCTTTATCCTAGTAGTTAAATTGTTACTTAATGCAGCACTAATTTACAGCAGCAAGTAACTTGTAATAGACTCAACCGACGACCAAAACCATAGTAAAAGGACGGACGATGAAACTGGAATATATGAATGGTGTTAGAACTACCATGCTTTATCACGAAATGTCACCGCTGGATGCGGCTATAACTCGGTATGAAGAACTGGCAGAGAAACACTATGCCAAAACTAGCACTTTGACAGGAGCTGAACGAGAGAAGGCACTCAAAGAATCTCGCGCTCACCTTGAGTCAGAACGAAAAAGGTTAGAAACAATATCTGATGTTCAGGCCGGATTGGAGCAGTATCGAAAGGCCGGATTGGCGGCAACCAAAGAAAACAGGAAAAATAAGGCCACAGCTCTTAATATGATGGTTGCTGAACGCCACCATCCAACAGCGGTGCTTGAAAAATATATGTTAGCTGAAGGCGCAGTTAAACCCAGTTTGAAGCACACAGCTCACCACATAGTTCCTGGTAAAGGAAAGCTTGAAATTTTAACGGGGCGTACGCGTTTACATCTTCATCAGCATGGTATCAGGATCAACGATCCTGCGAACGGTGTTTACCTGGTTAGTGTAGATAAAGATACCCCCCATTGGTCTATGCCTAAATCCAGAGGCCACAAGACTTATCACACAGAAGATTACGAACGGTGGGTATCTCAAAAGATAAGGGCATTGCGGAATATAGACTTCATTAAAACCCAGCTTCAGGTGATAGGACGAATCCTCCAAGACAATGAGCCAAAGAATGCTATACCGGTAATAAAGCGATGAACCAAATATATGCGATTAGAAATGAAGGTGTGGGATATCAATTCCTGGACTTAACTATCATGGATGTAGCCCGAAACGCTCCTGAAGATATCCCAATGGATGACATTCTCGATTTTCACTTAAGTAATACCTCGATGGCTACCTGGTGGAAAGCACCCGAGACTAATTTTAAAAGTGTTGAAGGAGAGCCAGCGTCACAAATCCCTGACGTCAGTATATGGATTGATGCTAGCTTAGTGCTGTCACCAAAGGCATATCGCATGCTTCATGAACCACTACAGTCATCAGGTGAATTCCTCCCTGTGATAGTCGAAGGGCAAACCTACTATATATTCAATTGCCTTACTCTAGGCGACGAGGACAAGGGAAACTGCAAGTTTGAGTATATTGATGACATGCCTATGGGATTGGAAACATTACGTTTTCAAGAGAGTTCATCAAATCTTCTGATATTCAAGTCAACCCTCCAGTCATGCCTAACCCTGTTTTGTGGCAACAAGTTTAAGGATGTCATTGAATCTTTCGAGCTGACAGGAATTTCGTTCGATGAAAACCTGATCGAAATATTTGAGTAATTAACAACCTAATTCACGATTGAACTGTTATGGTTTTGACCGTGTAGTTCGAGAAACAATTATCGATATACGATTATTCTATTTCGACTGTAACGCGCTAACCGCTATTGCAGTAATTCAAACTATAAGCACTACCTACAAACGGTAGGCACTATACATTCGAAAATATAAGGACATAGTAAACATGAAACCAATCGCACTTATCACTTTATTTATTTCTATTCTTTTTTCAGTTTCCGCCTGGGCTGGAAGCAACACAATGGAGACACCGGCTACTGCCCCGATCGGTGAGTGGGTGTACGAAGGCAAGTGGCCGACAGGCGAGGTCGTCGAGGCCAGGATGACGGTGACGGTGGATGGTAGATTTTTCGGTGTCAGGTTTATTAACGGTCAGCTGGAGTGGACTTATAGCGGGGTCTGGCGGATTGCCGGGAATGAGTTTACCTATGTTTACAAAGAGAGCGAAAATCTACTGCCGGATAATTATGAAGACACGGATATCATTCTTTCGGTGAATGATTTTAGGGCTAAATTTCAAGGCAAATCGACAGGGGATATTATTACCTATATACGTGTCCGGTAGTAGGTTTGCGTACGGCGCAATACGCTGCGTTATTTTCAAGGTGACTACGGGAACCTTGCGCTATTTTGATGCAATTGGATTGAAAGACTGCTATCAGGTAAATTCGCTCATACTTTGATTCCACCCATCGACAAAGGAATCATTATGAACAAGCCAACCCAAAGTGACCATGTGCAGACCCCCTGGAATAAAGGGAAATTAGTTGGTCAAAAGTCCCCGCTCAAATTAAAAGAAATCTGGACGATACGCATTCGGTTGCAGCTGTCCAATCGCATTCGAGACCTGGCACTATTTAACTTAGCAATCGATAGCAAACTTAGGAGCTGTGATCTAATAAAAATTAGGGTGACGGATATTGCCCATGGCACTACTATCTTAAGTCGGGCTATAGTCATGCAGCAAAAAACACAACGACCGGTGCAATTTGAAATTACCGAACAAACCAGAGAGTCGATTTCAAGCTGGATCGAATATGCCCATCTTAGTTCCAAGGATTACCTATTCTCGAGCCGTTTTAAATCATCGCCCCATATCTCGACCAGACAATATGCGCGAATCGTTGAAAAATGGGTGTCACAAATAGGTCTCGATCCTACCAGCTATGGCACCCATTCGATGAGACGAACCAAAGCCACCTTAATTTATCGTAGAACTAAAAATTTAAGGGCGGTGCAATTATTGCTGGGCCATAGGAAGTTAGAAAGTACAGTCAGGTATCTGGGCATAGAAGTTGATGACGCCCTGGAAATGGCTGAACAGACTGAGGTTTGATAATTGTTTATCGTGAGGCGTTAATACCGACGCCTCACGGTTTCCCGATACCGGTCGTTTTAGTGCCGGGTAGAATATTTGCTTTCGGCACTTGGCAACAATCTTCAAATAGCCGAGAGCGGACTGCACCTTCATGGCCTAAGCTCCCTGCTTAGGAGATTGATACCTCGCCTGGGCAAACCGTAGCGGGCCTCACTGTCTACAAATTTGCATTTCATGACATCACCTACAAAGTCTGGCAGAATCAAGGTTCAACGGACAGTGGAGAAGCATGATGCTCATACTCACTCGAAATCCCGGCGAATCAATTAAAATAGGTGACGATATCGATGTTAGATTACTTTCTGTAGAAGGTAGTAAAGCGAGAATCGGTATAGGTGCCCCCGATGATTTCTATATCTGGAGAGAAGAGATTTACGATAATATTCAGGAAGAGCGAGGAAGCTAAATGAAGTACATTTTTTTCCTCTTCGCTTTCATCCCGTCCCTATTGAATGCTGATTACCTCGACTGCCCCTGCAAGGTTGTTAAGATAACTGACGGCGATACTGTCCACGTACTCGATCAATCCCAGACAAAGCATAAAATCAGATTAGGCGGTATTGACGCACCAGAGAAAAAGCAAGCATTCGGTAAAAAATCCAAACAGAATCTATCCAGCCTTATCGCCGGTAATAATGTCGAAGTCGAATATGACAAGCGGGATCGATACGGGCGTATTATTGGCAAACTAATTAAGGATGGTCAGGATATTAATCTATTACAGATCAAACATGGCTATGCCTGGCACTATAAGTACTACCAGCGGGATCAATCTAAATTAGATAGAGTTTTGTATAGCTCAGCTGAAATCGAAGCTAAGGAGAAAACAATAGGGCTGTGGGCTGCGCCTGCTATACCACCATGGGAGTTTCGGAAAAAATAGAAGCCCGCTAATGCATAGCGGGCATTGAAATAAGCTATTGCGAACCAGTGCTTTCGGCCAGAGATAGACATTTAGTTGGATATCTCCCTAATTGGCTAGATCATATACTGAGTCTTCAGGTAATATTTCCGACGCGTTTTCATTCAACAATCAAAAGGTAAATAAATGACCGAGAAAAAAATAACAGCGATTCGTAATGCTTATACTAAAACCCGGACTATTCAGTCTTTAATGGAATCCACAGGACTGAGTCGCAAGGAAGTTGCGGCGGTACTAGATGGATTAGGCGATATCATCGAAGGACACATAAAGAAACGTAGTTGCGGGCAATTTACCCTACCTGGGTTGCTGAAAATAAAGACACTCAAAAAACCGGCTCGAAAAGCGAAAAAAGATGTACCGAACCCATTCAGGCCCGGGGAAACCATGGATGTTGCAGCACGACCAGCCTCAACTGTCGTCAAGGTAACTCCGTTGAAGCGACTTAAGGACATGGTTTTATAATTCAGGGGTTTTCGTAACAGGAAGTAACAATGGAAGATTATGAAGTATCTGAAGTAGCCAAAATACTCAATGAGTGGAATCCGCTCGGTGACGAAGCTGCATATGTCCAAGATCTCGACGGATACAAGACAGAGTCCATTGATATCCTGTTTAATGTCAAAATGAGTAATGGCAGAGTAGGTATTGAGAAAACCGTCATGGAAGTGCTGAATGAGGCGTTTGATATTGAATTAACAAGGAATGAGTGTTCTGCGGCAGCGGTAAAGATATTTCGTTTTTTAAGCAATAAGCATTAAGCCCCTAAATCATTTCAATTTGATATTCATTAATTGGCCGTTCGAGCGAGTTTCCTGATAGCTGTCATTTCTGGCGTCGGGAAAAAAGGCAAAATTCGGCACTAAACCGTCGGCCATCCCTTCAATCCGAACGTCTGTTTCTACTTCTGAATAGTACTTAGTGCCCATTATAATTAGAATACCCGCTCTAAATGGAACAAGGAGAAGCATGATGTTCATACTCACAAGACACCGAGGTGAATCAATCATCATTGGCGATGATATCCGAATTATTGTTCTAAACTGCAATGAACGTGGCGGGGTTAAGCTCGGTATAGAAGCCCCTAAAGATGTTCGGATATTGCGAGGGGAAATATATCAAACTCCTGATACGGAGGATTAATCCGCTTCGGGTGCATTTCTCGGACGTTCTTTCGATTTAGTCCAATGACGGCTTTGTGGAAATAGCATCCGTTCACCTATTAAAATTTGCGATGTGATAACAAATTACACGTATCGTCAACAGGTATAAGAGTGGCCACAGCAATTCACCTATAGCTGGAGGCGTTAGTGACTACTTGAGTGCGAAACCGTAAGTTTCTGATCAAATGTCCGCTAGTCCTATTGTAATCCGATTCTTACAATAACTTCCGTTATATGCCATATCGATAAATTAATTGAATAGACATAATCCTGTTAGCAATAATTCAAGGAAGTAATCATGAATAACCCTCAAATATTATCGGGCCCAGCCAGTACCAAACGTCTTTTAGCAAACCTTAGCCTGGCTATTGATGAGGCTATGTTAGTTCGAAAGATTGTGAGTTTAAGCGATCAAATTAGAAAAACCGAAAATCAGCCAGACAAAGCCGATAGAATTCAGTTTTTAAGGAAAGAAGTATTAAATTTGGAAGATCAATTGTCGAGTGTTAGAAAGCTGGCAATATAGAGGTCTATGGGCGTATTTCTCCGGTTGGACGTAGTGGTGTAAAAATGGATTGGTTAAAGCTTGATTTACTGAATGTATTTTATTTCCTCCCTGCCTCCCTTTTTTTCTTTAAGGTCATCTTGCCGCTGGGCAATGAAATTTTAATGGTGGTGTATGCCATTGCACTTATCGCGATTTACGCGCTTTTTTATTTTCGCATCATTTCTTCCAAAGCTACACAAAACTCCGATACCTTGGACATTCGCTAAGCGCACACAGCCGAAATTAGCAGGATCAACAGGAATGGCCGCTTTGTATAAAATATATATTGCCCGCGCAACCCAAGGTCTGTTAACAATCCTGTCAGATTAAGTCTGGCGATTGGTAATCCTCCCTTTTATAATTGACTCTAAAAGTAGAGATTTGGCTGATATAGTTTATCAGTTGATATCTAAGGGATTGCAGCCCGAACTGAGGATTTAAGGTATGAAAGTGATGAGTGTAATCATTGGTTAAAAGTGCATGAAAACCATAGCGTTTATTTCACATAAGGGTGGTGTGGGAAAATCTACACTAGCCATTCATCTTGGCGTACAAGCGCATCTAAGTGGCCTAGAAACACTTCTGGTAGACTTGGATAGTTTTTCGAATACCGCTTCAGAATGGGCGAGTATTCGACAAAAGGAACAACCTGTCGTAGTAACAGCAGAATTATCCGATATACCTGAACTTTCCCAGCAGGCTAAAGAAGAAAGGTTTGATTTGCTGATACTGGATTGTCCACCCTACATAACGGAGGAGGTACTGGAAGCTTCACAAGTAGCGGATTACACATTATTGCCAATACCACCAAGATTTCCCGAATTGCAATCACTGTCAAAATTTATTGATGTTTTAGATAACTCTTATTTTGCAGTTCTTAATTCATGTGTTCCCGATAGCGACGATGCAGACTCCTTCGGTTTATCAGAAGTACGTCAGATGCTTGAAGATCACAACATACTGGTATCACCTGTTCATATCTCTAGATTAGAAGCATTTACCGATGCTTTGAATATAGGTATTGCTGTATCTGAATATGAAAAGGGTGGCGAAGCGAATGGTCAAATTGAAGAGTTACTCGATTGGGTCAAAAACTCTGTTGGTCTCGCAAAGTAAATATAGTATTTCTCGAAGTTTGTTGTACGAGTTTTTTCTTAGGGCAGGATTTTAGTGATGATCTTGGCGATACTACTATAGATACTTTAACGACAAACTGAAGCATCAAATGAATCTAGATAGGACTTTAAAAGCAAGTAACGTTAGGCACGAACATCCAATATACAAGCAGATTGCCGAAGGACTATCAACGATTGGTCATCTTGCATTTGTTAAGATTTATAACGGTAGGATTATGGCATCTAACGTACTCAGTGATAATGGCAAGAAAGAACCCATAGTTAATGTTGGTGAAAATGGAATTGTTGGTATTGAGTTGCTAGTTGATGAATCTAGTAAAGTTGTCCAGTTCTATGCACTAACTTCTTCTGAAAAAGGATGTGGTGAAATAATGGTTAAATCGGTAGTGAATACTGTTCCTGATGATTGGACACTGGCGGTAGTCATGGATTGGAGTGGTGGTTTCTGGGAAGTAATGACAAAAAAATATCCAAGATTAGTGGTGTTTTGAAATGGCAATGATTACGAACATCCGGCATTTTATGGCTGATGATAAAGTAGCAGGTGATCTGCCGATGGAAGCTAAAGAGTTATTAAGCTTTCTGGCAGCTATCATCGAAGCAGCAACGGAAGCCTATGATCAACCGATGACAGTATCAACTGCCGGTTGCCGAAATGTCATCAATGGCCATACCTGTTTTGGTGATATAGAAGTATGGGTGTTTGCTGAAGATAATCAAATTGGTTGGGAATGTATAGAATGCGGAAAGGAGGGTGTTATTTCTGATTGGGAAGGTACGCCTTGGGATAAACGGAGCTACACACGACATTAGTGCTTTAGGGTTGACCCGACGAATGCACAAGTCAGGATAGCGGCCATTCATCAGGAAAATATAGTCGGCCAGTTTCGGCACTTTGCGGTCGTTGCTATAAAAATTCATGCGTGAGAATATCATGGGAACAAAATGCAACATATCACGATATCTGCGCGCGTCGAGTATTACAGTATTCGTGTTAGCTACATAATCATCTGTTAAGGTTTGAAAGATGGCACTTGCAGACATAATTATTGAGAAAGAAAAAGCCCTGCTCACATTGGGGGTTAGAAGTTCAGTCGAAAAACTTAAATCATTACTATCAAATGAATTTAAGGAGGTAGGTGCCTCCGGAGCATATTTTGGATTAAGGGAAGTATTAGAGTGTCTCCCAGGTGATGGAAATTGGTCGTGCAAAACACAGGATTGGGAATTCCGAATGCTGAATAGTGAAATTGCACAAACTATTCACAAAGCATTTATCGTACATTCTGATAAAGATGAGGGAACATATTCGCGGCGAACATCGATTTGGAAAAATGAATCAGGTGAGTGGAAAATGATTTATCATCAGGGAACTAAAGTTGAAGCCTTTGAAATTAAACCTTAACAAGCGCATTAAATCTGACTCCGTAAACTGGTCGTCTTTTTTGCAAAGGGCCGCAAAAAAGTCGCCAAGTTTACCCCGCAGTTTATGCGGGCGCTATAAGATAAATAAGGAACTCGATGGAATTTAATTCAGAACTCGCGAAGAGAGTACGTAATACATCCAAGTTATCGGGAAAATTCACTTTACGATCGGGAGTAGTATCAGAGTAACCGGTCATTATGGGGCGTAGTTCCAAGATAACCGAATAGTCACTATATTTCTCCCGTTCATAACCAGGAGAAACATAGTGACCTTTAACAGTACAGCACCCGACAATAAAATACTCAATCGTA
>Ga0316189_10004540_pt1 | contig 13338 bp, 12 predicted proteins | sample LowCovwburrow_MG_FD_204930 | JGI IMG/M metagenome (GOLD analysis project Ga0316189, IMG submission 204930) | Coastal sediment microbial communities from Maine, United States - Lowes Cove worm burrow | ecosystem: Environmental > Aquatic > Marine > Coastal > Sediment | place: USA: Maine... | reverse complement strand
GGTGCAGGTCGGGCTGCCGGCGAGATCACGGGCGCTCATGGGGCTTGTGCTGGGATTGCCCGCGACCCGGCAGATCCATCCCAGATCTTTTTCTTTTTCTTTTTCTTTTTCTTTTTCTTTTTCTTTGCTTCTTCTTCTGTCGCGCGCCGCGCGGATCCCGGCGGCAGGCGAAGCTCGAGCCCGAGGCCGAGAACGAAGCTCACGGGAGGAGCGCGGTGGGCATCGCCGTAGTTGCGGACCTCAAAGCGGGGCCGGGTGAGGGCGATGCCGAGGTCTCCGCGGGCGACGAGGGCGAGCCAGGGGGTGAGGCGCGCGGCGAGGCCTGGGGTGACGAGGAGCGCCGCCCAGAGGGCTGTGTGGGCCGCCGACACCGGCAGGTTGACCCCCTCACCGCGCATCGCCCCCAGCTCTGCGCCGAGACAGCCGAAGAGCTCGAAGCGCCTGCCTAGGCTCCCCAGACCACATCCGCGCAGACCGCCGACGCCGAGCTGGTAGCGGACGGCCGCATCATTCGGCTCATCGAGGTCGGACAACGCCTGCGTGCGCGGGAGGTGGTAGCGGGCGAAGAGCTCTCCGCGGAGGTGGCGTCGGAGCAGGCCGAGGTGGAGCCCAAAGCCCGCGCCGAAGCTCGGCAGTCCCGCCCTCCCGAGGGCTAGATCCACCCCTAGGACCGCCTGAAGGGGCGGCAGTCGTCCGTCCGTTAGGCTCGGCGGGGTTGACGGGGGCGAGTCCGTCGAGGCCCCAGCTGTCGTCGTGTCTGGCTCTGGCTCTGGGCCGGGGTCGGTCTCGGGCCCAGGGCTGGGCACGGGGTCGGCGGGCCCAGGAGCAGGGGCAGGGTCGGGGGCGGGGTCGGGGTCGGGGTCAGGGGTGGGCTCAGGTGCTCGCGCGGCGCGCAGGTGTTCTGCTTCGGCAGCAGCGGCGGGGTCCACCATCGAGATCAGCAGCGTTGTCGCGTCGGCCAGCTCGGCGCAGGTCGCCGCGTCGACATGGCGCTCGCTCTTGCCTTCGCTGGTCGTTATCTCGAGGTCGAGGGAGAAGCGCTCGGGGGTCGTCTTTGTCACTCGAGCGTGGGCCCGCAGGCGGAGGGCTTGGCGGCGCTGAGGGTCGACCTGAGCGAGCACCTGGTCCAGCCCTGCCCGCAGGGCCGCTTGCGTTGGGCAGCCTGCGGGCGCCTCCCAGCGCAGCTCCGGAGCATCCGCGGTGTCGGCCTGAGCGGGCGCCCCGGTCGCGAACGAGAGGCCGATGAGGCCTATGAAGATCCGGCAGCACGTCCTCGCCAGCGAGCGCGACGCGATCCTGGACGTACGAACCATGGCGCGGGGGAGGGTACACCGCGCTCCCCCTTCGAGGAAGAGCGCCGCCGAGCTCGGACCAGGATGCCGCGCTCATCGGCCGAGGCAAGCCCGACGACGTCGAAGATCGTTCGCTGAAGTGCCCGGCGTTGGTCGAGTGCATCGGCGCCCCGACGCTCGCCGACGACGAGGTGCTCGCGCCGCGCTCGGTCGATGTAGCCGCGGGTCATGTGGATGCTTGTAGTGCGCTCGAACGGCGATGAGCGTGAGCTGGACTGGCGGCTCTCGCGTGCGGGCCGCGGGCACGGTGAGCGCTGCCTCATGACTGTGCCCATTGGCGATACATGGTCGCGGCGCTCAGGCTTCGTCGAGCGAGACCACCAGTGGAGTGTCGCCAGCGATGCACCTCTTGGCCCGCGCGTGGACGCCAAACGAGACGAAGTGCACCTGGAGCACGACGCGGAGCTCTGCGTCGACCCGGCACGATGATCTGCCGCACACCGCCGCCCCCTCCGCAACCATCGCAGCCCTCAAAGGTCTATACGTTGCGGCCCCGAACTTCTGAGGAGATCCAAGACAAGATGAACGAGATGATGACGATCGGCGTTGGTGGCCTGGCGGTCCACGTTCCTCGTGCGCGCGTAGATCTGCGCGAGTGGTGCACATGGACCGGGCAATCGCCGGAAAAGATCCTCGCAGTGGTCGGCCGCAGCTTTCGGATGCCGGGGCGCGACGAGAGCGTCTACACCATGGCCGCAAGCGCAGCACTTCAGCTCATCGAGCGCTACGAACTCGATCCGCAGGAGATCGGGTATCTCGCCCTCGGCACCGAGTCGAGCACCGATAATGCCGTAGGTGCGATCATCATCAAAGGAATGCTCGACCGAGCACTCATCGATCTCGGCCGCAAGCCAACAGCGCGCTCCTGTGAGGTCCCAGAGTTCAAGCACGCCTGTCTTGGTGGCATGTACGCCCTAAAGAGTGCTGCCCGTTGGGCCGCTCTCGAGGGCCGAGGCCGCCGCGGCCTGGTTATCGCCGCTGACATTGCCGAGTACGAGCGGGGCAGCACCGGAGAGCCGACCCAAGGCGCAGGTGCCGTCGCAATGCTCGTCGAGCGAGACCCCGGCCTCTTCGCCATTGATCTCCACGGCTGTGGTAGCGCCGCGGCCTACCGTGGCCTCGACTTCCGCAAGCCGTTCGCCCGTCACTTCACCGCAGGCTACGCCAGCGCAACTCAGCGGCCCCACGACTTCCCGGTCTTCAACGGTCGCTATTCAACCTCCTGCTATGTCGACGAGGTGATCGCTGCGCTCGACGACATGTTCAGCAAGCTCGACCTCGATCGTCGCCGCTTTTGGGATGAGGTCGCAGGGGTGATGCTCCACCGTCCCTATCACCACATGCCGATCCAGGCGATGGCGGCTGCCTTCGTTGTCGGCATGGGCCGCTCGCCCTCCGAGCAGGAGACCTTCACCGCGCTTTGCAGGGACGCAGAGGTCGACCCAAAGGTCGCGATCGCCGAGGCCTTGGCGGAGGTCGATCTTTTTGAGCAGGCTGAGCGCGAGGGTGTTGACGCCGAGCCGCGGCCACTCCTTCAACGGGTCTTCAAGCGTTTCCGCGGGAGCCCGTGGTTTCGGCGCTTTGTCAGCGAGAAGATGAGCCTTGGCACATCTGGGGCGATGGAGCTCGGCAACCTCTACACCGCCTCGCTGCCAGCATGGTGGGCTGCGGCCTTCGCCCAGGCAGTCGACGAAGGGGTCGAGCTTGAGAGGCGCACTCTGCTGGCGATTGGCTATGGTAGCGGCGACGCTGCCGAGGCCTGGCCGCTTCGGGTTGTTCCTCGCTGGCGCGACGCTGCCCGCCGGATCGGCTTTGCGGAGTCCCTCGCAGATCCCATCGCTCTCGACCAAACAACCTACGAGAGCCTCCACGATGGGCGCGAGGTTGAGCTCAACGCGGCGCCCCGTCGCGGCTTTGTGGTTGATCGAGTCGGCGACTGCCTCCGTGGTACCGGCCAGGATGTTGGCATCGAATACTACAGGCATATCGCCTAGGAAGACCACGTGCGGGCAGGCCCGCACCACCCCGTCTCAGGTCACCCGTCTCAGCTCACCCCGCCTCAGGCCAGCGCGTCATTCGGTCGGCGAGTCGTCCGCAGCTCAGAAGCGGGGCGCTCGCGTGCGGGCCGTCTGCCCACCGAGCTGGCGTCGATCCCCGAGTGCCGGGCGCCCTCCCTCGGCGACCTCGACCCCGAGGCGAGGTCCCGCCTGAGCCGCCGAGTCCCTGCGTTCTCGCGGCGAACGCAGCGGCCAGTCGCGCTCTGGAAGGGGCTCTTGCAGCGCCGGACCGTACCTCGAGCGCTTGCGAAGCCGAGAGGTTCGACGAGGGCTGGAGGGCCCTCGGGACTCCTGCTGCGGGCTCCTAGACAGGACGAGCCTGGCGCGGGGATCGCTGGTGTTGTGCGGCGCCTCGCGGAGCGCGGAGCTGTCCTTGTCCTGGCGGCTCCGGGAGCGGCCAGGGGGAGCGTCGTGAGGGGGGCTCGCGAGCCTATGCGCGTTCTCGCAGGGAGATCGAACCCTGGGAGCTAGAGGGCCCAGGTGAGCGGGGGCAGGGGGGGGAGAGCCCCCCCCCTCGCCTCGAAGTACCCATAGGGAGCTGATCCGCAGCGGGCGAAGTGCGGGAGCACGCGGCGCGCCGTCACTCTCGACTAAACCTGTCCATGGAGACATGAACGCTGAGGGCGCGATGCGATGGCGCTTGGTATAGGCTATCGCGCGATGCATAGACTTATCACCTCAGCACTATTGATCAGCGCCACCTTCGCCTGCGGAGGCCCCGCGACGGAAGACACCGACGACACGGGGAGCACCGCGAGCGTCGGGACCAGCGACGCCTCCGGTGCGTCGGCGACGTCGACGGGGTCTGGCGGCGAGTCCGACACGGAGGGGACGGGAACCGAAGGATCCACCTCGGACATCTCGTCGACCTCTACGACGACCGCGAGCTCGAGCTCCAGCACCTCGGAGACAGAGGGGACGTCGGAGACAGAGGGGACGTCGGACACCGGCGGAGATCCCCCTCCGAGCACCTGTCAGCAGACGAAGCTGCCGCCGAGGGACGGGGCGATGATCATCGTCGCGCCGAGCGACCCCGGGATGGTCGAGGTCGACGGAGTCAAGACGACGCTGCGCTCGGTGGTCTCGTCGGCCAAGGAGGGCGATACGATCCTCCTCGAGGACGGGGTCTACACCCTGCCGCAGGCGGAGGAGGGGCAGTACACCGGTGTCTATATCAAGACCCCGAACATCACCCTTCGCTCGGTCCGCGGCGATCCCAAGGCGGTGACGATCGACGCCGCCTACCGCGGCCTCGGCGGACAGAGCGGGGCGATCTCGATCGACGCGCCTGGGGTGGTCATCGCGAACATCGGCGTTCACCGCTCGATCTTCCACCTTGTCCACCTCTGGTCGACCGCACACGACGCGATCCTCCACAACCTCGAGCTCGTCGACGGCGGTCAGCAGTTCGTCAAGTCGAGCAGCGGTGACGGCGAGATCGACGGTGTCCAAGTCTCGTGCTCAAACTTCCTGATGACCGATGAGGGGCGCGACAATGTCTGGGGATACGGAGAGCAAGGGGGCACTACGGCCTGCTACACCGGCGGTATCGACACCCACAATTCGACCAATTGGACGGTCCGCGACAATCGCTTTGAGGGGATCTACTGCGACGCGGACGGCGTCCAGCGCCCCGCCCACGGGATGCACCCGGAGATGCGCGGCAACATGACCTACACAGGCGGCCTCTCAGAGCACGCGATCCATATGTGGGACAGCACCGAGGGGTCTGGGCATACGCTCACCCGCAACCTGATCCTCAACTGCGCTCGCGGGATCGGCCTCGGCTTCGTCAAAGAGGTCTACGGCTCGACGATCACCAACAACATGGTCTTCTCGAGCTTCCCCGGCAGCGGCGCTCATGATGTCGGGATCAGCGTCGAGCGAGCGATCGACACCATCGTCGCGCACAATACGGTCTACCTCAGCGACCCGGAGAGCTACGGCTCGGGCATCGAGTATCGTTGGTCGGAGACCTCGGGCCTGGCGATGCACGGGAATCTCACGAACCGAAAGATCCGCGCTCGCGACGGTGCGCAGGCCGACCTCTCCGAGAACATCGCCGAGGACGCGCCCGCGGGCTGGTTTGTCGACGCGGCGGCGGGCGAGCTCCACCTCGCGGACTGTGCAGGTCCAGGGCCCGTCTCGCTCCATCCGGACGTCGAGCTTGACTTCGACGGTGACGAGCGCGAGGACCCGACGACGCCGGGGGCGGATCACTGCGCCGAGTAGGCGTGAGGGCCGGAGGCGTTGGTCGGAGAGGGTCGGGCAGCCATCGGCGGCTCGACCGTCACGAACCAGTCGCAGACAGGCTCAGGGGCCCTGAGCCTCGTGCATCGGTGGTGCTCCTCCTGGGTCGACCGCGGCGTCGAGCGCTGGTCCGGGGGCGGACGGAGGGGGAGGGGGGACTCGCGATGTCGAGTCGGGGTGGCTACGTTGTCAGGAGGGCTTTGGGAGCTGTTCCTGAGCGGATATTGTATGTGGGCTCGCCGTCAGCGAGCGACGCTCCTCGCACCCGCTCGGGCGCTAGGTGGACGACGAGGGCTGGTCTGACGCGTCCATGGCCGGCTCCTCTGCCCATTCACGGAGCTTGCGCTTGAGCTTGGCCTCGGCCTTGGCTTCGACCAGATCCCAGTTCTCATCGGGATCGGCGTCGGCCCAGGCTCGGATCTTTCGCTGGAGCTTGTGCTCGACCTTGCGACCGATCTCCTCCCACTCTCGATCGGAGCGGCGACGGGCGTGGCGGTGCGCGCGACGGGTCGCCGTGTGGGAGCCGCCACCCCAGAAGGTGAGGAGGCCGAAGATCAAGCCAAAGTCGTACCAGCCGCCGGTGTTGCTGCGCTCGTAGATCTCGAGGCCTTCGCTGAAGATCCCGACGACGAGGGCGATCGGGGCGATCGCGCCGTGCCAGAGTCCATCCCAGAACCCGGCAGGGGCGTCGGCGTGGAACTGGGGATCGCCCGCAGTGCAGCTCGCGAGGACCACGAGCGGCAGGAGCGTCAGGAGGCAGGTCACGGTGGTGGTGAGGTGCGGAGGCGAGGCTTGGGACGACGACACCCAGGAACGCTAGCTGAGGGTCCGGCGGCGCGGTTGCGCAGTCATTGCGTGGACTCGGTGTCTTGGAAGGCGCCGCTTCACCGGCACGACGGCTCGCCCTGGAGGTTTTGCGATCGCCGACGTTGAGGACGTGGGCCTTGCCGAAGCGGAGGAGGTCACGCTGGACCGCGAGGGCGTAGAGGGCGTAGAGGTCGCATATCGTCCGCTCGACGGCGCTTTACTGGTTGATGTCGTCGATGAGCCCGGCGGGGTGCTCTGTTGTTCTCTGTTGTTCTCTGTTGTTCTCTGGTCTGGTCTGCCTGCGATTCACTATGGAGACTCTCATTGTGGTGAGTCCTGCATCGGCGCCCAGGGGACAATCGTCGTGGGGCAGGGCGGCAACGCGGCAGACCTCGCGGAAGGGGGCGCCGGCGCGCATTGTCAGGGCACGAGGTGACGCATTGAGCGAATGTGCGCACTGTAGATTCGCCCGACCCGCCCCCCTGGATCTGCGACAATCCCCGCATGCTCGTCCGACGTGGGCCTCTCCTCGCGCTCCTCTCGCTCTCGCTGATGATCGCGACCTCTGCCTGGGCCGATGAGGCGCCGCCGCCCGACCCCTGCGATGGTCTCGAGGTCGGCGATGCCTGCAAAGACTGGAGCCGCTCGGGGACCTGCGTGAAGCAGACCTGTTCACGCCTCTCCTACGCCAACGGCGAGCCCGAGTCTGTCGAGTACGACTGTGTCGGCTGTCACTTCGGGGATCCGCCCGCGAAGGAGGAGCCAGCCAAGCCCGCCGCAGGGGCGGACAAGCCGGTCGCGGATCCAGGCGAGGCCGCGGAGGAGCAGAGGTCTGCGGGCGATATCCCGCCGAAGGGGGGCTGCTCGATCGGGCCAGGGCTCGGCGGCTCGTCGCTCCTCTTCGTCGGCCTCGGGCTCCTCGGTCTCCGCCGGCGCGGTCGAGCCTGACGCGGTCGGCAAACAATTCGCCGCATCCGCGCGGTTGCCCGCAGCAACGGGCCGTGGCGACTTGTAGAGTAGGGGGCGATGGATCCTGCTCCGGCCACTCCGCTCTTTTATATGGGGTTGAACCTCGTCCTCGCGCTGGTCGTCTCGGCCGTCGGCTTCACCCGGGTCGTCTACTTTGTCAGCATCGGCTACGCCTTCTCGATCGTCGCGATGTCGCTGGTCGATCCGGCGCTGCTGTGGGGGGCGCTGACCTGGGTGTCGGCGCTGCAGTGCGGGTTGATGCTGCTTTGGGGCCTGCGCCTCGGGGTCTTCCTCGTCCGCCGTGAGCTCCGACCGTCGTACCGGGCCTATCGCCAGAGCACCGACGAGAGCACCGCGAAGCTCTCGTGGCCGATGAGAGGCGGGATTTGGCTCGGCGTTTCGCTCCTCTACGCGTTGATGTTCTCGCCCTGCCTCTTCGTGCTCCTCAGCGGCGCAGGTGCGTCGACGTCGACGGTGACGGCGACGGTCTCCGAGCTTGTCGGCCTCGGGCTGATGGCCGGCGGGCTCCTCCTCGAGACCGTCGCCGACGGGCAGAAGTCTGCCTTCAAGACACGAGCGCCCGATCGCTTCTGCGACACCGGTCTCTACCGCTGGGTTCGTTGCCCCAACTATCTCGGCGAGATCACCTTCTGGGTCGGCGCTTGGGTGGTGGCGCTCGGGGTCTACGGGCCGGCGTGGCAGTGGATCGCGAGCCTGACCGGGCTGGTGGTCCTGGTGATGATCATGCTGAGCTCCGCACGTCGGCTCGAGACCACCCAGGGCGAGCGCTACGGCGAGCTCCCCGAGTACCAGGAGTACGTCCGCACGGTGCCCGTGCTGCTCCCCTTCGTCCCGCTCTACACCCTCAAGCGGCTGCCTCTAGAGCTCCGCTAGCGGGCCGCGGTCGAGCCCTGGGTGTCGGCGATGAGGCGCGGCTCTTCCCAGGGCTGAAAAAAAAACGCTTCAGACCGTCTTTGGCGGGCTGGGGGCGACTCTCGAGGCCCCGCGCAGATCCGTGCTAAACGGTGCGGATGACCGACGCTCTTCGAACCCTCCTCGCGCTCTCGCTCTGCCTTGGCGCCTGCGGTGACGACTCTACGGGGTCGACCGCCGAGGGCACGGAGACGAGCGATGAGAGCACCGGTAGCAGCACCACCGGCGAGACCGACGGGAGCACTGACGGGAGCACTGACGGGGGCACTGACGGGGAGCTGAGCACGACCGGCGGTGACGCGACGACGACCGGCGAGGACCAGCTCCCGCCTGCGGACGAGGTCGGCCCCTACGGCGTCGGCTACCGGACGATGGACGTCACCTACACCCCCGAGGGGTTCACGGAGCCGCGGACGATCAACGTCTCGATCTGGTACCCGACCGAGGATCCGAGCGGCGACGCGGCGGTCTACTTTGACCTCATCACCCGCGATGACGTCCTGCTCGAGGCGACGCCGGTCGCTGGCCCCCACCCGGTGCTCGCGTTCTCCCACGGCAACGGTGGCGTCGCCGAGCAGAGCTACTTCATGACCGAGCGCTTCGCCTCCCACGGTTGGGTGGTGGTCGCCCCGGATCATACGGGCAACACCCTCGTCGACTTCGATGAGTCCCTGGTCGCCGACATGGTCGTGCTCCGCCCGCTCGACGTGTCGGCGATGCTCGACGAGGTCTACGGCTTGCCTGCCGCCGATCCGCTCGCGGGTCAGCTCTCTGACGAGCTCGTCGTCTCGGGGCATAGCTTCGGCGGCTACACCACCCTGGCGCTCGCGGGGGGCGCGTTCGACGTCGACAGCCTGGTCAGCGACTGTGAGCTCGATCCGATGGGCCTCGCCTGTGAGAGCTTGACGCCGGAGCGGCTCGAGCAGCTCGCGGCTGGCTTCGCTGATCCCCGCGTCGACGTCGCGATCCCCCTGACTCCCGGCGCGATCCTTGTCTTCGGCGAGGACGGCCTCGCGGAGGTCGATGTGCCGACGATGTTGATGACCTCGGTGCTCGACGAGACGACCCCGGACGCTCAGGATGGAGATCCTGCGTGGAGCAGCCTCGATGGCGAGGAGGATCTTCGGATCGAGTTCCTCACCGGCGGGCACTACACATTCTCGGTCGCCTGCGAGCTCGGCCTCATCGAGGGCGACGGCTGCGGCGACGACTTCATCGACCCCGTCGAGGCCTACGCGGTGATCAACCACTACGCGCTCGCGTTCGCCCGGGACAAGCTCTGGGGCGACGCCTCGGTCGCCTCGGTGCTCGACGGCAGCGAGCCCCTCTCGGACGTGGTCACGCTCAGCGCCAAGTAGGCGAGGGGACCTGCGCTCGCTGCGCTGCTGGCGAAGGGCTGGGCCTCGCCGTGTACTATCGCCGCCGTGCCGACGATCGACGAAGACCTACCCGCGCACAGCGTGCGCTCCGTGATGGCCGCGCTGGGGATCGAGGGGAGCGGCCATCCGCCGCGGATCCTCGTCCTCTACGGGTCGCTGCGCGAGATCAGCTACAGTCGCAAGCTCGCCCTCGAGGTCGAGCGGGTGCTCTCGGCCTTCGGCGCCGAGGTCCGTCTCTACGACCCGCACGGGCTGCCGGTCTTTGACCGTAGCTCCAACGAGCATCCCAAGGTCCAGGAGCTGCGCCAGGCGTCGCTATGGTCAGAGGGACATGTCTGGATCTCGCCAGAGCAGCACGGCAGCATGACCGCGGCGTTCAAGAACCAGATCGACTGGTTGCCGCTCTCCGACGGCGCGGTGCGGCCGACCCAAGGCCGGACGGTCGCGGTGATGGAGGTCAGCGGCGGCTCGCAGTCCTTCAACGCGGTCAACCAGCTGCGGATCCTCGGCCGCTGGATGCGGATGGTCGTGATCCCCAACCAGTCGTCTGTCGCCAAGGCGTGGCAGGAGTTCGACGACGACGGCCGGATGAAGCCGTCGAGCTTCCGCGATCGGGTCGTCGACGTCTGTGAGGAACTCTTCCGCTTCACCCTCTTGTTGCGCGATCGCGGCGACGCTCTCACGGATCGCTACAGCGAGGCCAAGCAGCGACGGCTGCAGGGGGCGCTGACCAAGGGGCTCGGCGTCTAGGAGGCCGCGGCAAGCTCCGGCGCCCCTGCCGACGGCTGCCCGAGAGACCGAACGCAGCTCAGGGCCGCATCACCGCGAGCGCCTCTCGGGTGATCTGCTCGGCCAGCTGCGCCGCCGCCTCGTCCGCGAGATCGCGGCAGCTCATGATCCCTGTCGACGTGCTCTCGATCATCACGTCGAGGTTGCGGGGGTTGGTGCCGCGAAGGCTTTGACGAGGGGCGGAGAGTGAAAACCGAAGCGGAGAGCGAGAACCGAGGCGGCGACCGCCAGGGGTCCTGGGGGTCGCCGCGATGGTCCTGCCCGCCTGTGAGGGGCGGGTCAACGGAGGTGGGCCTAGCCGCCGATGCCGAAGACGGAGGCGAACTTGACCTGGGCCTCGATGGTGCCAGCGAAGTCACCCGCGGCGCCGCCCATGATCTCAGCTGCCTCCGTGAGCGCCGGGATGACACAGGGGATGCGACCGGCGGGGATATCCAGATCACCGCTGACGGTAGCGTCGATCACAGTCTCGAGCTCGCCGAGGATTTGAGCGACGGGCGCGGGGGTAAAGACGGCCTGACCCTCGACTTGGCCGGTGACCAGCGCGCTCAGCTTGGACATGCCCTGGAGGATGGCGACGCCGCGGATCCGGAGCTCGGTCATCTTCGCGGTGAAGGCTGCTTGAGCTGCGCCCTTGCCCTCTAGTTCCGCGCTGAAGGCGAAGCTGATGTCGAGCTGGGGCGGGGTACACTCGAGGTTGGCGCTGGCCTGGGCGCTTGCCTGGGAGTTGCAGTCCAAGGAGGCTTCGCAATCCGCCGAGGCGCTCGGCGGCGTGAAGCTCCCCTCACAGGAGCCGCTGCACTCGGCGTCGCAGGAGCCGGCGCACTCGGCCTCGACGCTGCACTGAGGGCTGTCCTGGTCGACGTAGCAGGTGCCGTGACAGGTGCCGTTGCACTGGGCCTTGGCCGTGAGCTCGCAGGTGCCCTCGCACAGTTCGGAGCACTCGCCCTCGCACTGGCCCTGGGCGTTCTTGAGCGAGCATTCGCCCGTGCAGGTGCCGCGACAGGTCCCCTCACACATCGCCGAGCCCTCGATCTCGCAGGCGCCCTCGCAGGTGCCCTCGCAGTTCAGGGTCGGAGCCTTGACGGCGCAGGAGGCCTCGCCGGAGCAGGAGCCGGAGCAGGAGCCTTCGCAGGTGCCCTCACAGGCGACCGAGACCTCGCCTGGATCGACCTCAACATCGCACTCGGCCTGAGCCTCGCAGCTCGCCTGGGCCTCGACGGCGACGTTGACGTTCGCCTGGCATGTGGCGGGGACGTAGTTGATCTTGAGGTCGCCGTCGACGGAGGTTTCGATGTCTGTCTTGATCGTGGCGACGAGACCGTCGACGAAGTCGACGTCGATCTCTGCCCCAGCTTCGCCATAGCCCCAGACCTCTGCGAGGGCCCGAATGTCGGCGTCAAAGTCCGCCTTGATCTTGCCGGTGGCGCCGTTGAAGCTGTAGACGGCGTTGAAGAAGCCGTCGATCTGGGCATTGCCGGCGATCGAGAGCTGGCCGGTGGCGATGGTGCCGCAGGGGCCGCAGAGGTCGTCGCCCAGGGGAAGGCCGCCATCCTCGCCGCAGCCGGTGACCGTCGTCGTGCTGAGGCCGAGCCCGAGCCCGGCGATCATCAGTCCAAGAAACTTGCGCTTGATCGTGTTCATTCGTGGTTTGTTCCTACGAGCGAGCAGGGTACCGCGGACCCGCTGAGGCGAATATCGTTATTGGCGTATGTGGGGCGTTTTTGCGTCCGCGTGGCGAGCTGGGGCACTGTTCAGCGGGGTCAACCGTGTGCTGTCCAGGAAACTGGACACCCCTAGTGCAATGAGGCGGAGCAGGGCGGGGCAGGGTTGCGAGAGAGGGGCGGTGATCCCAGTTGACGGCGTTCATTTCGTCGCCTCTGCTCCTGTTGGTTGCTAGCATTCCGCAGGAAAGCCTCGAAGCTCGCCTCATCGTCGAGGGGCGCATAATGGCGCGGGCGTGCCCTCGCATGCTGGCTGGAGTGCTCGGCGCGCGCTCGCGCGTCGTCTGGTGGACCCGCGAGCGAGGAGGGCACAGGCGATGGCGATGGCCCGCGCGGGCGAAAGCCTGCGGCGCGGGCCTAGCTGTCGTCGGGGTGCGCGCGGCGGCGGGGCGCGTCGCCAGTCGCCGGAAGCTCAAGCGGCCCGAAGGTCCGCTCGACGATCGCAAGGAGCTCGCGGATGTCCTTGGAGCGCTGCCGGCGGCCGTAGAGGAGCACGCTCGCGAGGACGCCGAAGAGGGACATGAAGGAGATCCCGAGAGCTATCGGGTGGGCGCCGGCGAGCGCCACCGGGGCGACGATCAAGAGGGCCAGGCCGAGGCCGGCGAGGACGAACTCGAGGCGCTGGGCGGGCGTGACGGCGTAGCGGCGGATGTCGACGTCGAGCCGCGAGCCGCGGGCCGTCGGCGTCAGCCGCCCGGTGACCGCCGGTCCGACCCGGAGATCGTGCGATTCGAGGCCCTCGCCGCTGGTGACCAGCGCGCGCCACGGCTTGTAGAGCGTGAAGCCAGCGTCATCAACGACGAAGAAGGGGGCGCTCCCCTTCGCCACCTTCGTCCGCCTCGCCTGTGCGTCGGTCAGGACCGGCGGGTTGGACGGCCGCCGCAGGAGCTCGAGGACCTCGCCGGGGGCCTTCGCCAGGGCGTAGGAGCGCTGGCTAGCGGCGATGGCACCCGCCGCGGGGTCGCGGCGCTCGAGGCTCTTCGTCACGCCGAGCAGTGTAGCGGGTCGCGGATTCCGTCCGGCACCTCATCACGACTATGGATGATGAGCTGCGCATGGAGGGCAGAAACCCCGTTGG
>Ga0316189_10004539_pt1 | contig 13342 bp, 3 predicted proteins | sample LowCovwburrow_MG_FD_204930 | JGI IMG/M metagenome (GOLD analysis project Ga0316189, IMG submission 204930) | Coastal sediment microbial communities from Maine, United States - Lowes Cove worm burrow | ecosystem: Environmental > Aquatic > Marine > Coastal > Sediment | place: USA: Maine... | reverse complement strand
CCGAGACATCGACTGTCGCCGTATCCGTGCCGCCGTTGCCATCGCTTACCGTGTAGGTGAAACTGTCCGGACCGCTGAAGTTCGCGTTCGGGGTGTAGGTTACAGTGCCGCCGGCGAAGGTGACCGTACCGTTCGTGCCCTGAGTTACCGCTGATACCGTCAGCGGATCGCCCTCGATATCCGTGTCGTTCGACACCACGTTGACGGTCACCGGCGCGTCTTCATTGGTGCTGGCGGTATCGTCCGCAGCCACCGGCGCGTCGTTGACCGGCGTAATATCCAGGCTCGCACTGCCGGCCACGCTGTCGGTGCCGTCGGTAATCGTGTAGCTGAAGCTCACGGCCGTATCATCGTCGCCAGCCGGGGTGTAATCCCAAGTGCCGTCGCCGTTATCGGCCAGGGTGCCGCTGCCGGCGCTGATGGCAAGACCCGTGGTGGTCAGACCCGGGCCGTCAACATCGGCGGCATTGGCGAGAAACTCGGTCTGGGTGATGGTGCGGGCACCACTGTCTTCTGAAATCGAAGCCAAAGTCACCGGGGACGTCGTCGGTGGATCGTTGATGGGCGTAATATCCAGGCTCGCACTGCCGGCCACGCTGTCGGTGCCGTCGGTAATCGTGTAGCTGAAGCTCGCGGACGTATCATCGTCGCCAGCCGGGGTGTAATCCCAGGTGCCGTCGCCGTTATCGGCCAGGGTGCCGCTGCCGGCGCTGATGGCAAGACCCGTGGCGGTCAGACCCGGGCCGTCAACATCGGCGGCATTGGCGAGAAGCTCGGCCTGGGTGATGGTGCGGGCACCACTGTCTTCTGAAATCGAAGCCAAAGTCACCGGGGACGTCGTCGGTGGATCGTTGATGGGCGTAATATCCAGGCTCGCACTGCCGGCCACGCTGTCGGTGCCGTCGGTAATCGTGTAGCTGAAGCTCACGGACGTATCATCGTCGCCAGCCGGGGTGTAATCCCAGGTGCCGTCGCCGTTATCCACCAGCGTGCCGCCTCCGGTGCTAATAATTAGAACAGTAGCTGTCAGGCTGTCTCCCTCGATATCGGAGGCATTGGACAATAGCTCGGCCTGGGTGATCGTCCGCGCACCGTTGTCCTCGCCGATCGCAACCAGAGTCACCGGGCTTGTGGTCGGTGCCGTATTCGCATCTGGTGATGAATAACTGATCACCAGCTTCGGAGGTGTGGACCCCTCTCGGCTGTCGTAGGTGAAGGCGACCAGACCAAAGTCGTCACTGGCAAGCATGAGCCCGTTGTTGGTCTTGACACCATCGTTCCAGGCCTGCACCAGGGCAGTGATATTCCAGGTATGCTGCCCGATCGAGCTGGTGGTGAGCGTGGCAGCAACTGTAGGATCGATGGTTCCGCCCGGTGTGCTCCAAGGTGTGTCCGTGGGTATGTCCGGCTGTCGGTTGTTCCAGTTGGCTGCAGTGGTGCCGCCGGTGCCTTCGTCCCAGGTTTCGGTGACTTCATAGATGTGGATATCGGTTGAGCCGATATCGGTCTTGCTCACCGCCTGGAGCTGCAGGGTGGCATTGGTAATAACGGCACCCGCGGGAATAGCGCTTAGATCGAACTGGAGTAAGACATGCCCTTCACCCAATCCGCCACCGGATTCGTCCATGACCAGACTGGTGGATGTGCCGTAATTATTCGCCGGGTTGTTATCGTCCAGATACGTATCTTTGATCGCACCCACGATGGTGGTCACTGACAATGCTGGACCGAACTCTGAAGTACTACCAAAATTATTGCCGCCAAGGTCTTCGGAGGCAGTTGCCGTCACCGTGGTGGCATCGGCCATGGAAACGCCGGTAAGCGTTTCATTGAATGTCTGCGTGCCTGTACCAAGGCTGGTGACAGTTACTGCTCCGAGAAATATCTCACCGCCGCCATAACCGCTGGCATTAATGCCATTGGGATTGTCGAAGAACTCAATTCGGTAGTTCCCGGCAGGAACATCCAGATCGAACTGGATATTCAAATCAGTCCCGTTCTGGGTGACTGAGGTGATTACCGGGTAGTTGAGTAGGTCGTTGGGGCCGTTATCACTGTCGTTGGTGTCGTTAAGGGTAATCCAGTCATTATTCAAATCGATGGCCAGCTCTCGGTTGGCATAGATCGCATTGCCCAGGATGGCGTTGTTGAGCCCTGGCATAGCCGCGTTGTCGATCACCACCCCTTCACGATGTCCGGCAATCCGATTGCCTTCTCCCCCGTTGATTCCGCCGATCTCATTATCGGAGGAGGAATCCCAGACGAGCACGCCGAAGGTCCCGCTGGTAACGACATCGCCATTTTTGTCCAGGCCAATGTAGTTGCCAATCACCCGGTTGTGATCGGTGATGCTGTTGAGAATATTAACGCCGGCGTAGAGGCTGCCGGAGATGAGGTTTCTGTCCGCCGTGTTGATGCCGCCGATGACGTTGTCATCCGCTCCGTTTTGCAGAATAACACCGGTTCGGTTGGAAGCAGCGGTCACCCCGTCAGGGGTGAGCCCAATGTAATTGCCGGCAATGTGGTTGTCGTCTGATCGGATATTAAAAGCCGCACCGAAGTTGCCGTCATCGGTGAACCCGGTGATGGAGAGCCCCCGGATGGTGGACCCATCGCTGCCGGGTTCGAGTCTGAAACCATCGTAGTTATCACCGGCAACGGCACTCAGGGCGCTGCCGTTGATTTGAACCACCGGAGCGCCTGAGTAATCGGGTTCGCTGGTGCCATCGATAATCACAGCATCGGTGATGAACGGCAAGGCGCCTTCGGCTGGATCCAGGGTAATGATATGGGGGCCGGCGCCAGAAATATCAAAATGAATTCTGTCAAGGCCCGAAGTTGCATTGGCAGCCGCAATAGCCTCACGTAGTGAGATGCTTCCGTCGGCTCCCGGTGTGGCAATCAGGGCGGATATGGAACTGGTGTCACCATCGTCGACATCGGTGGCCGTATCAACGGTCAGCACACCGGTTACACCCAAGTCTATACGGACGTTGTCGAGCAAGAATTCATCGTTATCACCAAAGGTGGATGTTTCAAACTTAATGCGAACATTGTTGCCTGCATAGGCGCTGATATCATAAATAGCAGCCTGCAAGCTGCTATGGTCTGCCGGTCCGTTGAAAGAGTCGATCAAATCCCAGCTAACTCCTCCATCAGTTGAAATCTCAAGAGTTACGAAATCACCGGGATCTACCGAATATAACGCCCAATTAAAGCTTAAGGTTGCACTCGTAGCACCTGAAAGATCGGCTTCCCGCCATACACCAACATGATCTTTCCAAAGTGATAATACCGGTTCGGATCCATAAACGGGGTGTATATAGACAGAAACATTACCCATACTAGCCCCATTAGTTTCATTAATTTCCTGCCAGTCGCCGCTCCAGGATAACGAACCGTCGTCACCGGCAAATGAAGATTCGGTGTTAAATTGATCCAAATAGTGCGCCGTCGTTGCGGCGTTTACACCAAATTCATAAGCGCCAATATCCGGACTACCGTCACCACGCAGGAAGCCGCGTTGGTCCGTGTTCGGCATCGACGCGCGATCGGCGTTATCAATAGCTGGGCTGCCGGCCAGCAGGGCATGGGTCTTTGTAGGTCCGCTGTTGTACTGTAACATGCCCAGTAGCGGATCGGTCATGATTTGGTCCCCAAGCATCATATCCAGCCCGGCGGTATTAAGGCTATCGATGTTGTTTCCGAGCGTAATCAAAGCACCGTTGGTGTTTCCACCAGAGTTGTTGTCAAGAATCGTGTTCTTAATCCTCACATTGCCAGAACCTGATTTATGAATACCACCGGCTCCTGAACCGCCGGTGTTTTCTGCGATCGTAGAATTGGTAATATCGACTGTACTTCGCGTAAAAATACCGCCACCATCGCTTGCAGCTGTATTTCCACTGATTGTGGAATTGACAATCGTTCCAGTAACGCCGTTGTTGATATATAGCCCTCCACCGACGTCTGCACTGTTACCTTCGATCGCTACGCGTTCGATGGTCAGCACGCCTGATACAAATATACCGCCACCGACGTTCGATGCATGGTTGCCGCTGACCGCCACGTCGCGGAGCGTAAGGCTGCTGGAGGCATCCAACCTGATGCCTCCACCATCTGCCGCGCTGCCATTCTGTATGGTAATGCCGGAGATCGTGACGGTGCTGCCGAGCAACTCAAACACCCGGTCCGCGGCCATGCCATCGATGGATGTCGTCCTGGCGCCGGCACCGGTAATGGTCAGTTCGTCAGTGATATCCAAGTCCCCTCTGGCGGCGCTATCGTCGCCCGAAGGCCCCAGGGTTAGCCCGTAGGTCCCGGCATTCAGGACAATCTCGTCGTCAACACCTGCATCGGTATTTGCGGCTATAATCGCCTCGCGCAGCGAGACCTCTCCGTCGGTGCCGGGATTCGCAGCAAGTGCGGCCAGCGAGCTGGTATCGGCATCACCGTCGAGAGTATCGTTAGTGGTCGTAACGGTTATCTGACCGAGCACCCCCGCCCAACCCTTCTGTACTGTGGCAGTGAATGCAGTAGCGGTTTCAACCGCACCCTTGGTGTATTCCAGCACCCAATCGCCGCCCATCCCTGCGTTGCCGGTAACATCATCGCTAGCCGCCACATCCGCACCGGTGAGATCTGCAATAGAATTCAGCAGGCCTTGCCCGGTAATGTCGGCGGCGATGTTACAGCCGTAGAAGAGAATATCCCCTGTCTCGCTCAGGGCATCGCCCCAACCGGTCACAGCAGCGCTGTTTTGCTGCAGCGTCTCACTGTTGAGCCAGGTGTTGCCCAGGTCGATCTGCCCTTCGGTCCCATGGGTGACGAAATGAACGGCTGCCAGATCAGATCGATCGGCCAGGATTTCGCTGACCTGCTCGATCCCGTCACGGTCGGCGTCGAGCACCGCCACTTCGATGATCCGGTTGTCATCCCCTTGCAGGTCGGCGATTAGCTGTTGGTAACCGGCTATATTTTCATTGATAAATACCAGCTCGCGAACCCCGGCTGCAGCCACCCGGTCGGGCTGCATGTCGGAATCCGACTCGGTGCTGTTGGTGGGGGTATCGCCGGTTGCGGGTGCGGCCTCATTCGAGGTCGATGGCGCTTCGGGGGCGGGGTCGACGGCATTGACTGCATTCAGGACGGGTGCTTGGGCCAGCAGATCGACGTGCACCGCCGTTTGCCGGGGGTTCTGGTGCTGAGTATCCGTTCCGGAGTCAACGGTGATCTCGGAGATCACCACGGTCTCCTGGGTGAAGCCGCCGTGGGTGCTCGTCTGGGAATCATGAGAAGGCGCATCGACACCGGCCCCCCAGCTTCCGGAAAGCAGCAGCCGGGGTTCGAGGGGCTCGAAACAGATACCGATAGGCAACGCGTGGCGCTTTTTTCGGATCCATTGCCCCTTTTTTGATATTTTCTTAGCTGCTTTCATATCCATAACTTTGGAATTTCAAAATTTCAAAATACAAATTTCAAATAAATCCCAATATACAATGACCAAACGGAAACCATTGGGTTCATAAAGTTGTCACTTATTGCTCTCCTGGTCGCTGCTGACTGATATTGAAATCTCAATTTTCAAAAACCAAAACTCAAATAATTTCCAAATTACAAGAATCAAATCTCAAATAACTTCCAACCTTCAAATCCCAATGACCTGAATAAATACTTATTTTCTACTACTTCGAGATAATAATGTTTGAAATTTTGAATTTTGGTCATTGTGATTTATTTGTTGTTTGTTATTTGTAATTTGGTATTTGCCTTCTTTTATTTGTTATTTGTTATTTGTATTTTGTTTTTTTTTACTGTTTGTTATTTGATTTCTGTTATTTTGATTTCTCCAAAATTGATGAAAGGATTTTTTTCAACTCAATCGCCTCTTGCATCAAATTTTGAACATCAATACCGTTCTTCAACTTATTTGTCTCATGAATCAGCCTAAGCCAATAAGCACTTTCTTTTGCTTCTTTACGACTTATTCTTATCTTCATCAAAAAGTCTTTTTTACTTAATGATTCATTAGCTTCTATGTAATTTGCACCAACTGACCCAGACGATCTTACCAGTTGTTTGCTATCGTCAATATTTGCAAGGGTCTTTGGCAATGCTTTGACAAAGATCCTGACAGATTTAGCGAATTGAAAAGTCCTTTCTTCAAGATCATAAGGTTTGGAATTTGTAATTTTGGTCATTGTCATTTATTTGTTATTTGTTTTTTTGTTATTTGAATTTTTATTTGCTATTTGCTATTTGTCTTTTGTTATTTCTTATTTGTTTCGGTCATTTGTTATTTGAGTTTTGTAATTTATTTGTTATTTGTATTTTGATTTTTGTGATTTGCCTTTTAGGCCGCCATCGTTCTCCGTTTCCCTTCCGCCGCGTCGACCTGAAGACCCTCCCTGGACCCGCACAACTCCAACAACTTCGACGCCAACTGAGCAATCTCCATCTGGTCGCGATTTTCCATAGCGGCTTTTTCGATTCCCAATGCCGTCTCGGCGATCTGGGTGAGGCCATACTTGTTGGCCCTGGCGGCCAGGTGTTCGGCCGAAACGGAAAGGGCCGCAAAAGAACCCGTGTTGACCGCAACGAAGATCTTTTCTACTTCTTTACCGATTTCTAGTTTCAGTGTATCGGAAACCGGCGCTTTGCCCTTGCGGCGGCTCTCATCGCGGGCACTGACGACTTTAATGAAATGTTCGACCAGTTCGGGATCGAACTGGGTCCCGGCGCACCGGCGAAGCTCTTTGAAGGCTTCCGGGTAGCTGCGGGCCTTCCGGTACGGTCGATGCGAGACAATGGCATTGAAGGCATCCGCGATGTTGAGGATTCTTGCGCCCAGCGGAATGTCTTTGCCCTTGGGCCGGGCGGGGTCTTGCGATGAACTGCCGTCATACCACAGACTGTGGTTGCTGACGATTTCGACCAACTCGGGAGACAGGAAGGTCGATGCGATGACATCCACGCTTCTGCGTTCGTGGTCGCGCATGATCTTCCACTCCTCCTCGGTCAAGGGCCCTGGTTTGAGAAGAATGGAGTCGGGCACGCCTAGCTTGCCGATGTCATGCAGTGACCCGGCGATTTCGAGCACGGCGCATTCGTTTATGGACATTATGCCCTGGGCCGCTGCCGCGCAAAGTTCCCCCACCTTTCGGGAATGCTCGGCTGTGGCAATATCGCGGTGCTCCAACGCCAGCATAAGGGCATTGACGACATGGTGGGGGATATAAACATCGGCGCCTTTTTTGTCCGGTGTGCCGCTGGCGGATTCGGCAAAATCCTTCTCAGATAGGCCGGCTATCTCTTCAGAGTAGCACACCACTCGATTCCGGCTTTTCCTCTTGGCCGCATAGAGAGCCTTGTCCGCCTGACTGAGTAAATCCGAAGGATTGGCCGGTTTTGAATCTAACGAGGAAACGCCCAGGCTGACCGTGACCCTTATGCCTGAGAAACTCTTGTCGGCAATGGTGCGTCGAATCCGTTCGGCGCTAACGAGTCCGCCCTGGGTGTCGGTCTGCGGCAAAATGATGCAGAACTCTTCGCCACCATAGCGGCAGACGACATCACTGTCTCTCACACAAGACCGAAGTATGCTGCTCACCTTCTGCAATACTTTATCGCCCACAGGATGGCCGTATTTGTCGTTAATCGATTTGAAGTGATCGATATCGACCATGATACAGGAAAAGTTGTGACCGTATCTTTGAGCCCTGTTGAACTCCACCTCGAACCTTTCATAAAAGGCCCGGCGGTTCAAACAGCGGGTCAAGGGGTCCTGGGTGGCAAGGACTTGCAGTTCCTGGTTTTGTCTGCGGATTTCATCACGAGACTTTTCCAGGTCAGTCAACATGCTTTGAAGTTCGGTATTCTGCTTTTCAATCAGCGTGACATCATCGAAGGTCGCCAGGGCGCCGCGCGTCTTGCCTGCACCGTCGAGAATCGGAGCGCCATTGACCATAAAGGTGCGCTTATTGCCCTCTCCGCCTTGCAGCGTCAGCGGAACAGCCGTCTGGGTAGCCCCCTCACGCATGGCCTGCTGCCAAGGGAAGTCTTGCACCTGTTTTTGGGTTCTCGGAACCGTCCAAAGCAGGTCTGAGGCCTTTTGCCCCATGAGAGATTCTTTGACATCACCGGCGTTTTTTTCAAATGCCTTATTGGCCAGAACGATGCGTTCCTGGTGGTCCATCAGAACCACCCCTTCGACAAGGCTGTCCAAGGCAACCTTGACCCTTTCTGGCACGACGGCGGAGGGATCGAGGTGACGAAGCGTTTTCTTCATCAGCAGGTAAAAGCCCAGAAAAGCGAGCGGGACGACGAGCACCAGCAGTTTGACAATCGGTTTACCCCAAAGGAATAAAAGCAGGTTGGCATGCACGGCCCTGAAACTCACCTCGAATGTTCCCCAAGGTGCATCGCCTTTGATGATCGGCACTTGAACGTTTGTCGGGGTTGAAGTCCCGCTCCTGTTGTTGCGCCAGTTGAGCTCATGATCGCCCACTTTTGCCACAACAGTACCGGAGCTCTGGCGAAGCGCCGCAGAGAGAATGTCTTCATTCCTTTCCTTCAGGAATTCCAGCGTGGTCTGAATCGCACTCAGATCTCCCTTTTGAACGGCGAGTGACGCATACACCGCCAACGATTCACAGGTTTTTTTTCGCAGATCGAGAACCGCCTTGTTCGGATCGGGAAGAACGCCCAACATATCCACGCCCATCAACAGGGTCATGGTGAACAGGGCAAGCCCGAGGCTGATGCGAATGTCCGGTGCGATGTTAAAGCGCCTCATATCACTTCCCTCTCCCGTTTGGTACTTGATGGGCATTTACAGCTTGCTCCGAGTCCAACAGATCCCGGACACGCCTTTCGTCGTCTTCCGATTCTTGTTCACCACTCTTCTCTTCAGCGTCTTCGTCCAGCTTTTTGTCGTTCCCGATCAGAACGGGTAACGGATCGAAACACCGCCACATGGGCATTGCCGACAGAGCGCCCAGCAGGAGGGAAGCGCCGCGAAAAGCCCAGACAACATAGCCGACCATGACCGACACTCCCAAACCAGTTGCAGCGCCGATGATCAGTTGCCCCTGGTTTGCATCCAATTCCATTGTGTCGTCGATCTGCTTTTGGAGGTGATCGAGTACCTGTGCCATAACCTCGGGTGAGAAGTATACGGTGGCGGCAGGGGCGAAATTTCCTTCTGTCGCAGAAGCCGGTTTCCTCTTGAGGGAATTCAGAAATGCGACGTTAACCGACGGGGATCCATTGTCGTTCCGATACACATACTCGGGTTTCATCAGCGCGATCGTCGCGACAAAATGACGCGGGCGGTTCCACTGAGATCCCGTAATGCCAAGCGTTTCCAATGATCGGGAGTTCGGAATGCCGACAGCCTCCGGAGGCGGCAATACTTCTTCAATCGGCAGGACCTCATCCGGCTCGGTTTCGATAGGATCAACCTCATCTTCCGGGTCAGGATCCCCACCTCCCTCGTCAATCGGCCGCGGTGAATCGTCGATTACAGCCGCATCGTTTACCGGAGCAATATCCAATGTCGCACTAGCGGCCACGCCGGCCGTCCCGTCGGTTATCGTGTAGCTGAAGTTGACGGATGTGTCGTCATTGCCGGCCGGGGTGTAAGTCCAACTGCCGTCACCGCTGTCCACCAGGCTGCCGTTGCCGCTAGCGATGGCAAGACCGGTGGCGGTGAGACCGTCGCCGTCTAAATCAACGGCATTAACCAGCAGTTCGGCCTGGGTGATCAGCCGTGCGCCGCTGTCCTCGGCGATCGAAGCCAGAGTGACCGGCGCGGTAGTGGGTACGTCGTTGACGTTGGCGATCGGCCCCACACCGGCACTGCTCACAGATTCGTTCGTGCCGTCACCGTCGGTATAACCGGCAATCACTGTAATGGTCGTGCCGACATCGGCATCACCCAGTATGTATGTGCTGCCCGTTGCACCGCCGATATCCACCCCGTCGCGCTGCCACTGGTAACTCACCGGCCCCATACCGTCAGCGTCGGCCAGGCTATTGGAAGCCGTCAAGGTTTGGTCCTCGGTCGGCGTACCGCTAATCGTCACGGAGCCGGTGGGTGCATAGTTAACATTGGCCACGGCCGCGGTCGCACCAGAAGAAACACTCTCGAATGTGCCCTGGTCGTCGGTGTAGCTGGCCACCACGGTGATAACCCCGCCCACGGCCGCCGGGACCGCGGTGTAGGTGGCGCCGGTCGCTCCCCCGATGGCCACCCCATCCACGTACCACTGATAACTGATCAGACCGCTCAGACCGTCGGCGTCGGCCAAAGTATTTGAAGCGTTCAGCGTATCGCCCTCGGCCGGGGTCATATTGTCGATCGTCACACTGCCGATGGGCGTGTCGTTGACCGGTGTCACCGTCAGATTGACCGTAACGGTATTCGATGTGGCCCCACCCAAGTCATCGATCGTGTAGGTGAAGCTGTCAGCCACCGTTTCACTACCATCGTGCGTGTAACCCACCGTGCCGTCGGCGTTGACGACAATCGAGCCATTGGTGGGACCACTGACGATCGCAATAGAAGTTAAATCAAGCCCGTCATCGGCATCGGTGTCATTGGCAGCCAGATTAAGAATGGTGGTGGACCCTTCGTTGACGGTGAAGCTGTCCGCCGTGGCGATCGGTGCATCGTTGACTCCGATTACGGTAATGGTCACAGTGGCGGTGTTCGAATTACCGAAACCGTCGTTGGCCGTGTAAGTGAAGGTTTCGATTACATGCTCCCCAGCATCTAATGAATCAAAAACCCCGCGCGGATCATAGGTAAAACTGCCATCAACAGGGTTCAATACGAGAGTCCCGAGCATCCCTGTCGTATCGAGATTGGTGACGGACAGCGCGTCGCCGTCGGCATCGAAATCATTGGCCAACACACCCGACGCGGCCGGGACCGTAAGCAAAGTATCCTCATTTGTGTAATAGCCTTCGTAGCTGGGAGTGGCCGACGGGCCTTCCGGGCCACCGAGTATTCCGTTGTTACCGAACACCGACTGATCGACGCCATTCCCTCCGCTTCCCTCATCTAAACGCCAGTTGCCGACCAGACCGGACTCCGCACCCATCAACAATCCATTCATATTGGCCTGGATCTCGCCCTGGGTGCGGGTGGTGTTCCACACCCTTACTTCATCTATCAGTCCCTGGAATCTCTGGGTTGTTGCGTTTTCGCGACCGCCGATGCGCAGTTCGTTGAAGCTCGTGTAGACATCCCCAATCGGGCCGGATTGGGCGAATGTGTCCACCAGTGCGCTGTTGATATATGTTTTGACCTCCCCGGCAACACCGTCATACGTGACGGCCACATGGGTCCACTCTCCAGGTGTCACTAAATGGCCGGTATGGTGCCAATTCCAGGTAGGTGCCGTTCCGGCGATGGCATATATGATTTCTCCCGTATCGGCCGTGAGGCCCATCTCATACTCGCCTTCCTTGTTGAGGATGATCTGTGTGCCGGTGCCGCTGCCGCTGTGGTTTATCCAGGCCTCCATGGTGACGTTGTTGGTCATCTGCAGGCTGGGATCGTCAGCTATCTGAATGAAATCGTCGCCATCGAAGGAGAGATGGACACCGTCAGGCCTGGCAACCGGGGCATCATTGACCGGATTGACCGTCACCGTATAGGTCGTCTCCACCCAAAGCCCGCCGGTATCGGTGGCTCTAACGGTGATATCCGAAGAGCCGTTCTGGTCTGCAGCATAAGCCAGGGTCAGGGAGCCTGCCACCCCATCGATGTTGGTTGAAGTAAACAGACCCGGGTTGGTATAGTTGGTGACCGTGTAGGTCAGGGCCGCATCGGCATCCTCGACATCGGCAAAGGCCGCGAACAGATCCACCACCGAGTCGGGGGCATCCTCAGCGACAGAGACATCGGCGATACCCGTTGTGGTCGGAGTGTCGTTGGTCGCGGTGATGGTCAGATTAAAAGTCTGGCCAGTGACGGCGTTACCCTGTCCATCATCGACACTAAATGTGAAACTGTCGGCCGTCGTATTGCTGCCGTCATGGACATAAACGATCCAACCGGCATTAACCTGGGATTGCGTAAAACTTGTAATTGCGTTGCCTGGATTGGTGGTCAACTCCAGTTGGCCATTACTCGGGACAACGGTCACCGTGTATGTCAAACTGGCAACCGGCTGTTCACTATCAGCGTAGCGGAGCTCAGTGTTGCTGATAGTGTCGGTGCCTCCTTCGGTAACGGTCGAGCCGGTGTTGATCAACTGGAACGGGGCGTTATTGTCGACCGGCGTGACGGTGATGCTGAATGATTGACCTGCCAGCGTATTGCCCTGACCATCGTCGACGCTGAAGTTAAAGGTATCAGAGATGGTGTTGCTGCCGTTGTGGACATAGACCACCCGGTTGTTGTCGATGTCATCCTGGGTGAAGCTCGTCACGGTCACGCCCGGACCGGTGGTCAGTTCCAACTGGCCGTTGGCTAAGCCGCCAGTCACCGTGTAGGTCACGTTCGTTGCCGGCTGCTCGCTGTCGGTAAAGAGCAATTCGGCCGTGATCAGTGTATCGTTGCCACCTTCCAGCGCAGTGCTGCCGGTGTTGTTGACCACAACCGGGGCGTCATTGTCTACCGGCGTGACGGTCACTGTAAAGGTCGTCTCGACAAACAGCCCGCCGGTATCGGTGGCTCTAACGGTGATATCCGAAGAGCCGTTCTGGTCTGCAGCATAAGCCAGGGTCAGGGAGCCTGCCACCCCATCGATGTTGGTTGAAGTAAACAGACCCGGATTGGTATTGTTGGTAACCGTGTAGGTCAGGGCCGCATCGGCATCCTCGGCATCGCCGAAGGCCGCGAACAGATCCACCACCGTGTCAGGGGCATCCTCAGCGACAGTGACATCGGCAATGCCGGAGGTGGTCGGCGTATCGTTGACCGCATTCACGGTGACCGTAAAGGTCGTCTCCACCCAAAGCCCGCCGGTATCGGTCGCCCGCACCGTGATAACGGAAGTCCCATTCTGATCGGCAGCATAATCGAGGGTCAGCGTCCCGGCCGCACCGTCGATTGGGGTGGCGGTGAATAGTGCCGGGTTGCTGTTGCCGGTGACCGTGTAGGTCAGGGCCGCATCGGCATCCTCGACATCGGCAAAGGCCGCGAACAGATCCACCACCGAGTCGGGGGCATCCTCAGCGACAGAGACATCGGCGATACCCGTTGTGGTCGGGGCATTGTTGACCGCCGTAATGGTGACATCGAAGGTCTCGTCGGTGGTGGTGGTGCCGTCATCGACCGTCACCGTAATCGTGACCGGCCCGCCATTTTGATTTGCAGCCGGCGCGGCTG
>Ga0316189_10004538_pt1 | contig 13343 bp, 13 predicted proteins | sample LowCovwburrow_MG_FD_204930 | JGI IMG/M metagenome (GOLD analysis project Ga0316189, IMG submission 204930) | Coastal sediment microbial communities from Maine, United States - Lowes Cove worm burrow | ecosystem: Environmental > Aquatic > Marine > Coastal > Sediment | place: USA: Maine... | reverse complement strand
AAGCGCTACCTTGAAAACGTCTTTATACGTCATTTCAAACTGCGTGGGACACCATTACAAATAGATTTCAGAAGTGGTGAGAACCCGTTCAAGGACAATAAAAACAAGCTCAACCCGAGACAAGTGGCCAAGCGCAAACGTCTGAAAAAATTTACCAAGAGTAAATCCAGAAAATAATCCCGTTTATTGCTGCTCTACAAAATCCAGGACTGAAGGTTGCACTCGATTTGATGGGTGATCGCCGTATCGTCAGGCGGCACAGCAGATGGCCAATTACCAATCATTTGTCCGTTCCGGTCAAACAGGTATTTATGGAAGTTCCATCTTGGCGTGGCATCGTCACCGAACTCTTCACGGATGGCATGGAACAGAGGGTGTGCCGAAACACCCATGACGTTGTATTTGCCCGTCATTGGAAAGCTGATTTGATAGTTTGTTTCACAGAATTCCGCAATGGTCTCCTCATCGCCGGGTTCCTGGTGCCCGAAGTCGTCACAGGGCATGCCGATCACAATCAGCCCGCTTTGTTTGTAATCCATCCAGATACGCTGCAGTTCCTGGTACTGGTTTGTATAGCCGCACTCGGAAGCTGTGTTGACGAAGAATATGGGTTGACCCTGGTAATTGGACAGGGGCATTCTGGCACCCTGCAGGCCTACAAATACAAATTCAAAAACATTCATGTTCAATCCCCTGTTGCTTACACAATACATAGCATAACTTATGAACCCCGTTTTTGCTTATGATCCGTTACACTACGCAATAAATTTTACGCTGGAAGACCACATTGAAAGAAATTCTGAAACATAACACCGCCTCGATACTGGATGGTCTGGAAGTGAGTGATGTTGTATTGACCGATGTACGTCAGGCAATAGACGCACATATTAAGACCGGCGGCCAACGACCCGGGCTCGCCGTGGTGCTGGTGGGCTCAGACCATGCATCACAGATTTATGTCAGGGCCAAGCGTAAAGACTGTGAAAAAGCGGGCATTGCAACGCGGGATTTTGATCTTGCCTATGAGACAACCCAGGCGGAGCTACTGGCCCTAATTGAAGAACTGAACGAGGACGACTCCATTCATGGTGTGCTGGTGCAGTTGCCGCTGCCACCGCAGATTGATGAAATTGCGATCACTAATTCGATCCGGTCAGCCAAGGATGTGGATGGCTTCCACGCGTTTAATGTCGGTAGGCTGGCTTTGCGTCAGCATGGCCTGCGCCCCTGTACCCCGCGTGGAATCATGGCGCTGCTGCATTATTATGGCATTGACGCCAAGGGACACCATTGTGTCATCGTAGGTGCATCCAATATCGTGGGTCGTCCGATGGGCCTGGAAATGCTGATACAGGGTGCGACCGTCACAACCTGCCATCGGTTTACAAAGAACCTGGAACACTTTGTCAGGCAGGCTGAGATCCTGATCGTCGCGGTTGGCAAGCCGGGCATCGTGTGCGCAAATTGGGTGGCCGAGGGGGCCATTGTCATTGATGTGGGTATCAACCGCCTGGAAAACGGGAAACTGGTTGGAGATATCGATTTTGAGCAGGCTGCTAACCGGGCCTCCTGGATCACGCCGGTACCCGGTGGCGTTGGTCCCATGACCCGTGCGACCCTGATGTTGAATACGGCCGAGGCCGCCGGTATTTTTATCGGTGAACCGCATAAGCGGCCTGACTAGAAACTGAACTCCACAAAAAGCAATGTCATCCCCGTAGAAACGGGAATGACATTGCCAATAATGCTTGATGAAATTGGCTTTAAGGGCGTTCTAAAATCGCGCAGACACCCATGCCGCCTGCCGTACAGACGGAAATCAAGCCACGGCCTGAACCTTTTTCTTCCAGTATTTGAGCCAGTGTTGCAACGATACGGGCACCGGTGGCGGCGAAAGGGTGACCCACTGCCAGACTGCTGCCGTGTATGTTGAGCTTTTCCCTGTCAATGCTGCCAAGTGGTTCATCCAAACCAAGACGTTGTCTGCAGTATTCTTCCGACTCCCAGGCTTTTAGCGTACACAGAACCTGTGCGGCAAAGGCCTCATGGATTTCATAAAAATCAAAGTCCTGCAGTTTCAGGCCGGTTCTTTGCAGCATTTCTGCTACGGCGACCGTTGGCGCCATCAACAAGCCTTCATCATTGACAAAGTCTACGGAGGCTGAACGACCGGTGATCAAATAAGCCTGGATCGGAAGCTTATGTTCTTTTGCCCACTCTTCAGAACAGAGCAACACAGCAGCAGCACCATCGGTTAGCGAGGTGCTGTTACCGGCACTCAATGTCGCCTTGGAGCCCTTATCGAAAACCGTGCGCAGTGTTGCCAGTTTCTCAAGACTGGTGTCAGCGCGCAGGTTGTTATCCCTGCTGATGCCGTTCCACGGTGTTACCAGTTCATCAAAAAAACCGTCCTCATAAGCTGCAGCGGCCTTCTGGTGGCTGTCATAGGCCAGTTGGTCCTGGTCTGAGCGTGGAATCTTCCACTCCTGTGCCATTCGCTCACAATGCTGACCCATCGACAGACCGGTGCGCATTTCACCATTTTTAGGTGTAACCGGCTTGAGTTCGCCGGGGCCGAAGCCTTTGAGCGCCGCGAAGCGTTGCTTCATGGTCCTGGCCTGGCCCAGGTTGATCAAACGGTGGGCAAATTTGTCATTGAAAACGATGGGGGCATCCGATGTGGTATCCGTACCCGCGGCGATACCGCACTCAATCTGCCCACAGGCAATCTTTGCCCCGAGACTCAAGGCGGCCTGTAAACTCGTACCGCATGCCTGTGAGAGTGTGATGCCGGTGGTCAGTGGTGAAAGCTGGCTGGACAAGATGGCTTCGCGTGCGAGGTTGAAATCTCTTGAATGCGTCATGACGGCGCCCGCCATCACTTCATCCAGTTGCTCGCCAGCCAGATCAAAGCGTTGCACGACTCCATCGATTGCCGCTGACAACATATCCAGGTTGCTCTTGTCAGCATATATGGTATTGGAGCGGCAGAAGGGAATTCGGCTACCGCCGACAATGGCTACTCTGCGCAGTGAATCCGTCATTTTTTCGCTCCTGTTTGTTCAAGGTAGTACAGTGGGCCGCCACGGAAGGGTGCGAATCCGGTCCCGAAAATCATACCGGCATCCAGCACGTCGGCATCTTCGACAATGCCGTCTGCCAGTGCCGCCCGGCACTCATCGAAATAGGGTTGCAACAGGGACTCGGTAATTTCATCCAGCGCATATTGGCTGGATTCCTTGTCTTCCCGTTTGGGTTTGCCTTTCTCCCAGGTGTAAAAGCCCTTGCCTGATTTCTTACCCAGTTCACCGGCATGGACTTTTTCCTTTAGCAGATCAGCTTCCCGTTTGCTTGCATCCCCACCAAGTAGCGTGACAACCTTCATACAAACATCAAGACCCACGGTGTCGGCCAATTCAACCGGTCCCATTGGCATGCCGAAGGAAGTTGCAGCCTTGTCCAGTATTTCTATCGGGATACCACGCTCCAGGTGCATGCTCATGGCCTTGGCCATGTAACCGGCCAGGACACGGTTGACAAGAAAGCCCGGAGAGCTTTTTACCGGTAGCGGGAACCGGTTAATGGCACCACAAAATGCGGCACCCCTGGCTACCTGTTCCGGGTCGGATATTTCGTCATACACAACCTCGACCAGCGGCATTTTGGCAACCGGATTGAAGAAATGGATACCGATCAGGTTCTCGGGCTTCTTAAGAACCGATGCGATCTCGGCCAATGGTATTGCCGATGTGTTGGTGGCCAACACCGCGCCGTCTTTCATGCGTGGCTCTATGCCGGCAAAAAGTTCACGTTTAGCATCAACATCTTCGAAAATTGCCTCGATAATGACATCGGCTTTTTCGACGCCTTTGCCATCTACATCTGGCACCAGGCGGCTAAGCGCACCATTGACCTTGTTGCGGTTTCTGAGTTTTTTCTGGAACAGCGATTTGGCCCGCTTAAGGGCTGGTTCAATATACTTGAGTTCACGGTCCTGCAACGTCACATCCATACCCCGAAGCACGCACCAGGCTGCAATGTCGCCGCCCATGACGCCTGCACCGATAACATGTACACGACGGAAGCTGGCATCGGTCTTTTTACCCAGGCTTTTCAGTCGTTCCATCAGGAAAAAGACACGTCGCAGGCTCTTGGAGGTGTTACCGGTGATGAGTTTGCCAACCCTTTCTGACTCTTCAGCCATCATTCGTTGCGGGTCATCACCGTATTTTTCCCATGCGTCGATCAGTTCGAACGGCGCAGGGTAGTGATCTGGATTGGCCCTGGCGGCCACTTGTTTGCGCATCATACGCGCCATTAAGGTGCGTACCGGGCCAAAGTTTTGTAGACGTTTCAACTGCCCTGGTTGACGGCTCTTGCGGCCTTGCTTGATTGCGCGGCGTGCTGCCCAGCGCAATGACCCATGTGGTCCGACCAATTCATCGACAAGCCCCATGGCACGGGCGGCCCCGGGTCGTAAATTACGCGTGCTGAGCATCATCTGCATGGCATTACTGGCACCGGCCTGCTGCACGCTCCTGGCGCTGCCGCCAAAGCCGGGGTAAATACCCAGTTTGATTTCCGGGAAACCAAGCCTTGTATGTTCAACGTTGCTTGCGATTCGATAATCAAATGTCAGTGCCAGTTCCAAACCGCCGCCGAGGCAGAAGCCGTCGATAATAACGACCTTGGGAAAGGGCAGGGCCTCGATCCGGTTAAACAGGCGATGGACCTGGTTGATGCCATCGCTGGCCATATCAGCATCGTCATAGTCATCAAATTCACGTACATCCGCGCCAACGATGAATGTGCCCGGTTTGCCCGACTGCAGCACCAGGCCTGCCGGCGCGTTGGTCTCCAGGTCGTCGACGATGGATCCAAGTTCGCTGAGAACCTCCAGCGACAGGCTGTTGGCATTTTCACCGTCACGGTCGATGCTTAGCCATAAGACATTGTCGATATCAGTGGTGAGTTTCCAGTGTTTGAAAAGTTTTTCATCAATTGGTGTTTTAGTCATCAGGATTCCAGCATTCTGAGCAGTGGGTCTAATCTAAAAAGATAAGGGCATTCGTTCTTCTTGCAAGCTTCATTTTCCCATTTTCATGGACTCGTCACATGATCTAGGGCAAGTGAAGGCCAGCACGGCGGAGCATCGCAGCAGTACGAATCAATGGTAAGCCTATCAGGGCGGTCGGGTCTTCTGAGCTGATGCGCTCAAATAATGTTATGCCCAGGGATTCAGCCTTGAAAGCGCCCGCACAGTCGAAGGGCTTTTCGATATCCAGGTATCGTTCAATCTCCGTTGACTCAAGCTCTCTGAAACAGACGCGGGTAGTATCGATGTAGACCTCCTTAAACCCGCTGGCCTGGCATTGCACCGACACCGCGGTTAAAAATTCAACCGTTCGCCCGCTAAAAGTGGACAATTGCCTCATCGCGGGCTGGTAGCTGTCCGGTTTACCCAGCACCTCGTTTTCAAACACAGCAATTTGATCCGAGCCAATGACAATCGCGGTTGGATGGTCTTTGCCTATTGCTGCGGCCTTTTCGTCAGCCAATCTACCCGCCAGGTTGACAGGCGATTCATTTTCATTCCTGCTTTCATCAATGTCGGGAGAATGACATTCAAATGGAATACCAAAGCGCTGCAGCAGCATTTTGCGATATTTGCTGGATGAAGCAAGAATTAGCCTTTCAGGTAGTGACTCACTATTCATTTGTGTAGTAAAATTGCCGGTTAAGTTGATTCGTTATCAATTGTTTACTGTTAATGACTGTCTTCCGGGCTAGTGTCCGGGGTTGCAGTCCGGAAACGGTATTCGGGTCCAGGTTTCTCAGAGCGTCTTTTTAAGTCGTTTTGTTTGGGTAAGGATTGTGAAGCTATGTCGCGGGAATATCCAGACTGGATTTCGCCAAATCGTGCTGCTGAAGGAAAACGCATATTCAGCGGGACCATTCCGTTAAAGCGGATGAAGCGACTGGCCGAGTTGCTGGATGAGGTTCGCGGTGAGGCTACATTCACGGCGTCTTTCAGAACAGACCTGGATCAACGAGTTATCATTGATTTGCAGGTGGAGGCTGCGTTACCCCTGGTTTGCCAGGCTAGTCTCGAAGTTTATGACGAGCAGGTTAAGCGCAATAGCGAACTGGCAGTTATTGACGATGAACGCGAACAATTTGATCTGCCGGAAAACTATGAACCGGTATTGACCGAAAATGGAAGGTTGGCTATAGCCAGCCTGGTCGAAGATGAATTATTGCTTGGTTTACCGCAAATTCCGCGTAAACCGGGTTTGCAGGAAATAGATTACTCGACCGGTGGGAAGAGAATAAAAAGCGAAACGCTTCCGGAAGGTAGCAGGAAAAACCCTTTTTCAGCTTTACAGGACATGCTGAAGCAGGACAAATAGACACAACTAATTTTTTATCAGGAGTAGATTATCATGGCTGTACAAAAAAGCCGAAGAACACCATCAACACGCGGCATGCGACGTTCACACGACTCGCTTAAAGCGCCGACATTATCCGTTGATCCGACCACCGGTGAGACACACCTGCGTCACAACGTAAGCCCCGAAGGGTATTACAAGGGACGTAAAGTTATCGATAGCAAAGTAGTTGAAATCGACGACGACGAAGAATAAGTCATATCTTGTAATCGGTATGACATGAGTACACAAACCGCCGGCCCATTTGCCGGCGGTTTTGTTTTCCGTCTTTAATCGAGTGAAAAAGCCAGAAAAGATGATCGTTGATAAAGTCATTCTCGCACTGGATGCCCACGGTGGCGATTTTGGGCCCGGCGTGACCATTCCCAGTGCTTTGAGCGTTTTAGCGACTCATGAGAACCTCGAAATTCTAATATGCGGTATCCGTGAAGAAGTCACGCCGGTACTTCAGAAGCTTGAATCTGAGGGTGGTTTCGAAAATTGCTTTCAACGTATCCAGACGATTGATGCGACGCATGCACTGACATCTGACGCACGGCCGGTTGCAGCACTAAGGCGTGGCAAGGGTAGTAGCCTTTGGCTTGCGCTTGAACAGGTCGCGATTGGCCGGGCAACTGCCTGTGTAAGTGCTGGCAGTACCGCAGCCATCCTGGCTCTCGGTGTGAAGTTGCTTGGCATGCTTCCGGGTATCGAGCGCCCGGCGCTGATGTCACGTGTTCCCTCTGCTTCCGGTCATACCAGCTTGCTCGACCTGGGCGCCAACCTGCACGTCAGTGCCTACCAACTCGTACAGTTTGCCATCATGGGGTCTGTTGCCTGTCCAACGGATGGTTTGAGTGGCGAACCTAAAGTCGCTTTGCTGAATGTCGGTCACGAGGATAGTAAAGGCGACGCGGTTGTAAAAGAAGCGCACACCATGCTGAAAGAGTTGCCAATCAATTACGCGGGTTTTATCGAGGGGCATGATATTTTTGCGGGCAAAGCCGATGTGGCGGTGTGTGACGGATTTTCAGGAAACCTGATACTCAAATCCGCTGAAGGTTTGGCAGAAATGTTCTTTCAGCACATCAATATGGCGCTGCAGAATGGCCCCCTGGCAAAGATGGGTTCATTTCTGGTCGGTAAGTCATTGCAGGACACGCTGGAACGTTTCGAGCCATCCAAGCATAATGGTGCGCCGTTGCTTGGCTTAAAGGGCGTGGTGGTCAAAAGTCACGGAAGTGCCGATGCACAAGCGCTTGGTCACGCAATTCGAGAAGCCATCATGGAGGCTGAGCGTCAGGTTCCACAGCTAATTGCATCGATGATTAATGATTACTCAATTGAGGAAGGTCTGTGAAATTTTCAAGAATAGCTGGCACCGGTAGTTACCTGCCAGAAAAAATTGTCACCAATGCCGACCTCGAGAAAATACTCGACACCTCGGATGAGTGGATAAGAGAACGAACCGGGATCTGCGAACGGCGTGTAGCCTATGAAGGCGAGACCAGCGGCGATATGGCGGAGGTGGCAGCACAACGGGCGATGGAAGCTGCGGGCATTGATCCTCGGGACATAGGCTTGCTGGTGGTTGGCACAACAACCCCGGACCTCGTGTTTCCAAGTACCGCCTGCCTGATACAGTCACGATTGGGGCTGCCGGATTGTGGTGCCATGGATGTCAATGCAGCCTGCTCCGGTTTCATGTATGCCCTGTCGATTGCTGACAAGTACATACGTTGCGGAGATGTAAAAACCGCGCTGGTCGTTGGCGTAGACAAACTGACCGCGATGATAGACTGGAATGACCGTGGCACAGCGGTTTTGTTCGGTGATGGTGCCGGTGCCGTTGTACTGGAGGCCTCGGAGGAGGAGGGTATCATTTCAACCCACATCCACGCTGCCGGCAGGCATAGTGATTTGTTGGGTGTTGACGTGGGTGTCAGCACCGGCTTCAAGGCGGAAGAGCGTGGTGGTGTTCGCATCAAGATGAAGGGCAATGAAGTATTTAAAGTCGCTGTCAGAACGCTGGGCCGTATCGTGGATGAGACACTTGAACACAATAACATGGAGAAATCCGAGCTCGACTGGTTGATTCCACATCAGGCCAACCTTCGTATCATCAGTGCGACCGCGAAGAAACTGGGGATGACAATGGACCAGGTCGTGGTTACGGTAGATAAACACGGCAACACGTCTGCCGGTTCGGTGCCCCTGGCCCTGGATGAGGCGGTCAGGTCAGGTAAGATAAAGCGTGGAGAACTCTTATTGCTGGAGGCTTTTGGTGGTGGGTTTACCTGGGCTTCCGCACTAATTAAATACTAATTTTAAATAGATCATTCAGTAGAGAAAAAATGACAAAATCTGCGTTTTTATTTCCCGGCGAAAGCTCCCAGTCAGTGGGGATGATGTCAACCATGGCGGATCACTTCAAGCTGGTGGGGGAGACATTTGAAGAAGCATCAGAGGTGCTGGGGTACGACTTGTGGTCGGTGACCAATTTCGGACCGGAAACCGAACTCAACAAAGCTGAAATCAAGAAGCCCGCCATTTTGGTTGCAGGTATCGCAACCTGGCGGGTGTGGCAAGAGCTCGGCGGCTCACGGCCTGATTTTTTCGCCGGTCATGGGTTGGGTGAATATACAGCGCTGGTCGCATCCGGCGTTATTCAGTTTTCCGACGCAGTGGCTATCGTTGCACAACGCGGGAATTTCATGCAGCAGGCGACACCGGTTGGTGGTGGTGCGATGGCTGCAGTGATGGGGCTCGAAGACATCGTGATGCGAGAGGTTTGCAGCCAGGTTGCAAATGGCGAGATTGTAAGCTGCGCAAACTACAATGCTCCCGGACAGGTTGTCATTTCAGGCGACCGTGAGGCCGTAAAACAGGCATGCGAGTTGACGGTTGAAGCAGGCGCCGAGGGCTTCCAGCTTCTGCCCATCGACATTCCTTCGCATTGTGTGTTGATGAAACCGGCTGCCATCAAGCTACAGGACCTGTTGTGGTCGGTGCACTTTTTTGATAGCTCACTACCTGTCATTCAGAATGCGGATGTACGTGCATATCCGGATGCGGAACAGGTCAGGGAAGCGTTGGCGCGACAGTTGTGGCAACCTGTACGCTGGACAGAAACCATATTGTCGTTGGTTGATTATGGCGTGAGCCGGTTTTATGAGTGCGGGCCTGGTGGTTTATTGGCCGGACTGAATCGTTCCATCACACCGGATTCGGGCATTTACGCGTTGACCGGACATGACAGCATGCACGAAGCATTACAATTGGAGAATGGCAATGAATAGCGGTTTAGACGGTCAGGTCGCACTGGTAACCGGTGCCAGCAGGGGAATAGGCGCGGCCATTGCTGACAGGCTTGCAAGTGCAGGCGCCCGTGTATTTGGCACGGCGACAAGCACAACAGGCGCATCTGCCATCGATGAGCGCAAGATCGAAGGCCTGAGCGGTCTGGTCTTGAATGTCAATGACGTTGAAGATGTCAGTTCGGTATTGGCCGAAATCACCCGGCAGGCTTCCGCGCCGACCATATTGGTTAACAATGCCGGTGTCACACGTGACCAGCTATTGATGAGGATGTCCGAGGAAGATTGGGAAACTGTGCTTGATACCAACCTTCGTTCTGTCTACCGTTTATCAAAAGCGTGCTTGCGTGGCATGATGAAAGCCCGTCAGGGCAGAATTATCAACATCTCATCCGTGGTGGGCGCCATGGGCAATGCAGGCCAGGCAAACTATGCGGCAGCAAAGGCTGGTATGATGGGTTTTACCCGTTCACTGGCACGTGAGGTCGGTTCGCGTGGAATTACGGTTAATGTGGTTGCCCCCGGTTTTATTGATACTGATATGACCCGGCAGTTAAATGATACGCAACGTGATGCCATGCTGAAGGATATACCGTTAAATCGTTTGGGTGACGCGACCGAAATTGCCGAAGCGGTCGGCTTTCTGGCATCAGCTTCGGCTGCATATATTACCGGTCAAACCCTTCACGTGAATGGTGGAATGTACGTTACATAAGTTTTTTTGATTTTAAGTGACTGATAAAAAGCAATAATATCTACCTCGTCGTTCGTCACCCGTGAACCATACGCTGGCGAATAGGATTAAACTGGCAGAACTGGCGCAGATTCTTTAAAATTGCGTCTCTCGAGTCAAACATTTTAGGAAATATAAAATAATGAGCAGCATTGAAGAACGCGTTAAAAAGATTGTTGTAGAGCAGCTTGGTGTTAAAGAAGAGGAAGTTACCGCCAACGCATCTTTCGTAGACGACCTCGGCGCGGATTCTCTCGATACCGTTGAACTGGTTATGGCACTTGAAGAAGAATTCGAATGTGAGATTCCCGATGAAGAAGCGGAAAAAATCACCAGTGTCCAGCAAGCTATTGATTACGTCAATTCCGTTAAAAGCTGAAATTAAATCCATGAAATAATCGTTTTCGGCCGGCCATTTGCCGGCCGTTATTCGTTTTAGTCAACTAGTTATCGAGGAACTCCAAAATGTCACAGCGCCGCGTAGTCGTGACTGGTATGGGCATTGTATCGCCCGTAGGCAGCACCATTGATTCCGCCTGGGATGCCATATGCAATGGCCGTAGTGGCATTGGGACAGTCGCTTCATTTGATGCGAGTCATATGAAAACACGTATCGCCGGTGAAGTCGTGGGCTTTGATGCGGCCAATTATCTGAGTCATCGCGAAATGCAACGCATGGATAATTTTGTCCATTACGGGTATGCGGCATCAATTGATGCTTTGAATGATGCCGGCCTGATAGGTGAAGACCCGACATTTGATCCTGAACGTGTTGGTTGTGCGGTGGGTTCCGGTATCGGTGGCCTGAAGACTATCGAAGACACAACCGAGGCGTACAGAAAAGGCGGGCCTCGCAAGGTAAGCCCGTTTTTTATCCCCGGTTCGATTATTAACATGATCGGCGGTTATGTATCACTGAAACATAACCTCAAGGGTCCAAACCTGGCGATTGTGACTGCCTGCAGTACGGCGACGCATAATATCGGTTCCGCGACCCGTATGATTCAATACGGCGAAGCGGATGTCATGGTCGCCGGTGGTGCTGAGTTTGCAACGACACCGACCTCAATGAGTGGATTTATATCCGCACGCGCCATGTCAACCTGCAATGATGAACCGGAGAAAGCCAGTCGTCCCTGGGACGAAAATCGCGATGGTTTTGTGCTTTCCAACGGCGCAGGTGTGGTGGTACTGGAGGAGTTGGAGCACGCAAGGAAACGTGGCGCAACCATCTACGCCGAAGTCCTGGGTTTTGGCATGAGTGCCGATGCCCATCATATGACGGCACCGCCGGACGATGGTGAAGGTGCGGCGCGTTGTATGCGTATTGCCATGAATGATGCGGGTGTGAATGCCAGTGACGTTAATTATATCAATGCACATGGGACCTCGACGCCGTTGGGTGACCTCGCTGAAACCATTGCAACGAAAACAATTTTTGGAGATGCGGCCTACAAGCTTGCCATGAGCTCTACCAAATCCATGACGGGTCATTTATTAGGTGCAGCGGGTGGTATCGAAGCGATATTCAGTCTGCTCAGTATTCGTGATGGCATCATTCCTCCAACCATCAACCTGGATAATCCAAGTGCTGACTGCGATCTGGATTATGTGCCGAACACGGCACGTGACGCTGATGTGAATGTTGCGATTTCAAACTCATTCGGTTTTGGCGGAACCAACGGCAGTCTCGTATTCCGCAAGTTCACTGACTGATTCGCCCTTGCTCAGCTGTTCGCTCGAGTGTAAGCACGACCTTACTGGAATTGCGACAGCGCTACCGGAACGCTACCCCTTTTTACTCGATAGCGCAGCGGCCGGTCCGTTAGGTGAATACAGCCTGCTGCTTCGAAGCAGCGGTGAGCAATTATGTTTGCACGCCAATGGCGGTATCACCGGCCCGGCAGGTTCAGGTGGTTTTCTCGATCGTCTTGATCAATGGTATCAAAGGGAAAAGCAAACACCGCGTGACCCGGATACCTGGCCTTTTGCGGGTGGTTGGTTTCTATACCTGGGCTATGAACTGGCTGCTGAAATTGAACCGGTGGTGGATTTCCCGCCGGCCGGGGACGGTTTCCCGGTTGCATTCGCCAGTCGTTGCCCTGCACTTGTTTACAGCAAGCCGGACCAGCCGGGTATTCTGCACCTGGTCGCAGAAAACGAAAACCTGCTGGCCGGAATGCGGGCAGAACTCGAAGGTCTGGCACCGCCGGTCTCTCAACCCGCTCCAACATTGGCTGCCTTGTCAGATGACCCGCCACAGCTGTTCAAAACGGCCGTTGAACGCATTCATGAATACATTCTCGATGGTGATGTTTTTCAGGTTAACCTGTCACGTGCCTGGCAGGGTGAGTTCGCTGACGAGCCTGATGCAGCTGCGCTTTATCGTTCCCTGCGCAAAAGTAACCCGGCGCCCTTTGCCGGTATGGTGCGCTGGAATAATCATGTTCTGATGAGTTCTTCTCCTGAGAGATTGGTCAGCAGTCGCCTGGGTGAAGTCCAGTCAAGACCGATCGCCGGTACCCGTCCGCGTGGTAGTGACCCTAAAGCGGACCTGGCGTTGAGTCAGGAACTACTCACGCACCCGAAGGAACGTGCCGAGCACATCATGCTGATTGATCTTGAGCGTAACGACCTGGGCAGGGTTTGTGAGACCGGCACGGTAACGGTAGATGAATTGATGGTTGTCGAGAGTTACGAACATGTTCATCATATCGTTTCCAATGTGCGTGGACATTTACGACGCGATGTATCACCGGTTGATGTGATACGTGCAGTTTTTCCCGGTGGCACGATCACCGGTTGCCCCAAGGTGCGCTGCATGGAAATTATTGCCGAACTGGAACAAAAGGGGCGGGGCTTTTA
>Ga0316189_10004534_pt1 | contig 13345 bp, 13 predicted proteins | sample LowCovwburrow_MG_FD_204930 | JGI IMG/M metagenome (GOLD analysis project Ga0316189, IMG submission 204930) | Coastal sediment microbial communities from Maine, United States - Lowes Cove worm burrow | ecosystem: Environmental > Aquatic > Marine > Coastal > Sediment | place: USA: Maine... | reverse complement strand
TGGCCGGACAGGTAAAACAAAAGCTCGAGACTGTTCTGGCGGCACTCTAGCTAAAATCATTTATATGTTTCTTGACAGCGTGACCGGCAGGCCTTTACGAACCGCAATGGTTTCGCTGTTGCTGTTCATCGCTGCGCCGTCTTTGTTCGCTTCTGAGTCTGAAATCCCAAAAGCCGAGAACCTCGCTGAAGTCGGACGTATGTCACTTCAGCAGGGTATTCCTGCGGTCGTTTTTGTCTCGCGCGATGCCTGTCCCTACTGTCGCACCTTGCGTGACAAGATATTAAAACCGATGCTGGCTGCCGGTAAGTTTGAGCGCCGGGCGATTCTGGTTGAAGTCAGCCTGGACTTTGCAGATCCCATGATCAGCTTTGGAAATAGCCGGATCACGGCACAGGAATTTGGCAGTACTTACAAAGCAACGATCACGCCAACCCTGCTGTTTCTGGATTCTGAAGGTCACGAGATCGGCAAGCGGATCATAGGGATTTCCAATCTGGAACTCTACGGGCACTATCTACAAAAATCGATTGATGCAGCCTTGCTGGTGTTGCGTGAAGAGGCCCCAAAGAACTGAAGCTTGATTGAGAGCGATAACACCCCGGGCCGGGCGGCCCGGGGTAAAGCTTTAGGAATTAACGCCAGCCGAAGCTGAACTCAACTTCCCATTGATCCATATCAAAGGAAATGTCCTGTGAAGGATCAAGCGGGTTAGGACCGCTGACCTTTTTATTGAAGCCATACATGAAGGCCATGTTGATCTCATTGCCTGATTCCAACTCTCGGGTGAAGCCGAAGGTCAGGTGATCTTCGATGACGCCCGGCGCCAGGATGTTGAACAGTACTTCAGATGAATCAATAGGTTGTTTGCCATGGCTAAAGCCCGCGCGCCACGTCCAGGGACCGCTGGTGCTCCACTGTCCACCGAGTTTGTAGACCACCATGTCATCCCATCCAAAACCTGCACCATTCTTACCGCCGAGGCAGTAGGAAGGATCCATGGCCATTGGGTTGGCTGTTGGGCAGGAAAACAGGTTTGCAAAAGCGTTACCAACCGCATCTACATCGCTATACCAGATTTTTCCAACATCAAAACTCAGGGCGAAACTGTCTGTCGGGCGAACGGTCAGACCGACTTTCAGGCTGGCTGGAATATCCATGCTGCCGCTATCGGCAAACAGGTCTGAATAATCGTCAAACTTGCTCATGCCAATCTTGAACTGGTAGGCCGCGGCAAAAGCGACGCTGTCGCTAAAGTCCCATATCAAGCCCAGTTTGGCACCGATGCCATAGGATTGGTCATGACCATTATTGGTCAGGTTCGTCGGCATAACCGTGCCACCACTCGCGGCAAACGTTTCGGTATAGCCACCAAAGGCAGCCAAACCCCTGGCCGCAAATACTTGCATGACACCAACGGCTGAAACACCGAAGGTGAAATTCTCACCGATGCTGCGTGCATAGGTGAGTTCCAGGTAGGCCTGGCTCAAATCTACACCGGCAGCGCCATTGTTGCCTGAAATCCCACCACCATAGGTTCCGGGTAAAGTCATAACAGGAGCAGGTCCGGGCCCGTCCGGATCAAAGGTGGCCGTGCCGCCGTTCCAGGTCGTGTTCATACCACCCTTGCCATAAAAGGACGCAGCCCAGGCACTCTGTTCGTTGATTTCCCAGCTACCTGCCATGCTGGGTATGTAAAAGTACTTGTTGTCACTGTCGATATCATTGGGGCCGATGGTAAAAGTACCGCCCTGGCCGTTGTAAATACTGTCAGTGGTTTCGTAATGACGCGAGGGGCTAAATACGGCAATACCCAAATCATACTTACCGGTATTGGAGAGCGCTGCGGCTGGGTTATTGGCCACGGATATCGCGTCTTCCGGCATCGCCAGGCCTGCGCCTGCCATGCCTTTATTTTTTGTGCCGGTACCATGGGTGAAATAACCGTTGGTCGCCCATAGTGGTGTTGTGAGCAGTAAAGTAACGATGGCTGTAGTCAGCCTGGTTTTGTTTTTGAGCTGCATTTCAGCGCTCCTTTATGGTTTAAAAAAATAATGATAATGATGATGTGTTTGAGCGCACTCATTCACAAAATTTGTTTAAATTACGTTAAGGTAATGTAAGCGGACCCACTATAAGTAATTGTGCTTGTAAATCAAGCTTCTTTGGGTGTTTGAAGTGATATTTGTTGACCTGTGTCATAAAATGCGGTCAAAAAATCAGAGAGAACAACCTTCGGGTGCGCAAAACAATTCGTAGAGAACTTCCACGATTCTTGAGGCCTCACCGCTTTTGAGTGAGTAATAAATGGTCTGTGCTTCCCTGCGTGTATCGACCAGGTCTTCTTTACGCATTCGTGACAAATGCTGGGATAGGGGAGATTGGGGTATTTCAAGTAGCTCGGCTATCTGGCCGACTGATTTTTCTCCACCTGCCAGGTGGCACAGAATCATCAGACGGTCTTTGTGCCCGAGTGTTTTCATCAGGGCGCTGGCGCGCGTGGCAGATTGAGCCATCTGGTCGAGATCTATATCCGCATTATGATCCATTTGAATCTTGTCCTTTCCTTATGTTTCCTGTTTCCAGCGAAATCCTCTGTCAAAACGTAACGCACTTCAGGTCTTCTGCGACTACCACTGACCCGCCGAATTGGGATCGAATCTGATCCAGATTCTCTTCCCGATTTTCAAGGCTGCGTGCCATGAAGTGACCTAATACTCGCTTACCGGTGCCCGTTTCGGCAGCTATCTTACCAATAACACTGGGTGGTGCGTGTAAATTCCTTCCAACGCCGCCGATGTTCTCGGGTACCGGCATATGCATGACAAGCACATCGGCACCTGGCAATATGGGCCCTTTAGAATCCGCACAGTGGCCTGGCCTTTGACCAGCTAAGTCTTCAACCGCTGTATTGCACAGCAGGGCAGGGAGTATGTGTATATGAAATCTCATCAGATTTAAGCTGACGTTAAGATTCGACCAATTAGAATTCCCATTTTACTTAGAATTTGCATTTTACCTTGGGTTGCTTTATATGTTAAGATTTTCTAATATACACTATCCCAAGACATTATTGTCTATAAATCTCAAATCAGGAAATTAAATGTTTTCAAAACCCGGTAGCGGTCCTGCCGTCTTGAGAAAGGTTACGCAGGAAGCAAGTAAAGTTGATCCGGCCAAGCGCCGTGATTTTCTGAAGAAAGGTCTGATGGTTGCAGGTGGCGCCATTGCGGGTACACAGTTCGCCTCTACCCTGCATGCATCGCAGAATAACCTGCCGCCGAATTTGCCCGAGTGGAGTAAATCCCTGGGCGCCGGTGTGATCACCAATCCCTATGGTCAACCTTCGGCTTTTGAGGGTGGTATCGTACGGCGCACGGTGCCCTGGTTGACGGCGGATCGAATCGCTGCCATCAGTTTCACACCATTGGCTGAACTCGATGGCATCATCACCCCGAGCGGTTTGGTGTTTGAGCGCTATCACGCGGGAGTGCCGACCATCAACCCGGATGAATACCGCTTGATGATCCATGGTCTGGTTGAAAACCCCCTGGTTTTCACCATCGATGACCTGCGTCGTTTCCCCAGCACCACGGCGATTAATTTCCTTGAGTGTCCCGCCAACGGCGGTATGGAATGGCGCGCGGCGCAGATGGACGCGCTGCAGTTCACTCACGGCATGATCAGTTGCTGTGAATGGACAGGTGTTCTGCTGAGTACGCTGCTGGAAGAAGTCGGAGTTAAACCGGAAGGTAAATGGGTACTGGCCGAAGGCTCGGATGGTTCACATATGAGTCGCAGCATTCCGATGGAAAAAGCGCTGGATGACACATTGATTGTCTATGCGCAAAATGGTGAACCATTGCGGCCTGAGCAGGGTTACCCGGTTCGAATATTCAATCCCGGTTGGGAGGGCAATACCAGTGTGAAATGGTTACGCCGTCTCGAAGTGGGTGACAAGCCCTGGTATCACCGGGAAGAGACCTCCAAGTACACGGACTTACTCGCTGATGGCCGTGCCAGGAAGTTCAGCTATGTCCAGGAAGGCAATTCAGTGGTCACGTTCCCGTGCCCTGAAAAACCACTCAAGCAAAAGGGCCGTTATGAACTCGAAGGCCTGGCCTGGTCCGGCAACGGCAAGATCAAACATGTTGATGTTTCATTCGACGGTGGCGTGAACTGGAAACGAGCGCGTCTCAAGGGACTGGTTTTGCCCAAGGCATTAACCCGCTTCAGTCTTGATTTTACCTGGGATGGTTCGCCTGCCTTGATCCAGAGCCGGTCGACGGATGAGAGTGGTTATGTTCAGCCTACTTTCACCCAGTTGCGGGAGGCCCGTGGTAACAGCTCGATTTATCATAAGAATGCAATTCATACCTGGCGTTTACATGCAGATGGGACGGTGACCAATGTTCAGATTAGCTAAGATGGTTTACGTCGTTTTATTATTCACCCTGCTCGTAGCGGCCATGCCGGCTTCGGCCAAGGCTGGCGGCTATGGTATAGGCACACCTGCAACTTCTGATGAGATTGCCGGTTGGGATATTGATATCCGGCCCGACGGCAAGGGCCTGCCCCCGGGCAGTGGCTCGGTTGAGGATGGCGAAATGATGTACGAGCAGAAATGCGCCTCCTGTCATGGTTCATTTGGTGAAGGTGTGGGGCGCTATCCTGTTTTGGCGGGTGGCGAAGGCACATTGACCGATGAGCGACCGGAGAAAACGGTCGGCAGCTACTGGCCCTATGCCAGCACGCTCTGGGATTACATTCACAGGGCCATGCCTTTTACGCAGCCTCAGTCGATGACGGATGACGAAGTCTACGCCATTACGGCCTACGTACTCTACCTGAATGACCTGGTTGAAGATGATTTTGTATTGACGGCAGATAACCTGGCCTCTGTTGAAATGCCTAACCAGGACGGTTTCTTTTTTGATGATCGCCCGGACACCAGCAACACGGCTTGCATGAAGGATTGCAAGGACCCGGCAAGTGTGAAGATCACTTCCGAGCCTGCCATTGCTACCTTGCAGGAAGAAGAGCAGGAAGTTGAAGTTGAACAGGTCGCTGAGGGTGGTGAAAAGGTTTACCAGCAAGCATGCATGATGTGTCACGGCGGTGGTGTTGCCGGTTCGCCGATGACCGGTGATATGGCCGCATGGGCTGCCAGGATAGCGCAGGGTCGTGATAAGCTCGTGAGTAATGCAATCGTGGGCATCGGCGTGATGCCGCCAAAAGGCGGGCAGAGCCAGTTGAGCGACGAGGAAGTCGCATCCGCAGTTGATTACATGATCCAACAAGCTACGCAGGACTAGAAAAAATCTATGTTAAATAAAAAAGTTTTACTGATGGCACAACTCGGCCTGGTCGGCAGCTTGCTTTTTAGCCCTGTCTTTGCAGAGCAAGAGGGTGAAGAGATGAGCCGGTTGGAGCGGGGTAAGGCGATTGCTTTCGATCGTTTCAAAGGCAATTGCCTGGCCTGTCACTACGTTGAAGGTGGTGAATTGACCGGTAATTACGGGCCACCCCTGATCGCGATGAAGATACGCTACCCCGATCTGGACACCTTACGTGAACAGATATGGGACGCCGCCATCAAGAACCCTCACACGAGGATGCCACCTTTCGGGCGCAACCGGATTTTGACCGAGGAAGAGATCGACCTGGTCACTGAGTACATTCAATCGTTATAAGAGTTAATTTTTATGGGAGTTATTCGATGAGATTACAACGCAGGGCTCTGATCAGGAGCTTGTTTACCGCCGCCGCCGTACTGGCGGTTCCCCGTTGGGTGTTTGCATCAAGGCCGGATGCGGCTTTTAATGCTGATAACAGCGACACGGTTGTTAAGGACTTATTTGAAGGATCCATTGCCGAGAGCGATCAGATCACTTTGAAAGTTCCGGATATTGCAGAAAATGGAGCCGTTGTTCCGGTTACTGTCAGCACTGCTCTGGCCGATGTTGAATCAATCAGCATTATGGTTGAAAACAACCCGACACCATTGGTTGCCATGTTTGAACTGTCACCCCAATCAATCCCGGATGTTTCTGTGAGGATGAAGATGGGTGAAAGCTCGATGGTACGTACGGTCGTCAAGGCGGGCGGAAAACTTTATTCCGCAAGCAAAGAAGTTAAAGTCACCATTGGCGGTTGCGGCGGCTGATAGCGGCCGGACGCTTAGAATCAAGGAATTTTATTATGGGTAAACCAATCAAAATCAAGGCAAAAATCAAGGGTGATATTGCCGAAGTAAAAGCACTGATGCCACATCCGATGGAATCCGGCGCCAGGGTCGATGCCGATACCGGTGAAACGGTGCCAAAGCATTACATCCAGGAAGTGGTCTGCAAACACAACGGTAACGTTGTAAATACTGCTTTTTGGGGTACGGGCGTATCAAAAGATCCGTACATGGCATTCAAGTTCAAGGGTGCCAAGGCAGGTGACACGCTGGAAATCAGCTGGAAAGACAACACCGGCGACACCAGTGTGAAGGAAGTCACCTTAAAATAGGTATGTCTGCCCACAGGCAACAACACAAGCTCGCATCAGGGCAACCGGAGACTAATCTGTGAAAAGATTCTTAACTGCATGTTTTCTGTTCATGCTAATGGCCAACGTTTATGCGTCACCTGAGACCGACAGGCTGGCGCTCAGGGAGTTTTTCGCCCAGCGTTTTCCAGATCTTGATCTGAATGAAATGATCAATGGCCTGTATGCCTTTGATGAAGGTGCACGTGAACAGTGGCTGGAAATGGAAGATTTTCCACCCTATGAAATCGCCATTGAAGAGGGTGAAGAGATATTCAATACGCCCTTCGCGAACGGCAAGGGTTATGCCGATTGTTTTGAAAACGGCGGTATTGGCATCAAGCAGAATTATCCCCGTTTCGACGCGGATTCCGGCGAGGTCATTACCCTGGAGTATGCCATTAACCAATGCCGTACAGACAATGGCGAAGAGCCTTTGCCCTGGATGACAGATGAATTGGCAGCCATATCGGCCTATATGGCCTATACCTCACGTGGTAACAAGATGAGTGTTGTCATTCCGGATGACCCGCGAGCGTTGCAAGCCTACGAATCGGGTAAAGAGTACTACTACACCCGTCGTGGTCAACTGGAGTTCGCCTGTGAAAACTGCCACATGCAATCCGCTGGTAGCCTGCTTCGCGCCGATCGTTTGAGCGGAATGCTTGGACAGGCAACCCACTGGCCGGTTTATCGTTCCAAGTGGGGTGAAATCGGCACGCTGCACAAACGTTTCAGGGAGTGCAATGAACAGGTTCGTGCCAAGCCCTATGACGCCCAGAGCCAGGTATACCGGGAGCTTGAGTATTTCCTGTCATATATGAGCAATGGTTTGGAAATGAACGGACCGGCGTCACGCCGCTGATGGGGAAGTCTCGAATGAAACTTAAATCAAATATCCTGGTTTGTGCCCTGCTGGCTGCTTTGATGTTACCTGCATCTTTGCTGGCAGCGGATGCTACCGAATATAAGTTGGAGTTGGCAAAAGCCAAGGCTACGCTGAGAGATGCCGAGAGCAAGGTTCAGTTGTGGAGCACGTCTGAGATTTTATTGGAAGACGCTGATAAGGCGGCAGCTTCAGGCGACTATGAATTAGCCGTCAAACTGGCAACTGAAGCCAGGTTGCATGGTGAGCTTGCGGTTGCAACGGCCGAGCGGGAAAAGAAGCATTGGCAAAAAAACGTACCTAAATAGGCGTACCTGAACAGGCGGAGATTCAAGCCATGATGGATAGACGTGAATTTCTCACGATTATGGGTGCAGCAAGTGCTGCAGGTTTAACACCCGCTTTTGCGACAGCCGGGTCGAAGGATGACATCTATAGCGCGCCACCATTCGGTAATGCACGCTTGTTGCATTTCACCGATTGTCACGCGCAACTGGAACCGGTGTACTTTCGTGAACCGAATGTAAATATTGGTATCGGCGCAGCCTCGGGGCGTCCGCCTCACCTGGTGGGTGCCCATCTGCTTAACTATGCCGGTATTAATGCCGGTACAAATAAGGCGCATGCTTTTACCTATCTTGATTTTTCCAAGGCGGCTGAAACCTATGGAAAAGTGGGCGGTTTTGCCCACCTCAAGACCCTTGTCGACCGTCAGCGCGCCGAGGTTGGCGATGGTCAATCGCTGCTTCTCGATGGTGGTGATACCTGGCAGGGTTCGGCCACTTCATTGTGGACGCGTGGTAAGGATATGGTAGAGGCCTGTAATCGTCTTGGTGTAGACATCATGACAGGACACTGGGAATTTACCTATCAAGAGGATGAAATCCTCGAAAATATTTCCGAGTTCAAAGGCGAGTTCATCGCGCAAAATGTTTTTGTGTCTGAAGAAGCCATGTTTGATGATGCACCAGTCTATGACGAGGATACCGGGCATGCATTCAAGCCCTATACCATCAGGGAGATGGGAGGACGCAGGGTAGCTGTTATCGGCCAGGCTTTCCCCTATACACCGATCGCAAATCCATCCCGATTTATACCTGACTGGTCGTTTGGCATCCGCGATGCCGAAATGCAGGAACTGGTCAATGAGATCCGTGCTGAGCACCGCCCGGATGCCGTTATCGTGTTATCTCATAATGGTATGGATGTTGATATCAAGATGGCCAGCGTGGTCACGGGCGTCGACGCCATTCTTGGTGGTCATACGCACGATGCCGTACCCAAACCGGTCATGGTGAATAACCCGGGTGGCAAAACACTGGTCACCAATGCCGGTTCCAATGGTAAATTCCTGGCCGTGCTTGACCTCGATATCGGCGAAGGCAAAGTCAACGATTTCCGTTATCGCCTGTTGCCGGTTTTCTCCAACATGTTGCCAGCAGATGCGGGTATGCAGGCGTATATCGACGAGGTACGCAAGCCATTTGCCGACAAGCTGAATGAGCCTTTGGCGGTGACCGAATCATTGCTATACCGTCGTGGCAATTTCAATGGCACCTTCGACCAGGTGATCTGCGATGCCATGCGTGCGGTGGGTGATGCAGAAATTGCCCTGTCACCCGGCTTCCGTTGGGGTACTTCAATCCTGCCCGGTCAGACCATCACGATGGAGCGCCTGATGGATCAGACCGCCATGACTTATCCTGAAACCTATGTCAGGGATATGCAGGGCTCGGAACTGAAGATGATTCTCGAGAGCGTGGCCGATAACCTGTTTCACGATGATCCTTACTACCAGCAGGGTGGTGACATGGTTCGTGTTGGCGGGCTTAACTACAGTTGCGATCCCGGGCAGGCGATGGGCGAGCGTATTGGAAACCTGAGCTTGCAGGATGGAACGCCATTGAGTGCAGACAAAACTTACAAGGTTGCCGGTTGGGCGACGGTAGGTTCAAAATCTCCCGGTCCACCCATCTGGGATATGGTGGCAGAGTATTTACGTGACCAAAAAACCATCAAGGTGGGTGACATGGATACACCACGATTGATCAATGTCAAAGGCAATAAGGGTGTTTCTGATTACGACGGTAAAATGAGCTGATCCGGATGAAGTTGAAACTCAGCCTGTTCGGACTTTTATTTGCATCGCTGATTTCCATTGCACAAATGGCGTTTGCCAATGAAGTGAAGGGCGAGGAATTCAAGCCATTCGCTGAGAAGCATATTATTTTGCAATTAAGTGACCAGGTCAGCGAGGCCGTGGTGCTCGATACGGCCAATAACCTGATCAAGAACTATGGCGGCCCGGATATGATCGATATCGAAATCGTGACCTTCGGTAAAGGTGTGCGTCTGATGTTCGCCGACAGTCCACACGAAGTGCGTGTCGCCAGTCTTGTTGAAAACGGTGTGCGCTTTTATGTTTGCCAGAACACGCTTGATACCATGGAGAGAACCCAGGGTAAACGACCCGAAATCAGCTCTTCAGCTATCATGGTGCAGGCCGGTGTCGCGCATATCATTGACCGGGTTGATGATGGGTATATTCTGATCCGGCCCTGAAGTTATCGAGTTTTTCTGGAACAGAATTGATCTGTAACAGCAACGCGGGAAAGTCCGTGTGGGACAATGTATAAATTACGATGATGGAAAGTGTAATACCTTGATCACTTCGGGTTGACGCGATCCCGCATTCCAAGCAAAAACTTATTCACAACAGGTCGCCGAAACATGGTCGAGCACCCTGAAAGTCTCAAACGTGGCGTCACGGAAATCAAGTTCCTGATCCACGATCTGCGTGTGGAAAGATTTGTCAACGAAGTGATCCACTTTCACGCCACAGTCAGCACCGATCTCGAGATCCACGGCGTCGAGAAGGCGCAAGCATTTCACGATGAAGACCTCCAGGAACTCAAAAGAAAAGCTGTCGCCCAGCGCAAGGCCCTTGATCACTACAACAATGCGGTCAAGAACTTCTCTCCGGACCAGGTAATCCTTGCCGCAGGCCGCGAATATGTTCAATGCGTCTATAACACCTGCGAGTTCATCATGGACCCGCGTTGGGAGCGCACGGACACCTATCTGTCGCTTCTGCCCGAGACATCACGCAGCGTGCGCTCATACCGGCACTGCTTGAACTGCACCCGCTGGATAAGTGGTGTGTACTACCGCATTCACTATTTCATGGAGGAGAAGGACAAAGACCTCTACGAAAAATTTGACGTGGCCGAAGAGTTACGCGATTTCATGCGAAACGTCGTTTACAGCTACGTCATAGAGAAAACCAATGCCCGTGTGGAGATACGCCTGAACCAGCTTGATCCGGCCGTCCTCGGAGGCAACCGTCATCGTTTTCGCCGTATGATTTTCAATCTCGTGATGAATGCGGTCGATGCGATGAGTCATAAAAAGGTCGGCGTGCTGACCATTAGTGTTTTGGTCGATGGCGACGGTGTCATCCTGCGGGTGCGCGACATCGGGTCCGGTATACCCGCTGAGAAGATCGAGCAACTCATGACCGATAAAAAGAGCCTCGATGGTGAATTGCATTCCCTCGGGTTTGTTTTCGTACGCCAGACAGTTGCAGAATTCAAGGGATCACTATCCATCAATAGCGTGGTCGACAAGGGCACGACGATATCGATCTATTTGCCGAGACTGGTCGGCGCAGTTGTCGAACCGCAGACGCCGGTTGAGAGCGGGAAAACCGATCTTGCACACAAGGTCGACAAGCTGCGGTTGGAAGAAAGAGCCGCATACCTGAAGAAGACCGCCAAACGCGGCAACGAACATGACACCTGTGGAGAAACGATATATGGCGATTACCTGGTGTCGGATGCAGAGTTTCCCGGGGCCATCTTCGCCATCGCGGTAACGGAAGACAACGAGATCGATCTCTTCACGCACAGGCCGTATGAGCGCCACTGGAACATCACGCACGAGGATTTATCACCGATGCTTTTTGAGGCCACCGTGCGCGGCCGGCTCGAAGAGGAAGAGGACAAAACGCCGGCCTTGATATTCAAGTCACCGCAGAGTGTGCAGGAGTACTTTGAGTTTAAGGGAGTGCCCGACGAGGATAGAAAGCCGGAAACGTACATCGCAATGGTTCACGATGAACTCATCCGCATCAGCCGGACCATTATTGACACGGGTATGCCCGCAGACATCGGCGTCCGCGTAACAGACCTGAAACAATTTTTTCCCTATAACCAGGAGTTAGCAGAACAAGAGCTTTTTCCACTGGAGACATTGGCAAGGCTTAACCAGCATTCAGAAGAGAAAACCCAGTAAAGCGATGATATCGCGTTTGAAGACAGACAGTTATGACCAAAGTACGCGCGGCGAGTAAAACTCATAGAAAGGAGATAAAAATGTCTACATTGAAAACAGTCTTACAACGTAAGATCGAGGAGCATCGACCACGCACGATGAAGCTCCTCAAGGAGCACTCAGACGTAAAAGTCGGCGAGGTGACGATCGGCCAGGCCATCGGTGGCGCGCGCGGCGTCAGGTGCCTGGTGACCGATATATCCTATCTGGACCCTATGGAGGGCATCCGCTTTCGCGGCATGACCATTCCGGAGGTGTTCGCGGCTTTGCCAAAAGCACCCGGTTGTGAGTATGCATCCGTGGAGAGCTTCTGGTATTTCATGCTGACCGGCGACGTACCGACGATGGAGCAGGCCAAGGAGGTCATAGAGGATTTCAAGGGTCGTGCGAAGGTGCCGCAGTACGTCTTCGACGTGCTGAGGGCGATGCCGAAGGATTCGCATCCGATGGCAATGTTCTCGGCGGCAATCACTGCGATGCAAAGCGAGTCCGTCTTTGCGGAAGAGTACCGCGAAGGTCTCGGCAAGATGGACCTGTGGGGGCCGACGTATGAAGATGCCTGCAACCTGCTGGCGAAGCTACCGACCATTGGTGCGTTCATTTATCGCCTCATGTTTAAGGATGGGGATATCATTGAACCTGATCCCGATTTGGATTTTGGCGGTAATTTCGCCCATATGATGGGTATCGACAAGCCCTACGACGACGTAGCGCGGATGTACTTCATTCTGCATTCGGACCACGAATCAGGCAATGCGTCGGCGCACACCGTTCACCTGGTGGCTTCAACACTGTCCGATTGTTACTACGCGCTGTCGGCCGGCATCAACGCTCTCGCCGGACCGTTGCACGGACTGGCAAATGAGAACGTGCTGCGCTGGACGCAGAATTTTATGGAGAAACTCGACGGCAAAGAACCGACCCGCGAAGTCATCCACGAGGCGCTGTGGGATACGCTGAAAAGTGGCCAGGTGGTCCCGGGTTACGGGCATGCAGTGCTGCGCAAAACAGACCCGCGCTACATGTCGCAGCGCGAGTTCTGCCTGAAGGTTCTGCCGGATTACCCCCTCTTCAAAGTGATCAACGCGATCTATGAAGTGGCACCGGATGTGCTCATGGAGCACGGTAAGGCCAAGAACCCATGGCCAAATGTTGACGCGCAGTCAGGCGTGATTCAGTGGTATTACGGTGTGACCGAGTACTCGTTCTACACGGTACTGTTCGGCATTGGGCGCGCTATCGGTACGCTGGCCAACGTCACCTGGGACCGTGCGCTGGGCTACCCGCTCGAGCGGCCGAAATCGCTGACGACGACAATGCTCGAGGAAATTGCCGCGAAGAAGTAAAGTGAAAATAGGGGCGGGACAGAATGTCTCGCCCCCAGTCTACCAGGCTATATTGATACCCTCGGCTGCTCCGGATAATTGGGGTCAGAGTAAAAACTGAATTGTGGTGGCCGCATCTTGCCATTAGTGAAGTTAAGATTTCGGCGTTTCCAATAGCCGCTTTTCAGGTCTTGCTGCGGTTTGATGGACACTTTCAATGTCCGCATAATGCGGCAGGAGGTGTTCCATGACAAAGAAGCAGTATCAA
>Ga0316189_10004533_pt1 | contig 13349 bp, 15 predicted proteins | sample LowCovwburrow_MG_FD_204930 | JGI IMG/M metagenome (GOLD analysis project Ga0316189, IMG submission 204930) | Coastal sediment microbial communities from Maine, United States - Lowes Cove worm burrow | ecosystem: Environmental > Aquatic > Marine > Coastal > Sediment | place: USA: Maine... | reverse complement strand
AGAAAACCCTCGGTCGCGTTATGGATGTAATGGGACGGCCAATCGATGAAGCCGGTCCGATCGGTGAAGAAACGCGCATGCCCATCCACCGCAAAGCGCCTTCTTACGAGGACCAGGCAGGTGGCAACGAACTGCTGGAAACCGGCATCAAGGTGATTGACCTGATCATGCCTATCGCCAAGGGCGGTAAAGTCGGCCTGTTCGGCGGCGCCGGTGTGGGTAAGACGGTAACCCTGATGGAGCTGATCCGTAACATCGCTATTGAGCATAGTGGCTTCTCGGTGTTCGCCGGCGTAGGTGAGCGTACCCGTGAGGGTAATGACTTCTACCACGAAATGAAGGACGCGGATGTTCTCAACAAAGTGGCCCTGGTGTATGGCCAGATGAACGAGCCACCCGGAAACAGGCTTCGTGTAGCTTTGACCGGCCTGACCATTGCTGAGCAGTTCCGTGACGAAGGCCGGGACGTATTGATGTTTATCGATAACATCTACCGCTACACACTTGCCGGAACGGAAGTATCCGCATTGCTGGGCCGTATGCCATCAGCCGTGGGTTATCAGCCGACACTGGCATTGGAAATGGGTCTTCTGCAGGAGCGCATCACGTCGACCAAGACCGGTTCAATCACTTCCTTCCAGGCGGTCTACGTACCGGCCGATGATTTGACTGACCCCTCGCCGGCAACGACCTTTGCTCACCTTGACGCGACCCTGGTATTGAGCCGCGCCATCGCTGAGCAGGGTATCTACCCCGCGGTTGATCCATTGGATTCAACCTCGCGTCTGCTTGACCCGAACATCATCGGTACCGAGCACTACGAGGTGGCCCGTGGTGTGCAGTCTGTTCTTCAGCGCTATAAAGAGTTGAAGGACATCATCGCCATTCTGGGTATGGATGAGCTTTCTGAAGAAGACAAGGCGGTCGTAGCAAGGGCCCGTAAAGTCGCGCGCTTCCTTTCACAGCCTTTCTTCGTTGCTGAAACCTTTACCGGTGCATCTGGCAAATACGTTTCAATGAAGGACACCATTCGTGGTTTCAAAGGCATCATCGATGGTGAGTACGATCACTTACCCGAGCAGGCCTTCTACATGGTGGGCTCGATCGAGGAAGCGGCTGAGCAAGGCAAAAAATTGGCAGCTGAGGCTGCTTAACAGACAACGGCAGAGTCATGAAACATACCATTCAGTGTGACATCGTATCCGCGCAGGAGGAAATTTTCTCCGGTCAGGCTTCGATGATTTTCGCGACCGGTTCGGTCGGTGAACTGGGTATCAGCCCGCGCCATGCGCCGCTGATCACACAGCTCAAGCCGGGCCCGGTTCGGGTTAAGCAGCCCGATGGCGAAGAAGCATTTTTCTTCGTTGGTGGCGGTATTCTCGAAGTGATGCCACACATTGTGACGGTGCTTGCTGACACCGCCGTTCGTGCTGATGATCTTGATGAGGCCGCAGCGACCCGGGCCAAGGAAGAAGCTGAGCGTGAGCTGCAGGATCAGACGGGCGATATGGAAATTGCCGAGGCACAGTCTCGTTTGCTGGAAGCAGCAGCCCAGTTGAGAGCCCTTGAGCAGCTCAGGAAAAAAGGCAGGCGCTAGTTGACTCTGCTGCAGCGGTTATCATCGCAATTGGATCAAAACGCCGGCTTGGGATATCAAGCCGGCGTTTTTTTTGAACGCAACTTACGTTATAAACTACATCGAGCCATTTGAGGCTTATCAGGAGACATCGATGCGACACGTGATCTCCGTCCACGATTTCACAGTACAGGAAATTGTTGACGTTCTGGACAGGGCTGTAGATATGTTACCCATCGCCCGGGGTGAGGATTCATCTGATCTTCTTAAGGGTAAGGTCCTGGCCTGTATCTTTTTTGAGCCATCAACACGCACCCGCCTTTCCTTTGAGACTGCAATGCTGCGCCTGGGGGGTGGTGTAATAGGGTTCGCAGGAACCGAGGCTACTTCCGTGGTCAAAGGGGAGACCCTGGCCGACACCATCAGGATGGTTAGCGGATATGCCGATGCCGTGGTTTTACGCCACCCGCGTGAAGGCGCCGCAAAACTGGCCACCGAATTTTCTGCTGTGCCGGTTCTGAACGCAGGTGATGGAGCCGGTCAGCATCCTACCCAGACGCTGCTGGATTTATTCACTATCCGGGCTGAAATGGGTCGACTTGAAGGCTTGAATATCAGCATGGTTGGCGACCTGCGTTACGGTCGCACGGTACACTCACTGGCCATCGCTTTGGCCAAATTCGGAAATACCATCAACCTGGTGGCGCCGGAAGGCCTGGAGATGCCGGCTGAAGTGACGACTTATCTCAAGAGTATGGGACGTCTGGGCACAATCTGCCGATCTCCGGAAGAGGTAATTTCGAGTACGGATATACTTTATGCCACCCGGATTCAAAAGGAACGGTTTCCAGACCTGGTGGAATATGAGCGCGTAGCGGGAATGTACCGGGTAGACCCTGATCTCTTGTCGCGTGGACCGGATAACCTGATTGTCATGCATCCGTTGCCAAGGGTTAATGAAATCACACCAGAGGTAGACAAGATGCCTCAAGCCAAGTATTTCGAGCAGGCGTTTAACGGAGTTCCCGTAAGAATGGCGCTGCTTTCCATGCTGATGGGGGGGGAATGAAATGTCGGAACACCTGATGAAAGTCCAGCGAATTGAACACGGTACGGTCATCGATCATATCCTCGCCGGGAAGGCTTTTGATGTACTCAGTGTGCTCGGAATTTCAAACGAGAAAAGCATGAGTATTCTGATAAATTCCCATTCAAAAAAGGGCGGAAAAAAGGATATCTTAAAGATAGAAGATGTTGAACTATCCGAACTGGAGGCGAGCAGGGTGGCGCTTATTTCACCGCGGGCCACGATCAATATCATTGTTGATGGGCATGTGGTCAGGAAGTTTAACGCAGAAGCGCCAGAGGTCGTTCGGGGTATTCTCACCTGTTCCAATCCGAACTGCATTTCAAACCAAAATGAGCCGGTAACCTCAGAGTTTCGCCTCGGGCCCGATGGCGGGCATCGATACGTTTGCAACTATTGCGAGCGTGACATTGTTGACCTGGCAACCCGGGTGCGCTGAAATATCAATTAGTGTCTATGTGCAAAACCATCAAATGTGACATCGTTTCCTCGCGAACCAGATTGTTTTCGGGCGAGGTAACTCGTTTTGTAGCCACGGGCGCTGCGGGTGAGCTGGGTATTTATCCGGGCCACGCACCCCTGATGACGACTCTGAAACCCGGCATGCTGCAATTTACCGAGGAAAATGGTGAGGAAACCATGATCTTTGCTGCAGGGGGTATTCTCGAGGTGATGCCTCATCTCATCACGGCCCTGGTCGATTACGCGGTTCGCGCAGATGACGTGGACGAAGCAGCAGCGAAACAGGCACGGGAAGAGGCGGAAAGAGCTTTGGGGGATCGCGCTGCCAGCATGGATCTAATGGCCGCTGAAATGAAGCTTGCAGAGTCACTGGCCCAGTTAAAAGCAGTCGAGCTGATTAGAAGGAAAAAGCTTAAGCGATAACGTGCAAGCAGACGGATTTCCGACCAGGTTCCCTTCCAGGAGAAATCATGCTCAAAATGAAAAATCATTGTGAACGATGTGAAGCTGATCTGGACCTGGAATCATTGGCTTTCATCTGCTCATTCGAGTGCACGTTTTGTCCGCAGTGTGCTTTGGAAATGGACCATGTCTGCCCCAATTGCTCCGGCGACCTGACCAGCAGGCCGCACAGGAAAGGTTCAGGAGCTGAAGGCAAACCACCAATGGTATCGACAGACGAGCTATCCGGCGCCTGTCATTGCGGTACGGTCCAGATTGAACTGGCCCATCCACCCACATCACTAACCGAGTGCAACTGTTCCATTTGCCGCAGGTATGGTGCGCGTTGGGCTTATTACAAGCGCACTACTGCCCGTATTACCTGTCCGCCCGGTGCCGTCTCTTCCTATTCCTGGAATGATCGGGAATTAAAGTTTTTTCATTGCAAGCAATGTGGTTGCCTGACCCACTACGAAAGCATCGAGAAAGGCCCGGAAAGCCGCATCGCAGTAAATTCCCGCATGTTTGATGCGGTGCAGATCGCCAACCTGCCAATCAAATATTTCGATGGCGCCGTCACCTGGAGGTACCTGGATGTGGAACCGGAACCCGCTTCCGGCTTCTAATGTTTTTCAATTTCTGTCTATACTCCACACGGGGAAGCATTTTCATCAATTACCTGACACCGGAAATTCCGCTATAGACGGAGATCGAATATGAAAGATAAGAAAGCGAACCGACGCGAATTTCTGGTGCATACCAGCCTGCTGGCGGGCGGGGGGTGGCTGACCCTGAATACGCCATTGCTGTTGGCTGCCGGACATGCTGCCGAAAAACAGCGCGCGGCCGGCGAAACCTGGATGAATTTGACGCCGCAAGAGGCAAAAACCATCACCGCTGTTGTTGACCAGATAATACCGCCGGACGATTTACCCGGAGCTTCAGATGCCGGTACGGTTTATTTTATTGACCAGGCACTGGGTGGATTCCTGGCGGGGGCCACCGGGATGTTGAGTGAAGGGTTGGCCGATCTCGACCGCCTGGCTCTTGAATCCTTTCCGGATAGCGGGGGCTTTGCCCGCCTTTCTTATGATCAGCAGACACCTCTTTTGCAAAGCATTGAGACAGGCCCGTTTTTCAACCAGATGATCTTCCTGACGCATTGCGGGATGTTCGCGATGCCTTCGTGGGGTGGCAACCGTGAACTGAGCGGATGGGCCTTGCTCGGCTTTGATAACCGGCACGCCTGGCAGCCGCCATTCGGATTCTACGACGCACAGGCCGTTGGCGCGGAGAAGTCTCATGTCGACGGATAAAAAACGGGTCGTGTTTGATACGCGCAAGGAAGTGGACTTCGTCATCATCGGATCGGGTGCCTCCGGCGGGGTGTTGGCCAAAGAGCTTTCGACAGCCGGGTTTGACGTGGTCGTGCTGGAGCAGGGCCCTTACCGGCTTGCCAGGGACTTCAGCCACGACGAGATGGATGTCATGATGCTGGGTGGAATGATGGAGCATCCTTCCTGGAAAGACCCCCAGACCTTTCGCCAAACAGCAGCTGAAAAAGCAACGGTCAGACAGGCCGGGGCGCCGCCTGCACTGTATTCCCGCGGAGTGGGCGGTAGTAGCGTCCATTTCACGGCAAATTACTGGCGAATGCGGCCAATCGATTTCAAGGAGCGCAGTCTGCTGGGACCGATCAGCGGAACGGGTTTTGCAGACTGGCCGATCAGCTATGAAGAGTTGGAGCCGTATTACACCAAGGTTGACTGGGAAGTTGGTGTGTCGGGAGCCCCCGGGCCTTTTGATGCACCCCGGTCGCGGCCTTATCCTGTGCCGCCGCTGCCGGTTAAGTCGTCGGGTGTTTTATTGGAAAAAGGTGCGAAAAAGCTCGGCCTGCATGCACAACCCGCACCCATGGCCATTCTTTCGGAGCCTCATAACAACCGGCCCGCCTGTATGCATTGCGGGTTCTGCATGGGATTTGGCTGCGAAGCCAACGCCAAGTCCTCAACGCTGGCATCCATGATCCCGCTGGCCGAGGCAACCGGGCATTGCGAGATCCGCCCGTTTTCCACGGTGTTTCGGATCGAGACCAACGAAGCCGGAAGAGTCACCGAAGTCACTTATATCGACGCGAAGGGAGCTCAGCAGGCGCAGAAAGCAAAGGCCGTTATCGTAGCGGCCAACGGTGGAGAGACGCCCCGCTTGCTGTTGATGTCCGAATCCTCGAAGTTCCCCGACGGACTGGCTAACAGTTCCGGCCTGGTGGGTAAATACCTGATGGCGAATGGTCATTCACTGGCCTATGCCTTTTTCGACGAACCGCTCAATGAGCACAAGAGCGTTCAGGTCACGCGTATCGTGCATGATTTTTATGAGAGCGATCCCGCCAGGGGTTTTTATGGCGGTGGCGGTATCGACGCCCGCGCCTTTATCCAGGCATCGCCGATCCTGTTTTCCGAAACCGGCCTGCCGCCGGGTGCACCCCGCTGGGGCAAGGCCCACAAAGACCTGATGCGGCACAACTTTACCCGGCGCATGGCCCTGCTTAATAGCACTACCTCGCTGGCAGTGGAGTCTAATAACATCACGCTGGACCCGGATTTGAAGGACGCCATCGGCCGGCCAGCCATGCGGATGACCTACCGGGATCATGACGATGACCTGGCCATGATGTTGTTCATGCAGGATCGTGCGGTGGAAATCCTGGAGGCGGCCGAAGCCAATACGATCTGGCGGGATCCGGTCATACCCCAGGACGTTCTTGCACATTTGCTGGGGACTTGCCGGATGGGTGATGACCCCGGGACTTCGGTTGTCGATCCCTATCATCGCAGTCATGATGTGCCAAACTTGTTTATTTGTGATGGTTCCAGCCTGGTCACATCCGGTCGCGGGCAACCCACCATGACGATCCAGGCCCTGGCGTTCAGGGCGGCAGAACACATCACACGATTTGCACAAGGAGGAGAGATATGAAGATAATTCTGATTCTGCTGACCAGCTTTAGCCTGGCTCTGGCCGGCGCGACCCTGGCCGGTGAACCCGAAGTTGAGCACTACAGCGCAAATCCGGATATGCAGCTACCGTTTTCCGATGCTGTCCGGGTGGGGAATATGCTCTACCTTTCCGGAAAAATCGGCAACATTCCAGGCACCCCGCAACTGGCAGAGGGTGGCATCACCGGTGAAACCCGCCAGGCACTGGAAAACATCAAGGCCAGCCTTGAGAAATATGGATCTTCGATGGATGAAGTCGTGAAGTGCACAGTTTTTCTGGCTGATATTGCCGAATGGAGCGCCATGAATGAGGTCTATATCACCTTTTTCCCCGTCAATCCGCCGGCCCGCAGCGCACTGGGCTCGAGTGGTCTTGCCTTGAATTCGCGGGTCGAAATCGAGTGCTTTGCTGCAATGAGGGGCTGAGTGGGGATGAATAATGTACGCAAGCTGTCAATTGGGCTTCTGCTCGCAACGACCCTGGGGCTATCCGGTTGTCTGGGTATGCCCGACGGCGTAAAGCCGGTTTCAGATTTCGAGGTCGACCGCTACCTGGGTAAATGGTATGAAATCGCCCGGCTGGATCATTCCTTTGAGCGGGGCATGAGCAACGTTACAGCCCAATACAGCCTGCGGGAGGATGGCGGCGTGGAAGTCCTTAACCGTGGTTTTTTGATTAAAGACAATGCCTGGGATGATGCAAAAGGTAAGGCTTTCTTTGTTGGGGAAAAAGATACCGGTTATCTCAAGGTGTCTTTTTTCGGACCGTTTTACGGATCGTACGTGATCTTCGAACTCGACCAGGTGGACTATCAGTATTCTTTTGTTTCGGGTCCAGACACGTCCTACCTCTGGCTGCTGTCACGGACGCCCAAAGTCAGCGATGATGTCATGCAGAAATTCATGCAACGGGCAGGTGCACTTGGATTTGATGTGGATAGCCTGATTTACGTTGAACACGACAAAGCCGACGGGTAGGGAACTATCTTGCAATTAAACCATATCAACGTTTTTCGACGACCCGGCGGGCATCCGCCTGGAGGTCAATTTTCCTGATGAATCCCGAGGTATCTTAACGTGCTAACTGCAAAAAAAGCTCTGGAACGATTATTAGAAGGCAACCAGCGGTTCGTCTCCGGTGAAAGTTTTCAAGTCGCCAGGGTGGGTAACTCGCGCCGCCAGGAACTGGTTGATGACCAGAATCCATTCGCGATCGTTTTGGGTTGCTCCGACTCCCGTGTTCCGCTCGAACTGGTTTTCGACCAGGGCCTGGGTGACCTGTTCGTGATCCGGGTTGCCGGAAATATCGTGATGCCTTCGCAGATCGGTAGCGTTGAGTTCGCGGCTGACAAGTTTGGAACAAAGCTGGTTGTCGTGCTGGGGCATTCACAATGTGGCGCGGTGTTGGCGACGCTGGAAGAGTTGGAGCAATCGACCGAGAGTCGGTCTGCCAGTCTTCGTGCGATTGTGAATGCCATCCGGCCATCGGTTGAACACCTGGTTGAGGGCAGGCAGGAGTGTACCCGCAGTGAGCTTGTCCAGGCAGCGGTTCAGGCCAACATTCATGCTTCGGTCGAGAAGTTGGTACACGGTTCTGAGATTATCGAAAACCTGATCGAAAATGAAAAATTGCTGGTAGTGGGTGCTGAGTATTCACTGGAAACAGGGAAGGTGACCGTACTGGAAAGTGTTCATTCATGATTTGTTCAGACGCCACAAAGTATTATGATGGCGGTTGTCATCCGAATAACAGAGGACAGGGAAGCTTATGAAACACTCGTTTATGTGCGTAATGATGGTCTTTTTGTTTGGTCTGGCTGCGGTCTCTTTGGCGCAAGCCCAGGAAAAGAAGATGTATAGCTGGACGGATGAAAATGGCACGGTTCATTTTACGGACACGCGTCCAGAAGGTCAGCAGGTCCAGGAACAGATTATTCCCGAGGACAAGTCTCCGGCCTCGACCGACCCCTATGCGCAAGCCGGTACAAGTGGTGTGTCCGCGGCTGATCAAAAGCGCACGGAGCTGGCCGAAAAGCGCCAGGAATATGAGGCCAACAAGGCAACTACTGAAGCTGAATGCGCGGCCTGGCAGGCTGAGGTGGACCGCCTTGAGCCCAACCGTCGTGTGTTTTATCAAAATGAGGAAGGCGAAACCGTGCGCATGGATGACCAGGTACGCGCTGACCGCGTAGACGGCTTGAAGGCCCAGATTGCCAGGAAGTGCAATAACTAAACGGTCAGCGGTGCGCTGCTCCGGGTCGATACAACTGGAGTATTTGCTGGGCTAAGGAAATAGCAAACGTTTGACCCGGGTCGTGGAAAAAATTCTTTCTGGTTGATGGAATAGACGGACTCTTATCCGCGCTGCGAGTTGTAAACGCATGACATCTGAAATAATTGTGCTTTCTCTGTCGGCTGCTACGCTTGCTTTTGTTCATACGATCCTGGGACCGGACCACTACTTGCCTTTCGTGGCAATGGCTAAAGCCCGCGGCTGGAGCATGCGTAAAACGCTCCGGGTGACCCTGATATGCGGTTCTGGCCACCTGGCCGGTTCCATCCTGCTTGGCATGTTGGGCATCTTTCTGGGTCTCCAGCTTTCGTCGCTGCAGTGGATGGAGGGTGTCCGGGGTAATTTTGCCGCCTGGTTACTGATTGGCTTCGGGTTGGCTTACACGGCCTGGGGTCTGCGACAGGCGTACAGAAACCGGCCCCATACGCATTGGCACAACCATGATGGATTCGCCCATGAGCATGTACACAGTCACCATCAGGACCATGTCCATCTGCACGAACAAACGGGAAAAGTAAAATCCCTGGCACCCTGGGTCATATTCGTGATTTTTGTACTGGGGCCCTGCGAACCCCTGATTCCACTTTTAATGTACCCGGCGGCGCGTGAAAGCATAGCGGGGGTGGTGATGGTCACAGGCGTTTTTGGCCTGGTAACGGTATTGACCATGCTGCTGGCGGTGGCCATTTCCGTGAAAGGCCTTGAATCCATCAGGCTGAAACGATTCGAACGATTTGGACATGCCGCTGCCGGTAGCGCGATCCTGGCTTGTGGCCTGGCGGTCGCATTTTTGGGGATATAGGTGCAGATGTGAATATTGAAGTGCGGCGACTTGCCGTCTACGCGCTGGCCGCTGCCGTATTTCTGGTCGCTGCTCCGACATCCCGGGCGGACAGTCAGGCAGGCGACGAGCCCTTCAGTATCTTCCTCGTTCGGCACGCCGAGAAGGATCAGACATCAGGATCTGATGATCCGGGTTTGTCCGCTTGCGGTGAATCGAGGGCGCAGTCCATTGCAGGCATGCTGGCAGACGTCGCCCTGGACAGAGTCTACAGCACGGACTACAAGCGAACCCGGGATACCGCGAGCCCGATTGCCTCGGCACAGCAACTGGAAGTTTCGAGCTACGATCCACGTGAGCTGGATGAATTTGCGGGCTTATTGCTGGAACGGAATGAAGACGCGCTGGTGGTCGGGCACAGCAACACAACAGGTGTTCTGGCCGGGATTCTCGCCGGGGAGGGCGGTGAAGCGTTCGACGAGGGTCTATACGACAGGCTCTACCAGGTCGTCATTGCAGGCGGCGGCCAGCGCCGCACCTACCTGCTACACCAGGCTTTTATCTGCCGTTTGTAGCAACCGTTTTAGAGATGATCGCCCCGGCAGGTACCCGGAATATGCACTGGATTGCCTTCTACCCGGTGGCAATTCCAGGCAATGTGTCCGCTGCCGTTGACGTTGGTACCGTCCAGTGACAGCACGACATCGGTATCTGCCCCTGTGTCCTTGGTCCGAATCGTAATCCACGGTTCTTCGCAGGTGTTGGATATCGTGATTGATCTGACATAGGTGCTGGTTGTAATGGTGAAGCCGGTATTGTCGTTGGTCGGCGAAAGAAGTGGATCTTCCGTGCAGGTTTGAGCAACCGCGTTTTTTGCACTGGCTGCCAGAACAAGGCTCTCAGTGACTTTCGCACGCACAGCATAGTCCTGGTACATGGGAACTGCGAGCGCAAGAAGAATGGCGATGACTGAGATAACAATCATCAGCTCAATCAACGTGAACCCTTTGGATAGCGGAAAATTTGTTGTTTTTGATCGGATGTTCATTCGTTTGCCCTCCTTGGCAATGAACAAAATATTTCTTTACCCCTAAAAATAACCACTGAACCGCGAATCCTTCGCAGTCAACTAGAAATATATATACCACGAAATAAAGCCAAACATCAATGGCTTAACCTTTTGCCGGAGTTTCCTCCGACAGGCGGTCAATCTTGCCTTGCGGGCGGTCGAGCCATTCGAGGACTTTCTGTCTTACCCTGTCTTTTTCCGGCTCATTGAACATTTCATGGTAGAACCCGTCCCATAGCACGGGTTCGATCAGCCCGGCCGGTGCCGAGTTTGCAAACCGTGCAGGCGCGGCCGGATCGACCAGCCGATCGGCGCCTGATTGCATCAGCAGCATCGGGACTTTCAGCGCAGGGGCGTTGCGGTTGGCCTTCTTCATGGTCTTGGTGATCTCGCTGTACCAGCGTGCAGACACTTTGTCCGATACCAGCGGATCATCGATATACGCTTTTACCACTTCCGGGTCGCGCGAGATCATCGTTGTGTCCAGATCGCTGGGAAATAGCAGGCGAGGGGTCAGTCGCGAAAGGATGCTGACCAGGACCCTTAGAAAAACCGGTGGCTTGAAGTCAGGATGGGTGCCCAGCGCAGGGGATGAAATGATCGCACCGGAGAATTTGGTGGGGTTTTCCAGCACATAACTGATTGAAACCAGGCCACCCATTGAGTGTCCGAGAACATATACCGGCAGGGCCTCATGGTTCTGTTTTGCCAGGGCCAGCAGTGCATCCACATCCCTGAAATAATCTGTGAAGCGTTGGACGTGGACACGCTTTGCGCCGGGTGGGTCCGGGCTGAGTCCGTGCGCGCGCAAATCACAGGCATACACGGCCCAGCCATTGGTCGCGAGGTATTCAGCTGTTTCCTGGTACCGGCCGCCGTGTTCGGCCAGGCCATGGATGATGATAATCACGCCTTTGGGCTGCACCGGGGTCCACGATCTCCAGACCAGGCCGAGCTCATCGGATGTGGTAACACGGCCTTGCTGGTGTGCCACTTCAGTCATCCAGTCGTTCTCCACTGTTGCTGCGCACACGGGTAACGGCTTTGTGCCACCCCTGGTAAAGCTCCCGGCGCAAGTCGTCATCCATCTGTGGCTCAAAACGGCAGTCTGTTCGCCTGGCCTGATCCAGTTCCGAGGGGCTTTTCCATACGCCGACCGCCAGGCCTGCGAGGAAGGCGCTGCCGGCTGCGGTGGTTTCCACCAGTTTTGGCCGGTCTACCGTGGCACCCAGCATGTCTGCCTGGAACTGCATCAGGAAGTCGTTTTTTGAAGCGCCGCCATCCACCCGGAGTTCGGTGAGTTCGACTCCGGAATCGCGGTTCATGACCTCAACAATATCACGCGATTGATAGGCTATAGCCTCCAGTGCTGCCCGCGCCAGGTGCGCCCGGCCTGTGCCCCGGGTTAGTCCGATCAGGGCGCCGCGTGCGTCCATGTCCCAGTACGGGGCTCCAAGTCCGGCGAAGGCGGGAACCAGGTACACGCCATCGTTGCCTTCAATTTCACGGGCCAGAGCGTCTGTTTCGGAGGCGTCCGTGATGATTTTCATTTCATCCCGCAGCCATTGAATGGCCGCGCCGGCAACAAAAATCGACCCCTCGAGCGCATAGGCCGGAGAGCCATATGCATCACAGCAGATCGTGGTCAAAAGGCCGTTACGGCTGACAGGATGCTGCATGCCCATGTTCATCAGCAGGAAGCACCCCGTCCCATATGTATTCTTGGCCTGGCCCGGTTCCCAGCAACCCTGGCCGTAAAGAGCCGCCTGCTGGTCACCCGCGATGCCGGCGATCGGCGTGCCGTCGGGTATGCCCTCTATCCCGTTGGTTTCTCCAAATATGCCTGCGCTGGGAAGAACCTCGGGCAGCATGGAGGCCGGAACGTTCAGGATGTCGCATAATTCCGGATCCCAGTCCTGGCGGTGGATGTCATACAACAGGGTGCGCGATGCATTGGTGGGGTCCGTGCGGTGCAGTGCGCCGGCCTTGATGCTGCCGCCGGTCATCTTCCAAAGCAGCCAGCTGTCGATGGTGCCGAATTTCAGTTCCCCCGCTTCTGCCCGCTTCTGCAACCCGGGGTCACGATCGAGGATCCAGCGAATCTTGGTGCCGGAAAAATAGGGGTCGACAAACAACCCTGTTTTTTCCCGAAACAGGGGTTCCAGGCCGTCGGCCTTCAGCTGCTTACAGATACCGGAACTCTGGCGGCTCTGCCAGACAACGGCGCGGTGGACCGGCTGGCCGGTTTCCTGGTCCCAAACCACGGCCGTCTCACGCTGGTTGGTGATACCGATTGCAGACAGTTCACCCGTCTGAATGCCGGAGCTGATGAGTGCTTCGGCCATGACTTTTCGGCTGACTTGCCAGATCTCTTCCGGGTCGTGCTCAACCCAGCCGGGCTGTGGATAAAATTGGGTGAACTCGCTGTAGGCACGGCCCAGGATTTCACCCGCTTGTGAGAACACCAGGGCAGTAGAGCCGGTGGTTCCCTGATCGATTGCAAGTACGGCAGACATGGACGCAGTATACTCGTTGAGATGGAGTCTGCATCCGCAAACCAACCAATCGTCATAGCCGGGGCCGGTCCGGTCGGACTCTATGCCGCAATTTTGTTGGTCGATGCGGGTTATCGGGTGATTGT
>Ga0316189_10004532_pt1 | contig 13352 bp, 11 predicted proteins | sample LowCovwburrow_MG_FD_204930 | JGI IMG/M metagenome (GOLD analysis project Ga0316189, IMG submission 204930) | Coastal sediment microbial communities from Maine, United States - Lowes Cove worm burrow | ecosystem: Environmental > Aquatic > Marine > Coastal > Sediment | place: USA: Maine... | reverse complement strand
ATATGGCCGCGCTAAGTGCAGGCAACAATGCTATTTGTTGCCTAGGGCAATATTCAAAGATACGAGCAACCGGCCATAGCAGCCATTTGAATAAAAACATGATCCCGACAAAAACAAGGCCCACATGCAAACCTGAAATGGCCATTAAATGACTTACCCCAGTAGTCTGGAATACCTGCCGCTGCTGATTGCTAAAGCCACTCTTAACACCAATGGTTAAGGCTGCTATAAGATTGCTGCCAACCCCTTGTCCGACAACGGCATCGAGTTCTTCGAGAAAAGACTGTCGCCATAAGTCAATCGAATTTGAAGCTGGCGACAAACGAGCATTGCTCCCTTTCAGGCGTATATAGCCCTTGGCAATTGTTTGATGCCTAAAGAGGTATTTCTCATAGTCAAAACTTCCCCAACTGGCATAGCCATGCGGCCGTTTAGCCCTAACCGTGAACTGCCACACTTCGCCTGGTCGAATAGATAGAGGGCAGCGATAGCAACTAAGCTGTATTCGTTGGCCAACGGTGGTTGAAAGTGCGTTTTCAGAAACAGAATTCACTCTAAAGTTAAACTTAATATTGCCATCAGTTGAGACTGGCAAGCCCTCGACACTGCCGCTGGCGACAAAGTCAATGCGCTCATAGACTTCTGGAAAACCGTTGTTTAAAAAAGACTGAAAGCTATAACAAGCCCAAGCGAAACCGATGAACAGCGATGCGAGCGGTCTTAGCACACGCCAACGGAGTGACAATAGTGCGAGACTAATGACAATCAGCAACAACCATTGAACTGGCGGCAATTCAGCTAAGCCTAGGGTTGCACAGGCTCCGAGAAAAAACAAAGCCATGCAGCACGTAGAAGACTCGCAGATAAGTAAGCAACGTCGATTCGATATAACCGGCATGCTGGAAAATAGCGATTTAACTAGTGAATTAACCAGTGATTTAAGTAATGACCCTGAGTGCAGCACAATATCTCCTTATAATTGCTAACCCGGCTCGATGTGGTTATTTAGAAATCTATTCCGAAAGTAGTTGTAAAAGTAGTTGTAAAAGTAGTTGTAAAAGTAGTCTTAAACACGATCTTAAACACTATGTTCGGGTATTCCTGCTTGATTAACATCCTATTAATCAAATTTAATCACTTATAGCCTAAAGTATAATAACATTCATGTCGCCGGAGAGCCTATAATAAACTCGCAAGTAAACGCAACACCCCAATGCCCGACGACCTTGAAGTTATTTAAGAACCTACGTAAGTACCTACCAACTGCGACAGAGATACAGCAGTATCGCTATCTGCATATTTTCGGCGACAGTCTAAAACAGCAAGAAGTTTGGACGTTTAACCGTCAGAGTACTGCTACGGGAGTTGCTATCGGCATCTTTTGCGCGTTCCTTCCCATGCCATTTGAAATGGTTCCGGCAATCTTTTTAGCTGCCTTGATGCGTGGCAACCTACCTTTTGCAATCGCCGGTGTTTGGATATCCAACCCGGTAACATGGGTCCCGCTTTACACACCGTGTTATCTACTCGGTGCTAGTATTCTACGGATCGAGCCCGTCGCACTCCAACAAATAACAATCTTTCAACTGGGCTGGCATTACGTGGCGCTATGGCTAGGTTGTTTAATCGTTGGACTGTCCTTAAGTATTTCGATGCATTTCATCATTAGTTTTATCTGGCGCTCGCAGGTTCGCCAGCGTTGGAAGCAGCGACAACAACTTCGTCACCAGCGTAAAGTCGCGAAAGCGACTCAGAAACAACCCAACATGTAAAAAGCTCACTGAAATCATTCAGGCCTGGTTAACTGGCCGAAAGCCTACCTAGCTCAAGATGATATCGCTTGTCCATTTTACTTGCTAGGCCAGTATCGTGAGTGACCATTACCAATGCCGTACCAACCCGCTGATTCAACGACATCATCATATCGAATACACCGCGGGCGGTGTTCTCGTCAAGGTTGCCAGTTGGCTCATCGGCCAGCACAACGTTGGGCTCGGTAACCAGTGCGCGAGCAATTGCAGTACGCTGACGCTCTCCACCCGAAAGCTCTATTGGCCGATGCTCTAAGCGATGCCCAAGTCCGATTTCTTCAAGTAGTGCTGACGCTTTTTTCTTTGCTTCTTTAGTATCGTCACCACGAATCAATAGTGGCATGGCAACGTTTTCAACTGCAGTAAATTCGGGTAACAAATGATGAAACTGGTAGACAAAGCCTAAGTATTGGTTTCGAATCAGTCCGCGCTTTTTATCCGGCATTCTAGATAGCTCTTGCCCATCAACCCACACCGACCCCGATGTTGGTAAATCCAAACCACCAAGCAAATGCAAAAGCGTGCTTTTACCCGAACCCGACGCTCCAACAATCGCAATACGTTCGCCTTTTTCAATCTGTAAGTTGATATTTGACAATACTTCAACGTCATTCGGGCCCTCAGTGTAGGTCATACCCAACTGTTGACAGTGCAAAATTCCTGATTGACTCATAATAACTGGCCTACTCGTAACGAAGCGCTTCAGCTGGTTCGGTTTTCGAAGCACGCCAAGCGGGATATAACGTCGCCAGCATACTAATTGTGATGGACACTGAAACAATTACCCAAACATCGTCCCAGCGTAGTTCAGCTGGGAAATCTGTGACAATATAGACACTGGCGGGAAGTAACTCGTAACCAACAAGGCCTTCAATGAAGGCAATAATATTGGCTAAATTCAAGGCAGTAAGGACGCCAGCAATGGCTCCGACGAGGGTACCAAGAATTCCAGAAGTGGCACCCTGAACAAAAAAGATACCCATCACCTTGGCCGGAGACAAGCCTAGCGTTCGCAAAATCGCTATATCCGCACGCTTATCAGTGACAACCATGATCAGGGTCGAGACGATATTGAATGCAGCAATAAAAACAATTAGAAACAATGTGATAAAAACCATGCGTCGCTCAACTTCTAACGCTCGGAAAAAGCTCTTGTGTTGTGTAGTCCAGTTGTCAACATAGAAACGATAATTCAAGTCACCAGCCAGCTGTGCAGTAACTTCACGAGCCAAATCTGGATCTTTCAGCTTAACGCGGAGCCCGCTCACAGAGCCTTCGGTTTTATACAGTTTTGCAGCATCCGCCATATGAATATAGGCTAAAGATTTATCAAACTCGTCGGGGCCAATACCACCGAACACTCCGGCTACGGTAAATCGTCGTAAACGGGGCATTAACCCAGCCGGAGTTGACTGGCCTTGTGGAGAGATCAAGGTAACCTTGTCGCCTACCGTTGCGCCAATTTTCGCAGCTAAACCGCGTCCAAGAACGACATTGTACTTACCTTTTTGGAGCAAATCGAAACTACCAACATCCATGCTGCTGGCTATGCTTGAGACCTTAACTTCTTCGCTCGGCAACACACCTTTTACCAAAGAGCCAGTTACCGCTCCACTAAGGGTTATCAGCCCTTGAGCATAGATGTATGGCGCTCTGCCAAGAACGTCAGGGTGGCTGTCGACTATCTTCGTCAAAGACTGCCAGTCTTGCAAACGATTGCCTTGACCAGTTATCGTCACATGTGGTGCGACGTCTAGAATACTCCCGCGCAACTCATTACCGAAGCCGTTCATAATCGAGATTACCGAGATCAGTACCCAGACACCAATCGCCACCCCTAACGTTGAGATTGCCGAGATGAACGATATAAATCCATTTCGACGCTTGGCACGCGAATATCGCGTGCCAATCATGATTGGTAAATTAGTTTTTGCCATTGCTTAGCGTACGTCGTTGATGCTGAACGACCTTTATAGTCAACTCGGGTCCACTTCGGGGCGCATATGAGGAAATAGTAATACATCACGAATCGATGGACTGTCGGTAAACAACATGACCATGCGATCAATACCAATACCTTCACCCGCTGTTGGAGGCATTCCGTATTCCAATGCCCGAACATAATCAGCATCGTAATGCATGGCTTCATCGTCTCCAGCGTCTTTTTCGGCAACCTGATGCTGAAACCGGCTAGCTTGATCTTCGGGGTCATTCAGCTCAGAGAAACCATTGGCAATTTCACGCCCTGCTATGAACAGCTCAAAACGATCTGCGACAAAGTCATCGTCATCATTTCGACGCGACAATGGCGACACTTCCACAGGGTAGGCTGTAATGAACGTAGGCTCGGCTAACTGTTCTTCAACGGTTTTCTCAAAAATCTCGATCTGAACTTTGCCCAAACCGTAACTGTCTTTGATCAACACCTTAAGCTCTTTGGCATAGTCAACTAGCTTAGCTCGGTCTTGCAAATCGGCTTCGCTCAAACTCGGATTAAAGTGCAGGATTGATTGCGCCACGGTCATACGATTAAATGGCTTATTAAAATCAATATCCTGACCTTGATAGCTCACCACACCACTTTCGGTAATAGTCTGTGCGATGCCCTTGAACATTTCTTCAGTAATGTCCATTAAATCGTGGTAATCGGCATAGGCTTGATAGAATTCGAGCATCGTAAACTCTGGGTTATGACGAGTGCTTAAACCTTCGTTACGAAAATTACGATTGATTTCAAATACTCGCTCAAAACCACCAACAACTAGGCGTTTTAGATACAGCTCTGGCGCAATTCGCAAAAACAATTTCATATCCAGAGCATTGTGATGCGTCACAAATGGGCGTGCCACAGCACCACCGGGAATAGCTTGCATCATCGGCGTTTCAACTTCTAAATATTCTTTATTAATCAAAAAGTTGCGAATATAATTTACTATTTTAGATCGAGTTGTAAACACCAGTCGGCTGTGTTCATTCATAATCAGATCAACATAGCGTTGACGATATGAGGTTTCTTTATCTTTCAAACCATTGAACTTATCGGGCAGCGGCCGTAATGATTTAACCAATAGCTCGATATGGCTAACCTTGATACTTAGCTCACCCTTATTAGTCTTGAACAGCACTCCTTTAACGGCGACGATATCGCCAATGTCCCACTTTTTAAATTGTTCGTTGTAAAAGCCTTCAGGCAATGCATCACGTGAGACATACACTTGCAGCCTATCAGTCCGATCTTGAATATGAGCAAAGCTAGCCTTACCCATAATTCGACAGCTCATCATACGGCCCGCAATTGAGACCTCTACAGATTGCTCTTCTAAGGCTTCTTTCTCAGTTTCACCATACTGGGCAATTAAAGTACCTGCCAAATTCGCAGGTTTAAAAGTATTTGGGTAGGCTTGAGTTAAGTTTCGCCATGCATCAAGTTTGTCACGGCGTTGACGGATTAGCTCATTTTCATCAACTTGAGGTTGATCGGTATTATTGGTATCACTCACGGTATTCTTTTCTTCACAGTAAAATGGTTAAGAAATTTATGCTCAGAGGCCCTGCTTCAAGCTGGCTTCGATAAATTGGTTTAAGTCGCCATCTAAAACGGCTTGCGTATTACCAGTTTCAACGCTAGTACGTAAATCTTTAATTCGGGATTGATCTAGAACATAAGAGCGAATCTGAGACCCCCAGCCAATATCAGACTTTTCATCTTCTACCGCCTGCTGTTCAGATCTACGTTTTTGCATTTCGTGTTCGTATAAGCGCGCTTTTAACATAGACATCGCCGAGTCTCTATTACGGTGCTGAGATCGGTCACTTTGGCATTGTACGACAATGCCGGTCGGCTCATGGGTGATTCTAACAGCCGAATCAGTTTTATTTACGTGCTGCCCACCAGAACCACTGGCTCGGTAGGTGTCGACTCGTAAGTCTGCTGGATTGATATCGACATCAACCTTATCGTCGATTTCCGGGTAAGCAAACATTGATGCGAAAGAGGTATGCCTTCGGCTGCCTGAATCAAAGGGAGATTTACGCACTAATCGATGTACGCCAGTCTCAGTGCGTAAAAAGCCAAAAGCATATTCACCTTCAATTTTTACCGTAGCACTCTTTATACCTGCGACATCACCTTCGGAAAGCTCAATGATCTCAGCCTTAAAGCCTTGTGAATCGGCCCATCGCAAATACATACGTAATATCATATTTGCCCAATCTTGGGCTTCTGTACCACCAGAGCCTGACTGAATATCGATAAACGCATTATTAGCGTCCATCGGACCCGAAAACATCCTCTGGAATTCTAAAATAGCCAGATTAGCTTCAATTCTATCTAAGTCTAGACTAACTTCATCGGCCACCTCTTGATCTTGCTCTTCGGCGGCTAGCTCTAGCATTTCTGAACACTCAGCAACACCGGTCTTTACCGCGGTCAGTATTTCTACAATTTTTTCTAAGCTCGATTTTTCTTGACCGAGTTTCTGTGCAAACTCTTGATCATCCCAAATGGATGGATCTTCCATTTGACGCAGCACCTCTTCTAGGCGCTCAGCCTTGCTGTCATAGTCAAAGATACCCCCTGAGCAACGCACCACGTTGATCTAGGTCTTTAATTTTTTCAAATAGAGGATTGAGTTCCATAATAAACTAAGTGGTTTGTAGCAGCTCCGAAAGATACCCGAAAACCCACAATTACACTAGCGCTTAAAGATAAGGTTTGTCGCCGCGTCATGGAAATTAACGCTAAAGCTATAGAAAAATATAGAAAAAAGCAGTCTGTCACTTGGTGATTCTTTGCACGCTCTCCCATGTTCGCAACCAGGGGCCTTGTCGCATCAGTTCTGGGCTTAAGTTCTGACGCGCAAAACTCGCCCTATCCTTGCTTTTGTAAGAGCCATAAACCAGTTTATATAGGGCTTCACCGTTCTGAACTTCAGAGAAATAAGCCGTCTTGCGCTGCAAATGATGATCTGCAATAAAGCTCAACACTTGGTCTTGTTCACTAAACGCAAGCAGTTGGATAGTCCAGTGGCTAGCCTGCTGCCGGTTTATCCAGCTTTCAGTTTGGTAACCCAATTCGGATGCCTCAAAGACTCCATGAAAATTACCAACGCCCTTTGAAGCTACGGGCAAGCCTAAATATCGTCGCGCAGGTGCGTAACCTTGGTCAGCGGCACGTTGAATTAAGACAACCGCCTCATCATCTGAACCTCCTCGCTCAAACATTCGCTGAGCGAGATGATAACTTGCCGGTGCATAACCGTTGTCGGCTGCCATTCGATACCAACTTACAGCGTCATCGTTACTTGACTTCAGTAGCTTGTTTTGTTCATGCAGTAAACCTAGGTTAAACATCGACCTAGCATCTTTTTCATTAGCCGCGGCAAGCCAATGTTGCTGAGCCAGCTCGAAGTTGCCATTGATGTACGCGCTCAAACCATCTTGGTAATCACTTGCCCACGCTGAGCTCGCCGCAGACACGGCCAAGCAAGTGATAAAAACAATCTTGTTGAAAACTTCTTGGTCGGCAAAAAGCATAATTTTTAATAAGCTAGATTATTAGAGTCCTCTATTCGCTAACGTAGACCACTGGCGGCCGCTACAAACGAGGTCAGTTGATACCGACCTCTTTTCGATAGGTGTCGTAATAGAAGGTCAAAAACAATTATATATTGTAGCCTTTTTCACCGTGTTGAGCGACGTCTAAACCTTGCTGCTCAGTGTCTATATCGACTCTTAAAGGAGTGATTAGACCAATCAATTTAAGTAATGCGTAAGACACAATCGCGGCATAAGCACCGGTTGCCAAGACGCCTATCACCTGAACGCTGAGCTGACTGCCAAATGCCATACCCTCTACATAGCCAGCACCGCCGTAAGCGGCAGAAACAAAAAACGCGGCTAAAATCGTGCCCAAGGCTCCGCCAACACCATGCACCGGAAAAACGTCGAGAGAATCATCGATTTTCAGACCATTGCGAATCATCTGGGTGGCAAAGTAACACACGGTACCGCCACACAAACCAATAACCACGCCGCCAATGGGGCCAACAAAACCAGATGCAGGCGTTATGGTGCCTAAACCTGCAACCATGCCGGTGACAATACCGAGTACGCTCGGTTTACGAAAACGTAGCCATTCTATCGTCATCCAAGCCAGAGAGCCCGCAGCTGCGCTCAAGTGAGTCACCAACATTGCCATACCCGCAGCTCCGTTAGCACCAAGCGATGATCCGCCGTTAAAGCCAAACCAGCCAAACCAAAGCATACCTGCTCCGACAACCGTTAAAGTTAAGCTGTGTGGAGTAATCGGAGTTTGCTGAAACCCTTTGCGATTTCCAAGCACTAATGCGGCTACCAATGCACTGATACCCGCCGTCACATGCACCACAGTGCCGCCGGCAAAATCAAGTAGGCCTTTCTCGGCAAGCCATCCGCCGCCCCATACCCAATGGGCAACAGGAATATAGACCACTAGCCCCCAAAGCACAGAAAACATGAGCATCGCGGTGAAATTCATTCGTTCGGCAAAGCCACCAACAAATAGAGCGGGAGTAATCATGATGAATGTCATCTGAAACACCACAAAAACCGACTCTGGAATGGTTCCAGTCATCGAGTTGAAGCCTATGCCAGATAAGAATGCTTTGTCTAAATTACCAATCCAGGCTCCTTCCCCACTAAAGACTAGACTATAGCCAACCGCAAACCAGAGTAATGACATCGCACACGCAATCGCAAAACACTGCATTAACACCGACAATACATTTTTGCTACGCACCAAACCGGCATAAAACAACGACAGACCAGGTAGCAACATGAACAGAACAAGTGCTGACGAGGTCAACATCCAGGCTGTATCCCCGGTATCAATCTCTTGAGCCAACGCAACAGATGGCAACACCAAACATATCAGCACTGTGCTTATCTGAAGATGAAATTTCATTTTATGTTCCTTATCTTTTGATCAGCGTGTACACCGACCCTATTTATCAGACCTATGCCCGAACAACATTGCGCAGTTGATTAAATTTTTACTAAAATCACCTCGGCTCTTAGATAGCCTCGGCACCGGTCTCGCCGGTGCGAATTCGAACTACGTTATCGAGCGCGGTAACAAATATTTTGCCATCGCCAACTTTATTACCTTTAGCTGAATCAACAATCGCTTCGATTACCTTATCTAACACGTCATCAGCAACAGCGACTTCAAGTTTTGTTTTCGGAATAAAGTCAATTGCGTACTCAGCGCCACGATAAATCTCGGTATGCCCCTTCTGACGGCCAAACCCTTTCACTTCGGATACAGTCATTCCCATAACCCCAATGGCCGATAGCGCGTCTTTAACATCGTCCAGTTTAAATGGGCGAATAATAGCGGTAACTAATTTCATATATGCTCCTTTCTTGACTGTTACATTGTCTGCTAGTTTCATCTATCGGGTTAATAGATCGATGAGAATTACAGCGATAAATTAAGACCGCCGATAGTAATAAAAATACGCCCATATTCATAGGCTCATACGCAGGCTAACCGTTAATTCGTTGTTTTGCCGCAGCATATTCCGACTTTAATTGTGTAACTCGATCCGAAACAGACAGAATTTCATCAACTGCGCCAATTCCTTGGCCACATCCCCATATGTCTTTCCACGCTTTAGCATCTGAATCTTGATTTGTTAATTTTTGCATCGCGGCTATATCACCTTTCGGCAAATTACTTGGGTCCATACCTGCTGCAGCAATACTTGGGCCTAAATAGTTACCGCCAACACCAGTAAAATAATCAGAATATACAATGTCGCTTGCATCACTATCGATCACCATCTGCTTGTAGGCCTGTGCTGCGTTGGCTTCTTTAGTCGCTATAAAAGCTGAGCCTATATAAGCCAAGTCAGCGCCCATGGCTGTAGCAGCTAATACCGAGTCACCGGTTGCGATGCAGCCCGACAACGCTAGGGGCCCGTCAAACCATTCGCGCGTTTCTTGTATAATGGCAAACGGCGACAAAGCACCCGCATGGCCACCAGCACCAGCGGCTACAGCAATCAAGCCGTCAGCGCCTTTTTCAATCGCCTTTCGAGCGAAACGTTGATTAATAACATCATGCATTACTACGCCGCCATATGAATGCGCCGCCGAATTAACATCTTCATTCGCGCCCAGCGAAGTAATGATAATAGGCACCTTATATTTAACACATAGATCCATATCTTCATGCAGGCGAGCATTAGTTTTGAACACGATTTGATTAACCGCAAATGGTGCCGCAGGCGAGTCTGGATTAGCTTGATTATAACGGTCGAGCTCTTCAGTAATCTCTTGTAGCCATGCCTCAAATTCCCCTTCGCCACGAGCATTTAGCGCCGGAAACGAGCCAACAATGCCCGCCTTGCACTGCTCTAACACCATTTCTTTGCTAGAAAGAATAAACATGGGGGCCGCAATGACCGGCAACTGTAGATTGTTAAATACTGAAGGAATAGCCATAAACATCTCTTTTATTGATTATCGAATGTACTGCAAGAAGCTACTCCAATGAGTTAGCAACGATACTTGGTCTGGTTTTATAGCAGCTAGGCCAACAGGTTAAAAGCGGATTAGTTTCCTCAGTGTTATTTAGCAGCAATAATCGATATTTACGGATGTTATGAACAACTTTCTAACCGAGCTTCTGGGCACTCACAGGTCACTTTTTGGGGAGTTACTGGACAAAATAGGACACATATAGGACAAAGTAAGGATCATTTGTTAATTTACTATTGATTTAGTGTCTCCAATGTGACAGATTAGCGATCGAGGTTATCGCGCAAACCTCTTTTAAGAACGAGCCGCATCTAACATGCCCCTACCCCTATCTTGCTAGGTGCGGCTCGCCCTTTAATAAAAACATCAACACAAATGCCTTTTAGATCTGGCGGACAAACCCTTCTCTTGTCAACGATCGGCTTATAACACTCTGAAAACTAATTGAGCTTGACTGTAAATCTGGCACCTGTTCTCAGCCTTGTGCGATTGGATTGACGGTTGTCAACGTCAAAATCGGCGTCCTCAATAATAAAGTTGCCGTTATATGCTTCAACAATTCCTTTGACGATATGCAAGCCTAAACCGTGACCAGGCGTTTGACTATCAAGGCGTACTCCACGCGCGGAAATAGTTTCTTTAAGACTATTGTCTATGCCGATGCCATCATCTTCGACGATAAGCGTTAAAGCCTGACGGTGAGACTCCTTATCAGCAAGCCGAGAGTTTTCAACGGTAACCCTCACGTTCGACTCAGTCCATTTGAACGCGTTATCGAGTAGGTTTCCACATAATTCCATCCAGTCGCCTAGGTCACCGTAAAACACTGTGTCTGGCTGGATTGATAGCTGACAGTTAATATTTTTATCAGCATGCAATTTTTGCAGCGTGTTAATGATCTGCTCGGTAGGCGCCTTAATTTCAATTGGTTTAGCAAAACGCCGACGCCCAACAGTCGAAGCACTATGCAATTGATAGTCGATAATCGTTTGCATGGTGGCAATTTGACGCTTCGCTTCCTCATCAATATCGGCCGTATAACGCAAGCCATTTAGTACCGCGATGGGAGTCTTCAGACTATGCGCCAAATTACCTAGAACTTCTTTCTGGCGAGTAATTCGCTGCTCATCGAAATTAAGCAATTGATTGAGGTTCTGAGTTAAGCGACTCACTTCCAAAGGATAATTTTCATCGAATCGCTGGCGGAAACCCTCTTCTATTTCCCCAACCTGCTGAGTCACACGCCGCAACGGCTTTAGCGCCCAGCTGAGTAAGGCAAGCAGCAAGGCAATTAATGCTCCGCCAAAAACCAATAACCAAAGACCTACCTGACGCTGATAGCGTGATAATCGCTTGGTATAGAACTCTGAATATTCAGCCACCTGAACAACAAACGGAAAATCACCTTGTTCAGTTTCCCATGTAACTCCAAGCGACGTAGCGTAGCTAGCGTCTTGTCGCGGCCACTCAAATTCATGAAAAAAAGTGAATTCACCTAGCCCATTGGGCAATTTCGGTAATTGCCTGTCTAGCAATGAAGGAGAACGCCAAACCACGCCTTGCCCCTTAACCGTGACCTGTGCGAATAGACTTGAATCCATTTGTCCCAAACGAGGTTCAGGTAACGCGCCCGGAACCTCAACTTTTCCATCTACCACCTCGATATTGGCGATCAACAGCAAAATTTGATTGCGTAAATTATCTTCGGCGTTACTCAAAACGCTTCGCTCAAACGCACGATTTAAGGCTAGCCCCATAGTGCCAAGAAACAGTAGCAGTAGTAATGTGGCGATTATTAATAGTCGACGGCGTAGTGAATACACGTTGAATCTATGAGTAAGCTGACTTTAGGCTAAACTGGCGTATCACGAGGAATGCTAAAGCGATAGCCTCGGCCACGCTGAGTTTCAATAGGCTTTAGAAGGTTTTCGGGGTCAAGCTTCTTTCGAAGTCGACGAATGAAAACCTCAATTGTATTACTGTCCCTGTCGTCATCCTCTTCATAGATATGATCGACCAGCTCTCGTTTAGAAATTACCTTCCCCGTGTGCATCATCAAATACGACAGTAGACGGTATTCGTAGGCTGTGATAGTCGCGGGCTGGTTGTCGATAAATAGTTGCTTTGAAGAAGTATCAATCTTGATCGGGCCACAAACAAGCGACTTATCTGCTAGGCCAACCGAGCGCCTAAGTAGCACTTTTATTCTAGCGAGCATTTCCTCAGGATGAAACGGCTTGGTTAAGTAATCGTCAGCACCGGCTTCTAAACCTTCAACCTTCTCCTGCCAGCGGCTACGCGCAGTTAAAATCAGAACTGGATAGCCCTTACCAGCGGCCCTCAGTCGTTTAATTACCTCAACCCCATCAAGTTTAGGCAAACCCAAATCAACAATCGCTAAATCAATAGGATATTCTTGGGCAAAATACAAGCCCTCTTCGCCATCGCTAGCAACGTCGACCACATAATCTTGCTCGCGCAGGGTTGTCGCCAGTTGCTCCTGTAAACTCAATTCATCTTCAATTATAAGAATTCGCATCCGAAGTTCCTTAATGGGTAGGTGATCGTCAGGTAAATTTATTTATGCGTGAAATTAACGCCGTGCACTAATTGTCAAATTACGTACTTTTCCGTTTGGCATAAGCACTCTCACGCGATACACCTGCTGCCTCTCATCGAGAGATATTTTTAACACTTCAGCATTATAACGACGCTTAACCTCTTGCATAACATCGCTGCGCGATCGCAAATTGTCAGTGCTGTTTTGAACATAATCAAGGGTGCCAAATTGACTAGCATTGGTTGCATGAAGCACGTTAAATTCTTGCCTTTGAGCACTACCATAATCAAATGCCTGCGCACCATTGGCAGCTGCAAACTGCAACACCAAGATTAGCAACAGACGATAGGTAATATTTTTTAGCATAAGAATCAATAAGTTATAAATTAGTCTTTAGTCAAATAGTTTTAATAACAAGCTATATTTAGGCGAAGGCACACTCGCCTAAATATGTGTAG
>Ga0316189_10004531_pt1 | contig 13353 bp, 11 predicted proteins | sample LowCovwburrow_MG_FD_204930 | JGI IMG/M metagenome (GOLD analysis project Ga0316189, IMG submission 204930) | Coastal sediment microbial communities from Maine, United States - Lowes Cove worm burrow | ecosystem: Environmental > Aquatic > Marine > Coastal > Sediment | place: USA: Maine... | reverse complement strand
TGCGATAGAAGGTGGAAATAGCAGTCCTAAACTTCCTGATGAGGTAATCAAGCCGAGATTGAAGCGTTCAGAATACCCTGCCTGCTTCATCGCTGGATACAGGATGGCTCCAAGTGCAATAATCGTTGCTCCAGATGCACCTGTAAGTGCGGTAAAGAAGGCACAGGCAATTAGTGATACCACGGCAAGGCCTCCGGGCATCCAGCCAAGCAAGGCATCAGTAAGCCGCACCAGTCTCTCAGAGGCCTTACTTTCCCCTAAGACGTAACCGGCAAAGGTGAACAAGGGAATAGCGAGCAACACCGGGGTATCAACAATACGGTATATCTCTATGGCGATAACAGACAGATCAATCTCTTCACCATGGAATCCAATGAGCGCACTGGTCGCAATAATGGCAAACAATGGTGCGCCTAGTATCACGAGCAAACTTAGTACGAGTGCGGCAACCATGATTATCTATCTGCAACCTGTTCTGTCTGCCGCTGATAAGGGGAAATAAACAGCAGGACATATCGGATAGCTATAAGTGAAAAACTGAGCGGTATAATCAGGCCGGTTAGCCATACAGGAATGCCGGAAAATGCGATGGTACCATATTCATATTCGCTGTAGATAAAGCGTGCTGCATGCCAGGCTATTAGCAAACAAACCATCATTGTAAACAGATAAACGATACGCTGCACATAAGGCAGTATATTTTTCGGAAGGTATTTTGCAAAAACGTCTATTCGAATATGATTATCAGTTCGAGTTGCAACTACTGCGCCAGATAGTCCGACCCATAACACCAGGGTTCTCAGCAGTGGATCTATCCAGACGACTCCTTCAGTAAACAGGTTTCTCGAAATTATCTGGTATACCGCCAGCACAATCATACTGGAGAGTATGATTACGAGTAACCCATCTTCTAATTTATCGATGAGCTTTATAAATTTATTATGAACATTCATGATTGATATTTTCAAGCTACCTGCCAGAGGCAGAACTCAAGCACTAAATATCACTTAGGCAATGCAGGCGCATCTGGCTTATTGACCGTCACCGCTTTATAGAGATCGTCACTGTATTTGTATTTCGTAAGCATTTCTTTAGTAACTGAATCGCCCAGTTTGTCCCAGTTTACTTTTTCCTTATCACTTAACTTTACAAACTTTACACCCTGATTAACCAGGGCTGCACGGGCTGCAATATTATCTACCCGATTCTGCTCATCAATCTTCTTATACACTCCTTCCATTACACCGCGAACAATCTCCTGGTCGGTTTTACTCAGTTTGTTAAAAACTTTTTTATCTATGATCATCATCGCTGATAAATAATTCAAAGGCAGGTCAACAACGTGATTAACATGGGTGTGCCACTGCAACGCCAGGGCACCGATAGGTGATGTAACTACCGTGTTTATCAGACCAGTCTGAAGCCCCGTTAGCACGTCAGACATAGGTAAAGAAATGGGTGTGACACCGATATACCGATAAACAGACAGACCAACATCACTTCCCTCTGGAACCCATGATTTTTGATTTCTTAGATCATCCAGATTGTTAATCGGTTCTTTTGACATAAGGTAAGTAAAACCGCCCTGCGCAATACCGAAACAGACAAATCCGTTCTCTTCAATCTTCTCGTGCAGTAGCTGGTCGCTTAGCTTTCTTATTTCTTTCGCCTCATCAAGGGTTGAAAACAAAAATGGAAGACCGTATATAGTTGTATCCGGTGTTGAGTGAGATAGCGCTCCAATTGTTATCGCACCGCCGTGCAACTGACCGATACGTATTTTTCTTAAAATATTATCGTCGTTGCCCATCACACCGCCGGGATAAAATTTAAACTTTACCCTGCCCTGAGTTTTTTCTTTAATCTCTTTTGCACCTGCACGCATAGATTTCATCCAGAACGTGCCATCGGGTGACAGGGTTGCAATCTTAATAGATTTTGCCTGCAGCGTATCTACTGCCAGGCTTATCGAAACTGCGACTAATACTAATAAAATATTTTTAAATTTATTATTCATTATTATTCCGTTTACTAACGATGCTATGCCTGTGCCAGTTAAAAATAGTCATCTGCATCCAACAAAAGTTCTGCAGCTTTCTGTTTTGCCATGGTGTTAATTAACCTTTGATCCTGCGGGCCAATATCAGCCTCTATTACCTGAGTTAACAATTTATCATGTAACTCACGATCGAAAAGCAGTCGTGCATATTTTTCAGCATATAAAGTTTTTGCCATTAGATTTTCACCCTCGGAAAGCTCTATCGCACGATCAAAATGTTTCCTGGCCAGATCAGGTTTACCACCTAATGCCGGTGGTAATAATGATTCCATAACAGCCATGTACAGATGAGCATTGCCATGACTTACTGTTTCATCAATGTCGAGTACACGCTGTAAACCCGCCTTAACTTTTGGCAGTTCAGCAACAGCGTTCCAGTCCGAACTGTTAGCTTCGATGATACCGGCCCAGCTACTGACGAATATAAACAGCGGCTCTACCTGTATTTTATCTACTGCAGCAAGCCGTCTTTCAAACTCAAAATAAGTGATGCTTTTCACATCACAGAAATTAACATCTCTGATACACATAGCACGACTGGCATAAGCAAAAGCCCGGTTAGTCAGCGCTTTTTTACTTTCTACGGTATCAGTAAAACTCGAAGCATAGGCACCATAGAGCTGAGCACCAGCTTCTAATAGCTCAGGATTTTCTGGGTCACCCTTGATCATACTACTGGTCATAATAAGGTAGGCAGGCACACCTTTTTTTATGGTTTCAGGGTCATCAAAATCCAGTATTGTGGCTGACAAATCCTGTGCAAATTCTTTTTTTGCATTTGAGATAAGTTGACCGCATGATGCTACAGAGAACATCAACGACAGTATAAAAGGTAATTTCAATCTCTGAAATATTATTGAATTCAAATCCTTACAACCTTTAGTGTGGTTTTAAAATTGGACAGATACTACATTAATTTAGTTTCATGGTCAGTAACCTTTTAAAAAAATTGAACGCATTTTTTACGACCGGCAGGATGTAATTCATAATCTCTGACAGATAGGCAGTAGACGCTAACAGATTCCAACGTTAGATCCGTTAACGGTGCATCCAGGCACCACTACTGCCGCGCTAGCACTCGCAATGACGGAAATTTCGAATCAAGTAAGTGCCATTACTATCATACATTTTAAACAGGCATAAAAAAGGCCGGAAACCCGGCCTTTTAACTAAAAAGCTATTTAGTTTATTGTGCGACGATCTTCTGTAATCCAGCGACTGAACGAACCCATGGTTTAGAACCGGTTTTAATTTCCATCTCCGATGCTGCAGCATTTGCTGTAGCACGATCTGGATGCACATCGACCAGAACGTAAACGATGGAACCTGAGCGATCAGTTTTCACTGTCATCAGACCATCTAGACCTTTATCAGCCTTATATCGATCAACACTGTCAGTCGTTTTACCAGCATAAACCTGAACCGCAAAGCTGCTCTCAGGCATAGACATTATTTCTTCTTCAGCTGTTTGATCTACCATTACAGGCAGAATAACTTCAGGTGCGGGTATTGCTTCAGGCTCCTGCATCATAATTGGCTCTGGCTCAGGATCAGCCAACAATATTGGATCATTCAGAGATGTATCAGATACCGCATCATCAGATGGAACACTTTCCGCCTCTGTTGCATGCTTTGATACCCATGGTGAGTCATCATGCTGAGTCCAGGGTGCAGGCGAGCTAGAACAGGCCGCCAGTCCCAAAATCATCAGGTTGCTTACTGCAACATTACGAATCGTTTTTATTGTTATATCCATGTGTTCCCCCAGGGTCTTAATGTTTTTTATAATTGTAGTTCAAAATATTAAATTTTCAGCTTTCTATACAGTTATTTTCAGCTAACACCATAAAACACCGTGTTTTGTAAATAACAGGCGATAAAACATTAGATACAAACAATAAAATCGGGCAATAAAACCGAGCAATAAAAAAGGAGCCGAAGCTCCTGTTTTATTGATTCTGTGTGGCAAACCCTCAGGCTTGCTTTCATCCCGTGTATTTAAGCAGCAGCTTCTTCCACTTCTTTCATACTTAGACGAATACGACCTTGACGATCGATCTCCAGAACCTTAACTTTTACAACGTCACCTTCTGATAATTTGTCACTCACATTCTCAACACGCTCATCACAGATCTGAGAGATATGAACCAAACCATCCTTACCAGGCAGAATTTCAACAAAAGCACCAAAATCCATAATTTTCTTAACTGTGCCGATATAGACCACACCGACTTCAGCATCGGAAGTAATTTGTTCGATACGTTTTTTAGCTTCTTCTGCAGCAGCAAGATCATTGGAAGATATCTTAACGTTACCTTCATCATCGATATCGATAACAGCCCCGGTTTCTTCAGTCAGTGAACGAATAACCGCACCGCCTTTACCGATAACATCACGGATCTTATCTGGGTTGATCTTGATATTTAAGTAACGAGGCGCGTACTCAGACATTTCTGTATTGGTTTCAGAGATGACTTTATTCATCTCACCAAGGATGAAGTTACGGCCAGCTTTTGCCTGTTCCAGTGCTTTATGCATGATCTCTTTAGTGATGCCTTCGATCTTGATATCCATCTGTAATGCACAGATACCATTCTCTGAACCAGCCACTTTAAAGTCCATGTCGCCGAGGTGATCTTCATCACCCAGGATGTCTGAAAGCACGGCGAAATCATCGCCTTCTTTGATCAGGCCCATGGCGATGCCAGCAACAGGTGCTTTAATAGGTACGCCGGCATCCATTAGTGACAAGCTAGTACCACAGACTGAAGCCATTGAGCTTGAACCGTTTGATTCAGTGATCTCAGAGACCACACGGATGGTGTACGGAAAATCTTCTTCTGATGGCATAACACCTAATACGCCACGTTTTGCCAGGCGACCATGACCGATCTCACGACGTTTTGGCGTACCGACCATACCGGTTTCACCGACACAGTACGGAGGGAAGTTGTAATGCAGCATGAATGGTTCACGGTATGAGCCATCAAGCGCATCGATAATCTGTGCATCGCGTGCGGTACCTAATGTGGTAACAACCAGCGCCTGTGTTTCGCCACGGGTAAACAATGCTGAACCGTGGGTACGTGGCAGCACACCTGTACGTACAGTAATCGCACGAACATCTGATGTAGTACGGCCATCGATACGTTTTTCACCAGCGATGTAACGAGAACGAACCAGTTTCTTTTCTAACTTGCCAAAAGCGCCTTTAATTGCATCTTTTGACCAGCCATCATCTGACTGAAGGGCTTCAACAGCAGCTCTTCGTGCCGCTTTAACAGCATCCTGACGAGCCATCTTTTCTGCAACCTGGTATGCCGCAACAATTGCATCGGTGCTCATTTCAGCTACTTTAGCTGCCAGCGCTTCATCTGCTGCGGGTGCGATGTATTCCCATTTAGGGTTACCGACTTCTGCTGCAAATTCATTGATAGCAGTAATAGTCGCTTGCATCTGTTCATGGCCGAACATTACAGCGCCTAACATGACATCTTCTGACAGCATTTTAGCTTCAGACTCAACCATCAATACCGCGTGGCTTGTACCAGCAACGACCAGATCAAGCTCAGAGGTTTCCAGTGCTACTTTATTTGGATTTAATAAGTATTCGCCATCTTTATAACCAACACGTGCTGCACCCAGAGGGCCTGCGAAAGGTACACCCGCAATACATAATGCCGCAGAAGCACCGATAATCGCAGGAATCTCAGGATCGATATCACCGCTCATGGAAACCACGGTAGCGACGATCTGGCATTCGTTAGTAAAACCTTTTGGAAATAAAGGACGGATCGGACGATCGATCAAGCGGCAGGTTAGAACCTCTGCTTCACTCGGACGGCCTTCACGACGGAAGAAACCACCGGGAATTTTACCCGCAGCATAAGTACGTTCCTGATAATTAACCGTCATCGGGAAGAAATCTCTGCCCTCTTCCGATTCTTTAGAACATACCGCAGTAACAAAAACAACTGTGTCGCCCATACTAATCATCACAGCACCGGATGCCTGACGAGCGATTTCACTCGTTTCCATCGTTACTGTTAGATCGCCATACTGAAATGATTTTTTGATTGCTGTAGGTATCACTTTATTTATTCCCAAATCCGGTCCAATAACTTAATTGGCCTGATATTTGTCTAATTAGAAGGTGAAAAAGCTTAAAAACACTGAATACTGCTCGCTCAGAGGTTTTTATTGCTAGTCGTTATTAACGACGCAGACCAAGGCTAGAAATCAGCTCTTTATAACGGTCAACGTTTTTTCCTTTAAGGTAATCTAGCAATTTACGACGCTGGTTAACCATGCGCAATAAACCACGACGTGAATGGTGATCGTGTTTATGCTCTTTAAAGTGCTCTGTTAATTGCACGATGCGAGTTGTTAATAAAGCAACCTGAACTTCAGGAGAACCAGTATCTCCTTCTTTTTGCTGGTATTTTGAAACAACGTCGACTTTTTCTGCGGTCGATAAACCCATGAATACTCCGAACTAAATTATGACCCATAAAGATGGGCATTGGTAAAAAAGAGAGCGATTTTATCACTAATCGAAGCAACACAGAAGTGTTGTTTATAAAAGAATTTTTAATCATTTTTGAGTGATATTTGGACTCAAAAACGATAACCGCCCTAACTAAGTTTTAATTTCCCGCACCACTTAGGGTTACAGAACAGGAAATGGTAAATCTATGGCTACTATAATGGCTAGCCTAAGCGCGCCATTGTACCACACTGTGCATCATACGGCCCGAATCATGCGACGCGGTGCAATCAATCCATCGTCCTGAATTTCACCCAGCCCGAGGAAATTGCTCTGGTCATAAATGCGCACCCAACCCTGTGTTGGCGCGTGCGGCACCATCACCGCCTGGCCCTGCTGCACATAAAAAGCGGCATCAGAACCCAGGTGCACATCCGGCCAGTCGGCAACGCCACTATCGATCGGCTGCAGACAGGCATCGAGTACATCTTCACCCTGTTCCGCCAACGCGGTTAGCTGATCGATGGTCAGCATATCACCATCATACGGCCCTACGCTTAAACGTCGTAGCGCAGTAATGTGGGAGCAGGTGTTTAACTTTTTCGCGATATCTTCAACCAGGGTGCGCACATAGGTGCCCTTTGAACAACTCACTTCGAGCTCAAGAATGTGCTGTTTATCATCATTTATTGGCTGATCATCGGTAGATAGCGATATAAATTCGATATTATAGATAGTGACCGTTCTAGCTTTGCGCTCTACTTCGATGCCCTGACGCGCCAGTTTGTATAAACGCTCACCATTATGTTTCAACGCGGAATACATCGGCGGTATCTGTTCGATCTCACCAATAAATTCCGGTAATACTGCTAAAACATCCTGTTCGGTTATCGATGAAGCATCTAGAGTCTCTGTCACTTCACCTTCAGCATCACCAGTGGTCGTACTAACACCAAGCTGACACTTAAGATGGTAACGTTTATCTGAATCCAGCAAAAAAGCCGAGATCTTCGTGGCTTCTCCTAAACACACCGGCAGCATACCGGTTGCTAATGGATCCAGGCTGCCGGTATGGCCTGCTTTTGCAGCACCGAACAGCCGTTTTACTCTTTGCAAGATATGGTTTGAACTACAACCCTGCGGTTTATCTAACAGCAATACACCACTGACATTACGGCCTTTATTTTTTCTTCTAGCCAAAACTATTTACTCTCAGTATCTTCGTCATCGTTGTCCGACTTGTGATCACTAGCTATCGCCTCACTGATAAGGTCATCCATCGCTTCACCCCGGATGACGCTTTCATCTGCCACAAATTTCAATGTTGGCACGATGCGCGCACGGATGCGCTTGCCGATAGATTTTCGTATAAAACCTGCGGCACGATTTAAAATTTCTATGGATTCATGTAATTGTTCCGCTTCTAAAACAGAACAGTAAACGACGGCATGGCTTAGGTCGCGGCTCATGCGCACTTCGGTGAATGATAAAAAACCCACTCGCGGATCTTTTATTTCATCATGAATGATTTCGGCTAACTCACGGCGGAGCTGCTCAGCCATACGGTCGCTACGTAAAAACTCTCTAGGCATACTAAATTTTTGCTATTACAAAGATTGCGTCAAACTACAGTGTACGTGTAACTTCTACACGTTCGAAGACTTCGATCTGATCACCAACTTTTACTTCGTAATTTTTTACACCGATACCACATTCGGTACCACTGATCACTTCTTTCACATTGTCTTTGAAGCGACGCAGTGATTCTAGTTCACCTTCGTAAATTACAACGTTATCGCGCAGTACACGGATAGGTGAGTCTTTACGCACCACACCTTCAGTGACCAGCGAACCAGCCACCTGACCAAAGACAGGTGACTTGAATACTTCCAGCACCTTCGCCATACCGATAATCTGTTCACGGTATTCAGCTTTCAGCATGCCGGTCAACGCTTTCTCAACTTCATCTAGCAATTCATAGATGATGCTATAGTAATTAAGTTCGACACCACGTTCAGCAGCAGCACGACGAGCAGCGGCATCGGCACGCACATTAAAGCCGATGACGATAGCATCGGATGCAGAAGCTAAACTAATATCTGTTTCGTTAATACCGCCAACACCAGAAGCGATAATACGGACATCGACTTCATCGTTGTCTGCCACTAACTTCATTAAAGAATCACTGATAGCATGCAAGCTACCCTGTACGTCCGCTTTTAACAGAATATTCAGCTTCTTGACCTGACCGGCTTCCATCTGTTCAAACATGGATTCCAGCTTGTTCGCTTGCTGAGTTGCCAGGCGCATATCACGCGCTTTGTCCTGACGATTTTGCGATACTTCTCTGGCGGTACGCTCATCAGCTAAAACCTGCATCTCATCACCCGCATTCGGGGTATTGGATAAACCGACAATAGAGACCGGCATCGAAGGACCGGCAGACTCGATGGCATTACCAAATTCATCGTACATCGCACGCACGCGGCCAAAGTCTTCACCGGCCAGCATGATGTCGCCTTTATTGATTGTACCTTCCTGCACCAGTACGGTTGCAGTCACACCACGGCCTTTATCCAGTGTTGCTTCCAGAACCACACCTCTGGCCAGTCCCTCTGGTGTCGCCTGTAATTCCATCAGCTCTGCCTGCAAAGAAATGGTGTCGAGTAAGGCATCGATACCTTCACCCGTTAGCGCTGAAACATTGACGAAAACATTATCACCACCCCATTCTTCAGGGATGATTTCATAATTGCCCAGCTCAGTTTTTACCCGATCAGGGTCTGCGCCTTCTTTATCCATCTTATTAACGGCGATGATAATTGGCACTTCGGCAGCTTTTGCATGTTGCACCGCTTCGATAGTTTGCGGCATGACGCCGTCATCGGCGGCAACGACGATGATAACGATGTCGGTTGCATTGGCCCCGCGTTCACGCATGGCGGTAAAGGCAGCATGTCCGGGGGTATCTAAAAAGGTGATAATGCCCTTATCCGTTTCAACATGGTATGCACCGATGTGCTGGGTAATGCCGCCAGCTTCACCCGAGGCAATTTTTGATGAACGGATGTAGTCCAGCAGCGATGTTTTACCGTGGTCGACATGGCCCATGATAGTAACCACTGGTGGACGCGCCTCTAGTTTCAGATCAGAGGTATCACGTGCAAGCAATGTCTTTTCGTAATCATCTTCATTAACAACAACTGGATTATGCCCCAGTTCTTCGATAACAAGTACCGCAGTATCCTGATCGATGACCTGATTGATGGTCGCCATCACACCCATCTGCATCAAGGTTTTGATGAGCTCACCGGCTTTCATCGACATACGTTTAGCCAGCTCATCGACGGTGATAGTATCGGGTACGGTAACATCGTGTACGATCGCCTCAACCGGTACTTCAAAGCCGTGTTTGGCATCAGCCGTAGCAGCTGAGCGTCTGGCTGTCTTGCCTTTTTTCTTATGCCGTTTACCGCTCTTGCCGGTAGAAACGTGTAATTGTTTACGACCATATAAAGTACTTTTATCTTTATGCTCGGTCTTGTGTTTTTTCGCTGGCGTTTTCTCTTCACGCGCCTGCTGCGCCTGTAATTCATCAGGCGTATGTTCTTTTGGCTTCTCAGTTTTTACCTGGCTTGGCTTGGTTTCTTCCTCAGCCTTCGCTTTCACACCGGCTAAACGACTATCTTCTGACTGCTTCTCCAGTTCACGTTTCTCTGCACGTTCACGCTTTAATTGCCTTTCACTTTCACGCACAGCCTCTCTACGCGCCTGGTCAGCACGAAGCTTTTCTAATTCTGTAAGTTCAGCTGGCTTTTCTGTCGCTGCTTCTGATACTACTTCTGGTACTGCTTCTTCCACAACTTCAGCTTCTTGTTCGACCGGACGAGAAATCGTACGCTTGCGACGAACCTCGACTGTAACCTTGCTCCTGCCCGAACCACCGACGCTTACTTCACTCACCGATTTACGTTTTAATGCTATTTTTCGCGGTTTGCTCTCAGCATCGTCTTTACCGTGCTGACCTCTCAAATAACCAAGCAAAGTCATTTTATCTGCATCAGATATCAACGATTCCGGCGTATCGATAGCCAGACCAGCATCCTTTATCTGTTCGAGTAGACGTTCGACCGGTGTGCCAACGACACCTGCAAGTTGTTTTACTGTTACTTCAGCCATTTGTTATCTCAGTTTTTAATCTCAGTGATATATCTGTCGTTTTACTACTTTTCTGCCGGCACGTCTTCTGCCGGAACCGCTTCAGCCTGCACATCTTCAGCCTGAGCCTCTTCTGCAAACCATGGAGCACGAGCGGTCAAAATTAATTCTGAGGCACGTTTTTCATCCATGCCTTCAATTTCCATTAATTCATCAACTGCCTGCTCTGCCAGATCTTCCATCGAACAAACGCCTTTCACTGCCAGTGCATTAGCAAGTTCATTGTCCATGCCGTCCATCGTCAACAGGTCTTCTTCAGGTTTGTTATTTTCCAGTACTTCCTCAGTCATAATCGCCTGCGTTAACAGAAAATCACTGGCACGATTACGTAATTCAGCAACGATACCTTCATCAAACTCTTCGATATCTAATAGTTCTGACTCAGGAACGTATGCAACTTCTTCGATCGTTGAAAAACCTTCAGCAACCAGAATCTCGGCAACTTCGGCATCCACATCCAGGAGCTTGGTAAAGACTTCAAGGTACTTGGCGCCTTCTTCCGCATTTTTCGTTTCAGCTTCCTGCTCGGTCATAACGTTGAGTTCCCAACCAGTCAACTCACTGGCAAGGCGTATATTCTGACCGCCACGGCCAATCGCCATAGCAAGCTTTTCTTCATCGACAGCGATATTCATGCTGCCCGCTTCTTCATCAACGACCAGCGAAACTACCTCGGCTGGTGACATGGCGTTAATCACGAACTGCGCAGGATCATCATTCCATAAAATGATATCTACACGTTCGCCACCAATTTCATTTGACACTGACTGCACGCGTGAACCACGCATACCAACGCAAGCACCCACAGGGTCGATACGACTATCAAGTGCTCGCACAGAAATTTTTGCGCGTGAACCAGGATCACGTGCACCGCCCAGAATTTCGAGCATGCCCTGATCGACTTCAGGTACTTCAAGTTTAAACAGCTCAACCAGAAATTCGGGGGCTGTACGACTGATGAATAATTGCGGACCACGCTGCTCTGAGCGAACTTCTTTCAGATAACCGCGCAGGCGATCGCCAGGGCGAACTGCTTCACGAGGAATCATGTCAGATTTAGAAATAAAACCTTCTACGCCGTTACCCAGATCGAGATAGACATTACCGCGCTCAACACGTTTTACCGTACCCATCACGAGTGTACCTTCAAGATCCTGGTAGGCTTCAACGTCACGCTGACGCTCAGCTTCGCGGACTTTCTGCACGATGACCTGTTTCGCGGTTTGTGCAGCAATACGACCAAATTCTACTGATTCGATCGGCTCTTCAACATAACCGCCGACTTCTATTTCAGGTTCATCAATTTGTGCAGCATCCAGAGTGATCTCACCCAATGGATTTTCCATAGGTTCATCATTTTCGATGACTAACCAGCGGCGAAAAGTATCGTAATCACCAGTTTCGCGATCAATATCAACCCTTACTTCAATCTCTTTACCGTTTTTCTTACGTGTTGCGGTGGCAAGCGCAGATTCAATGGCCTGAAATATAATCTCTTTATCAACGCCTTTTTCGTTAGATACGGCATCAGCAACGTAGAGAATTTCCTTGCTCATGATATTAAAACCTCAAAATTAATAACGATTACAAATAACTAAATGTTTAACAACTAACAATAAATTTACAAACTCAAAGTCCAGACAGCAGATCTGAAATTCTAGTATTCTGGAACTATGCGTGCCTTATCAATAGCAGACATTGGCAAAGTAAGTTCTTCGCTATCGGTTTCTATAACGACCGACTCTTCACTGGCTTCCAGCAAGCGTCCTTTAAAATTACGCTGGCCATCCAGTGGCATTACCATTTTCAACTTAACCAATGAACCGGTAAAACGCTGAAAGTCCTGTAACCGTCTTAATGGACGGTCCAAACCCGGGGATGAAACCTCCAGATTAAACTGACCGTTTACCGGGTCTTCCACATCGATCAAAGCACTGATCTGGCGACTAACTGCCGAGCAATCTTCGATCACTACACCTTTAGCTGCTTCTTTCTCAGAGCCTTCAGGGCTATCGATATATGGCGTGTCGATATAAAGACGCAAGACACCGTGTTTCGGGTTTGGAAAATGCTCGATTTCAATCAAATCGAAACCCATGCCATTAACTACCGGCTCAAATAATTCCCACAAATGTGTCTGATCTTTTCTCATTTTTCTCTTACTAATGACAACATTTGCTATCAATTCAACTATGCCGCTGTACCAGCAGTAATTTAACTAGCCGTAATTTAACTGCCAGTAATTTACCTGCAGTAACAAAAAGGCCCCGTAAACGGAGCCTTTGCAAAATTCTTGTACAAATATAGAACTCCGAAACCAGGCTCCGGTACATCTATGCCACCAAGAAAACAAATTTTTAGTAGCGGGGCAGGATTTAAACCTACGGTCTTCCCCAGGGCTATAAAACCATGAGACCGACTACCGTCGGGTTCATAAACCGAAGCTCTAAACACTGCTTCAAGACTACAAACTCGATAAAAATTTTGGTAGCGGGGGCAGGATTTGAACCTACGACCTTCGGGTTATGAGCCCGACGAGCTGCCAGACTGCTCCACCCCGCATCAACAAGATGCGAATACTACGGACTTA
>Ga0316189_10004530_pt1 | contig 13355 bp, 9 predicted proteins | sample LowCovwburrow_MG_FD_204930 | JGI IMG/M metagenome (GOLD analysis project Ga0316189, IMG submission 204930) | Coastal sediment microbial communities from Maine, United States - Lowes Cove worm burrow | ecosystem: Environmental > Aquatic > Marine > Coastal > Sediment | place: USA: Maine... | reverse complement strand
TCAATAACATCATCAGGGATGAAGGGCGCTGCAATCTTGCGGGCAAAGCTCTCCCCATTTGGCGGCTGCGGATAGGCAATAACCTCAACAGTTGACAGCAAGCGCCAAGCTTTAACAGTGATCAGTTCCGGGCTGCCGGGACCAAGGCCGAGACCATATAGAATACCTTTAATCATTGTTTTGTTATCCGCCATTGTAGGACAGGCATTGCCGGACGCAGGGCCTGTTTGCTGCCGATTTTAGAAAGGCTGGCGACGGCAATTTCGACCAGTTCGCCACCATATTGAGATTGCAGTTGCATTAGTTTTTGTCGCCCCTCAAGGGTAACACAATTGGCCACCAGCCGCCCGCTCGGGGTTAACGCCTGCCAGCAGGTTTCAAACACGTCAGGGGCAGTAATGCCGCCACCAATAAAGATCGCATCAGGAGCCGGTTGGTCTGCAAGGCATTGCGGGGCCTTGCCTGCGATGACTTTGAGATAGGGAACCCCGAGGTTTGTGGCATTGTGATTGATTAGTTCCAGGCGTTTGGGGTTGCTCTCAAAAGCCAGCGCCTGATTTGATAAATGAGTGCGCATCCATTCAATCGCCACCGAGCCACAACCAGCCCCGACATCCCACAACAATTTTCCCGGGGTCGGGCCAAGGGCGGCCAGGGTTGCAGCGCGAACCACGCCTTTGGTCAGTTGTCCATCATGGGCAAAGGCATCATCCGACAGACCGGGAGTGCGCGGCTGCAAGGGGGCATCCTTGTCGGCACGGCAGTCAATACCAATGGTGTTGAAATCGGAAAAGGCCATGTCGGGGTTTTCTGCAATCTTGCTTGCCGAAAATGTCTGCATCTTTTCGCTTGGCTCGTCCATGTCTTCCAGCACATGAATGGTGCTTTCGCCATAGCCTCTGCTGACCAGATGACGGGCGACTTCATGAACCGTATTGCTGCCACTGGTCAGGGATAACAGCCTGACATCGGGTTGAATGAAAGGAATGATCAATTCAGACGGGCGACTGCGGCCATGCAATGTCAGGGTCTGGACACTGCTTAACGGCCAGCCAAGACGACCAGCCGCCAGCGAAAAAGCCGACGGGGCAGGGATAACCTCATACGCTGATGGCTCAAGTCGGCGGGCAATGATCGAGCCGACCCCATGCCAGAGTGGATCTCCTGTTGCCAGTATGACGATTTTTTTGCCTTTCCACTGCTTGAATTGCTCAAACATCGCATCAAACGGCACCGGCCAGATGTGGACTTCAGCCTTTGACTGGTTAAAAAATTCAGCCGTACGTTTGGAGGTGATGATGATGTCAGCCGCATCAACACGCGACCGTGCTGGTGGGGTCAGGCCATCCGGGCCGTCAGCACCAATGCCAATAATCGATAGCCAGGGTTTTGCAATCATTTTTCAAGGTTCCGGGTGATAGCGTTGATGGCCGCCCCTGCCATGGCCGTCCCGCCTTTGCGTCCAAGCAGGGTGGCATAAGGGATATGACGCGGGTTGTTGTGGAGTTCTTCCTTGGATTCAGCAGCACCAACAAAACCAACCGGAAAGGCGATAATGGCTGCCGGTTTTGCACGGCCTTCATCGATCAGCTCAAGCAAACGAAACAAAGCGGTAGGGGCATTGCCAATAACAACCACCGCACCTGTCAGCCGGTCAGGTGACATTTGCGTCCACAACTCGACAGCTGCGGCTGAACGGGTAATATTCCTGGCCTTGCCGATTTTCGCGGCAGCCGGGTTGTTGAGCGTGCAGATGACTTCTGTCTCAGCCGGTAACATGCGCGGAATGATGGCTGATCTGAGCATCTCGGCATCAATAAAAATCGCTGCCCCATCAAGCAATGCCTCCCTGACAGCTTGGGCCAGATCATCTGATATCCTTAAATCAGCCAGAATTTCAGGCATGCCGCAGGCATGGATAACGCGCTCGGCAATCGGCGCGATATCAGCCGGCATGACTGAAAGGTCCACTTCCTGACCGATGATCTCAAAGGATTTCTGATAGATTTCATCGGGGTTGGTGAGATAGGTCATGATCTGGCGTATCAGTCCTTCTTCAGTGTCACCGGCCCGAGCGGGTGGTCCGCATGAGGGTAGGGTGTATGATGATGACCATGGTCGTGACTGTGATCATGGTCGTGGCTGTGATGATGATCAAGCCCCCCGCCTTCGACATGGTGGTGGTGACTTTCCTGTGCCTCGCCAACCTGTGCTTCAAAGCCCAGCACCTGGGTGCGATACTTGCAAAGACCACAATTCATGTTGTTGTCACCTTCAAGGATCTGCTCCAGCCGCTCAACAAAGGTGTCAATAACTTTAGGATGATCGTTCAGAAACGGTGCCTTGATAAACTCAATGCCTTTATGTCGTTCAGCAACCACATCAACGCCGTCATAAATGCGCTTGATCAGAATACCGGTAAACAGAAAGTACGGAAAAACGATAATTCGTTTAAAGCCGAGCTTTGCCGCCTGTTCAAGGGCTGGTTCAACCAAAGGAAAGGTAACACCGGAATAGGCGGTTTCAGCCCATCCAAATCCAAAACCTTCCCACAACATGCGAGTAACTTTCGACGCATTGGAGTTGGCATCAGGATCAGAAGCACCACGCCCGACAACAACCAGCAGGGTTTCATGTCGACTGATACTGTCATCTGCGCCATCAATGGCTTCCTGAATACGATCAGCCGCCGCTTTGAGCATTTTCGGGTCGATGCCCAGTTCTTTGCCATAGTCAATCTGGATATTGTTGGCCTTGGCATAAGTGTTGAGAACCGACGGGATATCATTTTTGGCGTGCCCTGCGGCAAACAGCATACCGGGCACCGCAAGTACTCTGGTAACACCCTGCTCGCGCAAGGCGTCAAGACCGGTACGGATGATCGGTTTGGCAAATTCCAGATAGCCGTATTCAACAGGGTATTGCGGCAACCGTTCTTTTAAGCTTTGCGACAGTTTGGCAAACTGGGCAACGGCTTCAGTATCGCGACTGCCGTGGCCACAGAGCATGACGCCCAGTTTTTCGTTCATGAGAAGAACCGTTTTTTGAGGATCAGTGTTGTGATAATACCAACAGCAGCAAGGGCAATAACCCCTTCAAAGTGGCTGTGTCCGTCACCGATGTCAGCAACGTGACCGCCATGGGCAAAGGCCTTTGTTGAGATGGTGGCAAGAATTGTGGAGAGAACGATGCTGCGCATTTTAAACCTCTTGTTTGTGTTGATACATGCAACGCAACGCCCGCCGCAGGTTGCGACGTTTCAGAGGTTTGATCACAGCCACTGGCGTTGGTTCCCGATATGGGTCAACCGCACCAGCTTCGCTTTCAGCCCACGTCGTTGTATTGGTGGGCGCTGCATTTATTTATCGACCCTATGGGGCAGGGCGATTCAGGTCAAGGTGGAAAGCGACCTTTTATGGTTATTTTGGTCTTTATCTGAAATTAAAACTCGATGCCTGCCTGTGCCTTTACGCCTGAGCGGAAGGGGTGTTTGATTTGTTCCATTTCAGTGACCAGATCAGCAATGTCGATCAGTTCCTGCTTGGCATTGCGACCGGTGATGATGACATGGGTGTCTTCAGGCTTTTGTTGAAGGAACTCGACCACCTCGGCAATCGGCAGATAGTCATAGCGCAGAACAATGTTTAACTCATCGAGCAGGACAAGTTTGTATTGCGGGTCCATAATGGCTTCTTTGGCCATTTGCCAGGCAGCACTGGCCATTTCGATATCTCGCTGGCGGTCCTGGGTTTCCCAGGTAAAGCCCTCACCGGCGGCCTTTATGGTGCACAGGTCTGGGTAGTTTTCAAGAATTGTCCTCTCGCCGGTATCCCAACCGCCTTTGACAAACTGCACCACAGCGGTTTTAAAACCATGGCCGATCGAACGGAAAACCATGCCAAAAGCAGCGGTGGATTTACCTTTGCCCTTGCCTGTGTGAACAATAATCAAACCTTTTTCGATAGTTTTGGTGGCCAGAATTTTATCACGCGAGGCCTTTTTCTTTTTCATTTTCTCTGCGTGACGGGCATCTAGTTGCTCAGGTGTCATGTCGGCTTTTTTAATCATCTGTCGTCTCCATCAGTCGGGTAAGCTCATTGTAGGCGGAGTTTGATCGCGGTGTCCATAAATTGCGGGCAAGGGCTTCGTTAAAGCGCTCGGCTATTTCTTTCAGGGCCTCGGGGTTGTTGTCCTGGATGAACTGACGTACCTCGGCATCATTGACAAAAGCATCATAGGCCAGTTCAAAATGGTGCGATTTAACCGCGCCGGTGGTTGCGGCAAAAGCAAACATATAGTCAACCGTGGCCGCAATTTCAAAAGCGCCTTTATAGCCGTGACGTCTCACACCGTTAATCCATTTCGGGTTGGTGACGCGCGAGCGGACAACCCGGCCAATTTCTTCTTCCAATGTACGGGTGACGGGTTTTTCAGGCCGGGAATGATCGTTGTGATAAACCAGCGGCCGCTGGCCTGATGCCTGCTCAACCGCTGCCGTCATGCCGCCTTCGAACTGGTAATAGTCATCGCTGTCTAGCAAATCGTGTTCGCGGTTGTCCTGATTGTGAACGACAGCTTCTATGCGTTTGAGACGACGCGAAAAAGTCGCTTCATCCTGTTCACCACTGGCGCCCTTGCCATAGGCATAAGAACCCCAGGTGATATAGGCCGCAGCAAGATCAGCCCGGTTGGCCCACAGCTTTTCATCAATCATCGCTTGCAGGCCAGCGCCATAAGCACCCGGCTTGGAACCGAAAATGCGAAAGCCGGACAAGTGGCTGGCTTCGCTGGCATCAAGGCCACTGGCCTCAAGTTCTGCTGTTTCCTGTTTCATCCGCGCCGCGATCGGATTGTCACTCTCAGGCTCATCAAGCGACCCGACATCACGGACCGCCCGGTCAAACAACTCGATCTGGGCTGGAAAGGCATCGCGGAAAAAGCCTGAAATGCGCAAAGTCACATCAATGCGCGGGCGAGCGAGTTTTGCCAGCGGAATAATCTCATAACCGATCACCCGCCAGCTGGTATGGTCCCATTTGGGTTTAACACCGATCAGCGCCAGAGCTTGGGCAATATCATCACCACCAGTGCGCATATTGGATGTTCCCCAGACACTCAGGCCCAGCGCCTTGGGGTAGGTGCCATTGTCCTGAAAATGACGGGTCAGCATGTTTTCAGCCGATTTCTGACCAAGGGTCCATGCGGTCGGGGTGGGAATGGCACGGTTATCAACCGAGTAAAAGTTCTTGCCGGTCGGCAACACATCAAGCCGGCCACGGGTAGGCGCACCAGAGGGACCCGGCGGGACGAAATTTCCGTTAAGGCCAGCAAGGAGATTGCTGATTTCGTTTGTGCCGCAGGCTTGCAGGGCCGGGCGGATTGTTGTTTCAATGGCAGTGAGGACTTTGACTGTTTGTGATCCAACAGGTTCGTTTTCAACTTGTAGGTCAGAGACCAGGTTGGTCGCCATCATCTCAAGACGTTCAACGGTATCGCCATTTGTCCGCCACGGCTCATGGCTGAGGCCCTGCAGGGTAGCAGGTTTAGGGCCGGTCCATGAATCACCGAGGGTGCAATCAAACGGGTCAAAGCCATCAAAGCCGAAATCCACTGCCAGCGCACCGATCAGTGACTGATCGCCGCCTTCGCCAATGCCGCGCGGGGTGCGGGTCAGGGCAACGAGCAGGCTGGTTTCAAGCTCGCCGCGCGGGCTGTGGCCGAGAATATGCAAACCATCGCGGATCTGGGCTTCTTTGAGCTCACAGATATAAGTGTCGAGTTGTTGCAGCTTTTCATCATCGTCTTTGGCATTGGTCAGGCCGGCATCTTCATCAAGCCCGGAAGACTGGGTCAGGTCGAGGATCTGGCGGCGCAGGCTGGTGAGGCGGCGCTGGTCAAGGCCGGATGCGAGATAGTATTCATCAATCAGCGCTTCGAGGTCACGATACGGGCCATAGGTTTCAGCTCGGGTCAGCGGCGGTGTAAGGTGATCGATAATCACTGCACTGGTGCGGCGTTTGGCTTGCGTGCCTTCACCTGGATCATTGACGATAAAGGGATATAGCTGGGGAATTGCGCCAAGGGCTATTTCTGGATAGCAATCCTTTGACAGGCCAACCGCCTTGCCGGGCAGCCATTCAAGATTACCGTGCTTGCCGTTGTGGATGACAGCCTGAGCGCCAAAACTTTCACGCAGCCAGAGATAGAAAGCCAGATAACCGTGCGGTGGCACCAGAGCCGGGTCGTGATAGGTTTCACCCGGATCTATATTATAACCACGGGCAGGCTGAATGGCTGTTACGACATTGCCAAACATAAGGGCAGGTAGATGAAAATGTCCATCATTGAAAAACGGGTCTTTTTGCGGCGCCCCCCAACGCTCGATAATCTGTTGTTGAATGTTTTCAGACAGTTGGCTGAAATATTTGAGGTATGGAGCTAGGGCCAGACGGCAGGTTGATTTTTGCCAAGCGGCATTGCCGGCATTGGTCGGGCCGGCCTGTAACATCTCGATAAGCCCGTTGCCGGTTTCAGGCGGCTGACCGGTGCTGTATCCGGCCTGTTTGAGCGCATCAAGAATGGCAATGCTGCTGGCCGGGGTATCATACCCGACACCATTACCGATGCGGCCATCGCGGTTGGGGTAATTGGCAAGGATGATGGCGAGTTTGCGTTTTTTAGCTGCTGTTTGGCGCAAACTTGCCCATCTGGCTGCCAGTTGCGCGGTGAATTCTATGCGATCTGCAACAGGTTCATAGGTAACAATCCGGCACTGGCTTGCCTCATGAAACAGATGATCAGCCTTGAAAGAAACCGCCCGGGTCATGATCCGCCCGTCAAGTTCAGGCAGAACAATATTCATCGCCAGATCACGGGCGGGTAGGCCGGACGGGCTTTCCTGCCAGACTTCTTTGCTGGTGCCGGAAAACACGGTTTGCAATACCGGGCAATTATAGCGGGTGAACGGGTTGTCATTGCCGGTGGCAAAGCCAGTGGCGTTGATGATGACATCGGGCGGGCTGACGGTGAAAATGGCATCAATTTCACGGGCGCAATCAGGGTCTTTGAGACTTGAGACAAACACACAAACAGCCCTGTTACCCGTTGCCTCAATGGTCTTGAGCAACGCATCAACCGGTGCGGTCAGCCCTCCTTCAATAAGGGCGCGATAAAAGGTGATGGCAATGGTGGCTTTATTTGCCGGGCCACTTTGACGATATAGCCCGGCTTTGGCCAGTTGTTTTGGCGGGGCTGGGGCAGGCAGACGGCCATCAATCAGATGATGGCAGAATTTCAACAAGTTCTGTGCGTTTTCGGCGCCGCCATGGCTGATATATTGACGGATACGTTCACACGATTGTCGAGGCAGGGTTGAAAGGGCTGTCAGTTCCTCGTCTTGTTCACTGCCGCCAGGCAGCAAGGCCAGCATAATGCCTTTTCGCTTTGCCAGCGCAGAAAGCTGTTCAACCCCATAGGTCCAATAGGCCTTGCCGCCAAGAACCCGGATAATGATCAGTCTGGCATGACAGGCCGTGTTGTCGATATAGGTATCAACCGACAGGTTGTGGCCAAGAGCCATCTGATTGGCCAGCCGCAAGGAGGGGGGATTTGTGTCTTTAAGGCGGTCATAGGCATGGGCCAGCGCTGCCAGTTCGCTGTCAGCTGCCGAAATAATGACAATGTCAGCCGGTGTCTGAGCCAGATCGACAGCTTCGGCGTTGCCGTCAACAACGCCGGACTGGGTGGCCAGCAGGTGCATCAGGTCAGCCTGTCAGTTCAGCTTGAATGGTGGCCTGATCAAGGCCTTTGAGACCGATAACCACCAGACTGGTTGTTGCGTCCTCATTTGCATTCCATGGCCGGTCAAAATAGCTGTTGATGCGTGGACCAACGGCCTGAACGACCATCCGGGCCGGGCTGCCACTGATCGCAGCAAAACCCTTAAGACGCAGGATGTCGTGCTTTTCGATGGTGTTCTGCAACTTTTCGAGCAATGCGTCTTTGTTGCTCACTTCACCCAAAGAAACGGCAAAGGTCTCAAAATCATCGTGGTCATGATCATCTTCACCATGCTGCTCATGATGGGATTTGCGCGTTTCAAGATCATCCTCTGCCGCAGCACCCAGACCAAGCAGGGCTTCAATATCCATTTTGCCGTGGCGGGTGGGCACCAGTGCAGCCCCTTTGCGGGTTTCTTTTTTTAGATCATCAATCAGGTGACTGATGGCATGATCATCAAGCAAATCAGCCTTGTTGATGAGCACCATGTCAGCACAGTTGAGCTGATCTTCAAACAGCTCGTGCAACGGGCTTTCATGGTCAAGTTCCGGATCAGCCTTGCGTTGCTGGTCAACAGCGTGATGGTCATGGGCAAACCGGCCATCGGCAAGGGCCGGGCCATCAACAACGGTGATCACCCCGTCCACGGTGACATTTGAGGATATTTCAGGCCAGTTGAAGGCTTTGACCAGAGGTTGCGGCAAGGCCAGTCCTGATGTCTCAATAACGATATGATCCGGCACATCAGCCCGTTCAAGCAGCTTTGACATCACCGGGATGAAATCATCAGCAACCGTACAGCAGATGCAGCCATTGGCCAGTTCAACGACATCCTCCTCACGGCAGGTTTCTTCACCACAGCCTTTAAGTACTTCACCATCAACGCCGATATCGCCGAATTCGTTGATAATCAGGGCAATGCGTTTGCCGTTGGCGTTTTCAAGCATATGGCGGATCAGCGTGGTTTTACCAGCGCCCAGAAAGCCGGTGACGACAGTTGCCGGGATTTTTTGTGTGGTGGTCATGTGCAAAAACTAACTTTCTACCCGGTTATGGGATTTCAGAGTAAAGCCAAGGGCAGTGCCGACAACAACCCAGGTTACGGCCAGAATAAACAAAGCGTTGGCGACATAGGTCTGGATGAGATAGGCCGGGACAGCCGCTTCATGGCTGACAGGCTGCGGCGCACCGATCAGGTGCGGGGCGGCAATCAGGGCTATGGCGATCAGGATAAATAACGGTTTTGGTTTCAGTGCAATGAGCCCGACACCGATGACACCGGTAATGACACAAGTCCACCACCAAATCTGGCGTGAAACAAGATCAGCAGCGGGCATGCCGGGCAGTTCGGGCGGCAATCCGGCCGCAGGCGATAAAGAAAACACCGCAAAAGCAACCAGTCCCCACAAAGCACCATTTGCCGGTGTGATGGCAATGCCGGTCAAAAGCGAGGCTGCAGCCAGCAAAAAGGCAAATCCAATAGCAATCATGACATCAGATAGAGCCGAGTAAAAAGTACGCTCAAAGCCGTCATCTGGTGCCCAGGCATTGGGATCATGGTCATGACCGGTTCCTGCCTCAGGCTCCTTGTGATCGGTGGCGTGATTATGCCCCGGCTCGCCATGCGCCGGTGGTTCCTTGGCCGGTCCATGGGCATGAGCGCTTTTGCCCTCAAAGCTCTCAGCCGCGATTATAAGCGGGGTGGTGCGATAATGCTGCAGGGCAGCCAGCACAAGACCCGCCGCGATTCCAGCCAGAATCGCCGCGAAGAATACACGGGTAAACATGGGGCTTAACTCCGCCAGAGATATCTAGTGACAGGGAAAGCCAACAGTATGGCGCGTGTCATGGGCCGCATTATGCAAGGTTGTTGAAGCTGCAAAACCTGTTGTGAAGGTAATGAACAGACCCAGCGCCAGTGCGGTGAGACCAACCATAATACGGTCTTTTACTGAAATACCTGACAGGGTAGTTGTTTGACTTGTCATGAGCGATGCACCCTCCGTGGTTGCTCTAAAATTCGGGATTATTCCCAACGTCGCGTTCACGTGGCAGGTCTCCTGACTTGCAGCTAAAACGGTTTTCCTGACCTTCCCGGTTTGCACGAAGTCCTGTTAAGACCGACATTCCAGTGGCATATTCAGGTAAACCTTGCCGCTTACAGTTGCGGGGGCAGTCATGGGATTGGTCCCTTTACAAGGTCGTCCGCACCATGTTCCCTTTTGCAGTCTTGATTCCTTTTGATCACAAGACACCACGAAACACTTTTGTGCCACGAGTTGCAAGCAGACGTCAATGCAAAAAAACTGGACAAATTAATCAACTGAGTGGCAAGCTTAAAGTTACTGGACAAATTCTTACGTATGGTTAGGATAAGAATCAGTTCAATGAATAAAAAAAGTCCTGGAGGATTTGAAATGGTATTGCCCGCTGTTTTCCGTATGTTTGCAATTCTGTCTTTTGCACTAACTTTTGCTGTGGCAACGAGTGCCATACCAGCCCACAGTGCGGATGACAGAAGGATCATCGTTAATAAAGGGGCTGACTATTTCGGTGGTGATTATCGCACGGCCAAAGGTGTTTCTCTTGCATCTTGCAAGAAAACCTGTTTGGGCGATGAGAAGTGCAAGGCTTTTACCTATAACCAGAAATTCAAATGGTGTTTTCTGAAAAATGCAGTAGGTGAGTTGAAATCCTTTAAAGGGGCCATTGCCGGGCGGGTGGTTGGTTCGCGCAAAGCTGTCATACCTGAGCTGGAGGCACCCGAAAAGTTGGCGTTTCTGTCGTCACGGTTTTTTAACGGCGCAACACGCTATCAGGAAACAATTATCAAGCGGCATGGCAAAAAAGCCGTCAGTGATACGGGAGCACTGGTTCAGGCTCGTCTGGCTGAAGAAAACGGCAATTACGGTTCAGCGTCGGGGTATTACGAAAAGGCCACCGGGATAAATCCAAAATCGTTTGATAACTGGCTGGCATTGGCACGCACCGTGTTGTTGGCCGTGCCAAAAAACAACAATGAGAAATATCAGTTTCCACAAGTGGCTGTGCATGCAGCCTTGCGGGCCTATGATCTTTCGCGAACGACAGCGGGAAGGGCGGATGCACTGGCATTTCTGGCCCAAGGCCTGGATCGGCGTAAAGACTATCGCCCGGCACTAGAAGCCTATAAGGCATCGCTGGCGCTGGTCAATTCAGTGGTTCATCGTGACGCCTATACAAAGCTCGCTGCAGCGCACGGTTTCAGAGTGGTCAAACATTCTGTCAGCGCAGATACGGCGGCACCGAGAATCTGTGTCCAGTTTTCTGAAGATCTTATAAAATCAACGGACTACACCAGCTTCCTGAGCGTGGATGGCAGCTCGGCCAATGGTCTTGATGTTGAACAGCGCCAGCTTTGTGTTAACGGTGTTGAACATGGCAAGCGTTATAGAATTTCACTGCGGGCCGGTTTGCCGGGCAGTTTTAACGAGAGCCTTGATCGCCCGGTGGCGCTGAATGTCATGGTCCGTGACCGCAAACCGTTTGTGCGTTTTGGCGGCAGCAGTTTTGTTCTGCCACGCATCGGCACAAAAGGTATTCCTCTTGTATCGGTTAATGCCGAGAAGGTTGATGTCAGTCTGTATCGGATAAATGAGCGGGCGGTGAACCGACTGATTGTAAACAACAAATTCCTGAACGCTCAGGACCGCTATTCATTGTCGGATATCGAAAGTGGCTATGGTGAAAAGGTCTGGTCAGGCATATTGGAAGTCACACCGGTTCTAAATAAGGAAATAACCACGAGTTTTCCGGTAAATGAAGCCTTGCCGAAACGCCAGCCCGGGGTTTATGCGCTCATAGCCGCACCGGTTGGTGACAAGAGTGAAAACTGGAAAGCCAAAGCAACCCAGTGGTTTGTGGTTTCTGATATTGGTTTATCGACCATGGCAGGCAATGACGGTTTGCATGTCTTTGCCCGCAGTCTGTCAACGGCAGAACCGATTGATGGTGTGGATGTTCAGTTGCTGGCCCATTCAAATCAGGTGCTTGGTGGTGGCAAAACCGATGCCAAAGGTTATCTGAAACTTGATGCCGGGTTACTGCGCGGGGCAGGTTCTATGGCACCAGGGCTGGTGCTGGCCCGCCGCAATGATGTTGATTTTGTGCTGGTGGACCTGCGCAAGTCGGCCATTGACCTTTCTGATCGCGGTGTCATGGGGCGTAAATCTCCCGGACCTCTTGATGCCTTTATGTTTACCGAACGCGGCATTTACCGGCCCGGCGATATGATACACATCACGACGATATTGCGTAATGACAAGGCCAATAGTGTGTCGGGTGTGCCACTGACGCTCAAACTCGAGCGCCCGGATGGAAAACTTGAAGCAACCCGTGTGACCAATGATATGGGACAGGGGGGTCATTCGCTATCTTACAAATTACAGGAAAATGCCATGCCGGGCACCTGGAACCTGCGGCTGTATGCAGATCCAAAAGGCAAGGCACTGGCAGAAAAAAGGCTGCTGGTTGAAGATTTTACACCCGACCGTATAGAGTTTGATTTAACCAGCAAGGCCAAAGTCATCTCACGCAAAGATCCAACCCGGTTCGAAATTGTCGGGCGTTATCTTTATGGCGCACCAGCAATTGGAATGGACTTCGAAGGTGAGGTACGGTTTACGCCAACCAATGGACTGTCAGGCTACAAGGGATTTGTTTTTGGACTGGATGATGCCAAACCACAAGCCCAGATAGAAACCCTCACAGAATTTAACGAACAGACTAAAGCAGGTAAAACCGTTCTGGTGTTCAATCCTGTACTTCTGGTTGATAAACCGGGGCTGTTCAATGCTCGTTTGAATGTCCAGATGCGCGAAAATGGCGGGCGGGCGGTTGAACGCTCAATTACCCTGCCGGTTGCCCCTTCAGGTGATCTGATTGGTATCAAGCCGCTGTTTGAAGGTGGCAGTATTGCGGAAGGTCAAACGGCTGGTTTTGAAGTGATTGCACTGGGGCGCGATGGCAAGCGGATTTCAATGCCGGGTCTCAAGTGGTCGCTGGTCAAACTTCAACGGCGATATCAATGGTACAATTCTGGTGATGGCTGGAACTATGAGCCGGTGATTTCAACAAAACAGATCGCCGCAGGTCATATAGATGCGGTCATTGACAGTGCTGTAAAGATCAATTCACCGGTTGAGTGGGGACGTTATCGTCTGCAGGTCACAGCTGGTGATGGTGGCCCTGTATCCAGTGTCAGCTTTAATGCCGGCTGGTATGTGCAATCAACGTCAACAGAAACACCCGACGGGCTGGAAATGGCGCTGGATAAGGAAAGCTATAATCCGGGCGATGTTGCGCGGGTGCAGATTTCACCACGTTTTGCCGGAAAGGCACTGGTAACGGTTGGTGCCGAGAGCCTTTTGTGGTCAAAATCAATTGATGTTGCCAAAATAGGCGCAGAGGTGGAAATACCGGTCGGAACAGGTTGGGGTGCCGGAGCCTATGTCAATGTCACACTGTATCGGCCAACCGATTCAGCCGCCAAACGGATGCCAAGTCGGGCAATCGGTATCAAATGGCTTAAAGTCGAT
>Ga0316189_10004529_pt1 | contig 13356 bp, 10 predicted proteins | sample LowCovwburrow_MG_FD_204930 | JGI IMG/M metagenome (GOLD analysis project Ga0316189, IMG submission 204930) | Coastal sediment microbial communities from Maine, United States - Lowes Cove worm burrow | ecosystem: Environmental > Aquatic > Marine > Coastal > Sediment | place: USA: Maine... | reverse complement strand
CAATGATAAACTCTCCCTGGCCAAATTCCTTGTCCCAGCGGATGCGGCTGAGTAACTCGCGAATCGGAATCATGGGCTCCCCCGTCCGGTTTTCCTATACTTAGCATTATGCCGACTAACGAAAAACCCGGTCCAGAACTCAATATCGGGCCATGGAGGTACCTGCTGTGGATGCTGGCCCTGCTTGGCATGCTCTACCTGTTCTATTCACAGGGACCGCCGACAGCCGAAACAACCTATGCCATTTCCTACAGCCGGTTTAAATCGCTAGTAGAGGATGGAAAAGTGAAAAAGGTGCTGCTGGCGGGCGACACCGCGAAGGGCCAACTCTTTGATAGCGCACCGCTGGGCCCGCAAGATGAGACGGGCAGCCGTTTCAGTACCCGCATCCCGGCCTTCGGGGATGAGAGCCTGCTGCCAGCACTGGAAGCGAGGGACGTTCAGATCGAGGTTACCGAAGAAGGCGACGGTATTGTGAGCCGGACTCTGATAGCGCTGTTACCCTGGTTACTGTTCATTGCCCTCTGGTTGTGGCTGATACAGCGTGCGTCCCGCAATATGGCCGGCGGTCTGGGTGGACGCGGCCAGCTCCAGGATTTTCTCCGCCCACCCAGCAAGAAAACCACTATTCCGGATACCACCTTTCAGGACGTCGCCGGCCAGGAAAACGTCAAGCGTGAAGTTGCCGAGCTGGTCGATTTCCTACGCAATCCGGAGCAATACCGCGAACTGGGTGCCGAGGTCCCACGCGGTGTGCTGCTCATGGGCCCGCCGGGCACCGGTAAGACCTTACTGGCGCGTGCCCTGGCGGGTGAAGCGGGCGTGCCGTTTTACACCATCTCCGCCTCAGAGTTTATCGAGGTATTTGTCGGTGTGGGTGCTGCACGGGTCCGAAACCTTTTCGAAGAAGCCAAAAAGAACGCGCCGAGCATTATCTTTATCGACGAACTGGACAGCGTGGGTCGCACGCGCGGCACCGGCCTGGGCGGTGGCCACGATGAGCGCGAGCAGACCCTCAACCAGATCCTGGCGGAGATGGACGGTTTCGCCGGTCATGAGGCCGTCATTGTACTGGCGGCGACCAACCGGCCGGACGTGCTGGACCCCGCCTTGCTCAGACCCGGCCGCTTTGACCGCCATGTCACCATCGATCTGCCTGACCGCAAAGACCGCGTAGCGATCCTGAAAGTTCATACCCGCAAGGTGCCCCTTGCGAAGGATGTCGATTTTGAAAAGCTTGCCGCCGGCACGCCGGGGTTTTCCGGCGCAGATATCAAAAACCTGGTGAACGAGGCGGCAATGTTCGCCGCACGCCGCAAAAGCACCCAGGTTGTCATGCAGGACTTCGACGAAGCGCGTGACAAACTGCTGCTGGGTACCGTGCGGACACTGGCCATCCAACCGCGAGAGCGTCACCGGCTGGCGGTGCACGAAGCCGGCCATACGCTGGTCGCCTATTTCCTGCCGCACGCCGATCCGTTGTACAAGGTCACCATCATCCCGCGCGGCCAGGCGCTGGGCGGAACCCACCAGCTCCCGGAGGAAGAGCGGCATACCTTACCGGAGGATTATCTGCGCGACCGCCTGGCCGTGGCGCTGGCTGGACGCAGCGCCGAAAAGGAACTGCTCGGCACGCTCAGCTCCGGCGCGGATAACGATATCAGCCAGGCCACGGCACTCGCCCGGGCTATGGCCGCGCGCTGGGGCATGGCCAGCGAAATCGGTCCAGTCGATCTCAGAGACAGCGAGGAACACCCATTTCTTGGCCGCGAGATCGCCCAGCCGCGGCGCTACTCAGAAGCCTCGGCACAAGCCGTAGACAAGGCCGTGCGCCAACTCTTGCACCAGGCGGAGGAACAGGCCGTCAGCGTTATCAAGGCTCACCGCCCTGCCCTGGAGCGGCTTATCGCCGCGCTGGAGAAACTCGAAACACTACAGCGCGACCAGATCGAACAATGCCTTGGGCCGGCCGAGTACAAAAAAAGTATAGAAGTGGTAACACAGTGAATTTTGGAAACTCCGATTCTGTCATTATTCACGGTCCGGCAATATGGTGCTTGCCGACCGGCCGCACGGTACTGGCCTGGGGGCCCATCTCACCCTGCCCTTCCACAAAGCGCACTTCGCTGCCGATGTTGAGTTGTCGGAATCCACCGTTCAGAACGCTGTTTTCATGGAAGTAGATTTCGCGGCCGTCAGGTGACTGGATCTTGCCGTAACCGTCCTCTGGAAAATACTCGATAACCCACCCGTGAGGCGGTGTCTCGTGGTTTTTGACCTTGCGCTGGGTCCGGCGCAGCCGGTCTTCCAGTTGACGGCGGGCGGCATTGAAGGCATCGCGAATGGCGACATAGATATCTTCGTGAGCATGATTCAGTCCGCTGTCGCGGCTGACCACCACCTCGTTGCCCGGTACCGTGATGTCGATCCGGATCTGATAGAGACTTCCGTTATGGTGGTGCTGGCCTACCGGCTCCACTACGACCCGGCACGCCATAATATGATCATGAAAGCGATCGAGTTTCCGTGCTTTTTCGCGAATCCTGGCCTCAACAGCCGGCGATGCTTCCATATTCTGAAAGGTGATCTGTAAGGGTATCTGCATAGTGTTCTCCCCGGGCAGGATATTCCCGATAGCTGATTCTCTTCAAACCCATCAAGCTGCCTTTAGCCTTAACTATAGCAGCCAGGCCACAACTTACCTCCAGACCGGGAACCGGTTGCCGGAGAACATTGCTGAGTCGACATCTCCGGCAACCATAAGAGCAAGGGGGTAAGAAAATTATTTGCTGTCCGCGGGCCATCCAACCGGCAGCAGGTATAGAGGGTGCTCGAAGTCGGGCAGACTTTCCAATCGCTTCTTGACCATTTCCAAACATCGCTGATTTAAAAATTACTAATTCGCCACGCACAGGATCTCTACCACGCTCCTGCGAATCACTTCGGCGGCGGCACGGATGTTGTCAATGGTGATGTTCCCAGACAATTGCTCCCGCTGTCAGCCCGTTGCCAGCCCCATCTTCTCCATGGCGATTTTACGCATACGGAACTTCTGTAATTTTCCGGTTACCGTCATGGGGAACTCATCGACAAACCAGATATGTTTCGGAATCTTGTAGTGGGCCATGTTGCCCTTGCAGAAGGCACGGATCTCTTCTTCGTTGAGCGATGTGCCCGCGTGCAACTGGATCCACGCCATGAGCTCTTCGCCATAGAATTCGTCGGGAATACCAAACACCGCGACTTCGGCGACCCCGGGATGGGTGAAAATGAAATCCTCGATTTCGCGTGGGTAGATATTCTCACCACCGCGGATGATCATCTCCTTGAGCCGACCGGTTATATTTACATAACCGTCGCCATCCATCGTGCCCAGGTCACCGGACGCCAGCCAGCGGTTGTTGTCGATAGCCCTTGCCGTCGCGTCGGGGTCACCATAGTAGCCGCGCATGATGTGATAGCCGCGAAAACAGATTTCTCCCACCACGCCGAGCGGGACGGTTTTACGGCTGTCGACATCCACCACCTTGACCTCCTGGTGCGGCAGATTGGTACCCACGGTCTCGACACGGCGTTCCATGCTGTCGTCGCGTGATGTCAGGTGCGTCAGTGGGGAAGCCTCCGTCTCTCCATAGCCGATCAGGATCTCGCGGCAGTGCATTTCCTGCATCACGCGCTGCATGAGCGCCGGCGGACAGGTCGCACCGGCCATGATGCCGGTACGCAGTGTCGACAGATCGAAGTCTGCGAATTGCGGGAGCTCGAGTTCGGCGATGAACATGGTCGGCACACCGTGGATGGCGGTGCAACATTCCGCCTGCACCGCTTGCAGCACGGCGGCAGCATCGAAATGTTCACAGGGGATAACGATGCAGGCGCCCGTTGACAGACACAGCAGGTTGGCCAGCACCATACCGAAGCAGTGATAAAACGGCACCGGCACGGCGAGACGATCGGCGGCGCTGAAATGCATTGCGCTTGCCGAGAACCAGGCATTATTGAGAATGTTGTGGTGCGTCAGTACGACTGCCTTGGGGAAGCCGGTGGTTCCGGACGTATACTGGATGTTGATGGGATCATCCATGTCCAGTGAGTCTGTCACGGCATCCAGTTGGGCGCCGGTGACAGCATCGGCGGCGCCCAGGACTTCCTGCCAGAGCGTAAAGCCGGGGTGAGGGCGTGTGGAGCGCTGCGGTGCTGCCGGGTCGTACAGCACCACGCGCCGCAATGCCGGAAAATCCCCGCTGGCAAGTTCACCCGCTTCGCTGTCCCTGAGTTCCGGCATCAGCTCCTCGAGCATAGCAATATAGTCACTGCTGCGGAAATGGGGAATCACGAACAGGGCATTGACCTCCGAGCGCTGCAGCGCGTAGGCGAGCTCTCTCGGCCGGTAGGCGGGATTGATATTGACCAGCACGGCACCGATACGCGCGGTGGCAATCTGCAGCAGCAGCCACTCGATATTGTTGGTCGACCAGATACCAATGCGATCACCCTTGTTGAAGCCGATGCCCAGCAGACCACGGGCCAGCGGCTGTACCGCCGCTTCCAGTTGCGCGTAGTTCAGGCGTCTTCCCTGCGGTATCGATACCACGGCATCGTTATCCGGGTAGCGCTGCGCGATAGCGGCGAAGTGCTCGGGAATGGTCACACCGAGCAAGCGCTCGTCACTGCCGCGATGGCAATAGCTGTGTGGTGTCGCCGGCATGTGCTAGGCCTCGATATCCGCCCAGTAGTCGTCGACCCGCTGCTGTATCTCTTCCAGCAGCGTTGTATTGCGCTTGGGCTCAAACAGGTGTGCAAAACGCCCCTGTTTGTTCAGGTAGTCTTCAACCGGCAGGCGCGGGTGCGGAATTTTCGTGTGCAGCACTTTGCCGTCGACATATTCCTTCAAGGGCCATACCCCGGTTTTAACCGCCAGTTTGCCTATATCCGCCGATTCGCGGGGATCGTAATCCCAGCCGGTCGGGCAGGGGGCCAGGGCAATGATCAGCCGCGGGCCATTCAACTGCTTTGCCTTTTCAATCTTACGCACAAGGTCCAGCGGTTCGGCGCCGATGACCGTTGCAACATAGGCCGGCTTGTGTGCCGTCCAGATGGCGAAAAGGTCCTTCTTGTAGCCGCGAAAGCCGCGGGGCCCCTTACTGGTCGCGGTTTGGGCGGCGTGCGGCGTAGCACCCGAGAACTGCTGGCCGGTGTTGCCGTAGCCCTCGTTGTCATAGCAGATGTAGAGAAAATCCAGGTTGCGTTCGATGGCGCCCGAGGTGGCGGACAGTCCCATACCATAGGCGGCGCCATCACCGGTCAGCACCACCACGCCCAGGTCTTCATCGGGCTCGATGCGCTTCTGTTCGAGCAGCACATCGAGTGCGTCGCGCACGCCCTGCGCGCCGGCCGGTGCCGATGCCATGGCGGTGTAGAGCCAGGAACCGCGGAACGGTGTGAAGGGATAGACCGATAATAATGTCATGCAGCCGGCGGCATTGATGAACACGGTGCGGCTGCCGAGTACATCATAAATCTCCTGCAAGGCGGCAAGGCCACCGCAGCCCGCGCACATGGGTGTGCCGCTGCCCAGCAGGTGTGTCGATGGCAGGTCTTTCATGCGTTTGAAAGCGGTTTCTGTCATTGTCCTGACTCCAGCTCGTTGCGCTCCGCATGGGCGATGGTCTGCAGCTTCCTCACCTCGCGCATCTCATCGCGGGTGTACAGCAGTTGCGGCGCAGGCGTCTCGCCATCAGCCACGGCCCGGCGGACCACCGCGGCGATTTCATAAAACTCTTCCGGGCTGATATCGCGACCGCCCAGGCCGCCGATAAAACTGGCAAGCACTGGTGGTGCGTCGGGCTTGCCATAGAGTGCAGAGGCCAGTTCTGCATGCAGGACACCGCCCATGCCCATGGAAATGTTCTGGTCAATCACGGCGACCCCCTGTTTCCCCGCCATCAACTGCACGAGTTGTGCGGCGGGGAAAGGCCGTAACAGGCGCGGCCGGAGCAGTCCGACCGCCTGGCCTGCCTCGCGTAACTGATCCACCGCCTGTCTGGCCTTGGTGGCAAAGGACCCTATCATGACGAACAGAATCTCGGCGTCTTCACAGCGGTAAGCCTCCACCGCCCGGTACTCGCGGCCGAAGGTGGCGGCGAATGCGCTGACCGCTTCGTCATACACAGTGAGGCCATTCAATGCCGCCAGGTGGCTTTCGTAGCGAAAATAGGAATAGGGCGAACCGCCAAGGACCGCGACTGCCTGGCTGCCGGGTGCGCTGGCACGAAAGCGGGTACTCTCCGGATCATAGGGCGACAGGAAACCCTCGACCGCTTGCGTATCGGGAATCTCCACCGGTTCCCGGGTGAAGGATAAATAGAAACCGTCGAGGTTGACGATGACCGGCAAGCGAACACGCGCATCCTCGCCCAGCCGGTAGGCGATCAGCACGCTGTCGAGTACTTCCTGGCAGGTCGCGCAATGGATCTGCAGGAAACCGCTATCGCGTGCCGCCATAATGTCGTTATGGTCCGGTTCGAGGGTGATGGGCGAAGCCAGCCCCCGCGATACATTGATCATCACGAAGGGAGCGCGCCAGCCCGCCACGGTGTAGACCATCTCCATGCCGTACAGCAGGCCCTGGCTGGAGGTGGCAGTAAAGACACGCACACCGGTCGCCGCGGCCGCACCGGCGGCAGTAATCATGGAATGTTCAGATTCGAGGGTCACGCTGCGCCCCGGCATCTCGCCGTTATCCATCCAGGCCGCAAGTGTTTCGATGATTTCCGTCTGCGGCGTGATGGGAAACGCCGGTACGTAATCCACCCTGGCCAGGCGTGCACCCCAGGCGGCAGCGCCGTTGCCGGTAAGCAGTCTGCGTGTCATGCACCTTGCTCCTGTTGGGTCTGTGCCACGTGTTCAGGAATCGCCTCGATCGCGTGCGGCGGGCATTTGGATACGCAGATCAGGCAGCCCTTGCAATGGTCATAGTCGATTTCCGGTATCCCCTGCGTGTCTACCCTGATCGCGCTGTCCGGACAGAATGTGCTGCACACCCACCAGCAGCGGTTACACCTCGCATAATCGATAACGGGTCGCATGGTGCGCCACAAGCCGGTTTTTACCATGACGCTTGTGGCAGCCGTCTGTATACTCGGTGCCGCCCTGCCGACATCATCGAACGGGATCGTGATCCACTGCGGCGGGGTATAGGTACTGGCGCTGATCTCCGTACCCTCGCTTACCGAGCCCGCATGCGCTGCCATGCGATCATAAGCCTGCATTGCGGTCTGTGCGTTCCGTTCCACCAGCTCTGTTCCGAGCGGCCCCAGTTCCTCACGAATCGCTTCACGCAATGCGTCACGGCTGATCACGCCCAGCAGCCGTGCCGCCGCGCCGGCGCAGGCGGTGCCCACGAAAGGCAGCCCGGCACGGTCCTCCACATCTTCGCTGGCGGGTACGATCAACACCGGTCCGGCCAGGTTCAGCCTCTTCACCCACAGGTCAGGAGCGTCATGGCTGTTAATGAGCATCACGCTGTGCTCGCTCAGTCCCTGCAGCACCCCGGCCGCAGGTACCGAGACAAGACTGTCGTCGGCGACGGTTACCAGGTCCGGATGGCGGATGATGCCGCGTTCATTAATGGGTGTACGCGCGGCACGCACGTAGGCAAAGATAGGTGCACCGCGGCGCTCGGCGCCGTAACGGGGTGCGTCCTGTACTTCGAAACCTTCCAGAAAGAAGGCGGAACCGAGCACACGGCTCGCTGTTTTCATTCCCTGTCCGCCCCGGCCGTGAAATCGGATGCGATACATCACACCTCCTTCCTTGCAGCCCTGCAAGCAGTGGCGCTAGACGAAACCAGGCGCTGTTGAAAACAATGAGTAGCGCCGAAAACTCATTGCCTTTTTCACCCGCGCAATTGCGAGATCTACGGACGCCTCGCGCGGCAGTATGCTGCGTTTTGCAGCATCCTCCAGCACCAGCCGGGTGTTGCGACGCAGCTTTTCTTCGATGGTCTGCATCGCCGCACCCTCGCTGGCGCCGTGATATTCCATGGCCGCACAAATGACGCCGCCTGCATTCGCGATGAAATCCGGAATGCAGAGAATGCCCTTGTCCGCCAGAATCTTTTCGGCGCCATGCGTAATCGGTATGTTAGCGCCTTCAACCACCAGTTTCGCCTGCAGTCGGTGAACATTGTCTTCGCGGATGACATCCGGTCGCGCAGCCGGGATCCAGATGTCGCAGTCGATACCAACCACGGCATCTTTATCAAGCTTTTCCGCGTCGCTGTAATCTGCCAGCGCGCCGCCGCTTTCCTTGAGTTCAATGAGCGCCGGGACATTCAGTCCGTCAGGATTGTGGATGGTGCTGCCGGAGTCAGCGGCCGCAACCAGCACGGCGCCCCTTTTGCTCAGGAAACGCGCTGTATTTTTACCAACCGCGCCGAATCCCTGCACCACGAAGCGCGCATTCTCCAGTTCGAAATCGCAGAATCCCAGAGCCACCTCGGTGACATGGCTCAGGCCCCAGCCGGTTGCACCAATCTCGTCCAGCGGGATGCCGCCTATGTCGCGCGGCAGTGCCACCACGCGCCCGATTTCGTCTTTCACCCAGGCCATGCATTCCTCGTCGGTGCCCATGTCCGGCGCGAAAATGTAGTCCTCGGTCTGGCGCAGGGCGTTGGCCATGGCGCGTATCAGGTTCTCCTTATCGGTTTTCGGCATCTTGGGGTCGCCGAACAGAACCGCCTTGCCACCGCCGTGTGGCAGTCCCGCGGCAGCGTTCTTGAACGTCATGGCCCTGGCCAGCCGAACACATTCCTCTGTGCTCACATCCGGCGCCATGCGCACTCCGCCGATAGACGGACCCTTGGCGATATTGTCGATTACCAGGATCGCGCGCAGGCCGACCGAGGGTTCGTGGACGTGTATGATTTTCAGAGGACCCAGTTCGTCCGCGTATTCGAAGGGATCTTGCATGATTCAGTTTACCGGCTTTTTCCCTGATTTATGCTAGAGTGAAGCACGCTTCGGTCATCGCTGTATTGACCAGGATCAACATCAAGTTGAAAGACGCCGTGTGCCTGAACAAGCCATTGCCGGCGTTATAGTTCAAGTTCTGCTTTGCGGGTGCTCGCACGCAGCTTCCTGGCCACTTCTTCAACCAGGTCTGCGGCTGAACCGATTTCTTCGGCGATGGCCTCGTCAATCATCATGCCCAGATCGCTATACTGAACGTTACTGATCTGTTTGCGAACGCTGGCGTCAAGCCGGGACTTGAAATTTTCAATGATTTTAACCACAACCGGGCGTAGGTTATCAGTCATATTTACGGCCTCCGATTCGAACACCTGAAAATAGAATAGCAGTATTTCCGGATGACTGCTGTGTGGCTTGTCGCTTTCCGCTAAGCTCTATAAACAGTCGTTGCAGCCTGAGTGGTCAGGCGAAATGTGCCTGGCAGGTTTCTTCCGGCACCTGCCAGGCGCCACAGGTAGACGAGATGCCATGAATGTTATCGAAACACTGAAAAAACGTAAGTCCACTGACAATTCATGTTTCTGAGCGATTCACGCCTAGTTTAATACCAGGTGGTCACATATAAATACTTCTTTTGATTATCAAGAAAAGTGAGCACTGCACCTGCACAAGTGTGCTACCTGAAGGTCTTTAAACACCAGCAAAGAAGACATACACTTGGCAGTGATACGCTTCTGTAGTTGAGCCCCACGAAGGTCGTCAAACGGCCGATTGTGTTGAAAAACTCCGTTTCTGACAGGGCCAAGATATTTAAGCCCCTATAACCAGTTTTATTTTTCTAGACATAAAGGGGCCATACGAAATAGCTGAGTTCTTGGTAGAGAGCCTCACACTGGCTCACAAGAAACAATCAACCCTCACCTATGCATGGAAGGCGTTTTGGCAGAAACTTGGCGGCCTCAAAATTTCGAGTTTTTCAACACAATAGGCCAGAGCCAGACTGTGTCAGTATCCACCCATCTCTTCCATACCCGGCGGTACGTGCATTTCCTTTTTGGGCGCCTCGGCGATCATGACCTCCGTTGTGATCATCAGTCCCGCAATGGACGCAGCATTCTGCAATGCCACCCGTACGACCTTGGTCGGGTCCAGAACCCCCATCTCGATCATGTCACCGTATTCGGCGGTCTGGGCATTAAAGCCATAGTTCCCTTCCTGTTCCCTGACCTTGCTCAGTACGACCGATGGCTCCAGTCCGGCATTCGCCATGATCTCCCGCAGTGGCTGTTGCATGGCGCGAAGGACGATCTTGATACCGATGTCCTGGTCAGGATTCTCGCCCTTCAGGCCCTGCGCCTGCACGGCCTGCATAACACGCACCAGCGCCACGCCTCCGCCGGGGACCACGCCTTCCTCGACGGCCGCCCGCGTCGCATGCATGGCGTCCTCGACGCGGTCCTTCTTCTCCTTCATCGCCGTTTCCGTGGTGGCGCCCACTTTGAGTTCCGCCACGCCGCCGGACAGCTTGGCAAGGCGTTCCTGCAGTTTCTCCTTGTCGTAGTCGGAAGTGGCGTCATCGATCTGCCGACGAATCTGCTGAACGCGCGCTTTGATCTCCTCGGGCTTGCCATTGCCGCCGACAAGCGTAGTGTCTTCCTTGGCAACGATAATCCTCCGGGCCGAACCCAGCTCATCCAGGCTGGCCTTTTCCAGCGTCAGGCCGGTCTCTTCGGAAATCACCTGGCCACCCGTTAAAACAGCTATATCCTGCAGCATGGCCTTGCGCCGGTCCCCGAACCCGGGCGCCTTAACGGCAGCCACCTTGATAATGCCCCGTATTGCATTGACCACCAGGGTCGCCAGCGCTTCACCCTCCACGTCCTCGGCAATGATCAGCAAGGGTTTCCCTGTCTTGGCGATGGCTTCCAACAAGGGCAACAAATTACGGATATTGGACAGCTTCTTGTCGTATAACAGGACAAATGCCTCCTCCAGTTCCGTAATCATATCTTCGGGCTTGTTGATGAAATAGGGTGACAGATACCCACGGTCGAACTGCATGCCCTCGACGACATCCAGTTCGTTCGCCATCCCGGAGCCTTCCTCCACGGTGATAACACCTTCCTTGCCCACCTTATCCATTGCCGAGGCAATCAAACCGCCGATCTCCTCGTCGCCATTGGCCGAGACCGTCCCCACCTGGGCGATCGCCTTGCTGTCTTCGCACGCCATGGAGAGATGTTGCAGTTCCTCTACCGCGGCATCGACGGCCTTATCGATGCCGCGCTTGATATCCATCGGATTCATCCCGGCCGCCACCGACTTCAAACCTTCCTGAAAGAGGGACTGGGCGAGCACGGCGGCTGTGGTCGTCCCGTCACCGGCGATCTCCGAGGTCTTGGCGGACACCTCTTTTACCATCTGTGCACCCATGTTTTCGAACTGATCCTCGAGCTCGATCTCTTTTGCCACCGAGATACCATCCTTGGTAATCGCGGGGCCGCCAAATGACCTTTGTATCACAACATTGCGCCCCCGTGGCCCCAGGGTTGCTCTGACCGCCCGTACAAGAATACTCGCGCCGCGCGCCATGCGCTGGCGTGCGTCTTCCCCAAATTTCAGTTCTTTGGCTGGCATGGGAATCCACCTCCACTGGTAACATATTGATTAGGCCGCAATACAAGTGTATTGCCACCTTTCATTTCGATGCGCGCCCCCCACTTTCGGCTTTCTCTGTCGAGTACTTCTTTTAGCCATTGCACATCTTTTCCGGTAGCGCGATTCAACCGAAAACGCTTAATCTGCATGGGCAACATATTCAGACTCATTAGATTCCCACTGGCAGAATCCACTCTCACAAAGTACATCAGTGTCAGATCGTCTCTAAACGCTTCATAACCGCTGATACCTTCATAGTCATTCAGAAAGTCCCCGCTTCCGTAAATAATTAATTTGTTGTGATAGACCTGGAGACCTTTTGGATGGTGAGAGGAATGGCCATGAATGATATCAACGCCCGCCTCATCAATCAGCTTATACGCAAAGTCGGTATATTCATCTGCAACATCGTAGCCCCAGTTCCCCCCCCAGTGAATGGAGGTCACAACAATATCGCCTGGCTGTTTTACAGCACGAACCTGCCTTGCGATTTTCCGAACCGTATTCGAGGAGAAATCTTTAAGCAGATTAACACCTGGTTTGTTCTCAGAAGCCGCCCATTGCGGGGGAATTCCACTGGTTTCAGAGCCCAGCGAAAAAACAATCACGCGGCCTTTGTCAGGCAGTTCGATCACCGCGGGCGCTTGCGCCGCCTCAATATCAGGACCTGCACCTGCCGATTTAATCCCTGCATTGACAAGACTGTCCAGCGTCTCGGCGAGGCCTGCATAGCCCCAGTCGAGCACGTGATTATTGGCTAGTACACAGCAGTTAATTTTGGCTGCTGTGATACAGGCCACATTGTCCGGACTCATACGGTAGTTGATGCCCTTGCCCGGCCAGTAGTCAGCACTCCTGGTTACAGCAGTTTCCAGATTAATCAGTCGCACATCGGGTGCAGCGAGCTCCAGCTCATCCAGTGCATCGCCCCAGATGTAAGCAAAATCCACTGGCCTGGGAATCGGTCCGTTGGCTTCTTCTGCCAGTGCTACGTATGTCTCGGCTGTACTTACATATGGCTCATAAAGTTGCGGATCACCCGGATGCGGTAGCACCTGATCGATACCCCGCCCTGTCATGACATCGCCGCACAGAAACAGGCTTATGTGATCTTCGTTCATCTGTGATTTCCTGGTGACTGGTTTCATTTGTTCAGAGTGGCGTTTCGAAACTTTATTGGCAATACTTGCAGGACTCAAAATACCACACGCCGTTACGCTACAGAATTTCAGGAAGTCTCTTCGATCCACTCTCATTGGCAACTTGAGTTTCACCACTACCCCCTACCCGGCTGTCTGACAGGACAGATGCAATCCTGATGACGATGCCTATGACACCTTTAATTCAAAACGCCTCGCCACGGCCTGTGCATCCAGAAATGCAGTACATTTCATACCATGCTATATATGCCAAAGGCCTATACATTGCCAGTCAGGAACATTGATCTGGAGCAAGGAATGAAGTGGCCGTGCCATGTCAAATGAAGCAAACTGTGAAAAGGGCTGTCACCGTGCGTCAGAAAAGGAATCATGACCGAGATTAAAGCGCTCCAACCGGAACAACTGCGTTCCTATTGCAACCCGGAATCTTTTCAGTTCCAGACCACCGACGATTTGCCGGACCTCGGCGAAATGGTCGGCCAGGAACGTGCGCTCGCGGCGCTGCGTTTCGGTGTTGGTATGCCGAATTCCGGCTACAACCTTTACGTGCTGGGTCCTGCGGGTTC
>Ga0316189_10004528_pt1 | contig 13356 bp, 15 predicted proteins | sample LowCovwburrow_MG_FD_204930 | JGI IMG/M metagenome (GOLD analysis project Ga0316189, IMG submission 204930) | Coastal sediment microbial communities from Maine, United States - Lowes Cove worm burrow | ecosystem: Environmental > Aquatic > Marine > Coastal > Sediment | place: USA: Maine... | reverse complement strand
CCAACCAACTTGCCGTGCTCGACGAAGACGACGTCTACTCTTGCTCCCGCATCGTGCTCGACGCTGACTCCTCAGGCGGCCAACTGACTCCCGACTTCGCGATCATCCAGCTGGATCGACCCGTCACGGGCCTCCACGCCCCGGCGTTGGTGCGCCCCGCCTCGCCACTGGCCGATGGCGCACCTCTCGCCATGATCGGGTCAGGCAGCGGCCTTCCGGCCAAGATCGACTCGGGTGCATGGATCGCGGACGCTCGGGTAGAGCAGGGTGACTACTTCGTGGTCAACCTCGACGCTTTCGAAGGGCATTCCGGAAGCGCGACGTTCGACGAAGAGAGTCGCCTCGCTGGCATTCTCATCGGGGGCCGTGTCCCGGACTACGTGTTCTTGCCAGGTGAGACTTGCGCGCGAGCAAATGTCTTCGATGACTCGTTGGCCGGCGAGATCGTGCACAACATTGCGCCCATCGTCGCAGCGCTGTGCGAAAGTGGTGAAGGCCCAGATGAGCTCTGTGCCCCCGACGCCTGCGAGGGGGAGCCTTGCGGTGCGCACTCGACGCCGAGCGAAATCGAGGATCCGCCCGATGCACCGGGCATCGTCGCAGGTGCCACGTCGGGCTGCCGGGTGGCGACCCATGCGGGCGAGTCTCACCTGCTCTTCTTGTTCCTCTTCGTCTGGGCGGGCGCGCGACGCGTCAGGCGGAAAGCCGTTTGACGACCTCGAGCGCTTCACGGACGTGCTTCTTCGCGTTGAGCTGCGAGTTGAAGACGTGTTGCACCGTGCCCTCACGGTCGATCACGTAGGTCACTCGGCCGGGTAGAAGCCCCATCGTCTTCGGCACGCCATAGGCTTTCTGAAGCGCCTTGTCCCGATCGCTCACCAGCAAGAAGGGGAGCCGGTGATGCTCGGCGAACTTCTTGTGACTCTGCTCGCTGTCCTGGCTCACGCCGATGACGACCGCGCCGGCCTCCACGAAGTCCTCGAAGCTGTCCCGGAAGGTGCAGGCCTCCGCGGTACATCCAGGCGTTTCGTCCTTGGGGTAGAAGTACAAAACGACCGTCTTGTCTGCCCGGTACTGAGACAGGGAGATCGTGTCTCCGTCCTGTGTAGTCTTCGTGAAATCGGGGGCTGCTGCCCCTACGCCGATGCTTGCCATCCGATGCCTCCGCGGCGGACCGTATCACCGCGGCCGGGTTGAAAAAAGTGAAACACGTTCTATTCTGCACCGATGGACGACCGCTTCTACACGCCCTCGATCCCCAACGGCTGGTTTCAAATCGCGTACTCGGACGAGATCAAGCCGGGCGACGTCAAACCGCTGAAGTATTTCGGACAGGATCTCGTCATCTGGCGGAGCGAGGAGGGCGAGTTGTCCGTCCTCGATGCGTTCTGCCCGCACCTCGGCGCGCATCTCGGCCACGGCGGAACGGTCAAGGGAAGCTCCATCGAGTGTCCCTTCCACGCTTGGCAGTTCGGCACGGACGGCAAGTGCACAGCGGTTCCGTATGCGGAGCGCATGCCGCGCAAGGCTAGCCTGCCAAAGTGGGAGACGAGGGAAGTCGCGAACAACATCATGTGCTGGCACCACACCGAAGGGAAGCCACCGAGCTTCGACATTCCGGACACGATCCCGGAGTGGGGGAACGACGAGTGGACCGAGTTCATCAGTCGTGAGTGGGTCATCCGCACCACCAACCAAGAGATGGCGGAGAACGCTGTGGACTCGGCGCACTTCCACTACCTGCACGGCACCACGAGCATGCCGAAGTCCGAAGCCTCCTTCGAAGGACCGATCCTTCGCGTGTACTCCGACGCCGGAATGGAGACGCCACGCGGCACGGTCGACGGTTCCATCGAGAGCCTCAACTACGGCTTCGGCTTTTCGGTGGTACGCTTCAAGGGAATCGTGGAGACGTTGAACGTCGCGTCAACGACGCCCATCGACGAGGACCACTGCCACCTACGGTTCAACTTCTGTGTGAAGAAGACCGGGGGCGCGGAGATGGCGCGCGGCGTGGGCAAGGCGTTCGTCGCCGAGGTCAGCCGCCAGGTGGAGCAGGACATCCCGATTTGGGAGAACAAGGTCCAGCATGAAAAGCCCATCCTCTGCGACGGAGATGGACCCATCGCGCTCTTCCGGCGCTGGTGCACGCAGTTCTACAGCTACCCTGAAGGGCAACAGGCGGCGGAGTAGTGGCTGTGTTCGAGCTCGGCGAAGTGGAAGAAGCCTTCCGGCACTATTGGCAGACCGGGATGATCCGCGAGGATTGGAACGCCTGGGCCGATCTCTTTACGGAAGACGTCGTGTACGACGAGCGGGTTCTCGGGACGATGCACGGCCGCGAGACGATTCGTGCTTGGATCGTTCCTCTGATGGAACAATACGGCGAGATTTACGGCGTCTACGATTGGCACGTCGCCGACCCGAGCGGTCGCGTCGTGTTTCGAATGATCAACCGGCGGGACCATCCGAGCGGCGAAGGGCATTTTGACTTCCCGGGCGTGACGATCCTGCAATACGCCGGGAACAATCACTGGTCGTCCGAGGAGGACTACTGGGCCGAGAAGCTCGGCGTGCAGCAGTTTCAAGAGTACGGCGCTGCGATGAAGGAGCACGACCCCGATCATCGCAACAAGCGCACTCGCAATCGCTGGGGCGATGGCCCGGCCTGGACGATTGGCAAAACGTCGTTCTGGGACTGGCCCGATCGTCAGCGCCCCTAGGCGCGCCGGCCTCAGTACTCCGCGTCGAAGTCGATCTCGATGGCTTCTTGGCTCGACGGGCGCGCCTGGCATGCGAGCACCCAGCCACGCTCGATGTCGCTCGGCTCGAGCGCGTCGTGATTGGACATATTCACCTGCCCGCTCTTCAGCAGCGCCATGCAACAACCGCAGTAGCCGTCTTCGCACGAGGATGGCGGCTTGTGGCCAGCCTTCACCGCCGAGCCGAGCAAGGTGAGCCCTTTCTCGTACGGCACTTCGTGTGATTGGCCTTCGAGCTGCATCGTGAAGGAAACGGGAATCTCGTCGTCGCCCTGCTCGGGGACTGACTCCTCGGTTTCATCTCTGCGGTCCGGGTCCACCGGCGAGATGAAGCGCTCGAATTTCGTTTGTCCGATATCGATGTTCGAGGCTTTGAATCCTTCCTCGACCGTATCCATGTAGCCGGTCGGACCACATACGAAGAACTCGGCGTCTTCCCAGCCCCGGACGTGGTTTTCGACGTCGGGGACTGACATGAAACCGCTGTCATTGTCGAGGTGATGCACCACTTCGAGCCGCTTCGGAAACTCGTTTCGCCAGACTTCGATCTCGTCCTTGAAGATGACGGAGTCCTCGTTGCGGTTCGCGTAGATCAGCTTCACATCCCGAGTCGTCGTGCGAAGCGCCGACTTCATGAGCGAGAGCACGGGGGTGATTCCGCTTCCCCCGCCGAAGAGCACGATGCCATGATCACCCTCGTTCGAGCGGAGCACGAAGCGGCCTTCCGGAGGCTGCACGAGGATCGAGTCGCCTACCGAAAGCGTGTCGTTGAACCAGTTGGAGACGCGGCCTTCGTCGACCCTCTTGACCGTTACCTTGGGCCAGGCGTCGGTTTCCGGGGCGCTCGAGAGCGAATAGCAGCGGCGGAGTTGCATCCCGTTCCAGGGAATCTCGAATGTCAGGAACTGTCCTGCACGGTACCGGAACGATTCGTGCAAAGATTGTGGAACAGCTAGGATAAAGGAGCGTGTGTCGCTCGTTTCTTGAACGATTCCTGCTATTTCTAAGCTATGGAACTCAGCGGGCATCCGATCTCGTCTCGAAGTAGAACGTGTTTCAGTTTAGGTCCAACTTGGGAATCGGTCCAGCCGGCGCGGTGTCAGTGGCAAGCGGCGCCTGGATCACGTAGCCTGGTTATTTCGTAGAGGCCAACACCCCCTATGGACCTCAGAAGACTACGCACCACGACGGCAGCTCGTCCCCGGGTCGCGCGAACGCAGCGCACGGTGGGAATCGATCTTGGTACCACCAATACGGTGGTGGCCAGCAATTTCGAAGCGCTGCGCTACGAAGGCCGCGGCTTCGTCATGCCATCGGCGGTCGCTTTCCAGCCGAACGGCGAGGCCGTCACCGGCATGTCCGCTCGTCGTCGGCGCGCGATGGACCCCAAGAACACGATTCTATCGGCCAAGCGCATCATCGGAGCGCGCTGGCACTCCTCCTACGTCACGCAGTTTCGTCAGCACTATCCGTGCGACCTCGTCCAAACCAAAGACGGCGGCGCGGCGTTCCAGACTCGGGCCGGTGTTTTCACGCCGGTAGACATCGGGGCACGCGTCATTTCGGGCTTGTGTGAGCTCACCCGCTGCGCCACGACTGGCGTGAATGCGGTCGTCACTGCCCCGGTCGGCTTCGATGACCGCCGTCGCAGGGCCACGGCCCGGGCCGCAGCCGACTTCGGGAGCGTTCGGCTCATCGAGGAGCCCGTCGCTACCGCGCTCGCCTATCTCAACCGAAGCAACTTGAAGCACGCGTTCGTGTACGACCTAGGTGGAGGCACCTTCGATGCAGCCGTGGTCGATTGCAGTCGGTATCCATTCCGTGTGATCGGGCATGGCGGCGATCCGTACCTCGGGGGTGATGACGTCGACCGCACGGTTGCGCTTCATGTTGCCGACCGAACTCTATCGCGTGACGGCTGGGATCTCACCAACGACGCCGTGACCTTCGACCGGCTCGTGCACGCATGTGAGATGGCCAAGTGTGCGCTGAGCGAGTCGGAGCAGGTGGCGATCGCGATCCCGAACGTCGATCCCGCTGCGCCCGAAAGCTGCGGCATCATCTCGATTACGCGTGAGGAGGTTCAGCAACTCACGATGGATCTCGTCCGCCAAACCTTCGGGATTTGCGACGAGGTTCTAGCTCAGGCGGAGCTTCGCGCGCGCGACGTCGACGCGGTGTTTCTCGCAGGCGGCAGCACCCGGCTTCCCGGGCTTCGCCACTATATCGCGCAGTATTTCGACAAGCGGCCCCGCTCCGACCTCGATCCCATGCAGGTCGTAAGCCTAGGCGCGAGCCTTGCGGCTGCGCGCCCAGCAGTGGCCGAGCTCCTCGACCCCTGCGCCTGATGCGGCGCGTTCTGTGTCTGACCGGGCCGTCCTAGCAGCGCGACCCACACTTCATGATGGGGTCGCGCCGTTCGGCGGTGTTTACTTCGAAAGGGCTTTGATGACGTCGGCGTCCAGGTGGACATCCTGTTGCGGGAACGGAATCCCGATGCCCGCCGCGTCGAGTGTGGCCTTGCAAGCCTGTGTGGTGGCCTGCCAGACGTCCCAGAAGTCTGCGGTCTTGCACCAAATGCGGACCTGCCAATCGACCGACGAGGAGCCGAGCGCCTTTAAGAAAACCTGAGGTACCGGGTCTTTCAGCATGCCGGGGATGTTCGATGCAGCCTTCTCGAGCGCGGCACGTGTGGCGTCGATGTCCGCCGAGTACTCCGCGCCCACGTCGATGTCGACGCGGCGCATCTCATAGCCCGAGTAGTTGGTGATCGTGCTTCCGAAGACCGCGCCGTTCGGGATGATCAGCTTCTTGTTGTCGAGCGTGCGGAACTCGCACGTGAATAGGTCGATGTGTTCGCACGTGCCGGTGTCATCGTTCACTTCGACGAAGTCGCCAACCTTGAAAGGACGAAACACCAAGAGCATCACGCCCGCCGAGAAGTTTCCAAGGGTGCCCTGGAAGGCAAGGCCGATCGCGAAGCCGGCGGCCGCAAGCACCGCGGCGAAGCTCGCGGTCTGGATGCCAAAGACCCCAAGGCATCCGAGAACGACACCCACGATGATCACATAGCGAGCGAGCTTCGCGAAGAAGCGGGTGAGGGTTGCGTCGAAGTCGCGCCGCTCGAGCGCCTTTCGCACGCCGCGCTCTGCCCATCCTGCGATGATCCACGCGCCGAAGAGCGCCACGAGGACGCCCACGACTTTCGGGCCGTATTCTATGATGAGATCTAGGTACTTGTTCGCATCGAGTTCCATGGTTTCTCCGGGTGGTCGAACGGGTTAGCGAAGCAGCTGGTCGAGGATCACCAGGTTCTCCGCCTCGACCTCATCCACGTCGCCATCGGAAAGGATCATCGCGCGTGCTGCGTCCAGAAAGAGACGCCGGTGCTCGCGGGGAATGTCGGCCGGATCGAGGTCGTCGGCGCGAGGCGGAACCTCTAGCCATTGCGCGACCTCCTTCCGCTCCTCGTCGTCGAGCTCCAAGCGGTCGACCAACTGGACGATGAACTCGCGCTCCTCAGACGTGACTTCGAGGTCTGCCCAAGCGAAAGAGCAGACGAAGCGCATCAGTTGCAGCCGGTCTTCCCGGTTGAGAGTGTCCAACATCGTCCGGACTTTACTCCGAGGGCACCCCTCGCACTAGTCCGAAGGCGAGGTGTCGGTGAGTTGTTGAAAACCTTTCGCCGCGCAGCCGCCGAGCCGTGATTGGTCCATCAGCCCGAGGACGAGCACCCCTAGCAAAATCACGACTCCGCCGGCGCCGATAAGCCTGAACAAAAAGCCTCGGTCACCCCTTCGAATCGGCTGCTCTTCGCCGTCGACCACGGGCACGAGCCTCCTATACGGCGCGGTCTGGCGCAAGACGCTACCGCCGCCGTCTTTTTCCGCTATGTTGCGCGTCCGATGGCCTCCAAAGTGACCATGCCCCAGTTGGGCGAAAGCGTTGTCGAAGGCACGATCGGCAAGTGGCTCGTTTCCGTCGGGCAAAGCGTCTCTAAGGACGAGCCCCTCGTCGAGATCCTCACCGATAAAGCCGACAGCGAGCTGCCGGCCCCGGTATCGGGTGTCGTAACCAAGCTGCTTGCGGAGGTCGACGACATCGTCGCGGTCGGCGATCCGATCTGCGAAATCGACGAAAACGCCCAAGCCTCGGCAGACGCGCCGGCTGCCAGCCCGCCCGCGGCGCCCGAGCCGTCGCCCGAGGTTTCGGCACCGACGTCGCCCTCGGTGCGCAAGCTTGCCCGAGAGCGTGATGTCGACCTTGGTGCCGTTCAGGGCAGCGGGGACGGGGGCCGAATCGTGCACGGCGACGTCATGGCCGCGATCGGAAGCACCCCATCGCCGGACCGAAGCGCAACCGCGCCGCCTCCCGCTCCGATATCGACTCCGCCCGCGGTTCCGCCGCAAGCGGCCCCTCCTCGTCCTGCTGCGGCTTCACGCGCGACCGGGCCAACGGGAGCCTTCCGCGTTCCACCCTACGTGCCGAAAGACGGCGACGAGATTGTTCCTTTCACGCGACGACGCCGGATTATTGCAGACCACATGGTCTACTCGAAGCAGACGGCGCCGGATGTCGTCACCTTCTCGGAGTGTGACCTGCATCGAACCGCTGTACTGCGAAACCAGCACAAGGCGCAGTTCAAGAAGGACGGCCTCGGCCTCACCTATCTCGCGTTCGCCATCGCCGCTACTGCGCGCGCGCTGCGTGAGTTTCCGGAGCTCAATTCCCGAGTGCTCGACGATGCGTTCGTCAAGCTTGCCGAGGTCAACGTCGGGATTGCCGTCGACACCGACCAAGGCCTCGTCGTTCCCGTGATTCGCAATACCGACGAGCTCACCATCCGCGGCATCGCCCGCGCGGTCGCCGACGTCGCCGAGCGCGCCCGGTCCGGCAAACTCACGCCCAACGATCTCGCCGGCAAGACCTTCACCATCTCGAACCCGGGACGCCGAGGCAACCTCGTGGGCGGCGCGATCATCTCCCAGCCGAACGTCGGCATTCTGCGTCTTGGCACGATCAAGAAGCGGGTCGTGGTCATCGAGCACGAGGGCGAAGACCTCATGGCGATTCACCCCGTGATGCACATGGCCCTCACCTACGATCACCGAGTCGTCGACGGCGTCCACGCCAACGGCTTCCTCTACCGCATCAGCGAAATCCTAGAATACGGCGACTTCGAACTCTAGGGGACACGCAGCCCCCCGAAAACCCCTGCACTCCCGCTCACTTAGCGAACCAAGTGCGCACTTTCCAACTCGGCCCTCGGACGCAGCGGGCGCTGACGCCGTGCCAATGTGCTGCGGCAACAAACTGCGCGTTTGGGTTCGGAAGTGTCTGGAATTAGGGCGGTTTTCGGGGGGCTGCGTGTCCCCTTGTTATTGGGTCTTCTTGTTGACCACGAAGCGGAGGTTCTTGAACTCGGTTTGGCCGAGGGTGTAGATGACTTCGCTCAGGGTGCGGTACGGGGTGCGCTTGTCGGCGATGACTTGGACGTTGCCGACGAAGGGCTGATTCGCGAAGCGGGCGGCGGTGCGCTTTTTGCGGTCGCGGATTTCGCTGAGCGTCTTGTAGAGCGGGGTGATCAAGAAGCCGCTGCTCCCGCCCTGCTTGAGGCTCGGGTCGACGATGCCGTTTCGAAGCTCGAGCACCGGCTTGCCGTCGACGACGACGCCGCTGCGCGAGATCTGAACGCTGAGCGCTTCGGACAACTCTACCTGCGAGGTGGAGTAGGGGATGCGGAGCTCCGCGCTCTCTTGAACCGCGGCGGCCGACGAGGTTGCGAAGATCGCCATCATGTAGACGAGCAGAATCGTCAGCATGTCCATCATCGGGTAGATGTTGAGACCGAAATGCTCAGGCTCTGCCCGCCGACGCAGCTTCGCGCGGACGACGCGATTGACATACGACATCGACACCGATTCTTCAGCGACCGGCGGCGCCAAAGAGTCTCGCGGAGGTCGGCTGCTCTCGTTCGCCATCAGCGCATCCCCGCCGACAAGAGAACGTCGGGAAACAGCTCGTCATCTTCACCACGCACAGCGTCCATCGCCGCGATCAAGTGTTCGTACGGGACCTCCGGATCGGCACTCAACGTCACGCCTGTTTCGTCGGCAAACTGTTCCTTTACCCGGCCGACGCATGTCGTGAGCCCCTGCCAGTCGTGCTCTCCGTTCATGCCGGCTGGCACCGTGATCACCTTCCCGGGCGCCGTCGTCGTGCATCCACGCGCGAGCTTCCCGCCCGAGCCCGACACGATCACACCCGCACGCGTCACGGTGACGTTCAGGTTGAGGGCTTCGTTCTCCGCCGCCCGCTTGCCAATCCCGCCCTTCCGGTACTCGGGGAGCGCCGCTTCGACCTGCGAAAAGAACGCGACCGTCGTCAGAGTCATCAGCAGGAACATGACGATGTTCACGACGATGTCCAAGAACGGGACGATGTTCAGCTCGTCGCTAGTCTCCGACGGGTCGAGGTCGGGAATGCGAGTTCGCTTCCGAACGTAGGCGCGTTGACGCGGTGTCAGCCGTGCGGGCATGGCTTGGGCCGATCACCCGCCCTGACGGCGCAGCGTGAGCAAATTCTCGAGCTGCATCGTGACCTTTTCCATCTCGTGCTTGTGCCTCTTGGTGAGTCCGTGGAGCACGAGGTGAGCCACCATGAAGATCACGGCGATGAGAAGTCCGAGGAACGTGTTCCACATCGCCTCTGCGATACCCGCCGAGAGGAGCGCGGTCTTCTGCGAAGGATCGTCGATCGTACCCACCGCCTTGAAGGCGCGAATGAGCCCGCTGATCGTTCCGAGAAGACCGATGAGCGTCGCGATGTTGGCAAGCGTCCAAAGAGACCCGGTCCGCTTCTCGAGCGCCGGAATCACTTCACTCATCTTCTCTTCCATCGACGCGATGACGGCTTCCTCGCCGCGGTTCACCTGTGTGAGCCCCGACTTCACCACCTCGAGCAGCGGCACGGCCTTGGCCTCGCACTGCCGGATCGCCCGGTCGATGTTCCCAGCCTGCACCAGCTTGCGGATGCGGTTCATGAACTCGGTCGCATCCACGCTGTAGTTCATGCGGATGTACCAGGCGCGGTCGATGATGACGCCCACGCCAAAAGCCAAGACACCAAGGTTGATGAACGAAAACGGAGCACCTTCGAGCAGTGCCTCCCAGATTTCATGCATTCTTGCGGCTCCCTCTCGCTCGCCGTCGATTTGGCGAGATTCCCCTAATTTCGACCCGATCCACCCCCGCTGAAATCTGGACCCAGTCGCCTGGAATCCATTGAAATCATTAGAACTGTCGGGACGCCCCTTGAACGAGGGGCAAGCTACCCCACGCCCCGCAAAGTTGTCAACGCGACTGGCGCTTTTTCAGCCTCCAGACCCAAGCTCCGTGCCCGCCGGGTTTCCAAGAGAGTGAAAAAGGGCACGATATTGACTTGCTGGATCCAACCGTTATCATCCAAAGGTAGTAAGCAAACGCTGGAATTGCTTACTGTTCTGGGGGGAACCGCGAGTTTTAGACAGAAGACAGTGCTGGGGATCGAACCGTACTCACTCGGGGTCCGGCTGACACTGTCAAAGTAAAGTTCGCAGGAGGCAGGAAAAAATGGCCAAGCTGGCATATCACTTTGAAGCAGGCGGATGGGCGATGTGGCTCATCCTCGTTTGTCTCGTGTTTGCGATCGGATTCACGATCGAGCGCGCGATGTATCTCTACAAAGCGTCGATCGACAAGGATGAGTTCATCGCGAAGATGCAGAAGTGCATCACCGCGGGCGACGTCGCCGGCGCCATCAAGGTTTGCTCCGCGGAGCACAACCCGCTCGCCCGCATCGTCAAGCAGGGCTTGCTGAAGGTGAACCGCCCTGATGAAGAGGTTCAAGCAGCGATGGACGAAGCCGCGCTTCGTGAGCTGCCGCTGATCGAGCGACGCACGCCGTACCTCGGTCTGCTCGCGAATGTCGGCATGCTTTGTGGTCTCTTCGGCACGGTCGTCGGTCTCATCACCGCGTTCGGCGAGGTGGCTAAGGCCGACGCTGCGAGTAAGGCAACCGGTCTTGCGAAGGGCATCGAAGAGGCGATGAACTGCACCGCCTTCGGTCTCATCACCGCCGTCTTCGCGCTTCTGATGATGGGCCTGCTCAACGGCAAGACCCAGAAGATCATCGACGACATCAACGCGGCCACCGTTCAGGTTCTCAACCTCGTCGTTGGTAACCGCTCGAAGGTCGACCTCCAGAACATCCCCGCGGAGTAACGGCCCAATGGCTGCAATCGATGCTGGCGGAGGAAACTCCGGGAAGAAGTCGGTCAATCAGGAGATCCCCCTGATCCCGTTCATCGACCTTTTGCTTTGTTGCGTCATGTTCCTGTTGGCCACCGCAGTCTGGAATCAGCTGGCCGCGGTGAACGCCAATCAGCAGGTCCCGGGCCAAGCGTCGACCGAAGACGCACCGCCCGAGGACGAAAAAGTGAAGCTCATCCTGCAGGTTCGGAACTCGGGCTACGTGCTCGGCTCCTCAGCAGGCGAGAGCATCGACATCAAGAAGCGCGCGGTTGCCGATCAGAAGGAGTTCGATGTAGACGAGCTCTCCACGAAACTCGGCCAGTGGAAGCAAGCCTGGGATGACCGTGACGACATGATCGTCGCGCCCGAGGATGGCGTCCGCTACGAGGATGTCATCCGCGCAATGGACGTCGCTTCTGCGGCGGGCTTTACCAATCTGTCCATGGCGGACGGAGCAGCGTTCCTTTAGGGGGAAATTATGGCGATTCAACGGCCAGAACCAGTCCTGCTCCACAACATCCCGCTTCGGTTCGTTCGGAACCGCGTGTCGGGGCACGGCCGCAAGTCGGTCGACCATCAGATTCCGCTCATTCCGTTCATCGACTTCCTCATCGTGCTCGTCATCTTTCTTCTGATGTCGTTCTCCGCTTCAGGCGAGTTGGTGGCCCAGCAGCCAACCATCACGATGCCGCAGGCGAAGAACACGGAGCAGATCGAGGTCTCACCCATCATCGCTGTCGACGAGCGCGTCATCACGCTCGACGGCACTCGCGTGGCCGATACGCAAACGCAAGGTCAGGCAGCGCAGGTCGATCGCATCGAGCCTCTGATACAGGGCCTCGAGGCTGAGAAGCGAAAGTGGGAGACGATTCACCCGTCGGAGCCGTTCGGGGGCCAGGTCATCGTACAGGCCGACCGCAACATCGACTTCCGCGTCGTGAAGAAGGTCATGTTCTCGGCGGCCGCAGCGGGCTACGGCAACGTGAGCTTCGCAGTCAACCAGGTCGACTAAGCAGACCCGCATCATGGAGCCTTCCGAGCTCACTCCTGCCGAGTTCGAGGGCGTAGCTAGAAACCGATACCGGCCTGGGCTTCCCTGGCGGCGTATCGGTTTCGTCGTTCTGGTGGTCCTTCTGATCGTCGGCGGCTACTTCTGGCGGCAGAAGGTGCGGGCCGACGCGCTCAGGGCGCGCATTCAGGCCCTTCACGCGGCGGAGGTCGCCCCCGTGCTCGGCGCCATCGAGAGCACCTATGCCGATCTCCGCAGCAAGTCCCTTTCGGCCAAGTCCGGTGCTGCGACGAGGCTCGTCGAGGCGGAGGCTCCGTTGTCGGCGCTCCACGAGGACCAGGTGATCTACCTCCGGGTCCGTGCTCCCGAGCTACGCTCCGAAGAGACCCTCACTGCCGCGATGGAGGCGAACCGCGAGGATGCCATCGGCGCGTGCCTCGGCCTCGAGCTGTTTCCGCTCGCCGACCTTTCGGACGTGCCGGAGGTCCTCACGGCGAAATGGCTCGCGAGGTCAGACGACACCAACGACATGCGGCGGCTCTCCGTACGCGAAGAGCAGCTGCGACGTGCGATCGACCGCGAGCTTCCCGCACTCTCGGAGCGCGTACCGGCGGACTACTTCCTCCTCTTGGTCGTGCAGGGCAAGAGTCGACTCGAAGATCCGGTCGATGTATTTCTCTGGGACCTTCGCGAAGATGCGCTCGTGCTTCGCTCGAGGACCGAGAACAGAGGCAAGCTCATCACCGTCCGCAGTCAGATAGGTCCGAAGTCCGACAGCGCGCGGGCCGAAAACGATCCGATCGCCGTCGCCGATTGCTCGATCGCAGCGCACATCAAGGCTCAGCTCGGGGAGCCAACGATGGACCTCCAAGCCGCGGATTGAAGGCCCCTTTGCGAGCGTAGTCGATCCGCTCGAGCCAAAGCGTCGCTTCGGCCTCTGCAGCGCGGCTCGACGGTGCGCGCTCTCTCCAGGACGCCGCGGACTCGTCGTAGCGACCGAGCGCAAACGCCGTGAGCCCGATCAAGCGATCGAGCTCGCGCTTCAAACGCGGGGTCGGGAGACCCAGCCGTTGCGCCCGTTCGAACAGTGGAAGCGCCAGCGCGTATTCACCTTGCCCCCAGAGCTGGCGACCTTCGAGATACTGTCCCAGCCCATCCTTGCGCATGCCGGCGATCGTCCGAGCAAGGTGAACCGCGACGGGGCTCGACGTACGCTCGACCAGCATCTGGTAGAGAACGGCGCGCTCCCTCTTTGGGCCGGAGAGGGCGAGGCGCTTCACTTCGCTTTGCCGTG
>Ga0316189_10004527_pt1 | contig 13356 bp, 9 predicted proteins | sample LowCovwburrow_MG_FD_204930 | JGI IMG/M metagenome (GOLD analysis project Ga0316189, IMG submission 204930) | Coastal sediment microbial communities from Maine, United States - Lowes Cove worm burrow | ecosystem: Environmental > Aquatic > Marine > Coastal > Sediment | place: USA: Maine... | reverse complement strand
TTTGAGTGGAAATATGTCTTGCAAATGGAAGCAAGTAAAAAGAGTTTTAATATGGCATACTATTTAAAACCAGATGCTAAATACTTTGGAACAAAACCAGATTTAGTCAAAAACAAACAAGCAGGGAGCATGATTATGGTCATGGACGAAGCGCTTAAAGTCATGACTTTATTTAGCGATGTTAATGGAAAAAAAACAGGGCATGTTCTTCCTATAGATGATGCTTTAGGGGTTGTAGATAAAGACGAAAACCAAGGGATAGAAGATTTCACGTTTAAAGAAATTGGAACAAAAACCATTTTAAAATATGAATGTCAAGGTTATGAATTTGAAAATAGCGAATACAAAATGATCATGTTTGTAGCTTTTGATGCGCCAGTAAGTTTTAATCAAGTTTTTGGAGCACAAGCAAAATATACGCCTAAAGGATTCGACCCTAAATGGTTAAAAAAGGCAGATAATAGTTTGGTGATGGAAATGCGTTTTATAAATAAAAAGAAGAAAAAATTTAACTCTAAAATGCAGTGTGTTGGTTTAGAAAATACGCCATTATCTATTAATATAAACGATTATGAATTTATGAGTACAGATACAACCATGTTAACTGAGGAATAACTAACTATAAAAAACAAGAAAATGAACATTTTTAAAAATACAAATAAAACAACTAATCTTTTAATAAAAAGAACCCAGCTATTAATAGTATTTGTTTTTTCGGGAGTATTTATAAGTAATGCTACTAATCACACTGAAAAACCTTTAGTGTTAAACAACGATTTACAAGCAATAAACGCCGTATTGCTGCACCCTAATGGAGAAGCACATTTTTTTATAAATAAATACTTTTATAAATATAACGTTCAGTATGATAAGATTAAACAAAAAGGAGTAATTGGAAAAGATGGCTGGTATAAATTGCCTTCCAATGTAGATGCAGCCTTAATGCATCCCAATAAAAAAGGATACGTGTTTTCTGGGAATTCGTATTACCGCTACGATTTTAGCAAAAAGAAAGTGGATAAACAAGGAATTCTTGGTGCAGATGGCTGGAAAGGTATTGAAGGACCTATAGATGCTGCTATTGCACACCCTACAAATAATTGTGCATATTTTTTTAAAGGAAAAAAATATTATCGTTTTAGTTTTTCAAAAGATAAGGTAGATAAAGTAGGAACTATTGGTGTTGATGGATGGAAAGGTTTGCCCGCAAATCTTGATGCAGCAATAATACACCCAAACGGTAAGGCTTATTTTTTTAAAGGAGATGATTATTATAGATATGCTTTCGGAAGAAGTGTTGACAAAAAAGGAATTATTGGTAGAGACGGCTGGAAAGGATTGTTTCATAAAATAGATGCTGTCGTTTCTAATAATGGTAATATTCACTATATAAAAAAGGGACTTTATACTAAAGAAGATAGGGTTAAAAAAAGATTAGGTTATGATGGCTATAAAGGGGTTCCGTCTGGTGTTAATGCAGCATTTTTTCATTCTAAAAATGGGAAATACTATTTTTTAAAAGACGAAAAATTTTATCGTTATAACCCTTCATTGAGTAAGGTGGATAAGATTGGTGTTATAGGTAAGGATGAGTTTCCTGGGGTTCCAAAAAATATTGACGCTGCTTGCTCTCATGGTGATTATATCCGCTTTTTCAAAGGAAGTACAATCTATGTGTTCAATATAAGATATAATAGATTAGACTATAAGCCACTACCGATAACTTATTTCTTCAAAGAAGCTCCAAGCAATATAGGTGCAGCATATATCTATCCAAATCATGGAAGCACTATTGCGTTAATTAAAAATGATATGGTATATAGCTTTACTGTGGCTTCTGGCGAAAAAAAAATAGTATTTAAACAGCCTGTATTAAATTATTTAAAATAATAATTAAAACAAATCATAAAATGAAAACAATTAAACTTTTAATAATACTATTAGTATTCAACACAAGCTCAATTTTTGCTCAAGATTTTAAACTAGATGCTAGAACAATAAAATCATTAAACGAAACAGGATTAGATTTTACAAATTTGAAAAAAGGTACTATATACCTTGTCTCTAAGAAAAAGGAGATAGAAAAATTTGAGAGTCAAGTGAACCTTCAAATATTAAAAAGTATAGAAGGAAAATTTATTGATGATGAATTGCCTGAAGGTGGGTTCGATTTTAAAGAAATTGTTAAAAACACAAGTTCTATTTGGGAATGTAAAACCGAAGGCGTTTTTGTTAATCAAAAAGGGTTGTACTATTATTTATCAAACAAAGCATGTAAAAAGATATCTGGAGAATTAATTCCTGGTGGCGATATGTTCATTCCTGGTGGCGATATGTTCATTCCTGGTGGCGATATGTTTGTTCCTGGTGGCGATACGTTTGTTCCTGGTGGCGATACATTTTCTAGTGAAGATGGAAGTTATTATTTTTTAAAAATAAGTTTCAAAGGAGGAAAAGAAATAGCACCAGCAATATTGCCATTAAAAATTAAATAAAATTCGAGTTTATGAAAACAAAAATACTATTAATAGTTTTTAGTGTAATGCTACTAAAAACTAGTGCGCAAACTTGGGCAGAAGCAACAAAAATAGTGTCTTCAGATAGATTCACTAATGATGAGTTCGGGTTTTCGGTAGCAATAAGCGGAAATTATGCTATCGTTGGAGCGCGTCTTGAAGACCATGATTCATCTGGTAATAATGCAATGAGTCAAGCAGGAGCAGCATATATTTTTGAAAGAGACACTAATGGTAATTGGTTAGAAGCACAAAAAATAGTAGCATCTGATAGGTCTTCAAATGATGTGTTTGGTACATCGGTGTCTATTAGTGGTGATTATGCTATTGTTGGAGCACCAGAGCATGTTGCTGGAGCCGTCTATGTTTTTAAAAGAGATACATCTGGCAATTGGTCTGAGGTTCAAAAAATTGAAGCGAATGATGCATCGAATAATGATTTGTTTGGTTTTTCAGTATCAATAAGCGGAAGCAATTTTATTGTGGGTGCATATAATGAAGAAGAAAATGAATTTGGGGGTAGTAATTTGCATGAAGCAGGGTCTGCGTATATTTTTACTAATAACAGTGGTGTTTGGGTGCAAACTAAAAAACTGGTAGCTTCAGATAGAGATGAAGATGATTGGTTTGGTTTTTCGGTTGCTATAGATGGCGATTATGCTATTGTAGGCACCTATAAAGAGGAAGAAGATGCTTCTGGAGTTAATACATTCTTCAGAGCGGGATCAGCATATATCTTTGAAAAGACTAATGGTGTTTGGGCACAAACGCAAAAAATAGTAGCAACAGATAGAGATGAAGACGATGAATTTGGGTATGCTGTCTCTATAAATGGAGGTTATGCGCTAATTGGAGCTAACGCAGAAGAAGAGGATGCTAATAATATGAATAATTTAAGCAGTTCAGGGTCTGCATATATTTTTGAAAGAGCAGCAAATGGTAGTTGGAATCAAACTCAGAAAATAGTGCCTTCAGATAGAGCATTAGGTGATAATTTTGGCTCTTCCGTTTCAATAAGTAATGATAAAGCTATTATTGGCGCCTATAAAGAAGATGAAGATGCCTCTGGAAATAATACTTTAACAAACCCTGGTTCAGCATATGTTTTTGAAAAAGATATTAATGATAATTGGGTAGAAACTCAAAAACTTGTGGCTTCAGATAGAGAAGGGCAAGATAGTTTTGCGTCAACTGTAGCAATAAGTGATAATTATGCTATTGTAGGAGCGCATTTAGAAGATGATGATTTGCAGGGCAATAATGGACTTAACGCTGCGGGTTCTACTTATATATTTGAATCTTCTGGAAGTTTAAACGATTTAGATTATACCTTTATAAATAAAATTAGTATTTACCCAAACCCAACAAGCTCAAAATTATTTATAAAAGCAATCAAAGATAAAAGCGATTATAAAATTTTTGATATTACAGGAAAACTAATTAGTGTCGGGGTTGTTTTAAAAGCAAAGAATCATATAAATGTCTCAAACTTGAGTAATGGCTTTTATGTTTTAAATATTAAACAAGAAAACATAATTTACAATTATAAGTTTTTAAAAATGCATTAAATTTTTGCCAAAATACCTCTGTAAAACACCGTAAAGTATGAGATTTTATTACAAAAAAATGTAGTGTGCACCCATTTTTGTTTTATATCTTTTTTATTGTAACAACATGATAATCAATTAGTTATTAATCCCGCAGAAAAAGCATGTTTTTTTTGCGGGATTTTTTCTTTGTTAAAAACTTGTTGACAATGTTTATAACTATGCCTTTCATTTATGCTTACATTTTCCAATCTTTGTTACTCCCTAAATCAAAGCAAATTTTCGTCCAACTTTTATTAAAAAAAGCTAAAAACAATGTCTCAAGCTATCGAACCCATTTTACAAGAAAACAAAGATCGTTTTGTTATTTTTCCTATTCAACATCATGATATTTGGGAATGGTATAAAAAGCAAGAGGCAAGTATTTGGACTGCTGAAGAAATTGATTTACACCAAGATCTTAACGATTGGAATAATAAATTAACTGATGATGAACGTTATTTTATTAAACACGTTTTAGCATTTTTTGCAGCTTCAGATGGCATTGTAAACGAAAATTTAGCCGAAAACTTTGTGTCTGAAGTACAATACTCAGAAGCTAAATTCTTTTATGGGTTTCAAATTATGATGGAGAATATTCATTCAGAAGTATATTCATTATTAATAGATACCTACGTAAAAGACGATAAAGAAAAAGACGCATTATTTAATGCCATTGAAGTATTCCCAGCCATTAAAGAAAAAGCAGATTGGGCTCTTAAATGGATAGATTCTCCAAGTTTTGCAGAACGCTTAATCGCTTTTGCTGCCGTAGAAGGTATATTTTTCTCAGGGAGCTTTTGCTCTATTTTCTGGCTTAAAAAACGTGGATTATTACCAGGCTTAACATTCTCTAACGAACTTATTTCTAGAGACGAAGGCTTACATTGCGATTTTGCTGTACACTTACACCAAAATCATATTGTAAATAAAGTGCCAAAAGAAAGAATTACAAGCATCCTTACCAATGCCTTAGATATTGAGCGTTCGTTTATTACCGAATCACTTCCTGTTAGCTTAATTGGCATGAATGCGAAGTTAATGACCCAATATTTGGAGTTTGTAACCGATAGATTATTAGGAGAGTTTGGTTGTGATAAGGTTTATAACTCAACAAATCCATTCGACTTTATGGATATGATTTCATTACAAGGGAAAACAAACTTCTTTGAGAAACGCGTTTCAGAGTATCAAAAAGCAGGCGTTCTTAATAAAGAAGAAGAAGGAAATAAATTTAGTTTTGATGAAGATTTCTAAATAAGAAATTGAGTTAAAACGGCAAAATAAGTGTTTCGCAATCTTTGAAACCTCAAAGTAGGGCGATTTTCAACAAATAGTAAATATTTTTAATTAACTGACTTTGAAACTAATTAAAGACTAGCTTCAAATTTAGAAATCCAACTAATCATCTTTCTGAATTTGGTGGTTCAGAAAACCTAAAAAACGTGTAAAAATTATGTATGTAGTAAAAAGAGACGGTAGAAAAGAACAAATTATGTTCGACAAAATTACCGCTAGAGTAAGAAAATTATGTTACGGCTTAAACGAATTGGTAGATCCCTTAAAAGTAGCCATGCGTGTAATAGAAGGCCTGTACGACGGTGTTACCACCAGTGAACTTGATAATCTTGCTGCAGAAATTGCTGCAACAATGACGACGGCACATCCAGATTACGCACGTTTAGCAGCTAGAATTTCGGTTTCTAATTTACACAAAAACACAAAAAAGACATTTAGTGAGGTTATGCACGACCTTTACACCTATGTAAACCCAAGAACAGGAAAAGATGCACCACTTTTATCTGATGAGGTTTATAAAGTCATTATGGATAATAAAGATCTCTTAGACTCTACAATTATTTATAATCGCGACTTCGGATACGATTATTTTGGGTTTAAAACCTTAGAGCGTTCCTACTTACTAAAGCTTAATGGAGAAATTGCAGAACGCCCTCAGCACATGCTTATGCGTGTTTCAATTGGGATTCATCTAAACGATTTAGATGCAGCTATTGAAACCTATGAGCTCATGTCTAAAAAATATTTTACACACGCTACACCAACATTATTTAATTCTGGCACTCCAAAACCACAAATGTCGTCTTGTTTCCTTTTAACAATGAAAGAAGATAGTATTGATGGCATTTACGACACACTAAAACAAACCGCAAAAATATCACAATCTGCAGGCGGAATTGGCTTAGCAATACACAATGTGCGTGCCACAGGAAGTTATATTGCAGGGACTAACGGAACATCTAACGGTATTGTGCCAATGCTGCAAGTATTTAACGATACAGCGCGTTATGTAGATCAAGGTGGCGGAAAACGTAAAGGAAGCTTTGCAATTTATATTGAAACTTGGCATGCCGATATTTTTGATTTTCTTGAATTAAAGAAAAACCACGGTAAAGAAGAAATGCGTGCGCGTGATTTATTTTATGCCATGTGGACATCAGATTTATTTATGAAACGTGTTCAAGAAGATAGCCATTGGACCTTAATGTGCCCTAACGAATGCCCAGGATTAGACGAAGTACACAGTGATGCTTTTGAAACCTTATATACCAAATACGAAGCAGAAGGAAAAGGACGTAAAACGATAAAAGCACGAGAACTTTGGGAGAAAATATTAGAATCTCAAATTGAAACTGGAACCCCATATATGTTGTATAAAGATGCGGCAAACCGTAAATCTAATCAACAAAATTTAGGAACTATTCGTTCGTCAAACCTATGTACAGAAATTTTAGAATATACGTCTCCAGACGAGGTTGCTGTGTGTAATTTAGCATCAATAGCATTGCCAATGTTTGTTAAAAACGGAGCATTCGATCATAAAGAATTATTCCGTATTACTAAAAGAGTAACAAAAAACTTAAATAGAGTAATTGATAGAAATTACTACCCTGTAAAAGAAGCAGAAAACTCAAATATGCGTCATCGTCCTATTGGTTTAGGTGTTCAAGGATTAGCCGATACGTTTATCCAATTACGTTTACCATTTACAAGTGATGAAGCCAAAAAATTAAATCAAGATATTTTTGAAACCCTTTATTTTGCTGCTGTTACAGCAAGTATGGAAGAAGCTAAAGTAGATGGACCTTACCAAACTTACGAAGGTTCTCCCATTAGTAAAGGCAAATTTCAACACAACCTTTGGAATATTAAAGATGATGAATTAAGCGGTAATTGGGATTGGGTAAAACTACGCAAGCAAGTCCTTAAAAATGGTGTGCGTAATTCGTTATTAGTAGCACCAATGCCAACAGCATCTACCTCTCAAATTTTGGGGAATAACGAATGTTTTGAGCCTTACACCTCTAACATTTATACACGTCGTGTATTATCGGGCGAGTTTATTGTTGTTAACAAACATTTATTAGAAGATTTAGTAGAATTAGGACTTTGGGACGATAACTTAAAACAAGCCATTATGAGAGCCAATGGTTCTGTACAACATATAGATACCATTCCTCAAGATATTAAAGATTTATATAAAACCGTTTGGGAATTAAGTATGAAAGATATTATAGATATGTCTCGCCAACGTGGGTATTTTATAGATCAGTCACAATCCTTAAATTTATTTTTAGAAGGCGCTACGATGGCAAAATTAACATCAATGCATTTCTATGCATGGAAAAGTGGCTTAAAAACAGGCATGTATTATTTAAGAACAAAATCTGCTGTAGATGCTATTAAATTTACTTTAGATACCAAGAAGAAAGAAGAACCAGTTGCCGAAACGGTAGAAGTTGATAATACTGCAGCGCAGCAAGAAGAAGCAAAGAAAAAGAAGTTAGCAGCTCAAAATGCGGCTAAATTTGCACAACAAAACAAACCTGAAGTTGAACCTATGAGTGCAGACGAGATGAAAGCACTTATTGCACAAGCAAAAGCAGCAGAAGGCGACGATTGTTTAATGTGTGGGTCTTAGCTAAAGCAGAAAGTTAATTAATTTGTGTTAAAAGAAGCCATCTCTATTGAGATGGTTTTTTGCTTCAATAACTCGAAATAAATTTTAAATAGACTCTTAGTACATTTATTAAAAACAATACACTTTACTAATGGATAAACTAAAAGAAGTCGCGCAAGTTTTTTTCAAATTAGGCTGTTTTGCTTTTGGTGGGCCAGCAGTGCATATTGCCATGATGGAAGAAGAAATTGTTACAAAACGGCAATGGATGACACGCGATTATTTTCTGGATATGATTGGTACTACAAACTTAATTCCTGGGCCAAACTCCACCGAAATGACCATGCATTGTGGTTATGAACGCGCAGGAAAAAAAGGCCTTTTTGTGGCAGGGCTTTGCTTTATTTTTCCTGCGATTATAATAACAGGACTATTAGCGTATTTGTATGTTAAATATGGCGAACTGCCAGAAGTAAAACCATTTATTGTTGGCATAAAACCTGCGGTATTGGCTATTATAGCGTCGGCAATAATTAAATTAGGTAAAAAAGCTATTAAGAGTACCGAGTTAATCATTTTAGGGGTTTTGGTATTAATCGTTAGCTTACTTGGCGTAAATGAAGTATTAGCCTTATTGGTAGCAGGTGTTTTTGGCATGGGGTATTTTTATTTAAAAGAAAGATTGCAAAATAAAGCCTTAAGTATGTCGCCTATGTTATTGTTTTTTGGCATTAACGGAACATTAGCAAAACTGTCTACACTAAAAGTATTTTTAGTATTCTTAAAAGTAGGCGCTATTTTATACGGAAGTGGCTATGTATTGTTTGCCTATTTAGATGCCGAATTAGTTTCTAGAGGTTGGCTTACAAGAACAGAGCTTATTGATGCCATTGCCGTTGGACAGTTTACACCTGGGCCTGTATTATCAACGTCTACATTTATTGGGTACCAACTTTCAGGGTTTCTTGGAGCTCTTGCAGCTACAACGGGTATTTTTTTACCATCATTTTTGTTTGTTCTTATTTTAAATCCCTTTATATCAAAAATGAGGCAAGCTAAAATTTTAAGATATTTTCTTGATGCTGTAAATGTTGCCGCTGTTGCTGTAATGCTTGCCGTTTTAATTGCTATGGTGCGAGATACTCTTGTAGATTGGCGAACCATTATAATCGCGATATTTTGTGCTTACCTCACTTTTGGAACTAAAACAGCTACCATGTGGATTATTGCCATTGGAGCAGTATTAGGGTATTTACTTCTACTTTTTTAATCTCTTTTGGGTTTAATAGAAAAGCATTCCTCGGTGCATGCCTCGTATTTTATTTTTTGGAATTTGGGATTTGGAATTTTACCCTTTTGGCATTTGATACTCGTATACTTAGTTCATTATATCTGTGCCTAAATACCCATCATCTTTATTGTAATACCAAGCCCTGTTTTTTGGCATTTTTATACCGTTAACAATCTCTTCATCGGTAAGTAAAATATATTCGCCGCTATCTTTTTTAATATTGCTTTTGTCATCCGTTTTATAAAATTGATAGACTTCCATGGCATAGGTTTTAGGATTAAAATAGAAAAACCACACATCTTTTCCAACAGATATATCATAAGTTACTTTTAAAACTAAATAGGGCTTTCCTTTAAACGTTTTTTGCTCAACCTTATCATCAACTAAAGTGCCTTCATCTTTAAGTTTCATTGGTAAACCATATAAGTAAGTATAGTAGTTTTTATAAAGATTGGCTCTGTCGCAACTTAAATTATTAGCTTTTAAAATAGCGTTTGATAGATTGGTTTTTCCGTTTAGGCTTATTGTGCATTCGCTTTTTTTCAAATAGTACTCCGTTGTTAGCGTGTCTTTTTTTGCTTTTAAATAGAACCTTTCTTCAGGTAAATTGATACTGATTTCAGAGTGTCTATCTGAATTATCTAGGGTTTCCATAGTAACATTAAACGTGCCGTTAAATGTCTCCCATTTATTTTGAGAATCGTGATATTGTATGGCTTTATCAAGAAGTTCTATACCCTTTATTTGCTGACTAAAAGATAATAGGCTTAAAAATAAAAAAAGAGAGGTAGTAAAGAACGTTCGCATATTTTTTGTGTTAAAATACAAGTTTTTTTATGAGGTTTCCTAAAAAAATAAATAAACAACCAAAAAAATATAAAATTTCTTTTTTGGTTTTAAATTCAGAATCAATTAATTTAACAAAATCTTTAATGATTTATGGTCGACAAACTAAATTATAAGAATTAAGGTATGATTAGAAAAACAATATTCTTTGTGCTTTTAATCGCATTAGCCGTTCTACTTTTTTTAAATCCGAATTTTAAAACTATTTCGTCAGGTGTTGCTATTCTACTTTTTGGGATGATAATGTTAGAAGAAGGATTTAAAGTTTTTACTAAAGGTCCGCTTCAAAACATATTAAAAAAAGCCACTAATAAACTTTACAAAAGTATTACTGCTGGAGCTTTTGTTACAGCTTTAATTCAGTCTAGCTCTTTAGTTTCGGTGATTACTATTTCATTTATTAGTGCAGAATTAATCACCTTAGCAGGTGGTATTGGATTAATATTTGGGTCTAATATTGGGACTACTGCAACGGCGTGGTTAGTAGCAGGTTTTGGATTAAAAATTAAGATTTCGGCATTAGCGATGCCCATGCTAATTTTTGGAATTATTTTTTCATTTCAAAAAAAACCAACGCTAAAAGGTATTGGTAATGTTTTAGCCGGCCTAGGCTTTTTCTTTTTAGGAATTCATTACATGAAAGAAGGTTTTGATGTTTTTAAAACATACCTCGATTTATCTCAGTATGCTGTTTCTGGGTTTTTAGGTGTGATCATTTATACGGGGTTAGGAATTATTATCACCACTATTTTGCAATCTAGCAGTGCTACTTTAGCTTTAATTTTAACGGCACTCTCGGCAGGACAAATAGAATACGAAAACGCTTTAGCATTAGCTATTGGTGCTAATGTTGGCACAACCATTACAGCTGTTTTAGGGTCTTTAAGCTCTAATGCCGCTGGCAAAAGATTGGCGGGAGCACATCTTATTTTCAATGTTATAACGGGATTAATCGCGATAGCATTTATATTTCCGTTGGCTAGATTGGTTAATAGTTTATCTGATGTTATGCAAATAGCAGAGTATAATTACACCTTAAAGCTAGCCCTATTTCATACTATTTTTAATATTATAGGGGTTGTTGTAATGATTCCTTTTATTAAAAAACTTGAACGCTTATTATTGAGGGTCGTTAAAGAAAAACTGGAGAAAGATAAAGATGTTGATGAGCCTAAATATTTAAACCCTGTGGTATTAAAATTCCCTGGAGCTGCTATTTCTGCATTATTTAAAGAATCGAGATATCTTTATAAGAATAGCATTTTTGAAATTGTAGCTCATGCCTTAAATATTCATCGAGAAGACATAAAATCGGATGAAAAAGTAAAGAAAATTATAAAAAAATCGGATGTAGATTTTAAAACAAATGTAGAAGATTTATACTATACAAAAGTGAAAACTATTTATGGCGAAATAATTAGATACGCCACCACAGCGCAAAGCGATTTAAAGCTAAATAAGAAGCAAACTAAAGCTGTTTCTGATATAAAAATAGCAAACAGGAAAATGGTTGAAATTATTAAAGATGCTAGAGAGTTAAACAAAAATATTAATATGGCTCTAACATCTGATAACAAATATTTGCAAAATGAATATGACGGTTTCAGAAAAAAATTAATAAAAGCGCTAAGGATTATATATTTATTTAGAACAGAAGATGATTATAAAGACTATGCCTTTAAACTTAAGGAATTAAAAAAAGAAGCCAAGGAGAATATTAGACATAGCAATAAATCTATTGATAAATTAATAAGAAAAAATTTAATAACGGCAGAAATGGCCTCATCGTTATTTAATGATTATACCAATGTAAATGATATGATCAAAAAATTAATTGAAATTGCAGAGTTATTGTATGGAAAAAAAGATGCTTTACTAGATGATAATGGGAGTTAATACCAGATCTACATTGAAATTACTGTGAAAAAAAATCGCCTAGAAAATTACTTTTTAGGCGATTTTTTTATTGAAATCTTAATGCGTAATTTTAGTTGTCATTTAGTCCTTTAAGCCCATCTTCATCTACAGCGTTAATAGTTGCAGGTTCAACGGATGCATCATGCGAGTTGTAATACTCTTCTAAAAGATTCATAGTTGCCGTTAATAAATCCTTAGTTTCTGTTAATAAACTAAAATATAAACTTGTATTTTTTGGACTAGATTCCTCAGTTCGTGTTCTTGAAACTTGCTTAACAATTTTATCGGTTACCAAAGTAAATACTTCTTTTTTACGATTAATAATTTCGCCAATTTGCTCGAAAGAGCGAGAATTGAAAGCGTCTTTCGTATCATTAAACAAAATTTCTAGAGTGTCATCAATTTGCTTAAGTTCTTTGATTTGACTAAATTTTAATTTTTTATGATTATTATTAATATGCTTATGGCTTACTTTAGAAATGTATTCTAAAGATTGAACCATATCTTCTAAGTAGCCTAAAATATTAATATAAAAACTGCTTGCTCTTAAACTCGTTTCATCTAAATTTTTAATGAAATAGAAAATATTATCACGTAAATCATCTACTTCATCAGATAGTTTTGCTACCTGTTTTTTATTCTTTTTCAGTGAGGGCAAATCTTGTTTACTTAAACCTTTTATAGCATTACTGTAAATCCTATTTCCGCGTTTTACAACGTTAGCAATATTGTCGGCACTTTCAATTATAACACCTTGTACAGATTTGCTTCCCGTTTCTGTTAAACTATCTTCATCAGCAGTTTTATTTGAGTCCTTTTGATGAGATTTATAATTTCTATATAATAAAATACCAGTTAGTAATAATAAAACAGGTGTCATTACTTGCGGATTCCATTGAATCAAGAATACTACAAACCCAGCAGCTATAAATGCTCCAATGGCAGTTCCAAACCAACCTCCAATAACGTTAAGCACACCTGCAACACGATAAACTGCACTTTCTCTTCCCCAAGCTCTATCTGCAAATGATGTTCCCATGGCAACCATAAAAGTTACATAAGTTGTAGATAATGGTAATTTCATAGATGTTGCAATAGCGATTAATACACCTGCAACCATTAAGTTTACTGAAGCTCTAATCATATCAAAAGCTGGAGCGTCAATACTTTGATCTTTTGTTAAAGCAGCCTCATCTGGTTTTTTAAAACTACTACCTATTTTTTCTTGAATAGATTTTGGAACAATAGCACTAAAATATTTTGACAATGAAGAAGACCCCT
>Ga0316189_10004526_pt1 | contig 13357 bp, 14 predicted proteins | sample LowCovwburrow_MG_FD_204930 | JGI IMG/M metagenome (GOLD analysis project Ga0316189, IMG submission 204930) | Coastal sediment microbial communities from Maine, United States - Lowes Cove worm burrow | ecosystem: Environmental > Aquatic > Marine > Coastal > Sediment | place: USA: Maine... | reverse complement strand
CCCTAAAATAAAAATCCCCACAATTCTTTAAAGGCGGATTGGTAATTGCATAACCAGATCCCAAAGTTATCATAGGAAAAGTCAAAGAATAGTTCCCTTGGCTATCAGTAAACGCAGAATCAATGACTTCGCTGCATCGACCAGCTGTGAACCAAGTCCCACAAGAATAATCTCGCACCACATATACTGGGTGGTTATCAATTGGAATATTACGTTCAATATCCGCTATTGTCCCCATGATCGTGGTAATTGTGGTTTTTTCAAACGGAGATTCATATTTTGAACAGGAAATAAATATCAATCCTATCGATAAGTAAATACTTGCTAAAATTCTCATTACTTCAACGCTTAGATTATTTGCCTAAATTAAAAAACATAAACCTTATAGGTGTCCGAAATTATATTCTTTGGTTGAATTCGGACATCTTAATTCATGTAGCACGATTAGAAGTAGCACTGTCACTGTCATTGCAAAGAAAAAAACTGGCAACTAGGGAAGCCGATATTCGGAAAAGTAGTATTGAAAGAATTTTATTCATGTCATAGCCATATTATAATTAAATCTTTCAGTTTAATTAAATCTTAATACGAAAATAGGCAAATAACCATCGGAAAGAAAAAACCTCCGCTTACAGGGAGGATCTTGAAAGTATTGGCTTGTTATGGTAGTTAATTTTCAACCTCATCCTCAATAAATTCAATATTGGCAACAGCCTTATTCAATTTATCTGAAAACGGATTTTTAAGAAGCTCTTTTAGCAATCTTTCCCTGCGCCTTTCCGTTATGTCAAGGGTGTCTAATATACCTCTTCTTCGCATAATCGTGGTCATGCGTTCTGTTTTAAGGCGTACACGTTCATCAACACTCAGCACCAATTCTGGTTCATACAGTTCCATTACCGTATATTTTTGAACTTTTAGATTCTGGTTTTCTTCAGATACCGTTTTTTGGGCATTTAATTGAACAGGACCCAATAGACAACTAAGGGCACCGATGAACCAAAGAGTGATTTTTGTCATTTTATAGTAGCGTTTCTCGTGTACAATGTACCAAAAATTTCTTTGTTCTACCTATCGTTGATGCGTTACTACAACTAGTAATTACATCACTTTAACGGTTTATATGGCTCAACGAATACTTAGACAATCAATCTGCAATGGTTTCCTGCAAAACCATTGTATTTCATAGATATGGCATAAAAGCATTTACCACCTTTTTAAACAAAAAAACCGATACAATCCACTCGCTAAAAATGAGTAATCGTATCGGCGCTACGTCCTTATTTTTTATCTAGGGCTGTAATTTCATCTTTGCCTTCAAATACTTTTTATACTGTCCTTTAGATAGTAAAGCAGCCATATCCTCTTTTTCTTGCTCGCCTAGTTGTCCTATCATAACAAGTCTATCCATCTCTGACACATTCAATTTCTGTGCTTTCGCTTTTTTTATCATATAACCCAAAACGATTTCCTCGAATTGTGTTGTCATGTTGGCATCCAATCCCAATTCTGTCCCATATTTTTTAGTAAGTTCCTTGGCCTTGGCCTTTAGCATTCCTTCATCATCCTGTATTGGGCTGTTAGCGGCACTCACCTGTGTCATTAATAATACAGTGAATAGTAAAATAAATTGTTTCATATTTAATTACTTTTAATTGATTTTATTAATTGTAATGGTTTTCTTAAACCATGATAAGTTATAAAAAAACTGTGTATAATGGCAGTGAATCTGCCAATTTTTATATCTAAAGCAATATTCAAGCCAAAATTTATACGTAGTGTAAAAGTTGTTTACCCCATTACGAAAATGATGCTTAACTTTGTGGCTTCAAAATTGGATTTTAATATGTGGATTTGGGTCTTGTTCATCGCTTTGGTTATTGTGTTTCTTGCACTTGACCTAGGTGTTTTTCATAAGAAAGAACATGTAATCAAAAGTAAGGAAGCCGGTATCTGGACGGCCATTTGGGTAACTGTAGCATTAAGTTTTAGTGGTGTAATATTTTGGTTGTTCTCAGCTGGATTGGTCGAGAACCCTACCGGCCTTACACCTAATAATGCGGTTCTCAAGTATATCACTGGATATCTCATTGAGCTTTCACTAAGTATTGATAATATTTTTGTCATTGCCGTTATCTTCCAAGCCTTTAAAATCCCACCTTTATACCAGCATAGAGTGTTATTCTGGGGTATTTTGGGCGCTATCGTATTTCGGGGTTTGATGATTCTTTTTGGTGTTGCACTTATCACCAAATTCGATTGGATTATTTATGTGTTTGGGGTGTTTCTTTTATACACTGCCTTTAAAATGTTGAAGTCGACCGATTCGCATTTTGACCCCCAAAATTCTTGGGTGTTTCGGCAAATCAAAAAAATATATCCTATTACGGGCACCATTAAGGACAATCACTTTTTTGTGAAACGAATGGGAATTACAGCTGCCACTCCCCTATTTGTGGCCTTAATCATCATTGAGCTGACCGATGTTTTGTTCGCGCTTGATAGTATTCCCGCAATTTTGGCAATAACCGCAGATCCATTTATAGTTTTCAGTTCCAACATATTGGCCATTCTTGGGCTTCGATCCATGTACTTCCTAATTTCAAGAATGTTGGAAAAATTCCGCTTTATCAATTATAGCCTTGTGGTTATTCTGGCCTTTGTTGGGCTTAAAATGCTTTTCTCACATCAGATCGAATTGGCAGAATGGGTCTCCTTGACCGTCATTTCCGGTTCCTTGGTTGCTGGGATTGTAGCTTCATTGGTCATTCCAGAGCATAAGAAAAGTGAGTAGACACTATTCAGCCCTAAAATAGCTTGGAACCGTTGGGAAACCATCCAATTACCATAGAGAAAGTAGTGCACAAAGAAAAAGGCCATTTCTAATGTAAATGTTCGTCCTCAAAAAATTGATTCTAAAAATCAATAGGATAGGCATAACACTATTTTTGGGATACTTTCTTATTGATAATGTTAATGGCATCATTCACCGTTTGCATCTGGTCCATATCCTCATTTTCCAATTGAATATCGAAAGCGTCTTCCACATCCAATACAATATCAACCAGATTGGCCGAATTGATATTAAGTTCTTCCAAGAAGTTACTTTCGGGAGTTATGTCATCTACCGAAACATCTTCTGGCAGGTAGATTTTAATAATGTCCCTTAAACTTTGATATTTGACGTCGTCCACCATAGCTTCTGTTCTCTTTTTTTTGTTTTGAAAGGATAGTTAGAAATCACACGTTACGCTTTAACCTTCAATTACGAAAAGGAAACTCACGCATTAAAGGCACTAAAAATAACACAAGCATTGACATCGCCAAAACCAAAACTTGCTTTTGCGATGATTTTAGGGGTATAGGGAATCGTTTTTTGTGGAATTTTAGCTTCGGCTATGACATCGGTTATCCCAGGATGTAGGTCCTCACAGTTCATATTGCCAAAAATAACCCCTTCTTTAATCTGCAATACGGTGCCAACACATTCTATACTACCTGCAGCAGCCAAGCAATGACCGATGGTGCTTTTAAAAGAATTGATATAAGGAAAATTGGACCCTTTACGCCCTAGGGCAGCGCTCCAATTCGCAATTTCCAACACATCCTTGGCAGTAGCCGTAAGATGGCCGTTGATAGCGTCAATATCATTTCCGTCTATTCCAGCGTTCTTTATGGCATTACGAATACATCGTTGCACAGCGGCACTGTTAGGTGCGGTCATGGAACCTTCGCCACGTTGGCCGCCACTATTGATTTCTCCACCTAGCACCTCTGCAAAAATCTTGACTCCCCGTTTTTGTGCACTTTCCAAGGATTCCAAAACCAAAGCCCCTGCCCCACTGCCCGGAACAAATCCTTTTGCGGAAGCACTCATGGGCCGACTAGCTTTCGAAGGATTATCATTATAGGTTCTTGGTAAAATACGCATGGCATCAAAACCACCCCAAACATAGGGTCCGCTATCGCTACAGCTGCCTGTAAGCATAATATCGGCCTTTCCACTGGAAATGCGATCATAAGCCATGAGAACTCCTTCTGCTCCCGTAGTACAGGCCGAGGAATTGGTCGAAACTTGATTGCCACATCCCAAAATACCCCCTAGGTATGCACTAATACCACTTGCCATGGTCTGTAATACTGCAGTGCTTCCCAAGCGTCTTACCATCTTTTCATCTACCAGATGTATAGATTCCCGAAACTTATCTACACCCAATATTCCTGTTCCAAAAAGAACACCTCTGTCCCAAGAAGGTTCATCGGAAGTGTTTTTGTCCAATCCAGCATCCGCCCACGCGTCCATCCCAGCAATAACACCATATACAATACCAGTAGCGTTTAATCCCCTTAATTGTAATGGGGTGAAGTAATTGTTTAATATATTGTCCTTAATTAGCGGTTCTGCAGCTACTTGACATCCGAAATTTAATGCTTCCAACTTTGATTGGTGACGAATACCACTTTTACCGGTCATTAAAGCTTCGGTGAAATCGGTTATACCCACTCCATTCGGCGCACATACCCCCAAACCTGTGATAACGACGCGTCTACCCATGTACATCGGCCTTTAACATTCCTGTTAATATCCCTTTACATACCAAATCACCTTTTGAATCATGCATACGCACTTCACATTTTAATTTATGGAACCTAAAATAGATTTTTTTTGAAGTTACCGTTACCCTTTCCCCTGGTAGTACTGGTTTATAAAATTCCATTTGCGAACTGCTTAGCCCAATTTTTGGGTTTTTTGGTTTTTGTTCCTCATTTAAAAGGAAGATTCCCAAGCAGACTAACCCTATTTGGGCACAACACTCGGTTAAGATAACTCCTGGGGTAATCGGATTTGCCTTAAAATGACCTTTATAAAATTCCAGCTCTTTTTTAAAAGTATAATTCCCTTTCGCCCCCATTTCGTTTACGAGCTCTAACTCATCCACAAAGAGAAAAGGTGATTGGTAAGGTAATTGGTCTATAATCAAAAGTTTGTCCATACTTCCTAGCATTGAATCATCTTAGACTTTCCCCTCCATCGACCTTGATTACTGTCCCTGTTATCCATTTAGCCTCATCCATGGTAAGTAGGTAAACCACATTGGCAACATCTTCTGGGGTGGTGAGTCTATTGTTAGGATTGCGCTTTAACGCATCTGATTTGTTTTTCTGATATCCCGGAATCATCTCAAAGGATTTGGTTTGGGTAATCCCAGCCTGAATGCAATTTGCCTTTATACCAATAGGAGCAAATTCCAGGGCGATACTTCGTGTGAGTGCTTCCAATGCGACTTTAGCAACAGAAACCGCTGCGTAGTTAGCCATCACTTTTTTATTGCCTTCACTGGTAAAGGATATGATCCGCGCGTCCTCCGCGAACAAATTGGCGTTCGCCAGTGCCGTTGTCCAATCATAAAGACTTAGTGCCATAGCCTCAAAAGTGATTTTTAGGTCCTGGTTGGTCAAAGTTTCCTGTTCGATAGCAAACATGGGTTTTAAACTACCTTTGGCTATACTGTGCACCAAAACCTTTATTTTATGGTCTACGGGTAATAATGTCGTCATTTCGTTGATTAGCGCCATTCGCTTTTCGCTGTTCAAGGCATTCGTATTGAACGCTTTAAATAGGGCTCCGTGGGACATAATTTCATCAAAATCCCTTTTTATTTTTTCTAAATCTGCCCTTCTATCCCTATGAACGATTATACAATGAAAACCGTGCTTGACCAGTTTTTTAGCTGTAGCCAATCCTAAGCCACTGCTCCCTCCTAAAATGAGTGCCCAATCTTTTTTCATTTTTAAATCATTAAATATATTGTCACCACGCACAATTTACCACTCCAACAATACCCGTTGCGCTGAAAATCCTGGCCCAAAACTCAAAATCAAGCCTTGGTCGCCTGGGGGTATTTCCTTATCTAAAAAGCGTTCCAAAACATAAAGCACTGTTGCACTGCTCATATTGCCATAAAGCCTTAATACGGCTCTGGTATCATCAATATTTTTACCCAATTTACCAAATAGTCCTTCCACGGTCTGCACTATTTTTTTTCCTCCTGGATGAAATATCAAATGGTCTACTTTAGTAATAGCACTTCCGTTGTTTTCCAAAAAAGGATATATTATATCTGGAAAATAAGTTGCAATAGTTTCAGGTACAGCAGGATCTAAAATCATTTTTAGTCCATGATTCGTCAGGTCGAAACCCATAAGATGCGTAGCATCCTTAAAATGGTACATTTCTTCCCCGATAATGCGAGGCCCTAAGGCATCTTCCTCAGAAGAAAGGAGTACACATGCGGCACCATCACCGAAAATAGCCGCACTGACTATGTTGGCCATAGAAAAATCGTTTAATTGAAAAGTCGCTGTTGGACTCTCGACAGCTACCAATGCTATTCTTTTGTTAGGATTGGATTTTAGAAAATTATGGGCATATATCATTCCTGAAACTCCTGCGGCACAGCCCATTTCTGTTACTGGCAAGCGAACTATGTCTTGTCGTAGATTTAGGGCATTGATTAAGTAGGCATCCAAGGATGGAATCATGATCCCCGTGCAGCTTACGGTAATGATATAATCCAAAGAACCTGGTTGCCAATTGGCTTTATCCAAAGCTTTTTGCAAGACAGTAGTCCCTAATTTCTTGGTTTCGCGGACATAAATAGCGTTCTTTTCCTCTAAAGAAGTAGCCAAGAATACTTCTTCAATAGGCATTATGCCGTATCGTTTATCCACGGCCGCACCCTCAAATATTTTCACAACTTTACGCCTAAATCGCTCTTCCTGTCCCTGAAGCCATATGTCCACAAAAGGCAATATATCCTTTGTTTCCCTGCAATGTTCTGGAAGTTCTTTGGTGACGGCAACAATTCTAGTGTTATTCATATGAATTCTTTTGTTGCTGCTTCCTCATGACCCAAACGTACCTGAAAGCCCATTTCCAAGCTATTTTGTGATCAAGATTGGTCAACGACTTCGCCAGGGCGATTAATTCGGACTTTACAAAACCTTTTCTGATGGATGTAAGTCCGTCTATCTTAGCAACTTTAGTTTTTATAAAAATAAGGCTAAATCCTTTAAACAGATAATAGGCCAAAGCACTTCGATGTAGGTCATTTATAATCACCCCAATAGAGGCGAGACGCGTAAATTGTTGCGCGAAATTGAGTATTTCAGAATTTTGAAAATGATGCATGGTTAAAGTAGTTATCACGATATCACACCGAAAATCAGAAAAATCCGCACTTAAGATATCTTTTTCATGATACACTATTTCAGAATAATCGATTGATGCATTCTTAGCGATTGTCAATGCGTCGCTATTTAAATCAACACCGATCAAATTCAGTCTTATATATTGCTTTCTAGCTGCTATTGCAATCTGACGTAGCATATTTCCGTCGGCACAACCCATGTCCAAAATCGTATATGATTCTTTTGGATGCTCCTGAATTAGCTTTACTACAGCGTTTACGGTTATGGAGTTGCCACCAAGAATACGGTTTACCCTATTAATGTCTTTTAAAACACATTCCAGCTCATGGGTGTCTCCTTGCCACTCATCCAAAATCTCTTTCTGGTGACTTCTTACCTTTAAATCAATCATTATACAATGGGTTTCCCATGGGTTTTGGTAATAATGAATTTTAATAGTCCTTTTGAGACCCCTGCCAATCGGACACCTATATCAATATACTTCTTATTCAGCAACAAATGCTGTAATTTTCTACCATACCACAATCTTCTTTTAAAGGTACTATTCCATACTTTTGTGTAGTCTTTTTCCAATTGTGCCCTGTCATAAGTAGTATCTTCCAAAAAATGATGTATGGGTTCCGAAGCTAATTTGGCGCTGTGAATTGCCATCGCCATTCCATTACCACATAAAGGATGTATGAGCCCTGCAGTATCACCGCACATCAATATATGGTTTACTATTGGTTCTTTCCTTTGAAAAGAAATTTGAGCAATGGACAAGGGATTTTCAAATACGGGTTCGGCTTTATCTAAAAACCACTTCAAGTATTTATTTTTAGAAACTACCTGTCGATTGAATTCTTTAATATCACCATATTTCTTAAAGCTTTTGTAACTGGTCAAATAACAAAAATTCACATTACCATCCTCGGTTTTGGAGAGTCCCCCATATCCACCTTCAAAATTATGCAAGGCCACCAGGTTTAGAGGAAATGTTTCATGTTTAAAATGGCCCTTGACTGCAAGCCAAGAATGTTTCTCATAACTAAAACCCCGTTGTAAGGACTTATCCAATGCAGAACGTTTACCATAAGCCCCAATAACCACTTTAGCGGCATAGGAATCACTTTCGGTACGAACAAAAAATTGGTCATCTTTATAGGTAACTTCAGATACTTTTGAAAAAAAGAATCTTACACCCTGTTGGGCGGCTTTTTCATATAAGAGGTTGTCAAGGGCATAGCGGCTCATCCCCATACCGCCTAAAGGCAGCTTAGTGGCCGTCTTATATCCATTAAGGGTACTTATTTCAAAATCGGTAATTGCAATGGCTCCTGCCGCCAATAAATCTATTCCAAGATTTTTTAAATAGGGATATACTTCATTGGAAATATATTCACCACAAACCTTATGATGGGGATAACTGTTGGTTTCAAAAAGAACGATATCATACCCGTAGCGTGATAAATCTATCGCTGCCGTAAGTCCGGCCAGCCCACCTCCTATTATAATAACATCATGTACCTTCACTTTTGGGAAGTTACATATTTTCCAAAAAAAATCCCGACAATAAATGCCGGGATTAATTATTTAAGTGTGTTCAGATTATCCTTTGGTTTTCTTCACTGCTTCTTCCTTTAGTTCCTCACTGGCAACAATGGCCAATTCAACCCTTCTGTTTTTGGCTTTACCCTCAGCGGTCGCATTATCTTCCTTTGGCTGATTCTCGCCGTACCATTTCGTGGTAAATCTAGTCGGACTAATTCCTTGTGCAATTAAATAATTAGTAACGGACTCAGCACGTTGCTGTGAAAGATTCATATTATAATCTTCAGGTCCTGCGCTATCAGTATGGCCTTCAACCAAAACATTACTTTTAGGATATTCCTTGAAGATACCTGCCAATTTATCCAAGGTAGTGGCAGAAGCACCTTTAACAGCTGACTTATTGGTGTCAAAATAAACACCGGCATCTTCTGTAAAGGTTACGTTGATTCCCTCTCCTACTCTAGTTACTTCAGCTCCTGGAATCTCTTCCTCAATACGCTCAGCCTGACGATCCATTCGGTCACCTATATAGCCACCGGCCACGCCCCCTACCACAGCACCAATAATAGCACCTAGGGCGGTATTGTTTCCTTTGCCGATATTATTTCCAAGGACACCTCCGATCACGGCTCCACCTGTAGCTCCGATTACGGCACCTTTTTGTTTTTTGTTCACGTTTCTCGTAGTGCTACAGCCGGTTATCAATGCTAAGCACATAAAAACATAAATACTCTTTCTCATTATATTTTTCATCTTTTACTTTTTTGTGAATTTGTAAACGATGGTAACTGTTTCACCATCTACATTATTGTTTGATTTTAGGGTCATTTCCATTGCCGTTAAGGAGGCGATATTCAATCGATAGCCCAATCCGCCTGAAATATCCTTTAACTTTTCATCTATAAACTTAAATTGAAGTTGACTGGTATAGTTTTCGTCACGTTCAACAACCGACCAACGAATTTGCCGATCTCCACCATTGCAAAGGCTTGAAGGTGCTATCGTATATCTTCCGGTACTGTTGTTGTCCCTAAAGAACCAATCGCTGCCTTCAAAACAAATATCCTGTGCATCGTTGAACAGGATTGCAGAGAAATTACCCGTATTGTTTTCATAGGAAACATCATTAAGAATCCAGGTCCCGCTCAGGAGGTTTCGATTTTCCCGTGCTACTTTTGATACGGAACAGGAACTGATAAGCATTGCTACTACACCGAGTAGTATAAACATTTTTCTCATAGTACTTATTTATGGTTAAGAAATATATACGTAAACCAAGAGGTTTTGGATGTATTATTTGGATGAAATGTGAATCAAAATAGCATTTAATCTTTTTGGATATGGCATATCCTTAGTAGGCCAACAAGTCTAGTAAAGCAGCTTCAAAACGACCCTTGGCCAAGTAGTTGTCTTCCAGGTTCTTAGCAAAAGGGATAGGCGTTTCCAAACTGGCAACCCTTTTTACAGGGGCATCCAAATATTCAAAGCAGTTTTCCATGACCGAGGCCGAAATATCACTGGCAATACCTCCAAAAAGACTATCCTCTTGCAATATGATTAATTTTCCTGTTTTCTTTACGGATGTATAAACAGTTTCAATATCCAAAGGTTGTAAGGACCTCAAATCGACCAAATCGGCACTGATTTCTGGATGGTCTTCCAAGGTTTCCAAAGCCCAATGAACGCCTGCACCATACGAAACAATGGTAATTGCCTCACCTTCCTTTAATAAACTTGCCTTTCCTAACGGAAGGGTGTAATAATCATTGGGTACATCCTGGCGTAAACTGCGATACAAGGCTTTATGTTCAAAGAATAATACAGGGTTTGGATCATTGATTGAAGTTGCCAATAAGCCTTTAGCATCATATGGGAAAGCAGGGTAAACCACCTTTAGACCAGGGGTTTTGGTAAACCAAGCTTCATTGGTTTGGGAATGGAATGGACCTGCCGCTACCCCGCCGCCGCATGGCATACGAATTACAACATCGGCATTTTCTCCCCATCGGTAATGCGATTTGGCCAGGTAATTAACAACTGGATTGAAACCAGAACTCACAAAATCTGCGAATTGCATCTCCATTACAGCCTTCATGCCGTTGATAGAAAGTCCCATTGCAGCTGAAACAATGGCCGATTCGCAAATGGGCGTATTCCGTACGCGCTCCTTTCCAAAAGCTTCGACAAAGCCGTCGGTTATTTTGAAAACCCCGCCATAATCAGCAATATCCTGCCCCATGATAACCAAGTTTTCATGCTTTTCCATAGATTGTCGCAATCCGTCTGAAATAGCATCGACCAAGCGAATATTATTTACAGTTTCGCTTGGTGTAATTACCTCAAAAACAACATCTTTGTAAACACTATTTAATTCTTTACCTGAATCAGATACAACTTCATTTTCTGCAAATGCAAGTTTTAAATTGGCATCAATTTCATGAATAAATTCTTTCTTAAAGGCAACTTCCTCCGTTTCAGAAAGCAGCTTTTCCTTATGAAGATATTCCAAATAATTTTCCAAGGGATCTTTGGCTGCCCATTGGTCCAATAATTCTTGGGGAACGTACTTAGTGCCACTCGCCTCTTCATGACCACGCATTCGAAAGGTTTTGAATTCCACCAGAACAGGCCTTGGTTTTTTTCTCATGCTTTTACATAGTGCATCGACCTTGGTATAAACTTCCAAAATGTTATTGCCATCAATGATATGCGATTCCATGCCATAGCCTTTACCCTTATCAGCTATATGTTCACATTTAAACTGCTCACTTATAGGAGTGGAAAGTCCGTAACCATTATTCTCAACACAAAAAAGTACGGGTAAATCCCATACAGCGGCAACGTTCAATGCTTCATGAAAATCACCTTCACTAGTTGCCCCTTCCCCTGTAAACACAGCTGTCACCTGTTTTTTCTTTTTCAATAGATCGGCAAGGGCAATACCGTCTGCCACACCCAATTGCGGCCCTAAATGCGATATCATTCCTACAATATTGTATTCTTGGGTGCCAAAATGAAAGCTACGATCTCGACCATTGGTAAATCCATTTGCCTTGCCCTGCCATTGTGAGAATAGTCGATTTAAGGGGATATTTCTTGTCGTGAAGATGCCCAGATTACGATGCATGGGCAGTATATATTCCTCAGTTTGCATGGCAGTTGCCACTCCTACAGAAATAGCTTCTTGACCTATGCCGCTAAACCATTTTGAAATTTTTCCTTGACGTAGTAAAATCAACATTTTCTCCTCGATCATACGAGGTTTCAACATCGATTTATAAAGTTTTATCTTGAATTCGTCGCTTAGGTCGTATTTGCTGTAATCCATGTAATATTTATCGCAGTGATTCTAAATAACGGGATAAATGTAACAAAAAAGAAGGCACCTACATCAAGGAAGTGTCCCTTAAAATTCAACATTAATTTGTAATTTTGGCTTAACCTTTAAAAAACTGCCATGAGCGCTATACCTAGTGTAGATTTAAGAGATTTTGTTTCCGGTGAACCCCAACGAAAGAAGAAGTTCATTACTGGAATTGGACAGGCCTTTGAACAAATTGGTTTTGTTGCGCTTAGCGGACATTTTTTATCTGATGACCAGGTAGCAGCTCTGTATTCAGAAATCAAAAGCTTCTTTAATCTACCCCAAGAAGCCAAAGATAAGTATGAGATTGAAGGCATTGGGGGGCAACGCGGTTATACTTCTTTTGGGAAAGAGCACGCTAAAGGCAGAAAAGAAGGTGACTTAAAGGAATTCTGGCATTTTGGACAATATGTAGTCGACAATCCTAAATTGGAAGCGGAATATCCTAACAATGTTATGGTGACCGAATTAGAAAAATTTAATACTGTAGGGGAAGAAACCTATAAAATGTTAGAAAAAACGGCGAAATATGTGCTTCGGGCCTTGGCCTTGCATTTAGGATTGGATGAGCACTATTTTGATGATTTTATATTGAATGGCAATTCAATCTTAAGACCAATACATTATCCACCTATTACCCATGAACCCAAAAATGCCGTTAGGGCAGCTGCACATGGCGATATCAATTTAATCACCTTGTTAATGGGCGCACATGGTCCGGGTTTACAGGTTAAGAACCATGAAGGGGAATGGGTCGATGCAATCGCTAGACCTGATCAATTGATGATCAATGTGGGTGATATGCTTTCCAGACTGACCAATAATAAATTAAAATCAACCATCCATCAGGTGGTTAATCCGCCAAAGGAATTGTGGGGAACATCACGTTATTCCATTCCGTTCTTCATGCATCCGATCAGTGAAATGCCACTGAATTGTCTCGAAAATTGTGTGGATGCGGAACATCCTAAACGATATGATGATATCACTGCCGGTGATTTCCTGCACCAAAGGTTGATTGAATTAGGCCTCATTAAAAAATAGACTATGGATCTTAGTGATCAACTTAAAAACCTATTCCCGGAACATACACCATCAAAGCAAGAACGAGCATCGCAAAAACCGGATATTTGGCTTCAAGATGATCCCATAATATGCAAATACGAAAAGCGCAAGGGTAAGCCCATTACGATTTTAGAAGGTTACAATGGCGCAGACTCAGACTTTAAAAAATTAGCGAAGGAGCTAAAA
>Ga0316189_10004525_pt1 | contig 13359 bp, 13 predicted proteins | sample LowCovwburrow_MG_FD_204930 | JGI IMG/M metagenome (GOLD analysis project Ga0316189, IMG submission 204930) | Coastal sediment microbial communities from Maine, United States - Lowes Cove worm burrow | ecosystem: Environmental > Aquatic > Marine > Coastal > Sediment | place: USA: Maine... | reverse complement strand
GCATTGACGCCTGCGGAGACGCTCGATCCGGGCATGGTGAAATACATGGCCGCACGCGGGATCGACGTCAATGGCGTGAAGCCGCACCTGCTCGACAAAGGGCCGCTGGAACTGGCCGAGTTTCACGTGGTGGTCAGCCTGCAGGGACCGGTCGGCAATTATCTGAAGGATATCCCGTTCCATACCGCGACCCTGGAATGGGATGTGGCGCAGTCATCGGATGACTCGTCGATTGATTATGAGGCCGCATACCGCGCGCTCAGCGTCGAACTGCGGCAGCTCATGGAACGGCTGCGTGGCCCGGAGGCGGACTGATGGCTGCCGTGGAGGAGGCCGTGCAGCCGGCACCGGGCACCGGTGAAGACGGGGGTTTCGACCGCCGCAACACCGACTGGTATATCGACAAGGGCGTACAGGGGTTCGTATTCCTGGGTGGCATATCGGCCATCCTGTTCATCATCGGCATCTTCGTCTTCATCGGTAAGGAGGGCCTGGGATTCGTCTTCGAGACCCTGGACCTGACCGAATTCTTTACCTCCGAGTACTGGGAGCCAAGCGATGAGGATGCTCCGGAATACGGCATCCTGGCGCTGATCGCCGGTACTGCCAGTGTTACCGGGCTGGCCATGATCGTGGCCATACCCTTCTCGCTGGGCGCCGCCGTCTATATTGGTGAATTTGCGACCGGCAAGACCCGCGAGGCGCTCAAGGTCCTGGTCGAGCTGCTGGCCGCTATCCCGTCGGTGGTCTGGGGTTTCATCGGCCTGTCGATCATGAACCCGCTGATCATTGAGATCTTCGATGTCCCTGTCGGGCTGACGGTGCTCAACGCCGGCATCATCCTGGGCCTGATGGCCGCGCCGATAATGACGTCGATCGCAGAAGATGCGCTCAAGGCGGTACCCGACCGCTATCGTGAGGCGGCGGAGGCCATGGGTGCCACGCGCTGGCAGGTGATCTACAAGGTGGTGTTGCCCGCGGCCAAGAACGGTCTTCTGGGTGCCGTGCTGCTGGGTGTCGGTCGTGGCTTCGGTGAAACCATGGCGGTCCTGATGGCCACCGGCCACGCGGTCAATATCCCGACCAGTGTGTTCGATTCGGTCCGTGCACTGACCGCGACCATCGCTGCTGAGCTCGGTGAGACCGCGGTCGGTTCGGATCACTATGGTGCGCTGTTCACCATCGGAATCTTCCTGTTCATCATCACCTTCATCATCAACCTGCTGGCCGATCTTGTGGTCCGCGGTGTGCGCAAAGGATGACCGCCATGTTCGAAGTCTCGGCATTGAATCAAAGCAACAAGCGGGTGGAGAAGCTCTACCGCATCCTGTTCCTGACCATGGTGGTGCTGCTGGTCGCGCCGGTGTTGATCATTCTCAGCACCCTGATCATGAAGGGCGGTTCGGTTATCTCTTTTGAGTTCCTGTTCTCCAATCCGACCGATGGCATGACGGCCGGCGGCATCCTGCCCGCTCTGATCGGTACTATCTGGCTGGTATCGGTGGCGCTGCTGGTCTCTGTCCCCCTGGGTGTGGCTGCGGCCATCTATCTGAACGAGTACGCCGGGGACAACTGGTTTACCCGCATCATCAATCTGGCCATCATCAACCTGGCGGGCGTGCCCTCGATCGTGCATGCCCTGTTCGGGGTGGGTGCCTTCGTCATCTTCTTCGGCTTTGGCACCAGTATCCTGGCGGCCAGCCTGACCCTGGCGATCATGACCCTGCCGGTGGTGATCGTGGCAACCCGCGAATCGCTGGCCGCGGTACCCATGGCGTTCCGCGAGGCGATGTGGAACATGGGCGCCACCCGCTGGCAGACCATTCGCCGGGTTGTGTTGCCAAACGCGGTCTCAGGCATCCTGACCGGTGTCATCCTCGAGGTATCGCGTACCACGGGTGAGACGGCGCCGATCATGTTTACCGGTGCGGCCTTCTTCCTGCCTTTCCTGCCCGAAGGGGTCTTTGATCAGACCATGGCGCTGTCGCTGCACCTGTTCGTGGTATCGACCCAGGTGCCCGGTGTGCCTGATGCGCTGCCCTACGGTGTGGCCCTGGTGCTGGTGGCAATGGTATTGATCATGAACAGTGTGTCGATTGCGTTCCGCATGTATCTGCGAGGTAAGAAAAAATGGTAAGCGCGCAGGGTTCCGCAGAGGCGGTGCAAACGGGATCGGAGGCACCGATCAAGATGTCGGTGCGGGATGTCAATATCAGCTACGGCGGTGTCCCCGCGCTGAGCAATGTGTCCTTTGATATCAGGGAACACGAGATCTTCGGCATCATCGGCCCTGCCAATGCCGGCAAGACCTCTTTTCTCAAGTCGTTGAACCGCATGGACCCGTTTACCGACGGTATGCGGGTTGAGGGCGATATCCGTTTCGACGGGCGGGCCGTGAACCATCTGCGCAATGTTTATGCCCTGCGCAAGCGGATCGGCGTGGTGTTTCCGTTGCCTGTCGGTCTGCCGATGACGATCTATGACAACGTGGCCCTGGCGCCGCGACTGTCCGGCATGAACGCCAAGGCCGAGCTCGACGTGATCGTCGAGCGCTGTCTGACCCGCGCCGCGCTCTGGGACGAGGTCAAGGACCGTCTCACTTCGCTCGGCAGTCTGCTCTCGGGTGGGCAGCAGCAGCGCCTGACCATTGCGCGTGCACTTTCTCAGCAGCCGGAAGTATTGATGCTCGACGAGTTCTCGATCGCGGTGGATCCGGTCACGACCATGCGCATCGAAGAGGTGCTCAAGGAACTGCGCAGCGAGATGACCATCATCATGGTGACCAACCTGGTGCAGCAGGCCGAGCGCCTGGCAAACCGCACCGCATTCTTCCTCGGCGGCGAGTGCGTTGAAGTCGGTGAAACGGCCGATATGTTTGCCGGCAATGTCAAGGATGAACGGACCCGTGACTATATAGAGGGTAAATTCGGATGATGAATGCCGCGACCAACCCGACGAATTCGGCGGAAGGCCAGACCATGAGCACACAACAGCAGGAACCGTACGCCATCCAGACCGAGGACCTGAACCTCTGGTACGGGACCTTTCAGGCATTGTTCGATGTCAACCTGAAGATCCGCAGTGGCCATATCACCTCGTTGATCGGTCCTTCGGGCTGTGGCAAGTCCACATTCCTGCGCAGTGTGAACCGGATCAATGAGCGCCTCGGCTATGTGCGTATCGATGGCAGCATCAAGGTCCTGGATCAGAACATCTACGATCCCTCATGCGAACTGGTGCAGGTGAGAAAGCAGATCGGTATGGTGTTCCAGCGGCCGAATCCGCTGCCACTGCCGATCCGTGACAACGTACTGTTCGGTCACAGGATCCATAACACCACGGCGAAGGGCGCCCGGGCCGAGGAAGACGAGGTGGTCGAGCAGGCCCTGCGCCAGGTGTTGTTGTGGGACAAGGTCAAGGATAAGCTCAGGAACAAGGCCACCGCCCAGTCCCTGGAAGAACAGCAGAAGCTATGTATTGCCCGTCTGCTGCCGGTCAAGCCGCGTGTACTGCTGATGGATGAGCCCTGTTCGGCACTCGATCCCAAGGGAACCGAGGCGGTGGAGGAACTGATCTGGGAGCTGGCTGGAAAATACACCATCCTGATCGTGACCCACAACATGGCCCAGGCACGGCGTGCCAGTGAGGAGTGTATCTTCATGCTGATGGGCAAGGTGGTCGAGCACAGGGCGACGGATGACCTGTTTCTGGCGCCGGACAAGCAGGAGACGGCAGACTATATCGAGGGGCGGTTCGGCTGACGCCCTGTTTTCTGAGGAGCTTGCGTGGGCGCTGATCATCCGACAATCCTGATCGTGGACGATGAGGCGCCGATCCGGGAGATGGTGGATTTCGCCCTGTCGGTAGACGGTTTCGGCTGTGTCGGGGCTGGCACCATCGCGGAGGCACGGACGCTCATTGCCGAAATCTCCCCGGATCTGCTCCTGCTCGACTGGATGCTGCCAGGTGGCCAGTCGGGTCTGGATTTCGCCAAGGCCTTGCGCGCCGGCAGCCAACGCAGCCAGATACCCATCATCATGCTCACCGCGCGTGCCGACAACGTGGACAAGGTCGCCGCACTCGACGCGGGTGCAGACGATTTCATCAGCAAGCCTTTTTCGCCGTCTGAACTCAAGGCCCGGATCCGGGCTGTCCTGCGCCGCTGCGGATCGTCAGCCCAGGTAAAGAACGGCGACATCGTCGAGATCGACGGCCTTTGCCTGCAGCTGAGCACCAGGCGGGTCAATGCCGATGGTGCCTTGATCGACCTGGGACCCACCGAATTCCGTCTGCTGCATTTTCTCATGCAGCACCCGGAACGAGTCTACAGCCGCAGCGAACTGATCGGTTACGTCTGGCCGGCCAATGTCTATGTCGAGGAACGTACGGTGGATGTTCATATCCGCAATCTGCGGCTCGCCCTGGAACCGTCCGGTCGACGCGCGATGATCCAGACCGTGCGTAGTGCCGGTTACCGTTTCTCGAGCCATTGAGACTGCGGCAATGACCAAAAAACCGGTACGAACACGACTGATGATGTTGCGGCAAAAGGCCTTCAAGCATGAACTGCTATGGGTGACCGTGTTGGCCCTGGGTATTGTCATGGCGATAGCGCTGGGTGCCGACGCTGTGCTGGCATTTGCGGTCGGCTTGAGCGTCTATGCGGGCTGGCATCTGCTGCAGGCGATCCGCCTGCTCGGTTTCCTGATTACGGGCCGCGGTTCTCATACAGGCTGGGTATGGGGCCTTTGGCGCGAGGCGTTCGACCAGGTGCGTCGACTGAAGAAGCGTGAGAGCAAGCGCAAGCGCCGCCAGCAGAATGTTCTGTCCCGCATCCGCAAGATGGCCGAGGCCATGCCCGATGCGGTGCTTACCCTGGGTAGTGAAGGCGAGATCAGCTGGCTGAATCGTCAGGCCGAGACCTATTTTGGTTTGGACGGTGAATCCGCGTTGGGGCAGCGCTTGGTGGATCTCGTCGAGGATCCGACCTTGCGCGATTATCTGCGTGCCAGCGAGTTCCTGCGTGGTCTGAAGGTCGAGGCACCGGGTGATCCGACAATCATGCTTGCAATCAGTGTCAGCCGATTCAAGAAGGGGCGCGAGCGCTACCTGCTGGTGGCCCGCGATATTACCCGACAGTACTACCTCAACCGGACCCAGCGCGACTTCACCCTCAATGTCTCGCACGAATTAAAAACACCTTTGACGGTGCTGCGCGGTTATCTGGAGACCATGGCTGAGGCTGAGGACAAGCAATCGCCCAAACGCATGCCCTTGCGTCGGATGCACGAGCAGGTGTGTCGTATGCAGGGGGTGATTCTTGACCTGTTTACGCTGTCGCGCCTGGAATATGGAAGCGAGACTCTCAAGCGAGATCCCGTGCAGGTCTCCGAGATGCTGGCAGATGTCGTCAGAGAGTCCGAAGCGTTGGCAGAGAATTCGCACCACGTGCTTAAACTGAACAGTGATCCTGAGCTTGAGGTAGCGGGTGATGAGTCCTTATTGCGCTGCGCGTTTTCCAATCTTGTCTCAAACGCCATTCGCCATACGCCAAGTCGCTCCGAGGTGGAGATCAGCTGGACAAGGGTCGATGTCCAGGCACAACTGACTGTTCAGGATAACGGTGCTGGAATACCTGCGCGACATCTGCCGCGTCTGACGGAACGCTTTTATCGTGTGGATGCCGGTCGCTCACGTGATGTTGGTGGTACTGGGCTGGGGCTCGCGATCGTCCGGCAGATCCTGGATATGCACGGCGCCCGTCTGTCTATCAGTAGCGAGGAGGGCAGGGGTTCCACTTTTTCCTGTGTTTTCCCGGAACAGATGGTCTCCGAGTCGTCCAGTGGTCAACCGTTGGCGGGGACGGGTTCCTAATCTGCAAATTGCACCAGTCGATCACAGGCGGGCATGGAGGCCCGAGTATGAATGCGTCAGATCTCGATATCCTTGTGATTGCCTGCGGGCACAGCTTGTAATCCGCCTGTAACCTATCCAGCCCCTCGCTTGTCCAGGCACACCTGCACTTGCCCTTCACTCAAGTCATAGGTATGGCTATGCCTTAGCCGTTGGGGACAACGGGGGAGCCGGTCGGTTTTTTCAGGACACGTTTGACTGCTGTTGCTCTTCGACCGCTTTGTCGTCGGTCGCGAGTTTTTTTATCAGGTCCCGCAGGGGCTCGGCGGGATACTTCAGTGGCCACATCTTGCCACCGATCCTGGTGAATACGCCAACCCACGCGTCGTGAGCGCTGTAGAGGATATGGTGGTTTTCCGCGGCACCGACATTCAGCCAGTAGGTGTCGATCTGGTCCATCGGCGTATGGCCGACGAGAAAGGGAGTTTCGGGGTCAAGCCCCAGGGTCTTGCGAAACCGCTTCACATCGCCCTTGGTGTAGCCACCGGGTCGGTTGGGTCGGGCCATGCGGTTGGTAATGAGTTCCGGTATCAGCCCCGGATAGCGACCGAGTTCGATCAACATGTCCTTGGATACCTTGCTTCGAGGAGGGGCGGCATGTGCGGCGCAGAAATCTGGTGAAGTCACAACATAGGGCAGCAGATCATAGTAGCGCTGCATCTCCTTGCGATAATCTTTGCCGCGCGTTTTTTTCAGCGCCCGCTTCCAGAACAGACCCTGCGGGATGCCGCCTTTCGAAATCTCCTCGAGGAAGCTGTCGTGGTTACCACGGACGAAGAAAAAGTGTTCGGGAAAACGTACTTTGAGCCGGAAGATCAGGTCCATCATCAGAATGGAATCATCCATCTGATCCAGTTCGCCGTCGTGCTCTGAATGTACCGCATCGCCGATGAGGATCATGCAGGCCTCACCCTGTTCGAGCGCGTGCAGAAAGCCATTGTGGCTCAGGATCACAAGCAGATTGTCGATCTGGGCATGCAGATCGCCCACCACGATCGGGGTCAGATCAGGAGGCAGCTGCAGCAGGCCGCCGGGCAGATCACGGCTGTCGCGCGGACGCAAGGCCTCCTGCTCCATGATCTGGTTGACCTCGCGGATCAGGGCCAGTGCCTCATCCGGTGGCAGCGCCTCCAACGGTCCGCCATAAATCTCCAGGATGTGCTGTAGGCAGGTGATGCGTTCAGTCTTGTCGTCGTTCAGCGCAGGTGAGATACAGGTCCCGGAGGAGGACTTGTCCTCGAAGATCACGGCATCGTCGTCGTGGGTCAGGCGCAGATGCTTCTGCGCGACGTCTTCCGGGTAGTTGAAAAGGGCCTGTTGCTCGGAATCACGTCGGCCAAGTGTGATCTGTTTACCCGGCTCCAGACGCAGAAAGCCGCCGATGGTCGTGCCGATATGATCCGGATCATCGAGCAGAAAGCACGGTGGGGAGGCTGTTTCGCTGGCGCTTGCCGAGGCCTTTCCGTCCCCTTGTAACGGATATTCCGGGTACAGACGCAGGCGCTTGCCTTTGTTTGTTCCCAGAATCAGTTCCATGGGAAAACCTTCGTAAGGCACCCGCACGCTTTCACCCGCCAGTTGGTAGGCGTCACGCAGTTTCAGCAGACGACATCGGCTGAGGCCCGAAAAGGCCTGGCGCAGCCGCTTCAGCAGGTCTGGCTTGGTTTCCGGCGACGGGTTATTCAACGCTATCAGCCTGCTCAACGATACAGGTAGGGGGCCTTTCGGTACCTTCCCTGATGTAGACGCGCATGCCGTTTTGCGAGAGGTGAAGGGCACACTGTCGAAAGACCTCGAGCTGCGCGCTTACCAGCTCGAGACTGATGTTCTTATCTACCGGGTGCGTGCCATGCCTGGCGCGACGGCTGCGTTGATCGAACAGTTCTTCGGCCGGCGGCAGCATGAATTCGAATACATAACGCTTGCGCCAATCGACGGACAAAAAATTGCGTTTGCGCTTGGGCGGCGGCAGCTGGACACGTGCAAAATCGAGGTTAGGGTATGGATCGGCCTCCAGCCATTCGGAGTCGAAAACGGCCAGAGCCTCTTCGAAGCCGACGAAGGGAAAGCCCAGATGGATCTCGCGTGGGCGGAAGGTGAGGGCCTGATCGGTCCACCAGCGCGCCCGGGTCAGATCAAGATAGCCTTCTTCAGACCATCCGCCCAGTTTTCGTATCAGGGTGCTTTTGCCAGCTCCGGGGGGACCGGTAACCAGGACGTGGCGGAACTTGACGTCTGCCGGAAAGGACAGGCCTTTCATGTGGTGCAGGTCGGGACACGGCTCCGTTACGTTTTTGGGCATGTTTGATTCCGCAGAAAGGGCGCAACGGGGACGAAATCCCGGACTCATGCGATATGGGACCCGCCGAAGCGGGCCCCAGTTCACTACATACCAGCTGACGTGCCGAAAATACCCTTGAAGATGAAGAAGAAGATGGCCGCCAGGATGCCGCCCGCAGGCAGGGTAACCACCCAGGAGACCACGATATTACCGATAACCCGCAGGTCCAGGGCGCCGAGACCACGTGCCAGGCCCACGCCCATGACCGCGCCTACCGCGATATGGGTGGTGGAGACCGGCAGGCCCGTCTTGGAGGCCAGTACCACGGTGGTGGCTGCCGCCAGAGTGGCGCAGTAGCCGCGGGTCGGGGTCAGTTCGGTGATCTTGGTACCAATGGTCTGCATGACCTTCCAGCCCATGGTGGCCAGACCGACGACGATACCGACGCCACCGAGTACCAGGATCCAGATCGGTAGGTCCGCCTTCTGAGCGACCTCGCCATTATGCTCGACGATGGAGACGACCGCGGCCAGTGGACCAATACCGTTAGCCACGTCGTTCGAGCCGTGGGCGAAGGCCATGGCGCAGGCGGTGAAGATCATCATCGGGACGAAGGCCTTCTCCACGCTCGCGTAATGGAACTCACGATCCGCGTTCTCGTCCACCTTGACCTTGTTGATCATCATCCTGCCGATCACTGCGCAGACGAGGCCAAAGACAACGGCCGCGATGATGCTCTCGGTCATGGTGAATTCGAGCTTGAGGTGTTTCAGGCCCTTGAACATGGTCACCAGGCTGACGATGAAGCCGACCAGGAAGACGTAGAAAGGCCCCCATTTCTTGGCCTGGGCAAACGGATTGTCGGCATTCAGGATCAGCTTGCGGATACTCAACATGAGCACCAGGGCGATGACCCCGCCGAGCAGCGGTGAGACCAGCCAGCTGGCGACGATCTGCCCGATCTTGGCCCAGTTCACCGCATGCATGCCGATACCGGCCACGGCGAAACCGACGATGGCGCCGACGATGGAGTGCGTGGTGGACACCGGCCAGCCGCGAGTGGAGGCGATCATCAGCCAGATGGCTGCCGCCAGCAGTGCGGCCAGCATGCCGTACACCAGTAGCTCCGGGGAGCCGGTTATCGACGAGGGATCGATAATCCCCTTGCGGATGGTCTTGGTGACCGTGCCGCCCGCGATAAAGGCACCGGCGAATTCAAAGATGGCGGCGATCAGGATCGCCTGTTTAACAGTGATGGCGCCCGATCCTACGGAGGTGCCCATGGCATTGGCGACGTCGTTGGCGCCGATACCCCAGGTCATGTAAAGACCGAAGACGATGGCCATGATCATAAAGATCGTGCCGGATTCCTGGATGATTTCCATTGCGTTTACCTATTTACCTGTTTCTTTTGTTCAGGCACCGCCGCGAGCGGCAGGTGCGGGATGATTTTCGGCAGTCTTGGAAAGCTGTACCGACACTCAGCGCGCGATCAGCAATCTGAGCCGGTCCCCAACCTTCTCCGAGTAGTCGGCGAGGTCGCCGATCCACTGGATCAACTGGTACCAGAACATCACCGATACGGCGGACATGCTGTCTTCCTGGGCAAACAGGCTGCGCGTCAGCGCCATGCCCATGTCGTCGGTCTCATCCTCGATCCGATTCAGGGTCTCCATCATCTCCTCGACCTGGCTGGCCTCCTTGCCACGGAAGCCCACTTCGACCAACTCTTCGAGTTCTGCGATGATCTTGCCTGCCTGGTTGCAGGTATCGACGCAGCGATTCACCAGGGCGACCAGGGCCTCACCGGTACCGGCTGGCACCTCCATCTTGCGCTCGACCAGCAGACCCGCGATATCTTGAGCGGTATCTGCGATCGAGTCCTGCATGGCCAGCACGTCCAGCAGGTCTCGCCGGTCAACCGGCATCAGGATGCTCTTGGGAAGGTGCCCGCGCAGTTGGTTCTTGATTTCGTCGGCGGCGTTTTCTTTGGCGAAGATCAGGTCCTTTTGTGCTTCCACCTTGGCCTGATCTCCGGCAACCAGGGCTTCGAAAAGCGGTGGGACTTCAGAAACACAGTCGACGACGACGCGCATGTGCTCCTGTATTGGCTTGAACGGCGACTTCCCAAAAAGGGCAGCCATCGGGTTGGTCGATTTCATACTTTTCTCCTTCTCCACGAGGTAGCGATTTGCACGATGGTTGGTCCGGAGGGGGAACCTGCCATCGATTGCTTATGTCGGTTCTTGAGCGGGGTTCTACGCTGATGCGCCGCTTGCGCTAAAGATGCACGGCATCTGATCCGACAGCAATCGCCGAACTGTCGCGCCGCAACATATTCGACATATTTTTGACATTTTTCTGACTTGAAGCAAACGTTTCGGGGAGCGGCACGCGGGGGATATTTACTTCGATCGGTCGGATTGTTTATTACAGAAATGTTACAGAAGTATTGCGGTGTATATACATTGTACGGACTCCCCGATTACTCAGTAGTTGGAGAATAAACGGTCCAGTCGGGTGCCCTGGCGTTCAAGTTCTGAAAGGAGGTGGTCGTATTCGAGTTTGTCCGCTGTGAAGCCGGAACGGCCGTCCTGACGGAGCGCGCGGTATGCCGCTTCGTCCTGCTCCAGATTTTCGCAGATGTTCTCCAACCCGTTCACTGCCTTTATCAGATAGCGGGTGTATTCAAGCAGTGTCTGCCTCAGTTCACGGTCGGCGCCTGTGACCGGGGTGTTCTTTTCGGGGTCCATGATCTCCGATTCGATCGTGCCCAGTTCGTCCTGCAGGCCCCTCAGCGACGACAAAGACTCAAGGTGGCCGGGTTGCTGCTTGCCGCGCAGTTTGTCCGCGAGCAGGCGAAAATAGGAGGCCCCGAACAGGGCCCCGTGGATCTCATCATACCGATGGTAGATATCGGCGACCTTGCAACCCTGGTTAATCAGATTGGGCATCTGAAGATTGCCTTTCCGGTTCTCTGCGTTGGTGCATCTGGTATCTGGTCTTAAGCCATATTCCGATGAGCAACATGCCAAGCGTGATGGAGACCAGGATCAGGTTGAATTTGCCTTCGATATACAAGACTACTCCAAGCACGGCTGCACTGACCCAAAAGGCGATCACTGATGCCACCCACTGGGTCTTCAAGGTCTTGCCGGCCTTGGACCATTGCGACCATGGGTCTGAATCGACCTGGGCAGACGGGTTTGTCATTCCACAACCTGGGCAGTACCGGGTGCCCGGCGGCAGTTCGTGCCCACACTTGGCGCAGGTCGTCGCGAAGGCGGATATGTTTTTCCGGTTTTTCATCGTTGATCCACAGGCAATGGCGACGTCGGGTTGCGGCTGACGCGACCGGGGCAAGGTTGCACAGACATGCAATTCCAGCTTAACCGTGTAGCGTATATATCGAATGACATGATCATAATTCCAAACTTCCCGCAACGAGCGATATGGCGGACGCTCAACGCATCACAATGCCCTGACTCGAACACTATTCATTATTGTACAGGCCTATAGTTCCAGCACGTCGCCCGGGCCGGGTACGGATGCCTTCAGGTGCAGCTCGGATTCGAGTCTGTCACGAAACGCCTGTTTCGATTCGGGCTCGCCGTGGACTATATGGACCCGGGGGGCGGTCTTGAAGTTGCCGACCCAGCGCATGAGGTCATCCACGTCTGCATGGGCAGACAGGCCACCGACTGTATGTACGCTGGCCTTGACCGGATATTCCTTGCCGTGGATCTTCACTGTCGGCTTACCGTCGACCAGCGCGCGGCCCATGGTCCCATTGGCCTGGTAACCGACGATCATAATGTGCGCACCGCTGCGCGCGATATTGTTTTTTAAATGATGAACGATCCGACCACCCGTCAACATCCCGCTGGCGGAGATGATGATGGCCCCGCTCTTGATCTGATTGATCGCCATCGATTCCTGCGGCGACGGTGTCAGGCGAAGATTCTTCAGATGCGGCATCTCGTTGACACGTTTGCGCAGCTTGGTGGCCTCTTCGTCGTACAGGTGAGGGTAATCCCAATAGACCTTGCTGGCCCGTATAGCCATCGGGCTGTCCAGAAAAACGTGCCAGCGATCCAGTTCCCAGTCGTCGTAATATTTGCCGAGGTAATACAGCAGCTCCTGGGTGCGACCGATGGAGAAGGCGGGGATCAACAGGTTGCCTTTCTGGTGCGCCGCCTCGCTGATGATCTCTCCGATCTCGTCGATCGTGGCCTGGCGTTCACGGTGAAGCCTGTTTCCGTAGGTGCTCTCGACGATTACATGATCGGCTTCTTCGATCACCGACGGGTCATTCAGTATCGGCGTGTCGTACTGGCCGAGGTCGCCGCTGAAGACGACCTTGCGCTGCACACCATTCTCATTGAGCCAGACTTCGACATTGCATGACCCAAGGATATGCCCGGCGTCCTGGTATCGGATCTGGATGCCCGGAAGGATCTCGGTCTTTTCGCGGTAACGCAGCCCGATGACATTACCCAGTGCGTTGCGTGCATCTTCCACCGTGTACAGGGGTTCGATCAGCGGTTTCTTTTTGCGTTGTCGCCACTTGTTTTCATATTGGGCATCCTTTTCCTGCAGAAACGCCGAATCCTGCAGCAGGATGTCGCACAGGTCCGCAGTCGCATTCTGCATATAGATGGGCCCCTGATAACCCTGCTTGACCAGCAAGGGGATCCGGCCCGAATGATCGATATGACCGTGGCTGAGCACGACCGCACTGATCTGTTCGGGTGCAAAGGGGAATGGCTGGCGATTCTTTTCGATCTCTTCACGGCGGCCCTGGATCAGGCCACAATCGAGCAGGATGGTCTCGCCGTTGGCCCGCAGGATGTGACAGGAGCCGGTGACCCCGCTGGTCGCGCCATAGAATTCAATGTGCATAAGGCTTGCCCTTGAAAATGTGCCGGCATATCGATAGCGCCTGGCCATGGTCCCTGCCAATCGTAACTGCAGAACGGTCTGTGAATCTAATCACCGCACGAAACAACCATGTGCTGATAACTCTCGAGTCTCTCGGGCCTGATCCGGCCCGCTTCCACGGCGGCACGAATGGCGCAGCCCGGCTCAGCCAGATGGGCGCAATTGTGGAAGCGGCAGCGGCCGAGGAGGGGGGCGAAGTCACGGAACCCCTGTTCCAGTTCCTG